>ERZ1292630.2257-Hain-H41-02um-R3-2257-length-18024-cov-7_pt1 | contig 12073 bp, 10 predicted proteins | sample MGYA00564408_ERZ1292630 | MGnify/ENA primary metagenome ERZ1292630 (study PRJEB36523, sample SAMEA6512641) | groundwater metagenome | collected 2019-01-08 | study: AquaDiva: Metagenomics assemblies of 32 groundwater samples | reverse complement strand
GCCCCCCCCCCCCCCCCCCCCCTTCCTGCACACGGTCAGCCCTTTCACCCTAGGACGACCCAAAGAGACATTTTCGGACTCTTTTTTTTCCCCGTCACGACGGACCACGTGAACGTCATCCTATGGCGCTGCGCCACCCGCGCCTGTTGTGGTTCGACAGTCATCGACACGTCCGCGTCAACCGCGATGCGCCATCCGTCATCAACCGAATAGATTCGTTGGCGACGAATGGGAGCGAGGCGGTGAGGGGCAGCGATGAGGAATCCAACGGAGGCGGAGGCGATCTGTTGGCATGGCTCAAGAAAGAAGCGTCTGCGGATGAGAAAGGCGGGACCACGACCGCGGGTGGCGCCGTCGTCGCCGAGGCGTTGTGCAGTACCGGGCCGTTGACGGACTGGGCCGCCATCGCCGCCACGCCAAGTGTCAGCGTCGTGTCGATGAGGCAACTGCCGCAAGGGCGGACGGGGGGCGTAGCACCCCTCACGCCGGTCATGACGGAGACAACTGCTATTAGTTTGGAATCGCCGCGCCAAGACGTGGTGCCGCAGCCGACCTCTTCATCGGCAGATACGGCGGTTCAGGGGGCCGGCAGCGGTGAGCATGAACAGCAAGCGGCCGTCGTGGCCGTGACACGCCTGAGGATCAAGGGATACGGGGTGCATCCCTGGTGGGCTTGCGAGGCGCTAGGTCGGCCGCGCGTGGCAGAAAAGCCCCGGGAAGGAGGTCGACGGGTGGTCGCGGTTGATGAATGCTGCGTGCGGGCACTCGTGACACCAACCACAGCATCGAAAAAAGAGGGAGCGGCGGCGTTGCCCTCGGCGGTAGAGGGGGGGGCGGTGACCCATGAGAGCTTGTGGGATGTCACGCGACTGAATGCCGATGCCTCCGCCACCGCCACGTGTTCCCCCTCCCACTCGCTGCCTAGCTGCGGCTGGTGGTACGATGAGTTGGAAGCGCGGCTGCGTCACGACCCCACGGCATTCGTGGGCGAAATCGGCCTGGACACCTTGCTTTGCGATGTGCCTCTTCCGTTTCAAATCGCGCTGTTCAATCGACAGCTCGACTTAGCGGCGAAGTACGGCCGCGTGGCGTCGGTGCATTGTGTGAAGTGCATTCAGCCCCTGCGCGAGGTGCTGCTGCAGCGTCCGCTCTCACGGTACCCGCGCGCCATCGTCATGCACGGCTTCACGGGTTCGCTGGACGCCGCGAAGCAGCTTCTCTCAATGAAGGGCGGCCGCGGCGCCCGGATGTACATCGGTGTGGGTCTATCCACGACGGGACGCTTGAAACACTTCGGCGCCCTGCTGCAAAGTCTGCCGTCAGATCGTCTCTTAGTGGAAAGCGACGCCTACGATGATCGCTCGGCAGCCGACTTGGTGCACGGGGCAGTTCACGCCGCATCGTCATTCTCCCTGCCATCGCCGGCGTCGCCTCCTCTCGCAGGGGGAAGCATGACGGTCGTTTCACACGTCGACGACGTGTCTGACGAGCGTCGTTCTGGTCAGTCGGTTGGCTGTGGTGAGGCTGAAGAAGGGGCCTTCGTTTCCTCCTCATCTGTGCACCTATTTCAGTCTGGCAACGCCATTCGGTTGTGGCTTCCGGCGTATTAGCGGGACGAAAAAGATACTTTCATTCGGGGCAGCGACGGAGGGGGGAAAACGACGAGAACAGTGTGAGTTCTGAAGTTATTGCTCCTCCTCCTCATAACCACAGCCAAAGGCCCCGCGATTCACATCCTATGCCGCCGAAAGTCATCAAGAGATCCTCCTGTGTCAGCTCGCCACGCGAAGAGTCGTCGCGCTCCCCGCCAGCTGTGAGCACTCTGCCAGAAAGTTGCATCCCGAATGACAACGAAGCGATCTGGGGCTGGGACCGTCGTGTCGTCGTTTCGGTTTCCTTCGGCGGCGAGCGTACCCCCCTCCCTCCTGCGACTGAAAACTCGCCTGAGGACCCTCGATCGTGCCTCCGTATCGCGGTGCTGTCGGCATCCGCCAACCCTCACGATGCCGCCTCAACAACATCGTCAGGCGTCGAAGACTCGTCGTCGTGTGTAACGGCGGCAGCGGCGACTGCGACGACCACAACTGCCACTACGATCGCCACTGCTGTCCACCCGTTAACGCACAATGGTCGCGTCCTGCTGGCATGCAACGTCATCCTACTCCGAGGCATCTCCATCATGGGCGAGGAAGGAAAGGCGGCGGCACCCGCACCATTTTTCGTTCTCGCTCTTGGCACAGCCGCCGCCGGGGCACTGTCTGGGCAGGGCGTTTATCAACTGTTGTCACTTCGCGTTCTGCGGTCACCGTCTCACACCTCGACTTCCTACGCGATTGATCTGCGTGTCGTGTCTAGCGGTGTGCTGAAGAAAACATCTTGTGACAGTCTGTTCGCGGCGGTCATCGTCGCGCGCTATCCGGCAGCCATGGTGCCAGCCCTCGCGATCTTGGCAGCCGTTCCGAATTCACCGCGAGAGAGAAACGCGGCGGAAAGCCCACTTTGCCCGATCGGCATCTCATCGGACGAAGTGGCCGCGTTCGCCGATTCGACTTCCTCCTGTGGCCACGTCGACGAAGCCGTTTATTCTCTTGTCCTGGACAGCGAGGACTCCGACTATCCTTTAGTGTGGATGATCTCACAAGGTTCCGCGAGGACAAAGAAGAAGTACCCGGACCTCGTGCTCGTGCCGCAACGTCAACTTGAAGTCGATATCTCGTCGCGGCGCCGGACGGCACGAGATGATGCGTCGTCAACGCCGCTTTCCAGCACCGTCGTTTCGGAGCATCCTGCTTTGCGAGGCGCATCGTCAATGCGTCGTGCTCCGGCCACGGCCACCACCGCGGATGGTCAAATCGAGCCCGACGATGACGATGCGATGCATTTTGCGAACTCTGCGGATGGTCAAATCGAGCCCGACGATGGCGATGCGATGCATTTTGCGAACTCTGCGGCTCTCATGGTCATCAATCCATTCTGCCGTCCTCCGGCGGCCTCAATCAACAGGGCTGCTTGCGAAGGACTCCATCGCCGGTGGAAAATAACCGCGCTCGCCGGCGGGTGGCTCGCGTCGCTTCCGATCGGGGAGGGGTTCCGCTACGGGCAGCCCATGGTTAATGTGTGGCAACTATTTGGGCCCGTCACGGGCCGCATCCTTGACGTCCCCGCCCGTGACCGAATGGTTTCCGCCGTGCAGCGGGCGGTGGTGTTCGACACGGCGGCGCCGTCGACGTCGGAATCCGTCGGCCGCTCAGCCGTCGCGCGGCGACGTCGCCAAATTGAGACGTCAGCAGCGACCGCAGGAGGAGGCGCCCCCCGTCGACCCAGGGAGTATCTGTTGCTCGACTATGGCGAGAGCATCAGGGACTTCTGGGACCTCACCGCAGGAACCCGCCTACGGTGGCCATCCGACGACGTGATCGTCGCGTTTCAAGCCATGGGTGCGTTGCCGGCGACATTTAACGTCGCTTCCGAATTGCTTCTGGAAGCCGCGCAAGACCAGGACGTCAACTTCGCGACCACGCTGCTCCGCGATGGGCACGCGTCCGTGCGTTGTTGCCGCCAGGGCGGCACTGGCGAAACCGCCCTTCACATTGCTGTGGCGCTGAAAGACTTCGACATGATCCGCCTGCTCGTGAGGCAGCCCGGCTACGATGAATCCATCGAAGGGGGCTATCCTGGCAACCGATTGAGCATCCGGGCGCTGGCGCAGCGCATCGGCGGGGGGGTGGTCGAGGCGCTCGGAACGCCGGTGGGGAAAACGGCGATGTCAACCAGCAGCGCCGCCTATGGCTGGACGGAGGAGGAGGGCGAAGCGGCTCTGCTGCCCTTGCACCACCCGTCGCGGAAGGAATGCTTTTCTCGTTTGATGAAAGCCATCCGGGAGTCGAACGTGAACGTGCTGTTGACGATGCTGCCCACATTGAAAGGGATGGACGTCGTGCGTATCGACGATGAGTCGGAATGCAATTCTGCGCTCGGCACCGCGTTGGCGGCATGCTGGGCCTCACCTTCCTTGTCCAGGGAGCAGATCGACTCTGACGCCGACCTGCGGCGCTGGTGCTTGTTCACATCCGACCGGCCCCTCGTCGTCGTGGAGGAGGACGGTTCGCTTGTGCCGTTGCGTCCGAAAAAGAGCGCATCGAGGAGAAGGAAGCGAGGATCGGACGATGACGTTTCTTCATTGCAATTCTCACGGGCAAAGTCCGCCGCCGTGGTTTTGGGGATGCTGTTTTCCGTCCTGGAAAACGAGGACCAAATCGCCACTGCCGCCTCCATCAACATGCAACCCGGGGGCGGCTTCGGTGCAGGGGGTGCGCGACTCACCTTGTCGACGGCCCTCGGGCAGCATGGCCCGACGTGGGCCGAGGAATTACTGGACGCAAAGTTTCCCAGCTTCTCACGCCACGCGGGCCGCGCAGTGGAAAGGGGGAATCTGAACGAGCTGCGCGCGGTGATTCGCGCTGCTGCGTGTCCTTCGTATGACACGATAGCAGCAGCAGCATCCTCTTCTCCCCCCGTAACGTCGTTGCCTCCTTGAATCTTGGCGCTGCGGGCTGGGAAGGACCGCCCTCGGCGTTGCCGCCGACATGGGTCACTCTCTGTCGCTTTTTGATTGAAGAACTAAACGCCGATGTTTGTCAACCCGCGACCGCGCAAGATCCGACCGAGACCCCTCTTTCCGTGGCGCTTTTGCATCACCCGCTGTCGGCCGCGTTGATCGAGGTATTCGTCACCGCCGCGGGGCGGAATCCCACTGCGCGGAGTCTGCTCTTCTCTATCCAGCTACACGTCGCGGCGTTGATGCATGACGTTCCCAGAGTAATGACGCTGCTGTCGCAAATCCGGCAGACCAACGCCGGCAATCCGAGCGATGGGACGACGGGCCTTCCAAGTACGCGCCGCTGCTTTTCGAAATTTGACGACGTCGATGTCGTCAATCGCATTATCCACAAGCGCTGCGTATTGGAGATCGCTGTCGTGACACACGCTTCTCTTGAGCTTGCGGAGTGTCTGATCCGACATGGCGGGGCCAAGGACGTCACGACCACGAGAGGCATCATCTTGATGGACTCATGTCGCACGTTTCCGGTGATGCTACGGCTCTTGGACGATTCGATGCCCTTCGAGCTGCGGCTATTCCGATTCCTACGGGACCAAAAGTTAACCGATGCGTTGGAGCTGCTCGAGGATGCACCTACGACTGCGGGGGTGGATTGGGCGTTCGTTCGCATCGGGCCTGGAGATCGTCGCTTCACGCTGTGGACCGTGTTACAGGACGCTGCCACCTGGTTCATCAGTTCACGTGAAATGACCGTGGCTTAAGGTCCCGGGGAGGCAGACAAATCCCATTCTGTCTCGGCGCACCTGCCGTTCAAGATTGGACTCAAGTTCCTCGCGCTGGCGGACGGCGAGCCCCTTATCGATGTATCGGGCAGGGCCTCGCCGTCGTTTGTCGTTGCTGCGGACGCTTCCGTGGCGTCGCTCGCAGTGTTGTTCGGTACCGATGGCGCCGTTACGAACGAAGTCAACGGAGAAGACCGCCTATGGCTGGCGTCGCTGTACGCCGCCATCGAGATGGCCGACGCCGAGGTCGTCGCCAGCTTGTTATCCGATCCAGGTCGCCGGAGCTGTGCGCGCACTCGGCGGCTGTTGACGGAGCGGCCGGTTTGGGTCTGCTGGCCAACGCGCCTACAACGGATGCAAGTGACCCCCTTGACGTTGGCGTTGAGATGCATCTGGATCGTGGATCCTCGTCTACCGACATTGCGCCGGCGGCTCCAGATCGCCGCTGAGTTATCGCGAAACGGTTACGTCGCCGTGGACTTACCCCTGCCCTTGGAAAAAATGGTCCCCAGCTTGCCGACGCCAGTCATCACGACGTCGACATTGCGCGACTCTTTCATCTCTGTTCTCTCCTCGCCAAATCAAGCCCCCCAGGGTCACATCAAGGCCCTTCAGCAGTATTTTAATCTGTGCCTCGGAACGGCAGCCACATTCGAGCAGCTCATGGCCGCCGCCGATCAATGCTGCCAGACACCACCTCCTCGGGTGGGCAGCGGCGGTATCGCTCCTCCTCTCGGCAGCCCGCAAAGGTTAGCTCTGCTGCAGCGAGCCCTTCAATCCGCAGCGCAGCGTCAATCGCGCGACGACGTCATCGCCGCGGCAAACGACATTGAGCGGTTTCTCATCCAAACCTCGACGAGTCTTGTCTCCGACGCCCTCAGTACGATCGAAGCCACCACGCGGCGGCCGCGGGCCCGTGGCGGCCTCAACGTCGGGGCGATGTGTGATGGCGGCACGTTGTTGCACTGGGCCGCGACGCAGCAGCCGGATCCCGCCATCCTCTACTTCGTCGCCTTCGGACGCCGCTACGATGATCACAAGGTGACTGCAGACTTCTCACGGGTCCCCGAAGGGTTAAGGGACGACATCTCCACGCAAGAGCCGGAGGGGGATGGTGGCCGGAGGGGGGCCCTCATCTCTCCTTCGACCTCATGGTCAGTGGATGCGTTTGCAAAAAACGCTTCGGACGAAACACCGTTAGAAGCATGTGAGAAAAATTTCTTGCATTATAATTGGTTTACAGGCCTAATACTGACCTTGCTTCAGGCACGGCAGCAACGCACCCGCGACGCGACCGAGCGAACGTCCCATGGTGCCGCAGCATGTGATGAAGAGGATGCCGCCGACGACCATCGGTTGCGCATGCTGCTCCACGGACGTGCCTTTTTGACAGTGAGTCGGCAGCAGCGACCTCACGTAACCTTCGCTCATCTGCAAGCGTTTGTAGCCAACGCCATTTCCTCGACGGATGACGTGGAGGAGGAGGAGAACCCGGCCACGACCATCGTCAACCACTGTGATCAACGCACGCGCGACTTCTGCGAGGCTGTGGTGGCTCGATCAGGGAGGGGGGCCGACGAAGCAGAAACCGGTGGAGGTGGAACGGCGGCCCGTCGTGGTGGGCGAGCCGCGGGGGGACGCGGTTTCAGTCGTCGAGGCGGAGGGTGGATCCACACCACCTGAAGATGCTGTATCAGTCGCCGTTTGGGATGCACGCTAAGTTCACGGCGCTCGACTTTGCGGTGCAAACTCACAACTTCACGCTCGCGGTTTCGCTCCTGGCCCTCGGCGCCCATCACCAGCCCGATTTTTCTCTCCCTTCCGTGGAGCCCTGCGTCAGTGGTTTCACATATCTTCTGTCCCACAGGCGATGACGCCGCGGTTTGTGCTAGCTCTGCGGACGGTCGCCGAGGACATCGAGGGCGGAGCGTCGTGCTCCTGGCCGCCGCTGCCTCTTTCTTCCCTCCAGCGATGGCTTACGGTCGTTGAGGACGAGGAAGCGGCGGGGGGGCTCGGACTCGCTGCACGCTGTTCTGCGGTACGCAAATGGCGGCTGCACGAGGGGCTGTTGCAGCTTGCGTCCACGCGGAATTCGCCTGTCGATCATCACACACAACCGCAGCTGCCACCGCCACCGCCGAGCCGCAGCAGCAGCTGTGCCAGCTCCCATCCAGAAGGCCGTTCATCAGCGCCTCCTCCTGTTCCGAAACCATTTTGTTACGTAGACGCGTCCGACGCCGACGATGTTGCGGCGGTCAGGGCAAATTGGTATTCAATCATGATGGGGGGCTCGACGTCCTTGGCCTTCATCAGGCATTATCTCCGTTGCCTGGAGTCTCTCGGCATCTTCGAGTCGAAAGGTAGCGATGCCGTTGACTCGCAACCCCCGCGATTCAACGCCATCCAGCAGTGCGCCCTAAGCCCCGAAAGACCCAACGGTGCGGTGAACTGTTATTTCCTCGCTTGGTTGCTACAGAGGTGGTCGACAAGGAGATCCCTTCTTCGCCCCGACTCCCAGAGCCGGTGGTTGCTTTGGTGGACGTTGTCTTCCGCAACGTTGCGAGGGGAGTGTCGTCCAGGAATGGTGACCCACCCGGCCGCCGAGGATGAGGGAGCACACGCAAAAAGTCGCCGTCATGAACAGCTATTTCGAATGCTTGTTGGAGAAATTACTGCGTTCGAGTTTCACCGACTCGCGTGTTCAAACGATGTTGACGGTGTCGATGCCCTTTTGCGTGGAGTCCGTGAAGAAGATGAGAGGGAAGCAGACGAAGAGTGCACCGGGCAGCACGAAGCGGCAGAGGAGGTGGCCCGTCCCCTAACTTTGGCCGAGCTCTTACTGAGCTGCGGGGGACCCCTCCGCTGTGGCGTGGTATGCGCGGCCGTCGTCAGTTATTCGAAAGTGACGTCGTTCAAGCCGGAGCTTCTCGCACTCATCGGTCGATGGGCCGCCATCGGTGCGACGAGGGGTCGTCGTCGTCCCTCATGTCCTTACGCCCTAGGGACCATGGAAGTAACGGTCCCTCGTGTTATAGCGGGAAGGGACGTACTGTCATACTGCAAAACGGAGGGTCAAGTCGCTGCAGTCAATGATGTCCTGGGCAACATGTCCGCGTTATTGCGGTCGCCCCATTAGCAGGGAATCCCCCCCCTACGCCTGGGGGGTTCTCATCCCTGCGCCAGCTACAACATTCAACCTTGCTTGTGGAATCAAACGTAGGTGTTTGTTTTTCATTGTTTTTCTAACACGCGTAGTTATCCCTCATCAAGCACACGCCAATAAACGAAATATCGTGAGGGGGGGGAAGGAGACGCATTTCGAAACGCCAAAATGGACCGGACGGGGTCCTCAACCGCGTGTTTTACGCAACCGCTGTGGGGGGCAACCCCAACCCCAGCTCATCCCAATGCGCTCTACGTCCTGGGCAGTGTGTCCGTGGAACCCGCCACGCTGTCGGCCAAAGACGACACCCTGCCACTCGACTTTTTCACTCGCATTCCCGACGTGCCTCCCGGTCACACGATCACGTCCGTCGCATGCGGCGTCAAGCACTGCGTCGCTGTCATGAGCGCGAAGGAAGTCTGGTGCTTCGGCGGCAATCACCGCGCCCAGTGCCACCCTATGTTCCCCGCCTTCTCATATCACTTCCGCCGTCTGCCACTGCCAGCGACGCCGCGCCATGGCGAACCTGTCGAAGTGGCGTGCGGTTCGTATCACACGCTGGTGCGCTTTTCCTGCGGCACCGTGATGAGCTGCGGCGATGATGAGTACGGACAGCTGGGCCACGGGCTGAGGCCGAAGGCGGATGGCACGCGGCATCCGCCGATGTGGCGGGAGGTGGCCCTGTCGCACCCGGCCACGCGCATCGAGGCCGCGGGGGCGACGTCGTTTGCCATTGCAGGCGGTTCGGTGTACTCCTGGGGTCAGGAAGAGCACGGTTCGTTGGGCCATGGCTCCACGGGGCTATCGGACATCGGAAAGCGCGAAGGCGACGTGGCCCCGCCCCGGGCCATTAGCTGGTTCGCTTCCCACGCGGTCTTCATCAAGGGTCTCAGCGCCAGCCCTTCTCATGTGCTCGCCCACGACGACCGCAGGGTGTTCGCCTGGGGCTCCGGTGCATATGGGAAGCTAGGGAACCGGTCGACGTCCAGCGAGTTGGCGCCCGTCGAGGTGACCTTCACCGCTGGCAGTTCAGACATTCAGGAAGGGGAGCGCGTGTTGTGCGTCGCGGCCGGCACGGATCACAGCGTCGTGCTCAAGCAGCTCGGCATTCCCATGTTGTACGTCTTCGGCAAGGAAAACGTTGGCGGGGACGGCTGCCTCTATCCGCGTCGCATTCTGTACGGCGTCCCTCACGATCTCATCGCCGCTCGCTGTGGTAACTTGTTCACGTACCTTTGGGCCGCCGATGGCTCCCTTTACGGCATGGGGTACATGTCGCACTCGTACCACCGCACTGGCGTCATGAGTCTGCCCCCTCTGAGCGCCAAGGGGTTTCCCGCTCACGTGGAGTGCCTGAAGGGCAAATTCGTCACTGGGGTGGCGATCGGTGGCTGCTTCTCCGTTTGCGCCGCCGACGATGCCCTGTTCCAGCCGCCGCCCGATGAGCCCGACAACGCCACGCTTGATGTGATGGTACCGAAGAGCAAACGTGGCTTTGCCAGCGGGCTCAAGCGCATGGAGGACATCAAGCTCGCAGAGGACACGTACGAGCGGGCCGTTCAGCAGTACTTGATTCGCGTCCTCGGGAGCGAGAAGGCGGCCGAGTACTTCAGCCACATTCCGATCGCCACGCCCGCCTCGACCCTTGCATCTTACCCTTTGAAAAAGAAGCGCGCGTGTGGACTGCGAAAAGGTTCCCGCGTTCGCATCTGGGTGCAAGACGTCTATGCATTGGGGACCATCATCGGCCGCGACCTGCCAGGACAGTCAGCAGCCATCTTCGAAGTCCAATGGCTCCGGGATGACTGGGACGTCGACTACGTGGACCTTCGCTCGGATGACGAAGGCTTCGACACGGGGAATCCTAACCGCTGGCAGTCGCTGTGGTTTTTGCCGCCAGAGTATGATGAGCATGGGCAGCCCACGGCGGCGGCCTTCAACGCTGCCAGGGGGAAAGGGGGGGTGAAGCACTAAAAAAGAAAAAGGCGCAGTTCCCTGCACGATTCGACACACATCCGACACCTCCAATCATACTTTCCCTTCGGCAGAGGCGTCCCTCTCAACATGGAAGACGAATACTAAATGGGTTTATAGAAATACTCTCGGGGCACTGCTTTTTTTTTTTTTGCGACGATCACATATCGAGTGATAGTGGGGTTGCTGGCCTTCGGAGTAATACTCCCCGTTTCGCTGTGATTGTTCATCGATCACCATCCACACGACTTCGCCATTCACATACGACGTGGTGAAAATCTGTCGGTGTGTGTGCCACCATAAAAGGCTGCGACTCCCCGCCTTTAATCGCGTTTCACCGCCGCGTTCCACATGGCGGCAACTTTAGCCCCATCACCAGTCCATGAGCAGGCTGTCAGCCCAGCCGATCTTCACAGGGGAGGCCGACGGCCGCTGCGAGCGCGAGTGGTGCACGCGTCCAAGCCTCTCCCGCCACCGACACTGCACATTTTCGACTTCGACGGGACTTTGTTCCGCAGCCCAACGTTGCACTTGTCCCCGGACGCAACTGAAGTCCAACGAGAATTTCACCGGTCAGTGTGTTCGCCGGTGTTCAGCGGGGGATTGGGCTGGTTTCAGAACGCCAGAACGCTGGCGCCGCCCCTTGTGCCAGAAACGCCATCCCTTGAATGGTACATCGCGAGCGTCGTCGCGGACTTTCGACGAGCGACCGCGCTCCGGGACGCCGTCGTCGCTTCATCCAGGCCCGCCCAGTCACCGAACGCTGCGGTAGAGGAGGTTTTGATGTCGAACTGCGATCGAGTGGTGGTGCTAACCGGTCGCGAAGACACAACGTTTCGGCACCGAGTGCAGCATTTGCTTGCCGCCCAAGGTCTCGTTCCTGATGATCTGGCGCTGAAACGTGGAGAAGAGGAGCGCACCACGGAAGCGAAATTGGCACATTTAATGACGTATTTGCTCCGCTGGCGGCCACGAAGCGTCCGGTGGCACGATGACAACTTCAAGCTCGCATACCGCGTGATTAGTTTGTTGCAGCAGCACGCGCAGGATGAGGCGGAGGCGACATCGGTGGACGGTGGTGACGAAGACGTCGCCTTGCGGTGGGGATACGGAACAACGCGCCTGGGGGCGATCGACAGCGGTGACCCACGAGACGAAACACCAGAACCGCAGCAAGAGCAATTGCCGCGTCTTCAGTTAACGTCCCTGTTGTCGTTGGCCCCCAGTGACAAGGCATACCTGCGGACCGTCCTATTTTCAGTTCACGAAGTGCGCATTCCAAGTCATGCGTCGCGACTATCTCCCGAGGCAGAGAACGAGCTGCTGTGGTGGCTGCACTCTGACGCCGGCTTGTCGGCGGCGGACGTGTCGCAAGCACAAAGCATTGTCCGTGGTGCCGCTGGGGCATCGCCCCCGCCCTAAATGAGCGATCTGTCACCCGTCAACGGTCGTCGTCGACAAGGCTCGGGGCGACAAGAGCCATCCAGGACAAGAAGGTAGCCGTTTGGTGTTCGCGACGACGATGAAGTCGCACACGGCCGCGCGGTCGGCGTCACGGAAGACCAAATCAACGGCGAAATCACGTGCCCCAAC
>ERZ1292630.4322-Hain-H41-02um-R3-4322-length-12076-cov-7_pt1 | contig 12076 bp, 10 predicted proteins | sample MGYA00564408_ERZ1292630 | MGnify/ENA primary metagenome ERZ1292630 (study PRJEB36523, sample SAMEA6512641) | groundwater metagenome | collected 2019-01-08 | study: AquaDiva: Metagenomics assemblies of 32 groundwater samples | reverse complement strand
GGGTGCCTTCCACTCGGGGGGGGTTGGTGACTGCGTTGGCTGCCATTCAATGCACCGTCCGGACTCAGGGCAGGCAGGCACGGGATTTGACAATTCCATCTCTCTAACCGGTTCGGACCCGGGTTCCACCTGCCTGAAATGCCACTTGAAAGTCGGAGAGAAACGCCCCGACTCCTATCTGGTCGCCACTGCGGAAGAGGACATGCCCTCGGGCTTTCCCCCGGTACAGCTTTCACCGGGAGGAGACTTCGGATGGGTGAAAAAGAGTTACCGGTGGGGATCGGGGGGCGGTGAAGGCGGGGGGAACAGCCCCGGCGAACTTCATGGGCACAATATCGTCGCACTCGACTACCGGTTCTCCCCGGACGCGAGAAGGTCCACGGCTCCCGGCGGGTCGTTCCCCGCCTCCCGGCTCTCCTGCATCAGCTGCCACGACCCGCACGGGAGGTATCGGCGCTTTGCCGACGGTTCCATCGGAGCGGGGGGAACACCCATCCAGGCGTCTGGATCGTACAACACCAGCCCCGACCCGTCGGGCGACCGGGCCGTTGGGGTTTACCGGCTTCTCGCGGGGAAGGGATACGTATCTTTCAAGTATGATGGGGCGCCCTTCACCGCGGACCCGCCCGCAGCGGTGTCACCGGAAATTTACAACCGGCCGGAAGACCGCGGCGACACGCGGGTGTCGTATGGAAAAGGGATGTCCGAGTGGTGCGCCAACTGCCATACCGCGCTCCTCGGAGGAACCGGGGGGGGGAAGACCCACCCCGCGGGAAACGACGTCAAATTCAGCTCTGCCGTCGCGGCCAATTACAATGCGTACGTCGCCTCCGGAAACCTGACCGGAAACCCCTCCACGTCGTACTCCTCGATGGTTCCCTTCGAGATGGGCACGGCGGACTACGCCCTGCTGAAGGGGACGGCGGCGTCCACGGGCGGGCAATCGGCGGGGCCCGGCACCTCCTCGAACGTGATGTGCCTGTCCTGCCACCGCGCCCACGCCTCGGGGTGGGACCACGCGATGCGCTGGAACACAAAGTCTGAGTTCCTGGTGTTCAACGGGGAGTACCCAGGGGTCGATGTCTCAGGGGTGCCGGCACGGATTGCCGGGGGGCGCACGCGCGCCGAAACCCGGAAGACGTTTTACGATCGGCCGGCAACGGTCTATGCCACCTACCAGCGTTCCCTCTGCAACAAATGCCACGCGAAGGATTGACGCCCGGAGATGGGGAATTGCCCACCCCTGTTGGGGAATTTCCTCAAATCGAAAAACCAGGAAGGGCTACTGACTCGGATGAATCATAAAAATATACTGATAACAAAAGGAATTTCCAATTAACCTCCTTGGCTTTACAAACGGTATTTAATTTGCTTCCATAATCCATGTGTCCACCGAATTTTTCCGGAAAATCCTTGTCGTCGACGACGACAAGCTGATCTGCTGGGCCCTGCAGAGGGAATTCGCATCCCGGAACATCACCACCCGCGTCGTCGAAACCGCCGCGGACGCGCTCGCCGAGCTGCGCAAGGATTCCTACGATCTCGTCTTTCTCGACATCCATCTCCCCGACGGGAACGGGATCGAACTCCTGGAGGAAGTCGGCCGGGTCGCACCGAACGCGAAAATCATCATCATGAGTGGAGACGCCAGCGAGATGAACCGGGAAAAAGCGTTCACCGGGGGGGCGCTGCAATTCCTCGAAAAGCCGCTCGATCTCCCGGAGATCCACCGCATCCTGAAAAGCACCCTGGGAGCGTACGCGCAGAAGAGGAAACATCCGCGGCACATCTGCCGCATCCCGCTTCGCATCTCGATCGTGGAACCCGCGCCGGAGGAAGCCCAGTTCGACCTTCACAATCTTGGCGGCATGGCGGCCGACTTCGGCGTCGGGGGGCTGCGGCTTCAAACGGATTACCCCCTGAAGGTGGGGCAAAACGTCCGCGCCCGGGCCGCCGTGGAATACGATCAGTTCCGGAGGTTCGTTCCCCGCGAATCCTCCGCAGAGGTTGTTTGGGTCGCGCCGGCGCAGAACGGCGTCGTCGCCGGGATGAAATTCGTGAACTGATCTACTCCAGCCCGAACTTCTTCACCTGGTACCGCAATGAGTCGTAGGTAATCCCCAGGAGTTTCGCCGCCAGCGTCTTGTTGTTACCGGCCTTCTCGAGCGCCTGAATGATCAGGTTCTTCTCCACCTCCTCGAGCGACAACCCCGTGTCGGGGATCGTCAACCCGGGAGACAGTTTCGCCGCAACTCTCTCCTTGAGGTTAAGAATCTCCGCGGGCAAGTGCTCCGGCAGCACGATCTCGTCGTTTTCAAGAACGACGATCCGCTCGATGACGTTCCGGAGCTCCCGGATGTTCCCCGGCCAACGATAGGCGATCAGCAGCTCCTCCGCCTCGGGAGAGATATCCTTGAGCAACATCTTCTTGTACTTCTCCGAATAGTCCTGGAGAAAGTGGCGGGCAAGTAATGGAATGTCGCCTTTGCGCTCCCGCAGCGGCGGGAGGAAGATGGAAAAGGCGTTCAGCCGGTAGTACAGGTCCACCCGGAACTCCCCCTTCTCCACCCCCTCCTCGAGGTTCCGGTTCGTTGTGACGAACACGGTCGTGTCGATGGGGATGTCTTGCCGACCGCCGATCCGCCGGACCTTCCGTTCCTCCAGCACCCGCAGCAGTTTCGCCTGCAGGTCCAGACGCATCTCCCCGATCTCGTCGAGGAGGATCGAGCCGCCGTACGCCTGCTCGAAGATCCCCTTCTTCTCGGCCTTGGCGTCCGTGAACGCCCCCTTCTCGTGTCCGAACAACTCGCTCTCGATCAACTGCTCCGGCAGGGCGGCGCAGTTGATCCCCAAAAACGGTGCGAAGGCGCCGGATTCGGGCGGGTGCATCCGCTGATGGATGTGCCTGGCGAAGACCTCCTTCCCCGTGCCGCTCTCGCCCGTGATGAGGATCATCGGGACACCGGCGGAAGCGAACTTTGCGCACCTCTCCTTTAATTTGTGCACCACGTCCGTTTTCCCGATGATCTCCTGGTCGGTCAGGTCGGAACTGATCTTCCGAAGGAACTCGACCTCGTGCCTTAGTTTTCCTTTCTCCAGGATGCTTGCGACGACGATCTTCACCTCGTCCAGGTTGAACGGCTTCGTCAGGTAGTCCGCGGCGCCGACCTTCATCGCCTTGACGGCGGTCTCCGCCGTGTCGTCCGAGGTCAGCATGACCACTTGGGTGGGAATCCCCTGCCCGACGATCTCCCCGAGGAGGTCGATGCCGTCCCGCCCCGGGAGCTTGATGTCCAGCAGCACGACGTCGGGCGAGAACGAGCGGATCTTGTCGAGGACGCCCTCGGGATTGCTCTCCGCGAAGACGTCGTATCCGTCCCCTCGAAGCGCCCGCTCCAGCATGGAGACGATCAGCTCGTCGTCGTCCAGCAGAAAGATCTTCCCCCTGGCCTTCATGCCGCCGCACCTTCCGCCTTGACGGGGAGCAGGATGGTGAACAGCGCGCCTCCGCCGGGCCGGTTCGCCACGGCGATCGCGCCGTCGTGCTGCTCGATCATCTGCCGGGAGATCGCCAGTCCCAGGCCGGTCCCCTTCGTTTTTGTCGTGAAGAACGGCTGGAAGACCTTGTTGATGAGGTCTTCGCGGATCCCGCTCCCCGTGTCGGAAACCTCGATCCGGATCGTCTTTCCGTCCCCCTCCAGACAGGTACGGACGCCCAGCTCGCCCCCGCGGGGCATCGCGTGGAGCGCGTTGAGGAACAGGTTCAGGAAGATCTGCTGCAGTTGGGTGGGATCCGCCATCGTCGGGGGAAGTTCCCCGAGCTCCTTCACGACCTCGATCTTCCCGGGTCCGTCGGCCCCGACGGCCCGGTGCTTCAGGTGGAAGGTGAGGGTCGTGTTCAGCATCTGGTTCACGTTGACCGGTTCCAGCCGCGGCTTCTGGGGCTTGGCGAAGTTGAGGAAGCTCTTCATCAGTCCTTCCAGCTGGGTGATCTCGGCGACCACTTTCCGGAGGACCCCCTTGTCCTCGGAGGAGATGTACGCCTCCTCGGAGAGGACGCTCATCGCGACCTTGATCCCGGCCATGGGGTTCTTGATCTCGTGGGCCAGCCCCGCCGCCAGCTCCCCGACGACCACCATCTGCTCGGTTCGCTGCATCTTCTGAAGCTGTTCCTTCAACGATCCCGCCATCTCGTTGAAGGCTTCGGCCAGTTCGCCGAATTCGTCCTTCAAAGCGACGACCCGGTGGTCGAGATCACCGCTTTTCAGCCTCCGGGTGGATTCGACCAGGACCTTGACGGGGCGGGTCAGCCCCAGGATGAAAACGAACCCCAGCACTGCCGAAACCAGGGGGCCCAGCGCCACAAGCCCGTACAGGAAATATTTCGTGCGCTCGATCTCGCTCATCGCCTTTTGTGTGCTTTCCCCGAGTTTGGAGGTGGTGAAGGCGATCATTTCACGGACCTGAGCGATCAACTCTTCTCCGATCCCGAAGGCGGCGGCTTCCTCCGCGGCGAGCCTGGAGGCGTTCGCCCGGAGGGTCAACACCCTGCTCAGGGCGTCCTTGTAGATCTCCGTCTGCTTCTTCAACGCGTTCAGCCGCTCCGTCCCGCGCGGGGAGTGGTGGCAATCGAAGCAGGTGTCGATGATTCTCCCCATGCCGAGGATGTGCGCCACCACGATATCGAAACTTCTCGAATGCGGCGTGTCGATCAGCGTGAGATCCGCCTGCACTCTCTTGATCTGCAGCAGGTAGTGCTCCCGCAGGATCTCCACCTGGTGAAGCGTGATCAACCGGTCCAGGTTCGTCGTGGCGGTTTGGATGGTGCGGATGACGTATACACCGGCCAACAGGAAGACGACGGAGTAAATCGCCAGGGCGATAACGATCTTCCGTTTCATCAGTCGTTCTTGTAATCGTAGGTGGACAGGTTCAGGTGGATATCTCCCGCATACTTCACAACAGTGTCGTACTCCTCGTTCCGGGTCTCGATGAACCTCAGCGCGCCGAACTGTTCCAGCACCTTTTTCCCGTCCGGATCCAGGTTCATTTTCAGGAGCGTTTCCTTCAGACGGCTTCGCAACGACGGATCGATGTCGTTCCGCAGGGCGAGGGCGTTTTCCGGCACATCGGGGGATCTATCGAGGACGACCAACTCCTTCATGATCCGGGGGTCGGCCTTGGCCAGCCGCTGGAACACCGTATTCTTCGCCGCACCGATATCGGCCTTCCGGTTTAGGACGTCGTAGATAGCGTCTTCGTGCGTCCCCGCGAAGTAGGTTTCCTTCAGGTATCCCTTGTAATTCGATATCCCGTTTTTATGGAAATATTCCAACGGGAGAAGGTAGCCGGCCGTCGTCGCCTTGTCCACGAACACAAACCGCTTCCCCTTCATGCCGCGGGCGGTCCGGATGTGGCTGTCTTTCCGGACAAAGATCAGTCCGTGGTAGGTGGAGGTGTTATCGAGCGCCACCGGCCGTACGAGGACCTCCACCCCGACCTTCGCGTGGGCCAGCGTGTACGTGAAACTGCCGAAAAAAGCGCCGTCCATACCGGAGGACTTGAAATTGTCGACGATGTTCCCGTATCGGGGGAGGATCTTCAACTTCATTTTCGTGCCGGTTTTTTGGTAGAGGTACTCCATCAAAGGCTCGTATCGTTCCATCTGTTTGAAGATGTTCTGCTCAGGGATCAGGCCGATCAGGAGCTTTTTTGCCGCCGGTTTCCTCGCGGGCGCGGGCGGCTCTTGCCGGGAGCAGGCCAAGAGGGCCAGCAGGCATACGATCGCCGTTATCGATCGTTTGAACATCGGCGCGAGTGTATCACAAACGGGTCGTCGGGCCAAACGGATGGGGAGCACCTCTCAAAGATAAGATTCGGGGAAGGGAGTCTTGCCATTCTGATACCTTTCCAACTTTCTATATAGAGTTCTTAACCCTATTCCTAATATTTTTGCCGCCTCAACTTTATTGCCTCTTGTGCTTTTCATGGTATCTACAATGAGTTGTCTTTCATTTTCTTCAAGAACCCCAACGGCGTTATGTTGATTGCTGTTGTGCATTGGGAATAGATATTCAGGAATATCATCGTTTGTTATATAGTTACCTCTTGCTAAAACAACACAACTCTCTGCGAAGCTCATTAATTCTCTGACATTCCCTGGCCAGTCATAAGATTTTATTATAGCCATTGTCTCATCCGATATGCCGTTTATATGTCGGTTATGTATTTCAGAATATTTTTTAAAAAAGAATTTTGTAAGTTCTTCAATATCTCCTTCCCTTTTCCTTAAAGACGGTACCTCGATAGTGATTACTTTTAAACGGTAATAAAGGTCTTCGCGAAAAGAGCCTTCTTTCAACATACTTTCTATATTTCTGTTGGTAGCGGATATGATCCTGACATCGACCTGTTGGGTCTTATTGCCGCCGACCCGCTCGAATGTGTGTTCCTGAAGGAACCTCAGCAATTTGACCTGTACGCCAAGCGGTAAATCTCCTACCTCATCAAGAAAAAGCGTACCGCCGTGAGCAAGCTCGAACCTCCCTTTTTTTGACGAGATCGCCCCGGTGAACGCACCTTTCTCATGCCCGAAAATTTCAGACTCGAGGACTCCTTCGGCGAAAGTAGCGCAATTTACTTTTATAAAGGGCCCGCTGGATCGTGAACTATTATAATGAATTATATTCGCTATTAATTCCTTCCCGGTGCCGCTTTCTCCTACGATGAGCACAGATGCATCGGTGGAAGATACGCGTTGAATAATATCCATGATGTTACGCATCTCTATTGAGCTTCCGACCATGTTAACCGAAGAGTAACTTTCTTTTATCTTAATCTTCAGTTGAATATTCTCTTCCTTTATTCTTTTATTTTCGATTGCCTTCTCTATCAACAGAGAAAGCCTATCGAGATGGATTGGTTTTACAAGATAATCATATGCACCAAGTTTCATTGCCTGCACAGCCGTATCTATGGTGCCCTGTCCAGTTATAAGAATAACAACAGCCTTGTATTGAAGAGCGTTGATCCTGTCTAAAATGTCAAGGCCCGTTAACCCAGGCATCATCAAGTCCGACAAAATAACATCCACCGGCTCGCTCTTTTCGATGATATCAAGAGCTTCCTGGCCGTTACTCGCCGAATAAACGGTATACTCCTCCGATAATGCCCTTTTCAGTGTCTCGCACGTCAATTTGTCATCGTCAACAATCAGTATGGACCTGCTCATTGTTGATCACCCTCCTCTTTTCCCGGGGGCATGTCTGTGGGAAGCAAAATCTCGAATGTCGTCCCTTCTCCGACCTTGCTCCTGCAGGAAATTTTGCCGCCATGCCCTTCCACGATACCTTGAACAATGGGGAGCCCTAACCCAAGGCCGTCCTTGCTTTTTGAAAAGAATGGCTGGAATATCTTATCGATAATTTCCTCTTTAATTCCTGTACCCGTGTCCGAAACGATTAATCTTATCATGTTGTTTTCTACAGGTTCCGTTTCAACGGTCAGAATACCGCCGTTACCCATCGAATTGATGGCATTAATGAAAAGGTTGATCAAACATTGCGTTATTTTTTTATCGTCAAATGAAAACAGGGGGACGGTATCGGATAGATTCAGCTGCAACCTCACATCGGATTGCTCGGCTCTTTGGCTGATCATGTCGGCCGTTTCGGAAACGATTTTATTTAAATCATTCTCTTTCCTATCCGATGGAGCAAGTCGCGCATATCTGACGAATTCATCGAGTATACCGCTGATGCGTAATGTTTCCTTGTCCATTATATCGATGATTTCGTTCGTATATTTTCTCCTGTCCAAGGAGACTCCACCGAATTGATTCACCTGTTTCTTTAGAAGCTGAAGGTTCATGTAAAGAGAGTTCAGGGGTGTTTTTATTTCATGGTTAACACTTGCGGATATCTGGCCAAGAGCCGCTATTTTTTCCAATCTTAATAGCTTCTCCTGGGTCTTTTTCAGAGTATCATAAGCATGTTTAAGTTCATGAGTCCTTTCATTTACTTTTTGCTCCAAGGATCGGCTGAAATCTATCAGTTTTTTTTCATCGTCCTGCAGCCTTTCAGCCATGATATTAAACGAATTATACAATGTACCTATTTCCGTTTTATCGTTGCTGGAGACTCTGATCGACAGATCCCCCGTTGACAGCTTCCGTGTCGCATCGGCCAGATCATCGATCGGCTTGATGATATATCTGCCATGCAGTCGGTAAAAAATGTAAATGCTGAAAATTCCTGAAATGGAAAGGACGAAGAAGAGCGTGAATATCGAGGATAGCAATCTATGTGACATTTCTACGCCGCTGGAGATGTCGACCGAGTGAATCTTATTGATCTCGTTGGTCAATTTCTCGATATTGTAGGCGTATTTCTCCAATGCGATAATTTCCCGAACATCCCTGGTTTTGTTTCTCGAAACATCCTCGAACAATGGAATTACATTTCTTTTTATCTCTCCAAGGTTGTCCTGCATCAGTCTTACCAGACGGACTTCCTCTCTGCTTCCCGCGTCGCTTGATGATTCTTCATGCTTAATATAATTTATCGTGTCGCTTTCCATATCATTTAACAAATTAATCGCACGCTTTGAATACTTATCGTCACGATCTATAATGAAGTGATGAATGGCAAGTACCAGGTTATATGACTTGTTATGCATATTGTCGACAGTAAAAATGCTTTTGCTGACCTCTTTTATCGAGGATGTCTCCTTGACAATCCTATGAACCATATAAATGGAGTATCCTCCAACGGATATGACACCGGAAAAAGACGCCAGCGAGAAGGCAAGCATAAAGGTTCTGAGGCTTTTTTTCGTTTTCCCGCTGGACATGGTGACCATTGATCCTTTTCCTTTTTCGCCCCGAATGTCCGGGCAAGATGACATCGAATTTACGTTCGGTCCGACAACCCCGGGAGGGCCTCCCGGAACACTGTGCACAACATTGCGATCTCCTCACGAACGTTCTCGTCGGTCGCACCGGTATTCGCAACCTCGGCGGACATCCGCTCCTGCAACCCCTGCAACGCCAGGACCCTCGTTCGCAACGCTTCACGCGCCGCGTCCAGGGTCTCGTTCAGCTCCACCACCCTGCCTTCCGGGACGTTTGTCTTCAGGTCCCCGGTCCCGATCCGGGACATCGCCTCGTCCAACGGCGCCAACGCCTCGGCGATCTTCCGGAAGGCGGCGCGGGCGGCGGCAAAGGCGAACAGCAGGAGCACACCTACCGAAACCAGGAGACTACTTAACAGAACGGGGAAAATGATGTCCCACGGACCGGCAGGCGTCACGTGGGAGCGGAAGATATGCCGCTCCAACTCGTTCGAGGAAAGGTACCAGATCGCTCCTCCCGTGGAGAAGGCGATGAAGAGCCCCAACAGGAGAAAACAGAGGGCAAACCGTCCCTGGAGCGGGCGGTTGATGAAGTATTGCCTTCTTCGATAAGGGCGCCCGGCGCCGCTTTGGTTCCCCATGAACCCTCCCATCCTTTCCTCCGAGGCGGGACCCGGACCCGTCACTTCACGTGGCACTGGAAGCAGAGGGCGCTTCGCCGGTTGCTCACGGAGAGATAATACTTCTCCTTCGAATACACGTTGTGGCACGTCCCGCAACCGACCTTCCCGTTGAAGAGGACGATGGCCGGGTTGAACATCGACGGGTGGACGTAGTGACCGCGACGGTATGCCTTCATGTAGTCGATCCCGATGGGGTGGGAGCTTCCTCCATGGTTATAGACCCCCGCCCCTGCCCCGACCCGGAGGACGGTGGGCCGGGTGGAGGTGTCGTCATGGCACATGAGACACTCATGGGAGGCCCGGTCGATGGAGCCCTCGAAGAGGTTCGGCTCGAACCCCACGGCCTTCCTCCGGCTCCCGGTGTGCGCGGGCAGATTCGCTTCCCCGTGGGTGCCGGGAAGCGACTCGTGGCACAGGAAACAGAACCGTCTCCCCCGTTTTTCCGTTCTCATGAGGTGTTCCCGGTTTCCGTGGACATCGTGGCAGGTGGCGCACGTCATCTTTCCGTTCCAGTCGAGCGGGAAGCCCGCTGGAAGGGCCGTCGTCGGCCTGATCCCCGACGGATGGGAGAGGCCCAGCGATCCATGACATCCCTCGCACAGGCGGTCGATCTCGCGGACGAAAATCCTCTTCGGGCCGGAGAGGGAAAGATGGCATTCGTCGCATTTCCCCTCGAAGTCGTGCACGCGGTTCCCGGGAAGGTCCGCCGAGGCGAGGAGGGGGCCCAGGACGACGGCGAGGATCAGCCAGCGCCGGTGCCTGTGCGGGACGGAAGGCCTCCTCGGGACCCCGGTCGCTCCGGTCTCCATCCCGCCTTCTTTCATAGAGTAAACTTTTTCAAGGCTTCTTCCAGTCGACCGACCTCTCCCTTGAGTCTTTCCCTCCCTTCGGGGGACTCCACCTGCCTCAGAGCCGCTTCCGCGACGTCTTCGCACGCGTTGCCGAGGGAACGGAAACGCTCCTGAAGCCCGGCCTGCATCGTGTTGAACGATTCCGCCGACTTCCGGAGCTGGTCGTTCTTCCGGAGCCGGATCGGCCGGGCGCCCTGTGCCAAGGACAGTTCGTCCAGAGCGACTTTTAGCCGGTATACCGGGCCTGCGATCTTGTGGGAGGTGAGCACGGTCGTCAGGGCGACCGCCGCGGAAATCACCACAGCTTCGACGACCAGCGCTACGACGATCGCTCGGGAGAGGGCGTTGTCGGCCGTCACCAGGGAGCGGATGACCTCACCGAAAGACGTCGCCTCTCCCTTCGGCAGGGCCAGGTAAAGGGAGAGGACCGTCCCCCCGAGACCGGCCAGGACGATCCCCGCGAACTTCCCGACGAACTTCCACTCGAAGGTTCGTTCGATCATCGCATCCTCTTTATTTTGCGAACTCCGCTTCGTCGATCAACACCTTGTATTTATATCCCGCCCCCAGGTTGACGTTCGTCTTCAACGTCCCCGTGACCGTCGCCACATCGCCCAGTGTCACCAGGTCCGTGGTCACCGCGACGATCCGGTCATCGGGGGCCGTCCCGGTCCCGTCCGACAAGGTGATCCAATTTTTCTTCAGGATGTTCCTGCTGACCTTGATGACCTTTCCCCGCAAGGTGACAGGGCGGTCCTTCAACTGTTCCCTTCCCGAAAAAATCTCCTCGACGGTTTTCTCTTTCCCCGTTTTTTTTATCTCGCCTTTTTTCGGGATGGGAGCCACCGACGCCATCGCCTGGTTGTCCGGCAGGGGTCCGTTTTTCACAACCCTGATCCGCGTGACGAAACGGATTTCATCGAATGTCTTGTTTATCGCCTTGCTTTCGAACTTCTTCATGACATCTCCACCCATGTACTCGATCGGGTCTCCCACGGATACCTGGATGGGAGATGTCGCGAGCCATATCTTCTTGCCGGACTCCTTCAGTCGGATGTAGGTGTAATTCCCGGCATTTTTCGTATAGATGACGGTCCCGGCGTGGATCGTTTCCTCCGCGGACAGTTCCGGAACCGGAACGGAGAGGACCGCCAGCAGCGCGACGATGAAACGTACGGTTTTCAATGTTCCTCCCGATCGTGCAGATTTTTCCCCCACGGCGTCACGCATCTCACTTCCCTTTTGAAAGCCGTTCGAATTTCTCGAGATTCTCACGGGCTGTCCTGTTGTTCGGGTCCAGGGCAACGGCGCGTTTCCCCTCCCGGATCGCATCCTCGAACTTTCCGCTTTTTGCGAGGATCACCGCGAGGTTATTCCTCAGGCCGGAAGAGTCCTCCCCAAGAGAGGCCGCCTTTTTCAAATGGATATACGCCTTCTCCATGTCGCCTGCCTGCAGATAGAGTGTGCCCATGTTCACGTTAACGCCACCCAGTCGCGGGTTCAGCCCCACGGCGCGCTCGAAGGACTTTATTGCCCCGGACAGATCTCCCGACTGCATCCTGAGAAGGGCGAGATAGAAATGGGTCTGATCGTCCGACGGGTTCAGCATGGCGGCATTCGAGAAAGCCCCCCTCGCGTTGGCCGTCGATTGGCTCTCCGCCAGGGACTTGCCCCATTCCTTCAACAGGGATG
>ERZ1292630.4320-Hain-H41-02um-R3-4320-length-12081-cov-8_pt1 | contig 12081 bp, 6 predicted proteins | sample MGYA00564408_ERZ1292630 | MGnify/ENA primary metagenome ERZ1292630 (study PRJEB36523, sample SAMEA6512641) | groundwater metagenome | collected 2019-01-08 | study: AquaDiva: Metagenomics assemblies of 32 groundwater samples | reverse complement strand
CAGCGCCATATTCGCTGACTTCTTGAGGTAGTAGTCGGCCCCGGCGCGCAGAGCCGCGATGGCGATCTCCGTGTCCTCATGGCCGGTGAGCATCACGATACCGGCATCGGGAGCCAGAAGCCGGATCTCCGGAAGGACCTCCATCCCGTTTTTGCCGGGCAGTTTGTGGTCCAGGAAAATCATGGTCCAGTCCTGCTGTCCGGCCAGGATGAGTCCCTCCTCTGCCGTCCGTGCGATGGTGATCGAGCCATGGGCGATCTTATTCTGCAAAACCCCGCTGGTCAGCTCCACATCGTCCGGGTCATCGTCGATAAGAAGGATGTGCTCTTTGTGAGGTTCCGTTTTCATGGCGTTCCACCGTTGCTGCCGGCCTGCCGGGCCGGCCGGCTCATGGGCGGAGGAATATTGGTCAGGACCCAGTACAGTTCCAAGGTCTTCATCATCGCGTGGAACGCGTCAAACAGGACCGGTTTCCGAATAAACGAGTTCGCACCCAAATCGTACGAGTGTATGATGTCTTCATCCCGCTGTGAGGTGGTCAATACGACCACTGGAATCCGGCGGAGGATAGGTTCCTGCTTGATTCGTTTGAGGACCTCGATGCCGTCCACTTTCGGCAACCGGAGGTCCAGCAGGATCAGGCCAGGGACGGTGCGTGGGGGGATCGCTGTGGTTCCATCGCCGAGCAGGTAGCGCAGCGCATCGTCTCCATCGCGGAGCACCGTCAGGCTGTTGACGACCTTCCCGATACTCAGGGCTGCCTGGGTCAGTTCAATATCGTCTTCGTTATCTTCGATCAATAGAATGTCAATCGCTACAACGCTCATCTGTCGTACTCCCTTGGAAGGCAACAGCCCTCAGATTTCAGGCGGTGGCTGCTCGGTGAATGTTGATGCAGGAACAGGCTTCGTGTGCGAGTCGGACGGTTTGGGAATCGTGAAGCAAAACGTACTCCCTTGTCCCTCAGCCGACTCGACCCATATCCGCCCCCGATGGAATTCCACGACCCGTTTCACGATAGCCAGCCCCACGCCGGTCCCTGCATAGACCCCCGACAGGTGCAGACGGTGAAAGAGTTTGAAGATGCGCGAGTGGAACTCCGGTGCGATTCCGATTCCGTTGTCCTGGACTTCAAAGACGAAGTGGTCCTTCTCCTCTCGACAGCGCAGCACGATGTGCGGCGCTGTGCCCGGCTTAACATACTTGATCGCGTTGGTCAGGAGATTCGTCCAGACCTGCCTCAGTCTCGTACGGTCCGCCCAGAGCATCGGCATCTGGCCTTCCAGGAGAATGGTAGCGCCACATTGTTGAATGACGTCGTGCAAGTCATCCAGGACCTTGTCGAGAAGGTCGCCCATCGAGACCCACGCAAATGCTTGTGCCATTCGGTCGATGCGGGAGTATTCAAGAAGGTCTTGGATGAGGCTCTCCATCCGTCTGGCGCCGGCCTGGACGCGGTCCAGATAATGCTGCTCCTGCTCGCTCAGACGGTCTTTGGCCTGACTGACGAGCAGGTCGGCAAAGCCGTGGATGGCGCGGAGCGGGGTCTGGAGGTCGTGAGAAATCGCATAGACGAAACTCTCCAGCTCTTGATTGCTGGCCAGGAGGGAAGCTTTCGTCGTGCGGACGTCCTGGAGCAACAGCGTGTTTTCGATGAGGACACCGGCCTGGCTTGCGAAGGCTGCAATGATCTGTTCATCGGTGTCGGTGAATTCGTTGCCGTGCTGCTTTTCCGTGAGATAGAGGCGTCCGAAGAGACGGCCATGGGCTTTGATAGGGACACCGAGGAAGGAATGCATCGGCGGATGATGCGGCGGAAATCCCACGGAGGCCGGATGGGCCGTCAGATCTTTGATCCGCAGGGGACTGTCTTTGGAGGCCAACGCTCCCAATACACCACGTCCCTCTGGAGGCTTTCCGATGGCGGCCTTGGTCGCCTCATCCATTCCACTCGTGAGGAACTCCGTGAGGCGCGTTCCCTCCTGGTCGAACAGGCCCAACGCGCCGTAGCGAGCGTTGGTGAGGGCACAGGCTGTTTCGACAAGGCGATGGAGGAAGCGCCCCAGATCACCCGACTCAGTCGTGATCTCCTTGATGCTCTGTACTAAGAATTGCAGGGCGTCGGCTTGTCTCTTGAGAACCTGTGAGATGGATTGGGCCTCGGCTTCTTGCGCCTTGAGGGTGTCAACCATCCCGGCGAGTTTTCTTTGAAGTACCCCGATCGCGTCGGCACGATTCGTGTCTTGCGGGATGATGACGGAGTGGCCGTGCTCGATCTGCTGGGCCGCGTCGGCCAAGGCTCTGAGCGGTTGCAGAACGTGCCTGCTGGTATGCCGCCAAATGAGCGCCAGTCCCAGAAGGATGCTGACCATGATGCCGGTGGAAACCGGGATAGAGAAGGGCGTTCGGGATGCGCCCCCCTCATTCGGCGGATAGACGCTGATCCTCCAACCAAGTCCCTGATAGGCGCTAAAGCCGGAGGACGAGATGGAGGCCAGCGGCTGGGGCATCGAGTCGAGCGAAGCCTGACCGTTGTGTTCCCTGAATCCTCCAATCGGATGGCCGTCCTTGGCGAACAGGGCGATGCGAACTTTGTCGTATTTTTCCATCGGTGTTTCGGCATGCCGTAACATTTGTGCGATGGCCGACTCCGGAATCCTGGTCGACCAGACACCGACCGTCCTTCCCTCTCCCCCCTTCACAGGAGGTCCTTGTATCCGGGTGGCGAACGTCATCGTCCGTTGGGCGTCTGGGCCATACACGTGTTGGACCAGCGGGTCTGTCTGGAAATCAAAAACCGTGATCCCAGGGTTTGCAAGCGCCTGTTCAAACCACAGTTGTCCGCTGACGCTCTGTCCAACCAGTTGTCGGCTGAGAATGGGCTGCCCGTCCCCATCAACAGCATTGACGGCCTGGATGATCCCGCTCCGATCTGCCGCCACCACCAAGGAGTAATAGGGCTTGTAAGTGGTGACCAGCCCTCCCGCGATAGCCGTGAGACGGTCCGTCTCCATCTCGCGCACCGCAGGCAGTTGAGCGAAGAGCTGGGTGTCACCATAGCGCTCAAAGAGCACGCGGTCCAAGGTATCGAGCACATGGGCTGCCAGGGTTCGCGCGTTTTCTTCCGTTGTGCTTTTGAGATGGGAGTACTCTTGCTGCGCAAACCATATCGTGAGTGCAAGTGGGGGAACCGACGCCACCAGCAGCAAGGCGATGAGGCGGACCTGGAGGCTCTGGCGGATCAGGTCCGGGAAGCGGGTCACGATGTGAGCCTGTGGAGCTGGAGGTGCCTCAAATGACAATGGCCGATACTCCTGTTCTTATGGAGAGAAGCCCTCGATACCAGGTTGTAGATGGCAGGCGGGCCAGCTGCGCTCAAGAACGCATATGTGTCAGCCGATGATGAAGGAGGAGTGTGTCTTGTATGTATTAACGCGCGAACACTCTTAGCAGAACGCCCTCAACAACACCATGATCCAGGATCATGGTTGCAGATGATGGACCGCAGAGATATTGCGATACACGGCCATCGCCCGCTAGAATGATCGCCCTTACAGGCGGCGCTTGAATGTTCATATTCAAGGGCGTCCCGCCGTCGGTCTGTCAGATTCAGGTGTACGGTGCGTATGCTGCACAGGAGCATCCAGTGAAACGCAGAATGTCCGACTCGAAGGGGGTTCCTCGTGGCACACAGTACGCCCAGTGCGCGACCTGTCCGCTGCAATCTCATTGTCCATTGCCGACAGGGGCCAATGGCGCTAGGGGCTCTAGCACGACCCATGTGATTCAGACCAGGTATCCCGCCGGACAGCACGTCATCAACGAAGGAGAACCGGTGACCGGTCTCCACGTGCTCTGTGACGGGTGGGCGACGGTGGCGAAAAGTGTTGGGATGGAACAGGACGATCTGACGATACATATCGTAGGAGCGGGGGGGCTGTTGGACGTCAGCGATAACCTGGCCGCACTCCCTGCATACTCCGGCGCCGCGAAATCGTTGACGAGTTCGACCGTGGCGTTTGTCAGGAGCGATGAGTTGGCGAGGCGGCTGGAGACCGACCAGATATTTTCCGGCAAGCTCCTCCGGCTCATTGCCAAGCAATTGCGCGCGCTTGAAGAACAATACCTTGTTCGTTTCTCCCAGGATGTTGCCAGCCGAATCATCCATGTGCTGTTGGAATTTGCCAGGCCTTACGGGCTGGAGCGCAGCAAGGCTGTCACCTTGCCCCTGAAATTAAGTCGAACATCGTTGGCTGAGATTGTGGGAACCACGCCGGAAACCATTAGCCGTGTGATCTCCCGGCTCAAGCAACAGCGCCACGTTCTCGAAACCCATCAAGAGACCATCATCCCCGACATAGAACGGCTGCGCGCCCTCATCCGACCATCGGCCTAACAGCCGATTCGTCGGCAGAAGGTTGTCCAAGCCTGTGGCGTTGCTCGCCCAGCGCGTAGCAGGATGGCCGCGCGAGACACGCGAGACTGGCGAGGGTTCGAGCTTGGAGTTTCTAGTTTCGAGTTTTCAGAGGCTGTTCCCCAACAACCTGAAATCCGAAACTAGAAACCTGAAACGAGGAATGCTTCACGGGTGTCGAACGCCGCCGGCGGACTTTTTCTGCAGTCTGTTAGAGGCTCGGGACGACTCAATAGGGCCTCTACTCTACCACCCTCTCTCATCCTCGCCGAACTGACTCTCGGATCTGCTGCGCCTTCCAGGAGGCATCAGGAGACGGCTCTTTTGGCAAAGCGGGCCACGGGGTCGTTCCTCCCCTGATTACGTTTCACCCCTGTTAAGTTCGAGAACGAACAGTCCGAAGAGATATGTGAGGAACAACGTTGTAGAACGATACATATTCGTATCCGCTGAAATCCTCTATCTCTTCCGTATCATTCACCCACGCGGGCCGGCGTCATAACGAGGTGCGCGCGCAGTGAGACAGACAATCCGTTCCTACTCACGTTGGCTGCCGGTGCTGATCGTGGCTATCACCTTGGCCACGATCCTGATGGGGGGCCTCGCCCTCCATTATGTCGAAACGCGCCTGGTGGCCTCCGCAGGTGAGAGCCTCACGTTGGCCGCCGTCGATATCGCGGACAAGCTGGACATGCAGATGGCCGAGCGCTACGGCGATATCCAGCTACTCTCGCAGTCATTGATGTTTCAGGGGCGCGATTATACGGCGATGACGCGGCGGCTCCGCTCCTTACTGGAGACCTATCCCGTGTATCGCTGGGCGGGAGTCACCGACGCCGAAGGCCGGGTCCTGGTTGCGACCGACCGGGCCGGCAAGGGCCGCGATCTGAGTGGGGAGCCGGGCTTCCTGGCTGTGCGGGCGGGACAACGCGCAGTTGTCCAGGATGCGGCACCGGATGACGAGGGAGTCCTCGCGGTGACGTTTGTGGGCCCGCGCCACGATGCGCGTGGCGCGTTTATGGGGACGGTGATGACCCAGGTGGGGTTGCCGGTTTTGGAGGATGCTTTCGCCCGTACCGTGAACGCGTTGCAGGCGCAATGGGGAACAGGGGCACGTATCGAGTATCTGTTTCTGGATCATGACGGCAATGTGTTCGTCGATTCGTTTCTGAGAGAAGAGGGACGGATCAATCTCAAGCGGCAGGGGGTTCCCTCGGCACAGTTGTTCAATACGGCCTCAGCCGGATTCATTGAAGAACGGCATAGCCGCCGGCAGGTCGATGTCGTGACCGGGTATGCGCAGACCAAGGGGACAGAAGATCTAACGGGTCTGCAGTGGGGCGTGTTGGTGCGCGTGGACCGGAGCGACATCCTGGTTCCCATCAGGGCCATTATGTGGAAGGTCGTGGCGGCAGGCGTCGGCCTGTTCCTGCCGCTGGTCGCACTCCTCATGTGGAGTATCACCCACCTCATGCATTCGTGGGGGGCGGCGGATGAGGAGCGCGACCGGGCACAGGCGGCAGAACACAAGTTTCACACGCTGCTGGAGATGGCGCCGGATGCCATCGTGATGACCGATGCCGAAGGCACCATCGTGTTGACCAACCGGCAGGTGGACCTGGTGTTCGGCTATCCCTCAGGCCGGTTGATCGGCCAACCCATCGAGATCCTGGTGCCGGAGCTTGTTCGGGACATGCACCGCACGCACTACCACGAGTCGCCCCAGTCCAGACAGATGAGAGCAGCCTTCCTTCTGACCGGGCGCCGGCAGGATGGGACCGTGTTTCCGATCCAGGCCAGCTTGAGCCATGCGGAGACGGCGGAAGGCTCGTTCACGATGGCAGCTGTGCGCGATGTTTCTCAGCAACAAATGGAGGAGGCTGAACGGGAGCGCCTTGGTCATGAAATTCGTCTCTTGCTGGATGCGGCGGTCGGAGGGCTATATGGCATGGATAATCAAGGCCGCTGCACCTTTATCAACCGGGCCGGCGCAGAACTGCTCGGGTATCAGCCGGAGGAGTTGCTCGGCAGGAACCTGCATGAGGTCATGCATCACTCCCATGAAGATGGCTCACCGTACCCCGTTGGCGAGTGCCCCATCTACCGCGCATGCCAAGACGGACAGGGAGCCCAGCTCGATGACGAAGTGTTCTGGCGGCGAGATGGGACAACCTTCCCCTCAGAAGTTATATCGCGCCCCGTGTACCAGGACGGCGTGTTGAAAGGCGCGGTGGTGACCTTTACCGACATCACCGAACGCAAGCAGGTGCAGCAAGAACTGCTGGCGGCGAAAGAGCTGGCGGAGAAGAGCGCTCGGGTTAAAAGCGAGTTCCTGGCCACCATGAGTCACGAAATCCGTACCCCCATGAACGGGGTGATCGGCATGACCGGCCTTCTGCTCGATACAGACCTCACGCCGGAGCAGCGGGAGTTCGCCGAGACCGTCCGCCGCAGCGGGGATCACCTGCTCACCGTCATCAACGACATCCTCGACTTCTCCAAGATTGAAGCCGGCAAGATGAACTTGGAAATCATCGACTTCGACCTTCGCACCGCGGTGGCCGAGGCGGTGGATCTGTTGGCCGAGCGCGCAGCCAGCAAGGGGGTGAACCTGGCCTGCCTGTTTCACGCAGACGTGCCGGCGGCCCTTCGCGGCGATCCAGGGCGACTCCGCCAGATCCTGCTCAACCTCGTGGGGAACGCCATCAAGTTTACGGAGCAGGGTGATGTGGTGCTGTCCGTCACGCTGATGCACCAAACCGATACCGATGCCACGGTACGGTTTGAGGTGCAAGATACCGGCATCGGCCTGTCCCCTGAAGCGCAAGGGCACCTGTTTCAGTCGTTCCATCAAGCTGATAGCTCGACGACGCGCAAATTCGGCGGCACTGGATTGGGGCTCGCCATCTGCAAACAGCTCACGGAACTCATGGGCGGCCACATTGGGGTAGACAGCAAGCTGGGCGAAGGCAGTACGTTCTGGTTCACGGCTCAGCTCGGCAAACAGCAACAGGCTACAGTCTTGGTAGGCGCCATGCCGTCTCAGGATTTGGACGGACTGCATCTCTGCATCGTGGATGACAGTCCCATCAATCAGCGTATCCTGGAACTCTATGCCGAGCGATGGGGCCTTCGGTGCTTGATGGCGAAGGATGGCCCGCAGGCTCTGACGCTCTTGCGCAAGGCGGCGGCACAGGGCCAGGCCTGTGACCTCGCGATCATTGACATGCAGTTACCAGGCATGAATGGCCTGGAACTGGCCCGCGCCATCAAGGCCGATCCTGTGCTGGCGCCAACCAGGCTCGTGTTATTGACAGCTCAAGGCCAGCGCGGCGACGCCAAGGCGGCGCAGGCCGCCGGGTATGACGCCTATCTCACCAAGCCGGTGCATGCACTGCAACTGTACGAGTGTCTCACCACGGTGCTCAACCCATCCGCACAGCCTACCTCCCGCGAGGGCCCATCCGCAGGCCGGACCGCACGACCCGAGTTGGTTACGCGTCATAGTTTGGCCGAAAGGCACGCACGGGCCACCGCGAAGATTCTGGTCGCCGAGGATAACGTCGTCAACCAGAAGGTCGCCGTACACCTGCTGGAAAAGTTGGGCTATCGTGTGGATCTCGTGGCCAACGGCCTGAAGGTCCTCGACGCACTGGCGCACATTCCCTATGCCGCGGTCTTGATGGACTGCCACATGCCGGAAATGGACGGCTTTGAAGCGACGAGAGAAATCCGCAGGCGAGAAGCGACGGGCAAGGGGCCAGCGGCAAACAAAGGAGAAGAAGGCTCATGCCTCTCGCCTCATGCCTTGCGCCATGTGCCCATTATCGCCATGACGGCGAGTGCCCAGCAGGAGGATCGAGACCGGTGCCTCGCTGCCGGCATGGATGACTACCTGAGTAAGCCCGTGCAACCCACGGTGTTGGCAGAGGTCCTCGCGCGCTGGGTCAGCGCGCCTGTCTCGAGCTCCGACTCAACAGATGACCGTCCGCCGCTGCAGACCGCCTCTGGCGGGACGGCCTGATGATCACCCTTGAGGCCCTGCGCGGTGGAACCCGTGACCCTGTTGTCACCACACAGTACACGAGACGGCAAGGAAGGAGCACGATGCCCATTCTGATAGTTGAAGACAATCCGGTCAACGCGAGGCTGTTAGTGCTCATGCTGAAGTCACACGGGTATCAGACGGTGGTGGCCGGGAATGGCAAAGAAGCACTGGCGACTCTGTCCGAAACACCAGACATTCAACTGATCATCACCGATTACATGATGCCGGAAATGGATGGGTTGGAGTTTATTGTGAAGGTCAGGGCCTTACCGACATGGAGCCCTATTCCCATTCTTGTCGCATCGGCGCATGCCGATCTTGACACCGTCAAACGGGTGCAGGGCTTACAGTGCGATAGTTTCCTGGTCAAACCCATCGACAAAAAACAGCTGATCAAGCGGGTTGAGCACCTCTTGCAATCGCAGCCGCTCGTGCTTCTTGGTAAACAGAAAACGATGGACAGATTGGACATCGGGCCGGCGGAATATCACGAGTTGGTCAACGCGTTTGTGGCCCAATTGGCCGCAACCATCCCGATTGTGGTGTTGGAGCAAGGAGGCTTGGAAGAGCCCATTTCCGAGAATCTTGGTCGGTTGCTCAAGGAGCTCGCGGAAAGCTCGTCCACGCTGGGTGCCGATAAATTCTTACTGCTGTATTCGAAGTGCATGGGCCGCGGCCTGCCGGCCCGGTCGCAATGTCCTGCATTGCTGAAGGCTCTTCAAGAATTGGAAACGTCCCTCCTTGCATATATACAGTCTCAGCCGAATGCCGTGGCGAAGAACTGACGCGGGCATCCCCCATTTGTTGTGATGCCCGCTTTCACATTCATCAGGCCGACGTGACCCTGGGCCGGTCCCCTTTTCGCGCTGGCCCCGCTTGTACGGGGCGTCCAATAGGAGCCGTAGGTCGCCTCCTTTCAGCTTACACTGACTGGACAGGAGCACAGTCTGCGGCCCAGTGTGGCCCCGGCCGCCCATAAGCCCAGCGCCCTGTCGGCGGGGTCGGTGAAGAAACCGATGCTCAGGAAACCGACGGCGTCGTCGAAGGCGGAAGTCCACCAGGAACTAGCCGGTGTCGCCTCCGGCAATGGCAAGGACCACCGGCAGAAGGACAGCGAGTTCGAAGAGTTCTAGGCATGTGACGCGGGACGCGCGCGAAAAGCGGGACTGGCGAGAGTCGCGCGAAACGGGGTCAGGGGGAGAATCGGGATACCCCCTACCCTTTCTACCGGATGCGCTTCACGAACGACGAGGTGCGCCCTATCATCGGCTCAAGCTTCGAGGGCGCAAGACCGACAACATACAGACAAGGAGAGTCAGTGCAGACGAACGAGTCACACGCGTGTGGAGGGACGATGCCATCTATTCTCATTATTGACGACGACGACAGTCTCCGCGACTCCCTGCGCCGGACCCTGCGCAAGGAAGGCTACACAATCATGGAAGCGAATGAGGGCGGGCGAGGGCTGAAACAGCTTGAGCGTTCGCCGGTTGACCTGATCCTGCTCGACATGTTCATGCCGGATAAGGACGGCCTGGAAACCATCGGGGAACTCCGCCGCACGCATCCAGGAATCCGAATCATTGCGATGTCCGGCGGGGGGTTCAAAGGCACGGTCGATGTTCTGCACGTTGCGAAAATGCTGGGTGCTCGGCGAACGCTGGCCAAGCCTTTTACGAAGGAGCAGCTGCTTGAGGCCGTGGAGATGGAACTTGCGAGGACCTAGCCCGCCTGATTCAGGGTGGGGCGCGCGACAAGCTGAAACGTCGCGACGCGCACGAGGGGCGAGACTCGTGCGAAAGGCGTGATCCAACGTTCGGGGTTCGAAGTTCCGAAAACCTCGAACTTCGGACCGCGAGCCCTCGCCCATCACGCCGGCCTCTTCCTCGCTCGCCAATGCTACGGAGTGGGATCGGCTTCGGTGTCTGAATGACCATTGGCTTGGTTGTTGAAACTATGGGACTGAAATTGAATCGGTTCGGGGCATTACTGCAGTGGCCCTCTCTGCTCCGGATCGCACCTAAGTTCTTGAAGGACGTGCTGTGCGGCCCGGAAAGAACGATCATTGCGGTGGTCTTGCTGTTCAGCCTGGCCATGACCGGTCTTTTGTGGCAGATGCTCAGCCTATCGGACGATCTGGCCCGGGGACTGGTGTTACAGGGGACCGAGCTACAGAGCGTGGCGCTGGAAGAAATCCGCAAGTACTATTCGTCCGAAGTCATCGCGCGTGTGCAGCGCATTAAGGGGCTTGAGGTCAGCCATGATTATAGGACGAAGAACAACGCCATCCCGTTACCGGCAACCATGAGTATCGAGCTGGGTAAGCAGATCAGCGAGAAAGTGCCGGGCTTCCAGGTCAGATTGTACAGCGACTATCCGTATCCCTGGCGGAATGAGGGCGGGCCCCGCGACGTCTTTGAACAGGATGCATTAGGTTGGCTGCGGCAACATCCCGACCAGCCGTATTATCGGTTTGAACAGGTCGGCAGCGAGTGGCGCTTGCGCTATGCCAAAGCGGACCGCATGCAGGCCAGTTGCGTCGCGTGTCACAACAGTCACCCGTCGAGTCCCAAGAAAGATTGGCGAGAAGGGGATGTACGGGGAGTTCTGGAAGTGGTTCGTCCTGTTTCCGAAAGCGTGTCCCTCATCAGGGGACAGCTGCAAACCTCATTTGCGCTGATCGGGATCACCGGTATGTTGGGATTGTGGGGGTTGAGCCTTGCCACCATTAAGATCCGGCGCAATGCGGCGATGCTGGAGCACCTCGTCGATGAGCGGACCGCCGAACTTGCAGTGGCCACGAAACAAGCCAAGCAAACGGCTGAAGCGAAAGCCCAGATCTTGTCCACGGTGCAGGCATTCTTTATCGGGATCGATCAGCAAGGAATGGTGAAGGAATGGACGCCGGCGGCGGAGCGGCTGTTCGGAATTTCCTTGGTCGATGCCATTGGCCAAACCTTTATGAGTTTGCCGATTGACTGGAACTGGGGCGAAGTCCGGCAGGGCCTAGAACAAGCACGAACGATGTTGAGTCAAGTGGTGTTGCACAAACTTCGCGTGAAGATTCACACCAAGCGAGACCTGTTTGTGCGATTGACCCTCGCGGTGCCGTGCGGGGACGACGGTTTCAGCGTCATTGTGATGGGGGAGGATATTACGGACCGCCTGGAGCTCGAACATGAGTTGGTACAGGCGCAAAAGCTGGAATCCATCGGACAACTGGCGGCCGGCATCGCCCACGAGATCAACACGCCGATCCAGTTCGTAGGCGACAACGTACGTTTTCTCTCCGACTCGTTCTCCGATATCGGCCGCCTACTCGAGCAGTACGAGCGCCTGCTGGCGGCGGCCAAGATCGGGGCTTGCCCGCAGACCCTCATCGAGACGTGCGAGGCGGCCAACCGCGGGGCTGACTTGGAGTATCTCCTCGCTGAAATCCCGAAGGCCATCGAGCAATCGGCGGAAGGGATCGATCGGGTGGCGACGATCGTGCGGGCGATGAAAGAATTCGCCCATCCGGGGAACACGGAAAAGGCAGCGGTCAATCTCAATAAGGCGATTGAAAGCACGGTGACCGTCGCACGGAACGAGTGGAAGTACGTGGCCGACCTGCACACCA
>ERZ1292630.4319-Hain-H41-02um-R3-4319-length-12082-cov-7_pt1 | contig 12082 bp, 10 predicted proteins | sample MGYA00564408_ERZ1292630 | MGnify/ENA primary metagenome ERZ1292630 (study PRJEB36523, sample SAMEA6512641) | groundwater metagenome | collected 2019-01-08 | study: AquaDiva: Metagenomics assemblies of 32 groundwater samples | reverse complement strand
ACGGCCGCGTCCACCACGGTCGCCGAAGCCGCGTCCACCGCGGTCGCCGAAGCCACGTCCGCGTCCACCACGGTCGCCGAAGCCACGTCCGCGTCCGCCGCGGTCACCACCACGGAAGCCGCCACGGTCACCACCGCGGAAGCCACCACTGGCAGCCTGCTTCGGCGCGTCGTCCTCGTCGTCGTCCTCGCCGTCATCCTCGCCGTCGTCCTCGCCGTCGTCCTCGCCGTCATCCTCGCCGTCGTCCTCCTCGTCGGCGGCGCCATCGACATCTTCTTCGTCGTCGCCCTCTTCGTCGTCGGAGAGCTCCTCGTCGTCCTCCTCGTCGTCCTCATCTTCGGCAGGGGGTAAGGGGGCGGCCTTGGCGGTGAGTTTCGGGCTAGGCTTGGCAGTGGCGCTCGGCGTCGCCGCGGCCAACTTAGGACTCGGCTTGGCAGCGGCGGTCAACGCGGGTTTCGCCGCAGCCGGTTTCGCGACGGGGGCGGGTGGGACGTCGTCGTCCTCCTCGTCGTCCTCCTCGTCGTCGTCGTCTTCTTCGTCCTCTTCGTCGTCCATGGGCATCATGCCATCGTCATCGTTGACGGACTGGACGTACCCGGTGACGTGGACGTTCGAGGCTCCCTTGGACAAGAGCGTGATCTGGTTGGTTGAACCGAAGATGAGGTCCAGGGGCACTTGGTAAACGTGGGACGCGGGATCGAGCGTGGCGATCGCGAACGCCTTCTTGTCGACAGTCGCGATGAGGGTCGTCTTGCCCGAGGCGCCGGCGGGAAGCGCGGCCATCGACAAGTGCAGCACGTGGTCTGCGGGAACCGGGACCGTCGTCTCCTTGTTCGCGGCGACATCGACGCCGAAGAACGTGTCGGTCATAGCTCGATTTGGATCACAATGGAACAGCAAAAATTCCCTTTCTGGTTGGTGTTGGGGGGCGTTGCCTCAGAGCAGTTATTCGGATCAAAACTCGACGTGCGCCGCTCACGCAGTGAGCCCTGTGGCGGATACGAACGCTCCGCCCGTCCAGACACCAGAGGCCAAAGACCACTGGGAGGACCGGAGAGAGAAGGAGAAGATATGTGTGTCAAGCGAATCTCACCTTTAGTTAGTCCGTCCCCTTCCGCTGCCCATTAAACAGGGTTACGCGTGTGTGTTGAGAAGTTGATGCGGAAAAGAGTGGAAAAAACGAGCAAATAAATCAGCGGCGAGCCGGCGTGGGTGGCTTGCCTCCGCGTCCGATCTGTGAGGCCGATTGTCCGCCCGTTTGGTCCGGTCGGGCTACCTTCCGTGGCGGCTGGTCTTCGTCCTCCTCGTCATCCTCTTCATCGTCCTCTTCGTCGTCGTCGCCCTCTTCGTCGTCGTCGAACTCGTCATCGTCCTCTTCGTCGTCGCCTTCCTCGTCGTCGTCCTCCTCCTCGTCGTCCTCGTCGAGCTCTTCGTCGTCTTCCTCGTCCGACGCGGCCGCTGGCGGTGCGGGCTTGGCAGCGGCAGCGGGTGATGTACCGGGCGCCTTCACCGCTGACTGCGGAGTGGCCGGCTTGGCCGCTGGAGTGGCAGGCTTGGCAGGGGTCGTTGTGGCGACCTTGGCCGGCGATGCCGCGGTCGGCTTCGCTGGGGACGCAACAGCGGCCGCAGGCGTCGCCTGCTTCGCCGGTGTGGTGGCGGTGGCCTTTGCGGGCGTGGCACTCACAGGTGCTTTCACGGGTGTGGGTGCCGCCTTGGTCGGCGGCTGCTCGTCGAGATCGCTGGCGTCGCTGTCGTCCTCAGCGCCGAAGTCACTGCCGTCGACTGGAACCGTGTATCCCGCGACATGGACATTGGCGTTGCCACGGTTGCTCAGGAACACCTGGCTGTTCGGGGGAAACACCAGGTCGATGGCGCACTGGTACACGCGGCCGGCGGCGTCGAGAGTGCACAGTGTGAAGGACTTCTTGTCCACCGTGACGACGATCGTCGACTTGCCCGACGCGCCCGGTGCGAGGGAGATTTGGGTGATGTGGAGATTGTTGTTCGCGGGTGCCCGAGCGGCGACATCGGACTTGCCCGCTGGGACTTCGACGCCAAAGAAAGACTCGACTGACATTCGATATTGACGAGGGTGTGTGTGGCTTGCCGCAAAGGATGGGGGAACGGATAGTGAGTCAGCTCATGTCGGTGACCAAAGAGGGAGCCGCAGGTTTGAAACCAAGATAGGTTGGGCAGGGTCCAGGATACGTTGGGCAAGGGTTGACGAGAGGTGGGAACGGTTTGTGTGGTGGGACGATGTATTTGACGAGGCCAAAAGGGCGCTGGGGACCACCGTTCCCTTCCCGCGGCCATGGCTGGCGGGCACTGGTCCCTCCCCTCCACACAAAGCTTTGAATACCCCTCCGCCGCCGCGTGCCATGAATAATAACTCCCCCGCCCCGTCCAGGGGAAACCGCGGTGCAAAGGGAAAGGAAGTTACCGGTAACTGCACGAGCGGCTTGTGATTTTGCGGGTGCTCACCGCGTGGAGCAACCGGGGTTTTTTTGCCAGCGAGGACGTAATGAGGTCCAACAATGACTTGATTCCCAAGGAAGCCGCACGAACAAAACAACCAAAGAACCAACACGAAGAGAGGCAGGAAGAGAATGGGGGAGAGAGAGAGGGAAGGCAAGCGGTGGCGTTCGGATTCACAAAGAAGAACGAGACAGAGGTGGGGTGACAGAGTGGTGGGTCGAGAGCCGAAGAGCGTTAGTGTTACGTTCGCGTTTGCCTTGTGCACTAGTTGTGTCTGGTACTGTTGAAAATGTCGTTTTGAGGTGGGGAAGGTCTTTTTATCTGTCCATATTCGGCCGATCATGTCGCCAGCCGCTCTTGCGTCTCTTCGCGCACCACGCAGTCCACGGCGAAGCTGCAGTATTCGTCGAAGGTCACGACGCCATCACCGTTCGAGTCGACGTCGGCCATCGTTGACTCCCCCAGCGCGAAGACCCCAGAGACGCTGCCGATGCTCAGAAATCGTTCCCACCGTTGAGGGGGTAGCGGGCGAGTGCGTGTCAAATCCACCTCCGCGGCCGCCTCGAGAAGCTCAAGGATGCGGTAGGCACAGTGCAGAAACGTCCGGAAGTCCTCTGCCTTGATGGCCACGGCGCGCATTTTGCATCGTGCGACACTGCTGGTGCTGCTCGTGGTGGTCAGCGTCATGGCGAGCGTCGACGAGCTGCCTGCGGACGAGTGCTCCTTATCCTTCGCCGCTCCGAGGCGCGTCACGGCGTCGGCCGCCAGCGCCCACACCGCCTTCATGCTGACGGGGGGGTGGACGATGCCCAGTAGCCGCGCGAGCTGCGCGTCGAGGACGAACAGGGTCACGCCCCGTCCCGCCGACGCGTTTTCCATGGCTTCCCAGGCCGCGCCGCGTGCATTGGCATGGTCCGACGAGCGGTCAAAGGGCAGTCGGCGCCGCAGCTCCGCCCACGTCATCGTGTCCTCGTGGACTCGGAGCTGGCTGGCGATGGTCGACACGGGTGGGATCGACGGCGGGTCTCGGTCGGACACGCGCGAGTGCAACATGACATCGTAGTCGAGCACAAAGTCGGCGAATTCATCAAAGGTCAAGCTGCCGCTGCGGTCCACATCGACGCGACGGAACATCGCCGCGCCGTCCGTGATGTCGACGCAGAGGCCGAGGCTTTGCAACATCGGAAGTGCCTTCTTGAACTCGGCCTCCGACACCCGCATGTCGCGATTGAGGTCGCAGAGGCAGAAATGCCGCCATAGGCACAAGTACTCGTGGATGTGGAGTAATAACAGCCGGAACTCCGAGCGGTCCACTGAGGTTTCCGGACGCTCCTCAGCGTCGATCGCCGCGCTGGGACGTCGTTTCCCGGAACCATCGACGGTAGCTTTTGCCGCATCTGTGGTATTGAAGCGCTCGTCGGGAACCACCGGCGCGGGCTTGTCGGGTGTCGCGCGGACGTTGTCGTGTCGCTGTTGATCGGCCCGCCGGATGCATGCCACCGCCTCTTCGACGAATGGTTTGAGGTTGAAGCTGCGGTCGAGGTTCAGCCACTCATGCACGCCGGACACGACCTCGTCGACGCTCAAGCGGCCCGTGCCGTCGCCGTCGAATCGGTTGAACAAGGACATCCGCTCATTGTAGGCCGCCACCGTGCGGTCGACGGGCAGGGCCTCCTGCAGCGCCACCCAGTCGACCTTGCAGTTCGCCATCTGAGCCAACGTCCGTGCCGATTCGGCTCGTCGATCAGAGCGGCTGACGAGACGCCGCTTCGGTTCGGGCATCGAGGAGGACCCGCAGCCCATGTTGGAGGGGGATAAAGGGGTGGTGTAAAGAAAGGGGGTTAGCCGCAAGTGCGAAATTTCAAGGCTTTGGAATCTCGCTGATTCGTTGTGTTATTCGTATCAGTCCAACGCTGGTTGGTTGACATCACTTGCCGTCGGCCAATGCGCCCCAACCACCCACTGCCGCGTCACAGAACAGATAATAGAAAAAAGGAGAGGCACAGGATGGAAACTTGAGAGAAATGCCGGGTTGGTTTGCGAGGAGGTCGAAGGGGCCACAGCAGCGATTTAAGATTGAAAGCGAACATGAAGGGGGCCAAAGGAAACAACTGTGAAACAGAAAGGCACTTTTGGGGAACAGCGGCGAGTAAACCATCACATTGGGGTGACCCAGGCGAATAGTATAGTGTAGTGTGTGAGGGTTGGAGGGAGGGAGGAGGGGAGTGCAACGGGTGGGAGCATGGAAGGAAGTTGTGGTGGTGAGGAAGAGGAGACACAGGGGGAGACAGAGTTTAAAGTTGCGGTGGCCGCGGCGGCCTCTGTGTTCCTCGTTGTCGACGTCACGCCAAGTCCGACTCTTCGTCCACCCCAAAGCACCGCTTCGAGGCGGCGAGACCGGATTGAGATACGACGAAACTGCAATACTCGTCGAATGTGATGAGGCCGTCGCCGTCCTTGTCGAGAACGTCGAAGCGGCAGCTGCGCGAGCCGTTGGCGCGCATGACGGAAAGCGCATCTCGCCATGCCTCTCTCGGCAAGGCCTTGGCGCGGCTTAAGTCGATGTCTTGCGCCGCCTCGAGCAGCTCGAGAACCCTCCCGGTGACGCGGAGGAACCGTTGAAAATCGCCCTTCGCCACCCGTTGCGCGGACCGTACGGTAAACTTCCCAGAAGCATTCATCGAACCGGAGAGTACTAACGAGCTGGAGGTTGCCTTCCTCAATTGAGAATTGGAAAGTGATTTTTCCATGGTGGGACTGCCGGCGGACGATGACGCCGCGCTCAGCCCGTCGCCCGCAAGCGAGAACACGAGCTTCATGTTGACCGGCGCTTTGGAGATTTCGAGCAAACGCGCCAAATGGGCGTCAATGGTGAATAGCGACACCTCTCCATCGGGCGAGAGCTTTTCCATGGCCGACCACACGCGCTCGCGAGTCGCGGCATCGTCCACCGTCGTCTCCATCGGGAGCCGCCGGCGCACCGCACTCCAAGACATCGAGTCCGGTGCCACTTTGATCTGGCGCCGAAGCTCCGATGCCTTGGGAACGGCCGGCGGGTCACAATCTCGGACGGTCCACTGACCGAGCACCTCCTGTTCAAGGACAAATTCGGCGAATTCGAAGAAGTCGATCGAGCCGCTTTGATTTTCATCGATTCGTTTAAAAAGCGCCGCACCATCGCAAATATCGGCGCAGAGGCCGAGGCCGTGCAGCGTGGGGAGGGCCTTCTTGAACTCGAGCTCGGAGATCCGCATGTCGCGGTTGAGGTCGCATAAGCAGAAGTGCCGCCATAGGCAGAAGTAGTCCCGGATGAACAGCAGCACCAATCGGAACTCGTTGCGATCCACCGAGGTACTCTCCGCCTCATCCTCTTCTGCCTGTCCTCCACCACCCGCCGCCCCGGCGTCGTCTTGGACGTTCAGCGGACGGCCGAACTGTTCATGAGGGAACAGTGACGATGCGCGAGAGGTCGGTGGGGCCGCGGATTGCTTCGCGGCCAGCCGTCGAATGGAAACGATGCCGTCGACCACGAAGGGCTTCATGTCGAAACATCGGTCCAGCCGTAGCCACTCATGCACGCCCGAGACAACTTCCTTCGCGCTGAGCCGTCCACTACCATCCGCGTCAAAGCGGTCGAACATGTTCATGCGCTCCTGGTATTCCGCCAAGGTACGGTCTACGGGCAGGGCGTCTTGCAACGCCAGCCAATCGACTTTCGCGTTGGCCATGCGAGCCAGCGTGCGCGACGACTCCGCTTGGCGCGCCGACTTGATGCGGCGTCGGGCCTCAGCCGCCGACGATGACGACGATCCGCACCCCATTGCGGACAGCGTTGGTTGGTTCGAACGCACACTCTTACCTTAATCGATCTATCTACTCTTCGTAAATTGGAGGGGGCAGAGATAGCGGGGTAACATGATACTGCGTTGTGCGGCAGAGTGTGTCTCGCCATCGACAAGGGGGAAGCCGTCGGTAGCTAAATACTCTCCATCGAAATGGCGGCGGGTCCGGGCACCCTGGAGACGGCATGGGGACGATGCCTTCAATTCCTGTGGGGGCGTCATTTGCGGCCACGAGCTCGGTCGCGGCTGCCGCCGCCACGTTTTCGCTCGCTGCTCCCACCGCGGCCTCCACCCCGACGCGGCGGTGCCTGCTGCTGCGATGCGGCTTTCGTCGGCCTGGGGCGCTTTCTCGTCGGCGCTTTGGATTGGTTGCGCTTTGCGGCCCCCTGAACCCCGGATGACGTCTCATCTGTGCCTTCCGACTCCTCGTCGTCCTCGTCGTCGTCCTCGTCGTCGTCGTCGTCCTGGTGGTCTTCGTCGTCGTCCTCGTCCTCGTCGTCGTCCTCGTCGTCGTGGTCGTCGCTTTCGTCGTCCTCATCCTCGTCTTCTTCGTCACCGCTGCTCTCAAGCGCCGCGCGTTGCGACATGGCGCCGATCGCCGACGTAAAATAGCCAGAGACGTGAATGGGGCAGTTACCGACGACGGATAGCCGCGGAGGGCACGAAGATGAAAAGATGAGGTCAAGAGGGGCGTGAAACACAAGCGCTTCGGCATCCAATCGGCCGACCGTGATTTTAGTCGACGTCGACGGTCGATTTAACGGCCCTGCGAGCGCCGGCGGCGGGGTCTTGGTCTCAACCACGAGAGTGGCGCAGCTGGCGCGAGGAGAAAGTGGGGAAGCCACTGGGAGGCTCATCTGCGTAATGTGAAGTTCCGCCGCTGCCGGAATCCGAATCGTCGGCAATTCCTTGTCGTTGGGCACAATCGTGCCGAAGAAATCGCTCATTACAGTACGCGGAAACAACGAGCGCGGAAAGAATCCTTCGTGCTCCCAAAAATGTAGCGCAATAATCTCTGGTACAGGGCGAGATTGATAGATGTCCTACAAACAGGTGGCATTTGAGCCGACACGTGTCGTCGTCTCGTTTTCCGACGGTTTAAACAGCAATCCCCTCCTGCCCTCGACTTCCTGCGCGCAGCCGGGTCACGTGTGTGGTCCATCCAACCACCGCTGCGGTTAGGCGATGCGCGAAAAGGAGAGGGACAAACGGAAGTGGACAGGAAAAAAAAACATGGTGAGGCTTTGAAAACACAACGCTCCTTCGAACCCCGCTATCTGCCGAGTACCCCCAGCAGCGCTTTACTGGCCCTTCTTCTTCGACACACCCATGGTCTTGCCGCGGCGGCCGGACGTGCACGTGTGCTGGCCACGAACACGAAGGCCATAGGCGTGACGAACACCACGGTGAGCACGAATCTTCTTCATGCGCTCGAGATCGTCGCGCAGCTTGATGTCGACAACGTTGGACGTGACATGCTCGGTCTTGCCGGTCTTCGGGTCGCGTTGACGATTGAGGAACCAAGACGGAATCTTGTACTTCAGAGGATCGGCGATGACGTCGGAGACGCGCTCGAGCTCCTCGGGCGTCAGGGTGCCAGCGCGGCGGGCGATGTCGACGCCAGCCTTCTTGCAGACCAAGTGGGCGAAGCGCACTCCGATACCCTTGATCATACGAAGGGCGAAGGCAACCTTGCGCTTGCCGTCGACGTTCGTGTTCAGCAGACGCACGATGTGCTGAAAGCTGTCGGATGCCATGGTGAGCGACATCTTGACGGAGGGCCTCGATGGAGAGGGCTTACTGTTTGGTGAGTGGCATGAAGAGGGTGACGGACCCACCCCGCAAAGCGCGCAACGTTTCATTTGACTCGAACGCGTTCATTTCGAGAAACGAGCGGAGACAAGTTCAGGTTCCATTCCGTAAGGCAGCCGCGGGCGCAAACGTGCCAAGCCGTCAAACGGCATGGAGTAGAAAACGGAGGGATGTGCATCACGGGAATCACAACAATTTACTGGCCCTTCTTCTTCGACACACCCATGGTCTTGCCGCGGCGGCCGGACGTGCACGTGTGCTGGCCACGAACACGAAGGCCATAGGCGTGACGAACACCACGGTGAGCACGAATCTTCTTCATGCGCTCGAGATCGTCGCGCAGCTTGATGTCGACAACGTTGGACGTGACATGCTCGGTCTTGCCGGTCTTCGGGTCGCGTTGACGATTGAGGAACCAAGACGGAATCTTGTACTTCAGAGGATCGGCGATGACGTCGGAGACGCGCTCGAGCTCCTCGGGCGTCAGGGTGCCAGCGCGGCGGGCGATGTCGACGCCAGCCTTCTTGCAGACCAAGTGGGCGAAGCGCACTCCGATACCCTTGATCATACGAAGGGCGAAGGCAACCTTGCGCTTGCCGTCGACGTTCGTGTTCAGCAGACGCACGATGTGCTGAAAGCTGTCGGATGCCATGGTGAGCGACATCTTGACGGAGGGCCTCGATGGAGAGGGCTTACTGTTTGGTGAGGAAGACGTGCAAAGCATTGGTCTCTGGGAACACAATCGACGGCGCAAACTAACCCGGACCGTCAAGGAAAGAGGGGGTCGTTTCGCGTTGACTCAAAATAACAGTACAAACGAAAGCCGCGCCTCGAGCCGTGGGACCTACCGGGGACGCACGGCGTTTCTTTGCGGCGGGAGTCTACGGAATCTCCTCGTAGTCACTGTCGTTCACGCTGGGGGACTGCCACAGGTGGCGGCTACGGCCGTCGCCGCCAGCACCGGGAGCGTCTTGGACGTCGTCGAACACGTCCTCCGCATCCACAAAGCGCCGCTTGGAGAACGATCCGCCCGTCGCGGCAGCGCCGCCGATCGACGCCCCCGCGGTGGAGCCGCTCACAAGGCAGGCCAGGCATCCAAGTAACCCCGTCCACGCAGTGGCTTGGCTGACGACGATGTCATTTCTGCTCAGAATTTCTAATATTTCCAGCGGGCTGCAATAAGAAAGGACGCACTCGTTTTGCGACCCAGTGCGGAGCGACAGCGTCGCGGGGGTCGCGTGATGATGCACCGTGTGTCTGCCTGCGAGGACAAAATAGCCGCCGACGGGGAGCCCGATCGCGGCCACGAGGGACGTGATGAGGGTGTTCCGGTCCGTGCAGTAGAAATATTCCTGTCCCAAGGCCCTGATGCACAAGTAAAAAAGATCCACGGGATTGCGGGGAGGGGCGCGAACCGCCGACGCCGTGGTCGACTTCACCACCGCGGGCGGCGCCAATGCGAGGCCGGTGGCGGAGGTGTTCATCGGCAGCCGGTGGGGAGGCGCGTCGTCATCGCCGCCATCCGCCGCGACCGTCGCGGTGGTCCGCGCCCCCGAGGGCGTTTTGCGCGCCGCCGCCTTGTCTTCCTCCAGGGCGATGTCCGCGGCGTCGTCCCAGTTGTCAGGAGAGGCAGCGACGGGCGCCTTCGTTGGTGGCTTGCGAGCCGTTGGGGGCGGCGTCGTGGCGGCGGCGGTTGTTGCCTTCATCATTTCGGACGCTGGAACACGTCTCGGCAACACAATTTTGTCACGTTTGCGGAGGGGCTGCGACAAGCGCTCCAACGTCTTCTGGCTCAGTCGCGCCGGCGGGTGGCGTCGAGATGCTTCAGCCGGTGCCGTGGCTGGGCCCGCTTTCTCCGCGCGGTGGGAGTCCTCCATTTCAAATATGTCCGGAATGGGGTCGGCCGTGAAGGTCATGTCGGGTCGTTCACGCCGACGCGGTCGCGATCCCGCAGTGGGGGCCCCTGGGCTTTCACTCAGCGTCGACGGCGCCGGAGGCGAAGGGTCGCTCATGTTGGAGACATCGACGACGGCCACGATCGGCGAAGGGGCGGCCGCGGGCGACCCGGCAGTTGGTGGCTCAATATCCGCCGCGTCGTCGTGCGATACCGTTCCTCGTTGGTTCCGACGCGGAGACAATGGCACCGCCAGAGCTGCGGGGGGCGGCGACGGCGCTGGTGCGGACGGCGGAGGCGGAGGTGCGACCGCGGGAGTGACGGGGCGCGGGGCCGCTTGTGGCGGCGGAGGAATGCGAACGGCACGGTCCTCGTCATCCGACACAAAGTCGTCGTCGTCCTCGTCGTCGACGGCGACAAGTGCTCCCGATGATGCCTGCGTCGTTGTGGCTGTCCGAGCTGGTGGTCCGGTGCTCGCAGTGGTGTCAGTCCCTGAAACGGGTACCCGGTCCGGAGCCGGACGATCGTCATTGTGCCGGGGAGACGCGGCAGCTGGCCGATCGTCGGGCCGTGGAGACGCTGCAGCTGGTCGATCGTCGGGCCGGCGAGACGCGGCAGCTGGCCGATCGTCGGGCCGTGGAGACGCTGCAGCTGGTCGATCGTCGGGCCGGGGAGACGCGGCAGCTGGTCGATCGTCGGGCCGGGGGGACGCAGCAACGGGAGCTGGCCGATCGTCGGGGCGGGGAGACGCTACTGGCTGCAGTGCGGGTGGCACATCACGCGGAGGCGGTGGGGGGGTGGCGTTCGTTCGGTGCGCTGCGAAGAAGGTTCCGTGGCTCGCGGAGGGCCGTGTGGGTCGACGAGCGTCGCGGTGGTGGGCGACTCGTCCGCCTCGTCGTCTGACAGGCGGAAGTCTTGGACGCGAGCGCGGGAGCGGCTGGCGGGCGGCGGAGGGGGGGGCCGTTTGGCGGGAACATCCGCCGGTGGTGGGGTGGCCGGTGGTGGAGTGGCGTCGCGACGCGCCGCCGTAGGCGGTGGAGGGCGGGCGGCAGAAACGGGCGGGGGCGGCCGGCCGTCAGGCCGCGTCGCAGGAGGCAGTCCCGACGGTGTGGCCATTGTACAACGTGTGAACGCAAGTTTTTGAAGAAACGATCAACGGTCTACTATGTTCTAAAATTGACTGCCGTTACGCAAAAATCATTGACGAAGCGGTTGCACTGGCGTATCAAATGGGGGGCGGCATCGTGACATGCGGACAACTGAATCCTCGGCATGCAACGCGGGTCATCAACTGTCCCGTGACGCGCGAAGGGGCGTGTCGTTGCACACATCCGAGAGGTCCTGCACGGCGTCGTGGATGTCATGCTCCGTGAAGGGCTCGCTGCGGCCGAGCCAAATCTGAATGAGGGCGGCAGGGTCACCCGTGAGGCGGACGCCGGTTCGAATCGCGAGGGCGATGACATCGTGACACTGTTGGCTCAATGCGGGCATCTGCAAAAAAGCAGCGAGCAGCGCGAGGCCGTAAAGTCTCGTGATGCCTCCTTCGGACATCTTAAACCCCGGGCACACGTGTTGGGCGAAGAAATCCATGTCCCAGGGGTCGCCCCTCGCGAACAGGGCCTCAAACGTTCGCACCTCCAGCGGCAGCAGGGCCGCGTCCCGCTGAGCCGGTGGGTGAAGCGCATCATGGTGGTCCACCCACGTGGACAAAAGCTGCACGATCGCCGGTGACGCGGCCGATGTGGATAGCGGCAACTCAGCGTCGGCGGCGTCGTCGAAGTCCTCTAGAATCGCATCCGCGAACCGCGACCATTGGCGCAGCGACGTGCGCGACATGCGAAAGGACGTCACGCCATCGCTGCAGAGTAGCCGCACGGCGGCGTCCGTCGTCGCAGAGGCGTGTGGCTGATTGGGGATCAAGAGTAGGCACGACAAGGAGGTCGTCGCCATGTGGAAGGTGGCTTCTGCTATCAAGGTGAGGTGCAACTGACAAGGTGATAACTATTGCTCCCCATCTGAGGCATCTTTGAGATGCAGTTGTCATTTCGAACAGCGTGTT
>ERZ1292630.1369-Hain-H41-02um-R3-1369-length-24085-cov-7_pt2 | contig 12087 bp, 9 predicted proteins | sample MGYA00564408_ERZ1292630 | MGnify/ENA primary metagenome ERZ1292630 (study PRJEB36523, sample SAMEA6512641) | groundwater metagenome | collected 2019-01-08 | study: AquaDiva: Metagenomics assemblies of 32 groundwater samples | reverse complement strand
CCTTCGCCAATTTATACAATTTCGAACCGTGTTCATCCGTCCCCGTCAAAAATCGGACATCATAGCCATTGAGCCGATAATATCGTGCCAAGGCGTCCGCCTGTAAAAGCTCCATAGCAAACCCAATATGCGGAGCCGCATTCACATACGCGATCGCGGTCATGACATAAAATTTTTTCTGAGAAGTTTTCTGTGACATCGAGGGACATTGTAGCGGAAAAAGACTTAAGTACCAAAAAATCTCGATTTTAGGACAACGGAGGAAACTTTGAGGGGTGGTTTTAAAATTTTCTGAAAAAATTGCGAGGACGCGGGACCCCAAAGAGAATGTTTTCAGCGTGAAGAAAATCGAATTGCTTGCAATTCGATTTTTAGCTGATAAACAATCCTTTGGGTCGCGCCCGGAGCACTTTTTCAGAAAATTTTAAAACCACCCCTCAGAGTTTCCGGCACATTCTGCTACAATACCCACAATGATCGCCCGAAAAACCCCTTTCACATGCCTCCATTGCGGCGAAGAAAACCCCGTGATTCCAGCCAATGAACGTAACCATTGTCGAAAATGTTTACACTCTCTTCACGTTGACAAAGCAACGCCTGGCGATCGCCTGGAAAGCTGCAAAAGCTTCATGGAACCAGTCGGGATTGATATTGAGAAAAAAAAAGGCTATATAGTAAGGCACCGCTGCAAAGCGTGCGGCAAAGAAAAAAGAAACAAAGCCGCTCCGGATGACAACGTCGACCTGGTCGCAGCCTTAATCCTCGAACAAAACCATGAACATCATCGAAATTCTCGAAGATAACGTCCTCTGCGCTCTCCAAAGCTACATCGGTGAAGGGAAAACCGTCATTATTGGCGTGTCCGGCGGAGCAGATTCTGTGGCGCTCCTGAACCTCATTGTGAATCTTTCAGAAAAACTCAAATTCAAAATCATCGTCGCTCACGTCAATCACAGCCTGCGTGGAAAAGAGAGTGACATGGACGAAGAATTCGTCAAAAATTTGTGCAAAAAATACGACATTATTTTCGTCAGTAAAAAAGTAGACATCAAAGAGCTCCAGAAAAAACAGAAAATTTCGCTCGAAGATGCTGGAAGACAGGCGCGATATACTTTTTTCTATCGCATCAAAGAAGAATACAACGCTGATTTCATACTCCTCGCTCATCACCGTGACGACAATGTGGAAACCATGCTCCTCAATCTCATTCGCGGCTCCGGCGTACGAGGACTCACAGGTATCGCGATGGGCAGCAAAGACGTGATTCGTCCACTGCTCGATTTCTCCAAAAAAGAATTGATGGAATATTGCGCCATGAAAAAACTCGGTTTTCGCGAAGACAAAACCAATAAAGATACTGAAATTCGCCGCAACTACGTACGCCACAAACTCATCCCGGCAATCGAAAAAATAAATCCCAATTTTCGCGAAATGTTTCACTTCAAAAGTTTTTACTTCGAAGAGATAGAACATTTCCTAAATCTCGCATCGTTCGAATTCATGAAAAAGTATTGCAGCTCGGGAGAAAAAGCGATCATCACACCCATCACGCCTTTCAAAAAATTAATGCCAGCAGTGCAAAGAACCGTGATCCAGACGATCTATGAACTTTTCCACGGAAGCACGCAGGGGCTTTCTGGAGACCAGATCGAAGACCTCCTTCGAATCATTCACAAAAACACAACCGGAAAAGAGAAAATGCTCGGAACGCGCATGAGCCTGATCGTAGCCTATGGAAAAGCAATTTTTCAGAAAGAACGCGGCAGCGAAGAAACTCCCCTTCCAGAAAAAATCATGCAACTCCCCATCCCGGGCACACTCACTTACGGCGGCGGAAGCATCATCACGCGTTTCAAAAAAAGACTTCCGAAAACGCGCGCAAAGAATAAAATCTACATCGTCGCCAAAGACAAAAACGAACCATTTTTCATTCGCCGATTTCAGCCAGGAGATCGCATTCGTCCGTTCGGAATGGCAGGAAGCAAAAAACTCCAGGATCTCTTCACCGACGAAAAAATTCCTCGAAGTCTCCGCAGGCAAGTCCCGATCGTCACAGATCAGGGCGGCAACATCGTAGCCGTAGGAAGTTTGCGCGTCGATCGCGGATTCCATCCACAGGTTTTGCCGGGAGTGATTGTAGAAATTGAATTCGACGAAGGAAAAGAGTAAAATGCCAAAGCTTTTTAAGTCTTTTTTCACCCATGAATACACCAAAACCACGAAATAGTCTTTTCTATCTGCTCATTATCACGCTTATCGGAAGTACTTTTTATATCGTCCAAAGCAGCAATCAAGTCCCAAGTGAAAAAATTAATATCAATGCCCTTGCTCAAGAAATTACAGAAGGGCGTGTAGAATCAATAAAAATCATCGGCGACAAAATTGAGATTCACCTGATCGACAAATCCAAACAGTTCACTTACAAAGAGCCAAGTGCTGATATTCTTCAAATCTTATCCCAATACCAGGTTCCAAAAGAAAAAATTGAAAAATTGAACATCGAAGTCGAACCAAGCGAAGGAAATTTCTGGGTCGATCTGCTCATCAATATACTTCCTTTCGCACTCGTAATCGGATTTCTCATGATGATGATGCGTTCCGCACAGAGCAGTAATAATCAAGCGATGTCTTTCGGCAAAACGAATGCACGCCTCTACGACAAAGAAAAACAGAAAACCACATTCAGTGACGTTGCCGGCGCCAAAGAAGCGAAAGAAGAACTCGTGGAAATCGTCGACTTCCTAAAAAATCCGAAGAAATACACAGCACTCGGTGCAAAAACTCCAAAAGGTGTCCTTTTGATCGGCTCACCAGGATGCGGGAAAACGCTTCTCGCACGCGCCATCGCTGGCGAAGCAGATGTACCTTTCTTCAACATCTCTGGTTCAGAATTTGTCGAAATGTTCGTGGGCGTGGGCGCCAGTCGCGTACGCGATCTTTTCAAAAAAGCGAAAAGAAATTCTCCATGTATTATTTTCATCGACGAAATTGACGCAGTAGGACGCCATCGCGGCGCCGGAATGGGAGGCGGTCACGATGAACGAGAACAAACACTCAACCAGATTCTCACCGAAATGGACGGATTCGAAACTGAGACACACGTCATCGTCGTCGCAGCCACCAATCGTCCCGACGTACTCGATCCAGCGCTCCTCAGACCAGGACGATTCGATCGCAGAATCGTCGTCGACATGCCCGACATCCAGGATCGTACCGATATTTTGAAAGTTCACAGCCGCAACAAACCACTCACCGATGAAGTAGATCTCCTGCGAGTCGCACAACAAACACCAGGATTCAGCGGAGCGGATTTGGAAAATCTCATGAACGAAGCCGCCATCCTGGCCGCCCGCAACGACAAAAAAACCATCTCCATGGAAATGGTCGAACAAGCCGTCGAAAAAGTCGCACTCGGTCCAGAGAAAAAATCCCGCGTCCTCTCTGAAGAAGAAAAGAAAATCACCGCGTATCACGAAACCGGTCATGCCGTCGTCGGTCACCTTCTCGACGGATGCGACCCAGTCCACAAAGTCTCAATCATCTCACGCGGCATGGCGCTCGGCGTCACGTGGTATTTGCCAGAAGAAGACAAGCATCTCAAATCCAAGAGCCAATTCGAACACCAGATTGCCGCGGCAATCGGAGGCTACGCCGCAGAAAAAATGTTCTTCAAGGAAGTCACTACCGGCCCAAGTAGTGATCTAGAAAAAGCCACAAACATGGCCCGCGCGATGGTCACACACTACGGCATGAGCGAAATGGGTCCAATGATTTTCGGCGGACAGAGCAACGAAATTTTCCTCGGTCGCGACTACGGTCACGTGAAAAATTACTCCGAAGAAGTCGCCGGAAAAATTGATTCGGAAGTGAAAAAAATTATCCAAAAAGGCTACGACATCGCCACAAAAATCCTGACAGAGAACAAAGAGATCGTGATCGAAATTGCAGAAAAACTTATCAAGAAAGAAACTCTCAACCGCGAAGAATTCGGAAAATTTTTCAAGAAAAAAACCTCCAATGGAAAAAATTAAAAAACCACTACCACCGGTCTCTACCAGCATCGACGACGGTCAGCTCGCCGTCGACATCTATCAAACAGCGAAAGAGATCATCATTCTCGCGCCCATCGCCGGCGTCGACTCCAAAGACGTCGACGTGAGCGTCACCGACGAAGTTCTCACCATCAAAGGCGCACGGCATCTGGAAAGGAAAATCGAAGAAGAAGATTATTTCACCAAAGAATGTTTCTGGGGCGGTTTCTCACGTTCCATCATTCTCCCCGAAAGTGCCGAACTCGGAAAAATCAACGCCACTTTCGAAAAAGGAATCCTAGAAATCCGAATCCCAAGAGGAGAACGTATCAAGACTAAAGTTGTAAGAATTAAGACCAAGTGACGCTAAATCCTAAATCCTAAATCCTAAATCCTTGCAGCCCTCTAAAGCCGTCATTCCCGCCGCAGGTTTCGGAACCCGCTTCCTACCCGCCACCAAATCGCAACCAAAAGAGATGCTCCCGATCGTCGACAAACCGGTGATTCAATATCTCGTCGAAGAAGCGGTCGCCTCTGGAATCAAAGAAATTATCATCGTTACTGGTCGCGGAAAACGTGCCATCGAAGACCATTTCGACGTCTCCTGGGAACTCGAATCTGCGCTCATCAAAAAAGAAGAACAGGAACTTCTGAGGGAAGTTCGCAAAATTTCACGACTCGCGGAATTCATCTACGTCCGTCAACCAGAACCACTCGGCGACGGCGACGCAATTCTCCACGCAAAAAAAATTCTAAAAGACGAGCCATTTGTCGTCATATTCGGCGACAGCATCATTGATAGTGAAGTACCGGCAACAAAGCAACTCATTGATTCTTTCAAAAAAACCAGAGAAATCACCATCGGTGTCACAAACGTCACCAAAGAAGAAGTCTCTTCCTATGGCATAGTGAAGCCAGAAAAAGCATCTCACAAAATCCCGGCAGGGGGGGAAACTTTCCGCATCGCAGAAATGGTCGAGAAACCGAGCAAAGAAAAAGCTCCAAGCACCCTCGCCATGGTCGGGAAATACGTCGTCACACCAGATATTTTCGAAGCACTCGAAAAAGTCCGCTCCGAAAGAGGCAAAGTCTCCGGAAGCGGCCGAAAAGAGCTCCGACTCATAGACGGACTACGAAAACTCGCAGAAAAACAAGACATCTACGGTCACCTCCTCGACGGCACTTTCTACGACACTGGCGACAAATTCGGCATGCTCAAAGCAACAATTCACTACGCCCTGAAAAATCCAGAGCTCGCAGAAAAATTGAAAAAATTCATGAAAACAAAATTCTAAGAAATTTCTATGCTCCATATCCTCGCCGTCGGAAAACTCAAAGAGTCCTACGCCCGCGAAGCCTGCGAAGAATACATCAAGCGTCTTTCGCCATATCTGAAAATCACCCTGACCGAAATTCCAGAAACACCTTTCAGAGACACCAACGATCGTGAAAAAATCCAAAACGCAGAAGCAGAAAAAATCCGAAAACAACTGAAGAAAGACACTTTCATCATCGCCCTCCACCCCAACGCAAAACCCCTCGATTCCATCGCTTTTTCCAAAAAACTCCAACACTGGCAACAGCAACCAAGCATTGCTTTCATCATCGGCGGCCCACTCGGCATCGCGCCGGAAATACTCGCACAAGCACACGAGAAACTCTCGCTCTCACCACTCACGTTCACCCATCAAATGACGCGGGTAATCCTCTTGGAGCAATTGTATCGAGGGGTTATGATAGGAAAGGGGAAATATCATTACTAACAAACTTCTTTTTATGACCAACAAAACTTTATTTTTAATCGTGCTCGCGATTCCTCTATTCATCATAGCCGGATGTTCGAGACAAAATTCTAGTATTCAAACAATCCCAACAGAGCCTGAAGTATCCGTATTAACAGAAAACAATTGCACCGAAGAAGGTCAACCACCAACAACCAGTGCTCAATGTTGCAACGGTCTTGAAATGATAGAAATTGACCACGCCTATGCAATTTGCGGTAAAATCGTAAAACCCGCACCAGGACAAGTCACACTCTACAAAGGCACATGGTTTGATATAAAGTATCCAAAAGAATTTACTCCAAGCTCAATCGCTGATGAAGCACGCTTCCTGTCACCAGACGGAACTGTTGAATTTTTCGTTTTCTCGCCACAATGGGGCGGAAATCCTGTGGATTATCTGACCACAAAAGCCTCGGAAGAGCTCGTGAGCGAAAAAACTGACACAACCGGCGCAGATTTGAAGAAGAAAATCGTTCGCTGGGTCACGGTAAAAGCAAAAGATGGATCCTATTATCGATCTTTTGTATCTATCAAAGCTCAAGTCGGAACAGGAAGTGATCTCCACTATGTATTCGGGATCAAATATGAAAACGACGCAGCATACCAACAATATCGGGACGCTTACATCGCCTTCAAGGCATCCCTGAGCCAATACGCTGACTAGAATGCAGCCAGCAGAAATAACGCTATCCAAAACAAGCTATTTCAGCCTTGAATTTTTTCGCATTTTCTGATATACTTGAATGTTCACCAGTAAAAAGCTGGTCAACCTCACACCAAAAATAAAAACTAAAACAAAAATTCTATGGTCGATCCACAGATGCAGCTTCTGATCGAAGAAGCAGACAAAAAGAAACTCGATGGCAACTTCAATGATGCCATTCGCATTTGTGAAAAGATTTTGCACTACGATCTCGATTGCAGCGAAGCATACGAGGAGATCGGTGACAATTATCTCAGTCTCCGTGAATACGGGAAGGCCAAGAAAGCGCTCGATCGCGCCATGACACTCAACCCATACAGTCCAAATGGCAATTACCTCCTCGGCTTTGTCTATTCTTGTCTCGCCAAATGGAAGACGTCGATCGAATATCTCGAACGCGCAGATCAATTGTATCCAAATCATTCAGAAATTCTCCGCTGCCTCGGATGGAGCATGTATCACGATGGGCAGAGAAAACGTGGCGCCATCATCCTCGAACGAGCGATGCAGCTGAACCCTGGCGACCCACTGATCCTCAACGACCTCGGCGTCGTGTATCTCAACGAAAAAAACTTCGAACGCGCCGCCAATCTTTTCAAAAGAGTCTTGGACATCGAACCGGACAACGAAAAAGCTCGAGAATGTCTGAACGCCGTAAAATTCTTCGACGTCGAGTACAAGAAATTGAACAGCAAGAAGAAATAGACCTTGAAAGCCGAACAACCTCAAGAAAGCCTAATTGTAAAAAGGCTTTTTTTGCTGTACCATCAGCCAGCAAAAGCATGTTCTTCGACGATCGCCCCGCTTCGGCGGGGAGGAAAGTCCGGGCACCATCAAAGCGCGAAACAGGTAACACCTGCCGCTTCTGGACGAAAGTCCAGAATGAGGGACAGTGCCACAGAGACGATACTACTTCTCGCTTCGGCGAGAGGGAAAGGTGAAAAGTCCGCTCTCAGAGTGGGACTCTCCGGGAGACCGGAACAGTGGGTAAACCCTTCGTGGTGCAAGGTGGATGGCATGAAAATGAACAAGTTCGCTTTGAAACTCATTTTCTGCCCACCGCTTGAGCTTCTTCGCGAGAAGAAGCCCAGAGAGATGATCGTCCGGCTCCGCCGACAGAACCCGGCTTATGAAGAACATGTTTTTTGCATCTGAAGAAAATTGCTATAATTCGCGAAGAAATGAAAAAATCCGACCTCTTCTTCGGCCTTCTCCGTTTACCAGTAGATATTGCCATGACGCTCCTCGCGTTTTTTGTGGCGTACAGACTCCGCAGTTTCACCAAACTCATCCCAGGAATCGAGCTCGAACGCGGGATTCTTCCAAATGTCACTGACTATTTCCACTTCGCCACAACAGCAGCAATCGTACTCATCATCATCTTCGGAATCAATGAAATGTACTCACTCAGAAGTACATCCCCACTCAGTCGCGAAATGAAAAAAATTATCATGCTCGGATCGGCATGGTTTATGCTCATCATCGCGTATTTTTTCGCGATCCACTCACTCCCCTTCTCGCGTCTCATCATGGGATACAGCTGGATTCTCACCATAATTTTCTGCATGACCGGACGCACCGTCATTCGCATTATTCAATACATCCTCCTGAAAAAAGGCATAGGTCAGAGAAAAATCGCCGTCATCGGTGAATCCAGATTCGCAAAAGAAATAACCAAAGAACTCGAAAAAAATCCGCACTACAAAATCGTCGGCTTCATGACCGAAAATGGCTCCTCACACAATGAACTCTTCCTCGGTACGATCGAAAACTTCGAAACAATTATCCGGAAAAATCACATCGAAGAAGTAATCCAGGCACAATCGAACATGAACAAAATGAAAGACGCGCAGATCGTAAATCTCTGTCGAAGTTTGCATGTCGGATACAGTTTCGTCCCCGATCTCCTGGAAATGGAACGCAGCAATATCGACGTCACCGCCATCGGGAAAATCCCTCTCATAAGCCTGAAACCAACTCCACTTGAAGGCTGGGGGAAAATCTGGAAACGCTGCATCGACATCATCGGAAGTCTCATCGGTCTCATTCTCAGCGCACCGATCATTCTCATTGCGGGAATTGCTATCAAACTGGATTCCAAAGGTCCTATTTTTTTCACCAAACTCGATAACGGCGACGATGTGAAAAGAGTCGGTCAACACGGCAAACTTTTCAAATTCTACAAACTCCGTACCATGGTCGACAAATCGCATCAGAAGCGCTACGAAATGAAAGAAGAAAATATTCGAAAAGGCTCCCCGTTGGTGAAAATCAAAGACGATCCGCGGATTACAAAAGTCGGAAAATTCCTACGCCGTTCCAGCATCGACGAAATTCCGAATTTCTGGAACGTCCTGAAAGGCGACATGAGTCTCGTCGGTCCACGTCCACATTTCCCAGAAGAAATTGAGAAGTACGAAAAAAGCCAGCACTTCGTCTTGGAAGTAAAACCAGGAATCACCGGCCTCTCACAAATTAATGGCCGCAGCAATCTGGAATTCGAAAAAGAGATCAAATACGACACCTATTACATCCGCAACTGGACAGCACTTCTAGATCTCAAAATCATCATCAAAACGCTCGGCGTGATCGTGAAAGGCTATCAAGAATAGGAAACCTCTCAAAGAGGTTTCCGGAATATGCTATAATCCACGCACAATGCTTCAAAAAATTCTCACCGCAATACTCGGAGATCCCAACAAGAAGGAAATCAAGAAAATCCAACCACTCGTCGGAAAAATCAACGCCATCGCCGCCGAATACGAAAAAACTTTGACCGATGAAGAGATTCCGAAAAAAACAGAAGAATTTAAAAAAAGAATCGCCGAAGGCGAAAGTCTGAATCAATTATTGCCAGAAGCATTCGCGCTCGTCAAAACCGCATGTCAGAGACTCGTTGGCAAGAAATGGCTTGTGCGTGACAGTGAAGTTGAATGGGACATGGTACCGTTCGATGTTCAGATGATTGGCGGAATTATTCTCCACCAGGGAAAAATCGCAGAAATGAAAACGGGTGAAGGAAAAACACTGGTCTGTACAATGCCGATTTACCTGAACGCTCTCGAAGGAAAAGGTGTTTTTCTCGTCACCGTGAACGATTATCTCGCTCAACGTGACAGCGAATGGATGGGCGGACTCTACAAATTCCTCGGACTTTCTGTGGGAGTTATTTTGCACGACCAAAATCGCCAAGAAAAAAGAGCCGCGTACGCATGCGACATCACCTACGGAACCAACAACGAATTCGGTTTCGACTATCTTCGCGACAACATGGTGACAACCAAAGAACATCTCGTGCAACGAAAACTACACTACGCCATCGTCGATGAAGTAGATTCCATTCTCATTGACGAAGCTCGCACGCCACTCATCATTTCGGCGGCGGCAGAAGAATCGACAGACAAATATGGCAGATATTCCCAACTCGTCACGCAACTCATCGAAAAAGATCACTACACGATTGATGAAAAAATGAAAACCGCGATCCTCACCGACGACGGCGTCAGAAAAATGGAAGAACTTCTCGGCATCGATAATATTTACACCGAAGCAGGATTTCTCGAAGCGCACCACATCGAGCAAGCATTGAAAGCTCATGCTTGCTACAAAAAAGACGTTGATTACGTCGTAAAAGAAGGTGAAATTCTCATCGTGGATGAATTCACAGGACGTCTGATGTCAGGCCGCAGATATAGCGAAGGCCTTCACCAAGCCATAGAAGCCAAAGAAAACGTCGAAGTTCGCCGCGAAAGCAAAACATTGGCAACAATCACGCTGCAAAACTATTTCAGAATTTTCAAAAAACTCGCAGGCATGACCGGAACCGCACTCACAGAAGCGGAAGAATTTGGAGAAATCTACAAACTCGACACGATCGTCATTCCGACACATCGACCAGTGACACGCATCGATTTCAATGACTCTATCTACAAAAATCAACGCGGCAAATATCTCGCCGTCATCCAAAAAATCAAAGAACTTCACTCAAAAGGCCAGCCAGTGCTCGTGGGAACAATTTCAGTGGAAAAATCTGAACTCCTCAGTACGCTCCTGAAACGCGACGGCATTCCACACAACGTTCTCAACGCAAAACAACACGAGAAAGAAGCCGAAATCATCAAAAACGCGGGACAAGTAGGCGCCGTCACGATCGCCACAAACATGGCCGGTCGTGGAACCGACATCAAGCTCGGAGAAACCGTCGCAGAGAGAGGTGGACTCTACGTCCTAGGAACCGAGCGCCACGAAAGCCGACGCATCGACAACCAGCTTCGTGGTCGTTCTGGACGTCAAGGAGACGCCGGTGGAAGCCAATTTTACATCTCCATGGAAGACGATTTGATGCGCCTCTTCGGTGCAGAACGTGTCCAAAAAATGATGGATTTTCTGAAAATTCCCGACGATCAACCGATCGAAAATTCATTCATCAGCAACGCCATAGAAAGCGCCCAGAAGAAAGTAGAAGGTCACCACTTCGACATCCGAAAACATCTCGTCCAATACGACGACGTCATGAATGTCCAACGCGACATCATCTACGCACGACGACGAAAAATGCTCGAAAGTGAAAGTACCAAAAATGAAATCATCCTCATGATCGAAGAAGAAGTTGAAGGAATTGTAATGAATCAAGCGGCAGAAAGAGGACACGAATCCTGGAACCGTGAAAAAATTCTCGAAGATATTTTTGCGATTCACAAAAATGAGAATTACCCAATGCCATCACTCGCAGAATTTACCGATCGCGAAGAGATGATAGACATGCTGAAAAAATACCTCACCAGCGAATACGCAAAACGTCGAGAGATCCTTCCGGACGAACAAATCGCCAACGAATTCGAACGTGGACTCACGCTCTCCATCACCGACAGTCTCTGGATGGAACACATCGAAAATATGAAAAGCGTCCGCGAAGGCATAGGTCTTCAAGGCTACGCTCAGCGAGATCCACTCGTCGAATACAAGCAACGTGGCTACCATCTTTTCGAAACTCTCCTCGGTTCTATCAGGAGCAACATCGTGAATACCATTTTCAAAATTCAAATCAGCCCAGACGTCAGACCACCAATGCCAGCAAAAGAAGAACAAGAAATCATCACCAACGAAGCCGAAGTAGAATCAGTGCTCACAGGCAACGAAAAAACGAAGACGACTCAAGCCTCCAGCAAACCCGAAGTAAACCGAAATGAACCATGCACCTGTGGCAGCGGGAAAAAGTACAAGAAATGCCACGGAGCAGGGAAATAATTGAACCCAAGAAAATCTATAAATCAATTTCTCTCAAGAATCGAAATTCTCTTTTCATGATCATAAAGAGGAATTCGAACAAATCGTATATCCTCCTTTGTCGCCATTGTTTCAAATATGACATTAATTCGAGAATCGAGTCGCGCTTCAACAGCCCTTAATTCATCTTTAGTAGCCATATTCGCTACTATCTCAGAAAAGTAATTCGCAACAATAGCAAAACCATCATCCATCTTTCTCTCAAGAGCCTCAAAACGACTATTCGTATCAGTCTTAAAGCCATAAAATTCATCTTTGAAATCGCGAAGCTCAGTTTTGAGAT
>ERZ1292630.4317-Hain-H41-02um-R3-4317-length-12089-cov-6_pt1 | contig 12089 bp, 8 predicted proteins | sample MGYA00564408_ERZ1292630 | MGnify/ENA primary metagenome ERZ1292630 (study PRJEB36523, sample SAMEA6512641) | groundwater metagenome | collected 2019-01-08 | study: AquaDiva: Metagenomics assemblies of 32 groundwater samples | reverse complement strand
CCGCCGATGGCGATGCACTTTTTCCGACGATACCTTGATGTTCTTTTCCCTTGACTCGGGAGGGAGGGGGGCGGAAAAACAGCTCAAAGGTCAGGCTTTACACAAACCGATAGATCAAACAGTCTCAAGACTGTGGAAACGGGTAGCCGAGGAGCAAACCAGCCCATCCCAGTTGCACGAACGCGTCAACGGGTCCTTTTCTAGGTAGCCAAATTTCCCGAATCGGCAAAATGATGGCCAATCGAGCCAGATAGACACCGAGGAAGCAACATTGAGGGAAACTGTGTACATACAAATGGAAGAGCGAGAAGTTGGCTGTTCGTGTTGGGATTGTAGGGGGGGAAGGAAGGAGGGTGATCAACGACGGTTCCCATCAACGAATCCTTCCCTCTTCAAGGCTGCTAAAGCGGGAAAGCGGAAAAATACACCAAGTCAGTTCCGTGAGTGCGCGATTGACGGCCTCACGCTGCGACGCCGCGAAGGATGGAAGCTGTTACGCTACGATGGGATATTTGACTGTCGGGTCTGGTCGACGGCGTGTGGGAGAAAAGGAATGTTGAAGGATAAGAGTGTGTGAGCACTTCGTGCACACCGCTGTCTTAGCCGGACGGAAGAAGAGGAGGAAGGAAGGCGCAGCCGACTGTCCCGAAAACATACAGTCTGTATACGGTGCGGAGAGGGAATTGAATCCCTCCTCCTGAACGAGTAGCGGTGGAGTTCCGATCGAACCTCGTGATCGGATCCCTAACAGAAGGGCTGAAAGAAGGGAGGGTGGGAGGGCGCTGTGTCTGGGTCAGTTCCGCAGGGTAGGATATGCTCGTTTTACGTTCTTCCGGTACACGGCGGAAGGAACAACGCAAGAAAAATAACAGTTGGCGATGGTCGCCGGGAGGGGTGAAATGGGGTTGGACAGGTCATGTGTCATCGTCAGAGAGCACCACGCGGAGTGGATGAGGATCCATGGCGGCTCGCTGCGGCTCACTCCTTCTGGCGGTGGAAGCGAGATCCTCCTCCGCCGCTGATAACGAAGAGGAGGTGACGTCTCGGGGGAAGGAACGCGGTGTCGGTTGGGCGCCGCCGGCGGCGCGTGACGGGTCTGTGGAGTGCGTCGTGGAGTCGTCCCCACACAGACTAAGTGGTCCAGCTGAGTTGAGCCCTCCTGTGCCATCCGGCACCAATGAGGTGCTGTGCGCGTCCAGAATGACCAATTTTTCCCGTGAACCGAAAATCGATGGCATCAGGTTGCCGTCGTGCGGAGTGCGGCACGGCGAGTTGTCGTTGAACTGTGATTCTAACCGGTTGAGGTGATCGGCGCAAACGGCCACCACTTTAACGGTTAGCGCGTGAACCATTGCGGCCTGCGGAGTTGAGGGACCTGGCATGGCCATCGTGGTGGAGGTGGTCCCTTTGGCTGTCGGAAGAACCGCTGACTCTCGTCGGTGGGCTTCGTCCTTCGCTGCCACCGCGGCCTGATCAATCCGCCACGCGTATGCCAAGTCGGTCAGCATTTGCCTTCTCATCGCCGGTTTGCACGGTGCGAGGAGGGACGCGAAGATGGTTTCGAACACCGCTCGGCGACGCAAGGTGATCGATTTCGTCGCCGTTGACGATCCGCGGCTGCTCGCGACGGTATCGGTCGGTCGGCTGGCGGTCGACGCTGCCAGTTCGCGACGCGGCGGGACGGAGGCGTCCGAATGGTTTCCTTCCTCCCCTGCCCTATTCGCCAATTCAACGCGAATCGGTGGAAATTGTCGGCCGCATAGCTCCGGGGACGCCAACTCGAAGATGGAAACGGGTTCAGGAACTCCCCGGACTTCATGGCGGCCGCAGTCGGTGACGCTCAAGGGGGTGACGTCACTTCCGCTCCTGGCGGCTAGTATCATCGGCGTCATCTGACCTCGCGTGAGGGTATGCCCCGTCGCCGAGGCGTCCTCTGGAAGTGCGTGCAGTCCCGCCAATTCGAGCACCTCTCGACTAGCAAGAATTTGGCCCCCATGTGCGCTGTCCTCAATGCGGGATGCTACGTTCACGGTGCTGCCGTAATAGTCATAGCCTTTCGTGGTTTCGTCAAACTTCACATCTGCCAGTCCGGCGTGCATGCCGATGCGAACTCGCAGGCCACGCCACAGATTCGGCCTCGAGTTGTGGCGAGCGAACGTGGCCATGTCCGCGTCACTGTCTTTGCTCTCTATCCCCGTGCCTAAGACCTCCTCGTAGAACCGATCGAACGCGTCGGTGGCCCACGGGTGCGTCCAAAGCGACGCCTCGATGTCCAGGGCTAGCCGCACGGCGGCCGCGGCGTCCGCGATGGCGATCATAAAGCAATCCCCGACCGTCTTCACCTCATAGCCCCCGTGGCGCTTGATGCAGGCGCGAATCACGGCATGGTGGTCGTCCAACGCGGTGCCCATGTCCTCGGGACAGCAAGCCCAGAGTTTCGTGCTACTCTCGATGTCGGTTAAGAGAATCGTCACCGGCTTTGTGCTATCCTTCGGCGCGGCGCTGTTATCGCGAGCGTCTGAGGACAAGCGTTTCGCCCCCACGAGTGCGAGCACGAGAAAGACGGCGATCGTCAATGCCGCTCCCAAGGCGATGCCGGCCATGGTCGTCGCTGACAATTGATTCGGCGCTCTTGGCAGCGGTGCGAATCGCAGAACGTAAGTGGGACCGGTGGCGATTGGCGGCGGAGTGACCTGGACGCCACTGGCGATGGAAAGGTTGAGCGTCAACGCCGCTCGAGTGTGGTCCAAACTACTGGCTAAGGGAACGTTGGTGTCGATGAGGCAGGCGAACTCCGTCGCGCTTCATCGTCAAGGTCAGACACGGCCGGCCGTCGAGCAAGATGAGGAAGGGTGGAACATCGAGGGTCCACAAAGACCACTGACGTTGATGCTCAAAGCGATGCGGTCATTCCACTGGCACCCTTGGAGACCGCATCCGGAGACATTCGTGATTTGTGGACGCGCGACGATAGCCTTCGCCGTAAGAGACGCTGCGCCGATTCCCGGTTCGCGGACGTAGAGGCGAATGTTATGGGGACCCTCTGGGAGCAAAAAACAACGTTCTAAAAGTCCGGGAAACGCTGCGGCCGCGGCTGGCGTCACCAACGACATCAACATGGCGCGCCGAATGGGAACGTCCCACAAGATGGCACCCGTACGATTATCGACTTGAACGAACATGCTGTTGGAGAGCGAATCCGGGGCGAAGAAGGACCCTTCGATTTGGACAACCGCGAGCGATTCACCGATGAACATGTGGGCCGCAGCGAGCACTTCGAAGTCGAGTTGCATGAAGCCGGCCGTCGGGGCCGCTTTCACATTCGCACCCGAAGGGTCTTTCGTAGAACAGTCGAACTCCGAAGTGCCGATGAGCGAGCGCAGGTCCGTTGCTGCAGTCGCGTCGGGACGTACGTCGACCGAGAGCATCTCGATGGGAAACCGAGCCTTCAGGAGTCCGTTGGTGGGCGTACCTTGCGTGATGGTGACGTCGGCTTGCGGAACCAATGCGGCGTCCGCTCGCCACCGCGGCCACGATGACTGCACGGCGGCGACGGAATCCCTGACACTGCAAAAGGTTGCCGTGGATTTGGTGCCCTTACCGATGCTGAGAATGACGACAGCACCGGCGACGGCAAGGAGGGCGCGTAAAGCGTGAGTGGAGCTCCACATCAGCTTTTATCGTTCAATATTTCGATCGGAACAAGTATTGGGGGAAAAAAAAGAGTGCAGCGAGAGTCTGCAACATCCGCTTTTGTGAACAATCAAAGTTTGTTGTGTTGCGGACGGCGTTGTGGGCAAATAATGCGCGGCGGAGCAAAGGGTGTGTGGAAACTTTTCGACTTTGGAATGTCGACGTGTCATCCGTACACTTGGTGCAGAACGACCTGTTTCTAGGTAGTCAAATTTCCCGAATCGGCAAAATGATGGCCAATCGAGCCAGATAGACACCGAGGAACGAACATACTGGGGTGGCGTGTCCTGTTGGGGGTGAAGGGGGGTGTAATCAACGACGAACCCTCCCCCATCAACGAAGCCTCCTCCGCTACAATGCTGTTGCGGAGCGGGGAAAGCGACAAACGACACCAAAGTCAGAGAGAGGGCGACAGACAGCACGCAATCACACAGATGTCTTCATGACAATATGCTCCGCTCGCTTTCGTATTACGGCTGCTTCCCTGCGATCCAGCGTTTGATCATGGACGCCTCCATGGCGCGCGCCCCGCGAATGGCGACGGTGTCGCGCGGGTCGTTCCACATGAGGTCGATGTGGTGGCCGACGTCGGGGATGATCACGGTGCGCATGTTCCGATCGCCGCTGCCCTTATCAACGTGTTGAATGCCGCCTGGACGCCATGGGTCGAGCTGACCATTGGAGAAGACGATGTTGCTGCCCCACGCGCTGACGCCGCGGCCACCGTACTGCACTTGAATCCAGTCCGCTTGCGGCCACACGCCGTACGTCTCGAAGCACGACACCTTTTGGGCCGTGGCGTTCCAGGGTGCCGCCCAGAACATGTCGTTGACGCCGGTGGTCGCGAACGGCATGAACATCGTCGTGCACGCGAGGTAGCCCCACAGGTAGTCGACGACCTCCGTGGCGTAGTTGACCGCGGCGCTCGCGTTGATACAGGTCAAATCCTGCGTGGCGTTGAAGTAAACGTTGGCAAAGTTGCCAAAAGCCGCCACCCGGTCGATGGGCTTCACGAAGGTTCGGTTCATAAAGGCGCAGCCCACGCGCATTGGATACGCGGGCAGCATGCCCTTTCCGCCCAGGAGCAGGTACGCCGACGGGTACGGGTACGAGGACATGGCCATCATGCCGATCGCGTTGCTGGCGCCGTTGATCAAGTTCCACACATCGTTGGTGTCCGTGGGCGGGGTGCACAGCTGGAGCGCGTGCTGCAGCTGCGACATGCCTCCGGTCTCCCCTGCGATGGCCAGCATGTCTTGCCACACTTGGCGGACATTGTTTTTGCAAATGTCGTTGGCCCCTCCCGCCGTGGAGGCGTCGAGGGTTTCGATGGCCGCGAAGGCGTCGGCCGGGTAGGGTGGAACCATGTGCTCAAAGTTGACGATGGGCGCGGAGCCAGCGATGCAGCCATCCAGCGCGCTTGGGTACTTGATGCGCAGCCAGGCGCAGAGCATGCCCCCGTAGCTGCCGCCGAAGCCGATGACCGGTGAGCTCGGGGAGTTGAGCGACACCCGCAAGTGGTTGATGTGGTTGGCATAGTCGGCGAGCGCCTGATCGGTCGTCAGGTACTTCAGCTTGTCTCCGGTAGGCATGGCGTCGTCCGGAAACGGCAACGACTTGCCAAAGTACCGGTGCTCGGCGAACACCAACATCACGTTGCCCCACTCCAACGCGTTCTGCCACATGAGGCCGGTCATGTTCACAAACAGCTCAACGTCGGCCTCGTTGCCGGTGTAATAGAATATCGTTCCGTTCGGTTGGAATTGGTGCTCGAGGCACGTGAAGTACCGTTGCGGGTACGTCAGAGGAGTGGTGACCCCGGGATCCGACAGCGGAGGAAAGTTGAAATGGTCCAACCGTTGGGCAAAGAATTTCTCCGTGCAATTGTGCACACCCGGGCGCGACGCGTCGTTGAGTGCCGACAGCGGCATCCGCGAGGCACGCGGGGCGGTCGCACCACGCCGGTGCGCCTCTACGCATTCCGGCAGCGTCGCGAAGGCGGTCACGACCGCAGCGAGCGCAAGCAGCAAACCGCTGCGCAAGTTGGCCATCGTCACAATTGCAGCAACAGGGTAGGGTGTCGGGGGAGATGGTGTTTCTGGGATTCAAGCAAGTCTATCATGAAAGGCTCTATCGTCGCCTTGCTCATCAATGTGTGCTACGCGTAGCAAACGTGGGGTGGCCATATGGTATTTTCCAGGCCGCAGGAGGACGGGACGTCACGTGACGCGTCGGGGAGCCTGCCTGATGCACGCCAGCCGTGAGGGGCGGAGTCAGCGAGCTTTCTTTGGCGGAGGTTTCGCGGCGGATCCGCCTCGTCTGAAGGGACGGCTGGACCATCGCAGGAACGCCGGGCCCTCTACCGCGTCGGTTCCTTGCGTCGAGGCGAGGCCGGGCCCTGGAACGACCGTGACCACGCTGCGAGTGTGCGACGTTGTATCGATCTGAATTTTGATGAAGTCGAACTGGGGTGACTGCACCTCGACATAGAGAACGTCGTCGCCGAGCCCCAACGTCACCGCCTCGTGAGACGGATACGCCCTGGAGGGCGCCGCGCGGCCAGTCAGGGATTCGTCGTCCTCCTCAGCCTCCGCGCGAGGTTGCATCCTTCTGCTTGCCGCTCCCGCCGATGAGGCTGCTGCGGCTTTTGTTGAGGCGGGCCAGGCGACCCCAACAGGGGTATTCTCGACCACGCCGGTGTACAGTGCTAGCGAAAGCTTGATCGGCACTCCCGTGGGGGCTATCTTGGCGCCAGCGTCGCCGTCTAACGATTTGAAAGATTGTTTTGCGTTCGTCGCTCCGCGGACCCGCACCGTGAACTCATGCGTGTTCGTGAGGACGGCGCGGATTCGAACCCGAAACGGCTGAGTCGGCCGACCTGCCGACGGCGGCAACAATACGAGGGCCACCGCGTTGGTGAACGGGTTGGTCAAGTCGATGTGCTGCGGTGTGCGAAGCGGAGACCCCGAGCCTCCTGCCGACGACAGCGTGAGCGGCACCGTCGCCTTCATGTCGCACGTCGTGCGGCTGAAAAAAATGACTTCTGAATCGGACGACGTGGAGGGCGCCTCCTCCCCTTCCTGCTGCTTGTCACCTCGGAGGGCCCCATCTGCCGTCATCGGGCGCCACAATTCGGAACATGCGAATGAATTGCGCACGCGGGCATTGACCCAACCCGTATCGGGCACCTTGTTGAGATCGAACTTGTGCCCCGCGGGCCAATTCGCGATTTCCCGTTCGTACACACCGTGGCAGCATCCGCCAGCGTGCAAAAGCCCGTCGTTGGGGACGTCTGCGAACATGGACCCCATCGACGCCAAGTAGCCGAGGAACATCTCCGACATCGGGAAGGTCTGCATCGTGACGCTGACGAATGGAGTCAACGCGTCGATGACGACGTTCGGGTAGTACGCCATGTCGCCGAACTTCACATTTTTCACTGTGTCCATGAGATAATCCTTGAAGGCGGGGAGCCCTTTCAGATACGGCGCAAAGTAGCTGCCTACGTTAGACTGGAACTCCCTGAGGCTCGCGTAGTTGGTATCGGGTCGGCGCGCGAACTGCGGCCCGCCCACCCAGCTCGAGTCGTCGAACACCCAGGAGGCTGGCTGGTCAGAAATGTAGTTTTTCGCCAAGTCGGTCATCGGATGGTTTTTGGATACCAAGATGTGCCGCGTGTCGTGATAGCCCAGGAACTCCTTAGGGGCGAAGTACGTGTCGCCGTGCATCATGAGCAGGCCGCCAGTGTGGTACACCACACGTCGCTTCAAGATGTTGTTGAGGCAGGCGACGATGTCGGCGCCCCAGAAGAGGCACCAGATCGGCGTGTCCGCGTAGCGGCTGTTGTAAGACGCCGACACCTTGTCCGTCACGATGATCAGGGACCGGAAATGCCGCTGCATGAGGTCCAAGTACTCCACGACTTGGGGCCGGTGGGTGAACTCCTCGTTCTTAATCGCGATCAGCACCGTCGGCGTGCGAAAAACACTGGGGTCCAACCAGCTGGGCAGTGTCCGACGGTGCACCATTCGTTTGTCCACGCCGGCCGTCGTGGGATCGCCGGACGTGTCGTTCCGCAGGCGCCATGGTCGCCGCTCGTGCGTGGAAGGTAGCCCGGCGTGGTGCGCGAGGTCGCTAGACTGCAGGATGTCGTTCATCGCCGGCACATCGACGTTGACAATGGGGAAACCCCACGCGGTCGGCTTCTCTTGCAGCGGGTGGAACTGCATGAGTCGGCTTGGGAGAAACGACAGCGCGTGACCCGCCCGCGTCGTGGCGGAACGGGCGGACTCGGTCGCGGACGTCCGCTCTCCTTCGGCATCCGGCACCGGTGGCGGGGATGGGTCCTTCTGCTGTGTGGGAGGCGGCCCCTTCGGCGGATGAGCTGCGTCCGTTCCACCACTGATCGACTGGTCGATGGTCACTTTTCCCGTTCGGTCGATCACACGATACTGAAGGGACATTCGGGGAGACGCGCCGCGACGGCCCCCGTTCCGCGATGGGGGCTTCGGTGGTCGAACTTGCGCTAACATTTCGGCGAACATGACCAGGTTGTCCTCAGCTTTCCCCTCCTCCACGAAGAGTGTGCCGCCCATGAGCGCGAAGAAGGGTAACCACGGACCTGGAACGTGCCACAGTAACAGTGATTTTTGGGACCCCAGGACACGCTGCACGGCGCCTGCCTCGTCCGTGGAGGCCCACGCCGCGGCCTCCGATCGGGAGAGGTAGAAGAGCCAGTCCTCGAGCACCCTCCAGACGCGGCATGGATCGGACACCGCTTCCTCGCGGCGTTCCACGACGAGGACACCGCCCATCTCGTCGAAGCGAGGGCGCGACGAGGCGTTGTTCGACGCGGCCACGGCAAGCGCCGCCTTCAGCTCGTTCAGAAGAGTGTGGCTGCGCGGCGACGTTCCGTCCGCTCCCGTGGTGTCGATGATCGTCAGGTCCGTGACCGGGTGGTCGAGCTGGGCGGCGAGGTAGGCCTGCGCCGCGCAGGTTATCAGTTGGCCCCACGTTTCCTTCTGGCACGCCACCCAGCGAGTGCGCTCGATGCCCCCCACCTTGATGACCCGGTCGAACATCGGCGCAAGCCGCTTCATCACGAAGCCGTCGTTGTGCGGACTCCCGAAGGCCGAAATGAAAATGGCGAGTCGGTCGCCACCAGGGCGGCTCGCTGGCCGTTCCATGGACGGTCCCTCCTCAACGGCGCCGCTGTCCTCGACGTCGCGCCAGTAGTAGGGCACATTACGCATGAGCTCATCGCGCCGCATGGTCGCGCGGGGCGGCCGACACTTGGCATCCTTCGAGCGAATGAATCTCACGAGCGCCTCGGGCACCGTGCTCACGCCAGGCTCGGCGGCACGCGGCACCTCAGGCGATACATCGTTCGCTGCAGTGACGCGGGAGGTCGACCGCGGTGCCAGCGTCGGCTTGGCGGTAGCGGGACCCAGGGTGGCCGTCGAATCCCGACTGCGTGTGTCCACGGAAGGTGGCCGCCTCGGTGGCGACCGCTGGGGTGGTCGTTCGTTGACTCCGTCGTCTGCGGTGCCTGACGCTTCGGTGACGTCAAGCCTCGGGTGCGCACGGGATGGCAGAGGCGCGGTGCGGCTGCCACCGACGCGAAGCAGCAGAAGTGCCGCCAGCAGCCCGGCGACGATGAGTATCGCGCGGCGTGCGGTGATGATGCGACCCTCCGACGGCTGCGTCATCCCGGCGGCCTGCGGCGGGACACTGGTCATCTCCATTGCTCCCAAAGGGCAACGCCACACACACCAAACTGTCACCCGTCTCTCTTTCACGGGTCATGGCAATGGTTTTAAAAAAAACGCAGCGACGTGGTCAAACGGCTTGGGTCGACCCATCGACACAATACGGTCCACCGGTCACTGCAGCGGCCCGATGTCAGCCTCAACGTGTATGTCAGAAGTGGATTGTGGCGGTATGCGTGGCTCACACAGGGCACGCCCAGTCCCGAAACGGTGGGTACACGATGTCCCTGAGGGCGAAAAACTTCAGCCCTTTGGGCAACCGAGTCGTGAGGTACTGGAACATCGCGGTGTGTGCGATCTGGCGACGCTGTTTTGCCTCCGTGGTGTTCCAACGCGCCGCTGCCGCTGGTTGTGGCAGGGAAGGGGGCTTCGCCCCGTCGTCCTCCTCGCCGTCTAACGTCACCCCGTCGTCCTCCGTCGATGGGCGGCGGGGAGGTTGACGAGGAGCCGCGTCGGCGCCGCTCGACAAGGGCGGCGGCCACAGCGCGTGGTCTGGCAGCAGCGACGGCAACGCATAGAGGCAGTTGAGCTCGCGCACCTTGGGCGCGTTGTCCCAACAGGTCACCAGCCGGTGGGGAAAGCGCTGCTCGAAGCAGTGTCGTTGTGTCGCGCAGTTCGGCGCGTTATGCACCAAAAATAGGACGGAGGAGGGTGACTGCAAGTCCTGGCACTCCAACTGGATGTAATTGACCGCCATGGACTGCTCCCGCGTCATCGTCGAGATGACGTGGGTGTCAAGGCCTTGAGCATCCGTCACGAGTAGCGTGACACGAAGGGAGTGCTTCCGCCGCACCGTCCGTGCCGTGGACAGCGGTTCATTGGGTGAGACTTCCCCCAGAGGCGCAGACGGCAGCAGGGGTGTTGGAGGCGACGTCGCGAGGGGCAGCCATGAGAGTACGGTGGACAACGGCAGCCCAGGAACGGAAATGACAGACGCTTGCCGGACGCAGTACTCCACCGTGCGCAGCTGAACCGTCTGCGACCGCTTCACCGCCCTCCTTTGCGCGTTGTGGGTGAACCTTTCGGCGCGGGCATTCATCGGCAGCAGCGACGAGCACCCCTGATGGGCGCTGATGTACATCGGCACCCGCTTGGCCTCCGGTGTGACGGCGATCGGTAACGCCAACAGACGTTCGGGGACGGGGAACCGGCGCTTCATGGCCACGAATACGTCAGGCTGTGGCTCGAAGGCGATTAACGCCAGCCCGGGGTTGAGCATCACGCTTCCGGTGAGTTCGGGCTCATTGTTGGTGCCGATCTCAATCACGAGGGAAGTCACATTTTCGTGGAAGTCGAACATCACCCGCGACGGGTCGTTTGGACTGACGCGACCAGCGGGGGCGACGAAGGTTGAGTTCACAGCGACAAAAAGCCAGCGCGCTTCGGTTTGGTTGACCTCCCCCTCATCGCGAGTGGCCCGTCGCGGCGATGGCATCACAACGGTTGGATGCGCATGCGGCACCACGAGAGCAACGGACGTGGCCGCCGCGTCTGCTCTTGTTGGCTTCCGCTGCCGCAGCCAGGCGCGCGCTTCGCCCGCGGTGGCGACGAATGTAAGGGGCAGTTCGCGTGATGAAACCGCGTCCGGGGCACTGCTGGGCGGCGAGTCTCCGTTCTCCACCGGATTTGTCGCTCCGGAGCGAACCGCCGCTGACGACGGGTGCGTTGTGCTGCCAGCGATCAGCTGAAGGCGCAGTTTGTCCCCATGGTCGTCGAGTCGCACGCTCACGACGACGAGGAGAGCAGCGCAACCAAAGAGACAGATGGCCGCGTTGGCTCGCATTTCACCAGGGGCAACGCAATTGCGAATTTACGACGGCACGCGGAAAGGGATCTTTGCGGGGAAAACGAGTTTCGATACATTGGGGGGTTTGCCAACGTCCGTACTGCGAACATCACAGCACCGGTCGATAGAGACCGAGGAAAAAGAGACTTGTTGTTTCGGAAAAGTTTGCGCTCGCTAAAATGTTGGGTTGAAAGAACGACGACCCGTATTGTGATCGTTGTGTCAGGCTGACCGTCATGCGGCCGCAGAGATGGGCTCCAATCCCGAACGCACCGCGTTCGCGATTTGCGTGGTGTCACCTGCGGAGAGTTTGATGACCTGCAGCCATCGCGGGAAGCGGCCGAACATGGCCGTCGCCGACATGGACGTCGACAGCACGCCATCCTTGGCCTCGGCGCGCGCTTGCTCGGCCCGGGAAAGGTACGTCATGCGGGCGTCATAGCTGCGGCACGCATACGCGAGGCCTGCGACTTCCGGTGACGTCGGCTCTCCGTTCTCGCCGTCCACGACGGCTTTTTTCTTCATGTTCGTGCTCATTACCGAGGATTCACCGATAACGACCGCGAAGTTGGATGGATTGAACGTCTCCCGAGCCGCCGCGGGACGTTCCGCGCCTCCTGGCGACTTCTTGACTAATTGGAGGGGGGACGGCGGCGAAGATGAAACGGCATTAGTTATCGTGAGCAACGCGGGCGGCGGTGCGGCGACGTAGGCAACTTTGGCCGCAAGCGCGGTGCCGCTGAGAAATCCGTTGTTGAGCGCACGGAAGTACGGCACCCCGAAGGCAGCGTCGCCAGCAAGGAAGCACGCCACGTTGCGCTTCATCTGAGCGAATTGCCGTG
>ERZ1292630.4312-Hain-H41-02um-R3-4312-length-12092-cov-8_pt1 | contig 12092 bp, 7 predicted proteins | sample MGYA00564408_ERZ1292630 | MGnify/ENA primary metagenome ERZ1292630 (study PRJEB36523, sample SAMEA6512641) | groundwater metagenome | collected 2019-01-08 | study: AquaDiva: Metagenomics assemblies of 32 groundwater samples | reverse complement strand
CCCCCCCCCCCCCCGGGAATAAAGCAGACCAAATCGATGAGGAAACTTGAAGGTGCGAAGTCGAATCGGAAGTCACTCTCACGCCACCTCTCTCTCGCTCACAAAGGGGTTGCCACGATACCCCGGTACTGCTCCGGCACCACCGTTGGGTAATGCGCTAGAAACACGTCGAGCGGCGCATCGCGCAGAGTCACGAGCGCGCGTTTGATGGCGCGAACGATCCATTCGTGGCGGTTGGCAAACGCACCGCCGCCAACGAGCGTCAGAAACACAGGCACGCGCCGCCGCGACTCCACGGCCTGGACGGCTGCCACCGTCAGCGTCGCTTCGTACGCCGCCTCCAGGATGAGGCAGGAGAGCAGCGCCCAGTCGGAAGAACTCGTGCTCTTTGCGTAGTTCACCGGGGTCGCCGAGGCGAACACCTGACACAATCGGTGCTTGGTGGCCGTATGGACCTCCGTGTCCCAGTGCACGCCCACTTCGACGGCCGCGACGATGGCCCGGGACAGAGGAGATTCCGCGTCCCGCAGCCGGTCGGTCACTTCGCGCATCGCCGTGGGCCGTTTAGGGAGCAGATAGCCATTCACCATCGACCAATAGCCGTTCGTCTCGTTGTCCAGCAGCGCTTCGACGCGGCGCAGGGTGTTAATCTGCCGACGCGCCGTCTGTCCACGGCCGCCCAAGGCGCGGTAATTGCGGAACGCTGTCGCCGCCGGGCAGCACAGTGCGCACGCGGGTCCTTGCGTCGGATCCCGCGCGTAGCACGTGATCCCATCCTCCGGCGACACGCTGGGCCCGATCATTTCGAGGCAGTTGAACTGCGACGCGACCTGAATCACACAGCCCGCGTGGGTAGGATTTCGATGCACCGCGCGAATGTCGCAGTTGACAATGTGAGAAAACGTTAGCGGCAGTCGGAAAGCCTCGTCGTCAACATTCTTATGGTCGTCGTCGACGCCGTTGCCAGTGGAGGGGATGCCCCCCTCGTCGCTCACGGCCACGACGACGACGTTCCGGGGTGGCCGTGAGAGCCGTGGGGCATCCGGTGTTGCGTCGTTGCCGTCATCGACCTCCGTCGGCTGCCGTAGCGCGTCCCATTCAGAGGGATGCAGCAGTCCGCTGCTCCCAATGCGGCTGCCGGTGCTACTGTCCCGGCGCAGTAGCGACGACGACGCCCTCCTCACGGTGTCCCCATCGACTCCTTCAGGCACGGCGGCGGCGGAGGTCGCGGAGGGAAGGAGCAGCTTACTGCCGAAGGAGGTGGAAGAGCGTTCCAGATACGATTCTGTCCGCTGTGACATCTCACTTGCGCTCGTCGCCGTCGTCGTCATCACCGCACCGTCCGAGACGACGACCATCGTGGTCGAACGAGAGGACAGCGCTGCGTCAGTGCGCTGCGAAGACCAAACCACGCGGCGTCTCGTCGCGTCCTCTTGCTCCTCCTCGCGGCTATCCCCCCCTCCCCCGTGCCGCCTGGATGCTTTCCGCCCACTGCTACCGCTGCTTGGCCCTCCTGCTCCCTTCTCCGACGATGGCTCAGTTCCTTCTAGCGAAGGCTGCGCCGAAGCACTACCACTAGACGCCGCCGCAGCTGCCTGGAGGGCCTTGGCGCTCGCAAGGCGGGTGCGCAGCTCCGCGACGCTATTCACCGAAAACGGACCGACGTGAAAGCGAGTGTTGTTGGGAATGCAAAAGAGCACGACGTTTTCTTCCTCCGCCAAGGAAGGATGAGAAGCAGCGTTGTCGGCGCCACGGCCAACGTCGCCGCCCACCTTGGCACGGCCATTGTCTCGCAATATTTCAAACTGCGCCCGGTTGCTCACGAAGGAGTTGGTCTCGACGAAACCAAAGACGGAGTGAAACCAATTTTGGGACATTTCTGATGTGTCTGTGTTGATGTTGGATAATGTCCCCTTCAGCTATCCCGTTCGGAGTTTGAAAAAGCCATTTACAAAAATGCACTCGTCGTCGTCGTTTACGTTTCCCACGATCCCAAAGTGCGGCTTTCACATGTGCGATGTGAGGAACTCTAGAGGCTTGAAAGAAGCCGAGAAGGGAGAGAGATAAAAGATAGATAACGGACTGGAAGAGTTGACCTGACTGCGAAAACAAGCGTTCCTACTGCGCCCTCGTCTAGTAGAATACAAACGATCTTTTTACTTCGTGGTGCTCACAGCATGCGCAGCAGGCCAGGGCTGGCAGCCGCATCGCTTCCCACTCCGTCGCCGTGCGGTGGGCTGGACGATGTCGATACGGCCGCGATCGCCGCGCCGTCGGTACCAAGATCCTCTGCGCGGGTGAGGAGCTGCAGTTCACGTTTGAGCGACGAGGAGGACGTCGTTGTCGTCATGACCTGCTCGGGTCGATGATGGTGCGAGCGAGCAGCGGGTGGTGCCTCCACCACCGGCGGCGCGGTCGTGTCTAACGCGCGAGCCGGCGGCCCTCCTGCGTTCCCGCCGGCATCGGACGCGGATGACGTTGACGCCGATCGCTTCTCAGCGACTTCAAACCGTGACCCATCGTGCCTTCGCAGCGCCGCGGGACTTCCCCCACCCCCACCGTGGCTCCTAGCGGTAGCCGCCGTGGGCACCACGGTGGCGCCAGCCGTTGGCTGCTTCATCGGGGTGGGCGGTTGAGTCGAGTTCGGTGGGTTCGCGGTGTTGCTGCCTGCGAAACTGGAGGGATGGCTAGTCGTCGTCGCCCCCAGTTGAGGGGTGAGCGGTGGGCGGTGAAAGGCGCTCCCGCTGGCGCTGGCGGCGAGGTCCTGTGGGCTAGTTGGCGCCGTGGAGGACGCGATCGCGGGCACATGGGCCGGACGGGCGGCTCCCATGACGACCACTCTGGCGGCCCCTCCGCTCACCGCGGGCGTCGTGCCGCTTCCGGTCCGCGAGTGATGCGACTCGGCCGCCACCACCGCGGCGGCTGGGGCAGTTGTGACGGAAGATGCCGCCGCAGGTGCTGCGGGTACCGTTGCGGGGTGCGGCGCGGAGGTGACCGGCGCCGCGACTGTGGCCGTGGTGGTGGTGACCGTGCCGACTGGGACGACCGACGGGGCGCTGCCCGTGGCAAGAGTGACGGTGGCTTCCGGGTCGTCAGACCAGTGCGGGGGCACAGGCAGGTCGTAGTCATCAAAGGCGACGATGTCGCAAAGAAGCAGAAAGGATCGGACAGGACGACGTCGCCGGGGGCGCTGTGACTGGACGCCGCCTGCGACCACGACGCCCTGTTCTACGGAATGCCCTTTTCGTGCGATGATGCCTTGCGTCCCCGTCGCCTCCTTAGCGGAAGAACCGCTGTCGTCTGGGAGTACTTCGCGGCGAAAGCTGCGACGGTGACTGCCGGACCGTCGTCGTCGTCGTCGTCTGTCATCATGATCATCGGCAAAAGGGTCGCCGTGCGATGGATGGGCCGCTCCCTCTCCACGCGCCTTGTGACGGCGACCCTCTACGGGGGCGTCGTCGGGTCGTCTCCTGCTGCCCTCATTGTGCGCAGGGTCGCGGCGGCTTCGGCGTCGGAATGGAGGCCGAGGGTCGCCTTCCTCTTCGGCGTAGTCCAACGCGCGCACGGGTGGCGGTGACTCCGACAGCAGGCGACGCAGGCCGTTGCCCCCTCGCCCGCCCTCCGCGTGGTATCCTTCCGCACCGCTTCGGTGTTGGTGTGATGGATCCTGACGTCGGTGGTGACGAGGGTGAGGGCCGTCAGCGTCAAAGCTGCCGTCGCTGCTCGTCGGCCGCTCGGCGGAGTAGTCGCTGCTGTGGTACGAGTCGCTCGAGGAGGAGGAAGCGGTGCGGGAAGACGATGATGACGTGGTGGTCGGTTTTCCGCCTCGGCGTCTTCTGCGCGTGCCCCGAGGCGGGGACGGCGTCGAGGACGTATCGGATTCTTCGTCATAGCGGCGACCAGAAGGGAGACGACGGCCGCCTCCTGTGTGCCTCCTGCCAGCGCGTCGCTGCCTTGGCTCGCCGTCGCTCCGCAGCGGTATGGCATCATCCTCGATATGCTCGACGGCGGCGGCGTCGGGTGGGTCCACGTTCACGACGGCCACGCCTCCTCCGCTGCTCGGCGGCGGCGCCTCATTCAGAACATCGACCATCACGACACCTTCTTCCTCCCCTACTTCTGTTTCGACGGGCGCAATGTCGACGTCGAAAAAGCTACGGAGTATCCACGCGACGAAACATGCGAGAAAGATGAACACGCCACGGAAGCCAAAGGCGATGTGGACCAAACAGACGATGATCTTGACGAGGACGACGTCGTTGAAGCGCCGGGGCTGGTTGTTGGCGAGTAACAGCAGCAACAAAAGCATGAACCCATCCGACACGACGCGAACCGCGCCGCTCCAATACGCGCGTGCCGTCTCCGTGCGCGCGAAGTCCTTCAGCCTCCAGTGGAACACGGTGCCCACGTTCATCAGGGGCACGAACTGATAGTAGTAGCGTTCCATGCGGGCCGAGTTGCGGGCAAAGCGGCCGCGGAAGAACAGCACGCCGATAAACGCGGCGACGATGAGGACCCAGCCAGCCTGGAACAACGGGTTCAAGCTGGGAGACGAAATGCACTTCGACAAGACCGCGATGTCCGTCGCGAAGACGAGCACGTCGCTGAGCGAGCCCGCGAGGTACTCGACGACGTGCGTCATCAGTCTCACGCGGCCCCGCGGCCGGGAGCCGAGCTGCCACCCGTCGGCGGCCGCCTCCTCCTTCGGCAGCGTCGCGAAGGCAATGGCGCGGACGCACAGGGCGATGAGGAACACGAGCCACAAAACCACGAGGATCGCGACACACAGAATAACGGTGCCTGAGGGCACCGGCTGCGCGATGGTGACCGACACGCTGACGGGGGGCGAAGGAAGGTACGGCGTCGACGTCACGAAGATCCACAAGGGTGACTGGCTCGTCGACGTGGTGCTCGAAAGAGGATCCGGCGTGCCAAGTCCGTTGAGTGTAATCGTGGTCGACGACGAGCTGGCGGCACTCACAGTGGTGACCGTGGCATTCGAGGCGGCCATCCCCGCTACTAAGGTGCTCTCCCCCAGCGCCATGGCAAACAAAGTGGCTGATTCATACAGCGGGACGTTGAAGCGCAGCTCCCCGCCGCCGCCGTCGACGAGGCTCACTTGCTCCCGGGTCGCGCGGACCCATCCCGCGGTGAGCGGGGGCGGAGACTGCTCCGTGAAGGCGCCGAGCGGGGCGATGAAGTACACCACGCTCACCGTCGCGGACATTGCCAGCGGGGTGCTCGACGCGGGCAGCAGCAGGCCCGGCACGGACACTCCTGGTTGCTTGGTGGTCGTCACGCTGACCATCACGCCGTCGTAGTAGACGTCCACGCCGTCGGACGTCGTCTCGCTCTTCGGCCGCGCCACACGCGGTCGCGCCAGCTGCACGAGCACGACGCCGTACCAGACGTGCTCGGCGGAGGAGAACGAGTCCGTCTGAAACAACAGCTGCCGTAAGGCGACGAGGTCGTAACTCGGCGCGGCGGTCGCGGCCGCCGTGGATCCCAGCGCGGCTAAGATCCTAGCCGTATTCCACGAACACCGGAGAGTGACCCCAATCACGTGGGTGCCAGGAGAATTGAACCGAACCCCGCGATTGACCATGTCCGTGAGGCTCAGCTGTCCAACAACGATACCACCGTCGCGCACAGCATACGCACAAGTCACGAACCCGCTGGCGTCGTAGTTGCGCAGCAGCTCCATCGTCGCGGCGTCCGCGAGCGAGGCTCGGACGACGTTGGCACCCCCTGACGTGGCTGCTGCGTTGGGGGACGTGATGTCGACCGCGGACCCGTTGGGAAGGCTGAACGCCAGTGCTGGCAGAGCGGCGGCGTAGACCCAGCACGAGGTTGCGCCCCCCAGCATCGCTGGCGAGGACAAGTTCACCCCACCACCCCCCCCTCGCTGCGGAAATATCTGCGACAGGAGAGAACCGCCGGCCTCGGAGGCGGCATCTTGCCGCGTCGGCCACGGCGGCATGACCAGCACGGTGCGGCCCGTCCCATCCCCCACTAACGCGACCCGGCTGGCATTGTTCAGCGACGTCACCGCCCCGCCGCTCGTGGTCACAGCGGCCACGGTGAGGATGGTCGTGCCATTCGCAACCTCGTAGGACTGAAGAGCGACGAGCGCTCCTTGCTGCTGAACGGGGGTGGGGGTGGCATTGACGGCGGTCGTGTTCAGCGTCGTGACGATCGCGGACGCGGCAGCCGTCGCGTTCTGGGTCTCCAACGTCGAGTGCAGCTCCGCCTCGTAAAAGTATGTCCCGGCGCCCCGCGCCAGCGGCAAGGACAGCAGCCGCAGCCGCCGCAGGGTGCCACTGGCGGTCGCGTCAGGCAGAGGGTATACAGTCACCGGGAAGCTTTCCCGCCACACCTCGACCGTGCGGCTCTCCCAAAGCACCCTTGACGCCGTGGCGTTGAGCACCGAGGCTCCGGTGAGGTCGAGAAGCGGGGACCACCTCTGTCGCACCGTGATTTGATACGGCACGGCCAGAAGCAGCTGGTCCGGCGGAGGGGCCGTCGTCGCTGGGGGGCTCGCGGATGGCGACGACGCCGGAAGCGTGGCGGCCGGTGGGGGCGTCACGGACGAAACGAGCCCAGTCGTCGCCGTGGGCGTCTCCGTCAACGAGGTCGTCGCCGTGGCCGTGCTGTTGCGTATCGTGGTGACGTTCGACGACGCCGGTGCCGCGGTGGCCGCCCTTGCGGCTGTCCAGAGCGTGGTTCGCGTGACGGATACGACGATGTGCAGATAGGGAAGAAGGGATGACGACGCTAATGATGACGAGGAAGGGGAGGAGGCGTTGCCGGCGATGCTCCGGAACACAGTCGGGCAAGCGTAAATTGCGGCACCTTCGGCCGCACCCGTCGTCGTCGTCGTCGCAGCCGACGCGTCGCCAAACGGTTCGATCAGCGGCACACGGGCGACGATGGCGTCCCAGTCCTGCGTCGCCGCGATGAACGGCTGCGGGGAAGCGGCGGTGCTGCCAAAAATGCGGATGGACTGCGGGTGCTCGTAGACAATCGACGTGTAGGGGGGCACAACGGGCGCTGGGGTTGTCGTCGGCGCGGGCGTCGCCGTCGCGGTGGCGGACGCCGTTACTGTCGTGTTGGTGAGCGTGGCCGTGGCTGTCGTGGTGGTCTGAGCCACGGCGACGCCGCTGGTCATCACCGAGATAGAGATGAGCAGCCACAACACCGATCGATAGCCAACGGCGAACAATGCGAACGGACGCCGCATTCCATGTCCGTTCGGAGCAGCAGTAGCAGCAACAGGCGTTTGGCCATGATGATGTTGGCCCGACCGCGCGGGCATTTTGTGGCTCCCCCTGCTAACTTCCCGCACGTCAAGCATAGAGACTGAGTATGCACAGCTATTTTCGTCGTTTGTCGTTTGATTTGTTCGTGTGACTGAAAAAAATGGGGGGGGGGAAGGAGAAGACGTGCGAAGGACAACACAACGTCACGAGATGATGCAGACGGACGGCCACTGCAGCCAAACACCAGGGGGTGGGGGAGGGGACCGAGGCTGCGTATCAGAAGGAATCGTGAGTGGAAAATGCTGCAAATCAGAGAGGGTTGTGGATTTGGATGATTGTGATGTGAGAGAGGGGGATGGGAGGAGCTTTGTCTCGCGTCTGCGATGGGGTGAGGTCTGAGTGACGCTCGCGTCGCATGAACGAAACCAAGAAGAGAGGAGAACCAAAAAGAAGTGGGGAGAGGAGAGAGAGAGAGAGAGAAAGTTGCGGGGAAATACACAACACTATCACAATATCGCACAAACGGACAATAGCAAAGAAAGAGGGATAAAGGGAGAGAGATACGCAACGAAAGTAATCCTCTTCATGGGGGGGGCTCCAAAAAAAAATATTGCGCATGTGTGGCAATAGACGCAACGAAACTAGGATGATGACCACCGTACCGCTGCCTTTCTCCCCTTCCTCCCACTTTCTCATGGCACCCAACGTGCGACACCCTCCATTCGCGCGTGGAGCGGGGGCTTTCGCTTTGGGTGTGTCTCACCCACTCCCCGCCGCACGTTTCTTTTTGAGGGCGTTCAACTTGCGCACGGAGACAAATGGAAGCGGCCAGGGGGAAAAAAAAGGGACCAAATGGACGAAGCAAAAGGGGTGAAGAAACAAGAAGGCGAAAAAGAACAATCAGCTCGCGCGCACAAAATCAACAAAAAAGAGCACCACTGCGGTGGAGGGAGAGGGGTGCAGCGAGAAAGGGGAGAGGAGGCGCCCTTCACCTTCCCGGACGCCTCTCTACACGAGGGCCGAACGCGTGGCCCCCCCTCGAGCCTCTTTTTTGTGGCGGGCCCGGGAGCGCTGTCCCCTTTTCTCAATACGTGTACTCGCGCTTCGCCAGCTCTGCCGTCATCGCCGAGAACGGGATGGGTCTCCCAAGGACCTCTCGCCTCTGTTGCGGCGACATGTGCTGCATCCGCGTACAGTAGTCGGCCAGGCGTTGCTTCGCCTGAGGCGTCCTCGCCACCCAGACGCCCCCCTCATCGAAGAGCAGCGTCTTGTGCATCGCGTGGACAAACCTATCCGCGTCCGTATGCGCAACCTTGATGAAGGCGCAGCCGTCGTACAGTTTTCCATTCTTCTTGTGCACCGCGACGTGCAGAATAGGCACCGGGGCGCCCTCGACGACGTGATTCGCGACGAACTGCATGGACTCCACCTTCATGTGAAAGGGCAGCTGGGCAAGGAACAGATCGCGGGTGTGCACGGCGATGGGATGCCCCCCGCTCGCGTCGCCTTCGACGAGCATGAGCGTAGAGGAGGGTCCGCTCCCTCCCTCCGGCGGCGGGGTGGCTGTCGGCGAGGGACGAAGCACCACGCTGCCGTTGGTCCGCCGCCACGTCTGAGGAAGAGGCGCGAGCTCCTCGGCGTTGATAGGGATCTCAAGGAACTCGAGCCCCATGTGAGCGAGGTCTTGGTGGGATTTTTCCGTGCTTGGCTTGTGGCCGTGGCGCACGAAGTGAGTGGGCGGCGCGTCGTCGCGGCGATCGCTGCCCGCTCCAGTCGCGGCCGTGGCAGCCTGCCCTGCGATGGTGGTCGGCACGTGCTGCAAGTGCGGCTGCGGCTTGGACGCAGGGCTCGCTGAGGTAGACGACCCTCCCGTGGACCGCGGAGCCGCGGCGCTTTGGTGGTGATGGAGGGGTGGGGTGCCGCCGCCCACGGGCTGAGAGGGGCCTCGGCTGTCCGCAGCATCGGTCGTCGTCGTCGACACCCGTGGTGGCAAACCCCCCGTGACACCGTCGTGGTGCTGCCCACCGTGCGAAAGCTGCTGCCCCCAGAGGCTCCCGGCGTGGTTGGTCGCCACGTCATTCGGGGTGAAGTAGTAGCCGCTGCCGGAGGTCGGGAAGTAGCCGCCACCGCCACCGCCCCCGCTGGACCCGGAGGAGAGAAGCTGCGGGTGGTGGGTGAGACCGAGCGGCGGCGTGCCGAAGCCCCCGCCATGCACGGACGTCGACATGGCGCTCGTCGTGGCGTAGCTGCCGGACGGCGAGGAGGCGCCGCTGCCGTCGTACAGCGTCGGATACATCAGCGCCGCGGCGGGAGGCGTCGTGACTCCCGGCGGAGTCCACAGTGCGCCGGTGGGACCCCCGCCGCCGCCAGGAGGCTTCGGAGCGCCGCGGGAAGACGACGCCAGCATGGTGGCACCTGACGATGGCGCCGATCGGGGAAACAGGGCGGACGGCGTGTTGCTGCCGCTCACCGAAGTGGAGGATGCCCCCGAGGACGTTGGTTGCGCCGCTCCCCCGATGTTGACGTGCGACGGGGGAGTGTACTGCTGCGACGGACCGCGGCTGGTCGGGGCACTCGTCGTCGTGGTCATCATACCGCCGCTGGGACCGCGCGGCGCGCCGCCAGGAGGGGATGCTGCCGCGGGTGGCAACACGAACGCACCTGGGGGCACCGACACTCCCCCCCCTTGAGCCCCCACCGAGGAGGAGCCACCCTGCGGGGGCGTGAGCTGATGGGCGCCCCCGGCCACTGGCCGAACATTCGGCGAGCGGTGCACCGTCGTTGGCTGGGTGCCGTCGTACGGGTCGTGAGTGTACTGTGTGCCTGGAATGTGGTGCGGCTGGTGGTGCAGGCCTGGAGAGGTGCCGCCCCCCCCAGTGGGTGCCGGCTGGAAGCGGCTTCCCAACGGCGGCGTGTGCTGAGGTGGCGGGACGGACCCACCAGCAGCGCCTGCGCCAGGAGGATGAGTAAAGGACGTCATGGACGCTTGTGGGTGTTGTGCGATTTGACGATTGAGGAGCTCAAGATGTGTTGATGTTGATGCCTCCTTCAATAGACCCGAAGAGACGTTGGAAGCAAGATGGGAAAGAGTTTGGAAAGAAAATAAAAAGCAAAAAGGTGCCAACCACAAAAAACGGGACAAAAGCAAGAGCAAGTGCGGTGGTGCGACTGTTGGTGGTGGAAAAGAGGGGCCCGCCCACCACACGACCAATGCGCGCAAAGGATTGACATGAACGGAGCCCTCTCATCGGTACATCCCCTATCCTATCCAGGAGGCGTGGGGGGGAGGCCTCAATGGTTCGGACCCCACACGACGACATCTAACGACGAGGGAGATGGCAAGATGGAAGGGCAATGCGGGGGGCAAGCAAGAATAAAAGTCTGTGTCCCGCCCCCCCCGACGTTCTATTTCCTTTGCAGCTCAACGCAACGAGGGGACTGTATAGGAGTGTGTGTTTTGTTAAGAGTCGGTGTCCACCGAAACGTCTTCTTCTTCTGCGTCACCGTCGTCGTCGTTCTCCTCCTGCCAATTGACGATCACCAAGCGGTGCGCTTGGGCGATGAGCGCGTAGCCCCTGGCATCGCTCACGCTGAAAATGACCCCGTTGTGGAAGTCGTCCTGATAGGAGACGAGCGCCGCGTTCAACTTCTTCTTTCTCGCTACGGTGGCGGCGGTCGCGCCTCCCCCCCACTGCGACGCGCCCACTATCGCCAACGACGACGGGACGCGAATTCCAGCGATGACGAGGGGGCGGCGGTGGCCAGCGACAGGACGTTCCTCGATCAGAACGGTGGTTGAAGAGGAGGTCTCCTCGGCGTCGGCGGCTGCGAAAGAAGGCGACAATGGGGGACTGCCGGGGGCGACGAGGCTACCCCGGGGCGCCAAGGGAGCCGTGACAGCGGAGAGGGCGAGCGACACGGCGTCCAAGGGAGGCGGCGGCGGCGGCATGTCGCCCCGCGGCGCCGTCGTCGTGGCATCCGCCGCCGCTGGCGTGGCCGGCTGCTCGACCGTCGACAGTTTCAACATGCTCCCTTGGATCGCGCCGACGTCCGCGCCTGGTACGAACCGTGCGGCCACGCTGCGACCGCCCAGGCCAAACGGGTGGAGGCGCGAGCCGCGCGGCAGCAGCACGCCGCTGAACTGAGCGAGGACGGCGGCGGATGAATTCTGATGGCTCGAGGTCGAGGAGGCTGCGACACTAGCCGGAACCACGGCCACACCGAATACCTGAATACCCCTGCCCTCGTCGAGATCCTGAAGCCGTTGGCGGTCGGCGGCTCGAAAGTGGTCGAGTGGTACACCTCTCTCGACGCGGTCCTGCAACGGCTCAGGCCGGCCGCTCGGGTGCTCCATGGCCACACAACACATCACTGCCGTGGAACCACCACTAATCGGCAAGGGCCTGGACGGTGCGGGGCTGCTTCCGACGTCACTGCAAGAGGCACTCCCTTGGGGATAGATGGTCACGGCATCCAGCTCAGAAGAACGCATGGCGGCCGCGTCCGGGGGTGGGGCAGCGTCCGTGTCATGCCACACAGCGCGCAGTGATGATCGCATGCGCAGTAGCTGCTGAGAAAGGGCGGCCGACCGCGTATGCGGGGCGTCGGCGCCACCTTCAAATGAGCGTCCAAAAAGGTCATAGTCGTCGATCAGGCGCTCCAGCTCCGCAGCGGTCAGCAGTGCGTCGGGGCAGTTCGCGAACGAGTCGACAGGGGCGCCGCTGCCGCCACCAGCAGCCGCCGGCTGGGCGTTGTGATTCGGAGGCGCGGCCGCATGGATGGCAGCCGCGACGGCGGCGGTCGGTTCGCGTCGCGCCACCGGCCCCGGGTGGA
>ERZ1292630.4310-Hain-H41-02um-R3-4310-length-12097-cov-7_pt1 | contig 12097 bp, 13 predicted proteins | sample MGYA00564408_ERZ1292630 | MGnify/ENA primary metagenome ERZ1292630 (study PRJEB36523, sample SAMEA6512641) | groundwater metagenome | collected 2019-01-08 | study: AquaDiva: Metagenomics assemblies of 32 groundwater samples | reverse complement strand
GAATACATTGAGGTGTTCTACAACCGGCGGCGACGGCACTCGACGCTGGGCTACCAGTCACCGATGCAGTTTCTGGATGCGTGGCGTCTGGCTCAACACGAGGAAAACCTGGTAGCATGAAACCTGCTCGATGGAAGACGAAAAACAGAGGGAACCTCAGAAGTAAATTACCGTGCTTTCCCACTTCAAAAGTGGTAAAGAGAACTAGCCATGGGAAATGCAGGAAACTCACAGAAACAAGCCGTCCAATATTAAGTGGGGCAGGACATTCTTAACTAAAAATAACTGGTCGCAACCTACAGCAAGTAATCGCCCTAAAGGGGACAAACATGTCGATTAAAATCGTCGGATTTCTTTTCATGGCGGTCACGACACTCGTAGTATTGGGATGCAAGGATCCTCATATTCATGAAAGTGATATCCGTTGGGTTCCTGGAACGACGGGGAAGAAGCTGTTCAGCCTCACTCATGTCTATGGGCTGAGAAAGGCCTTGACGGATTCTCCCATGCACCCAGTGAGAGTGTTAGTCGTGCATGGCATGATCCAAAACGAGCCCGACTACAGCCAAAAGTTTCAGCAGTCTCTGTCTGAAAAGTTAGGTCTGGTTTTGGGAACCAGAAGTTCGGTTGATCATTTGAATCGCGGGTATAAGCTCGCTGTCTTTTCTGGACCTCAACCATTCGAGCCACCGATAAAGCGATCGGAGATCCGTAAGACAACATGGGTGGATTCTGAAAATCCAACCCGCGAACGGCTAGTATTCTATGAATTGCTATGGGCACCTCTCCGCGACGATTTGAAGAAGGAATTCCTCTCATGCTTCGAATCACGCTCGCTTACCGAGGGGTGCAATCCTCTTACCGCCTCAAAACGTAATGGAGATACTCGCGCGCTTGTGAATGGATACCTAAAAGATGACATTCTTGTGAATGGGTTTGCTGATGCTATGGTGGTCCTCAGCCCGTTAGGAGATGTGCTGCGGGACGATGTGTCGCTAGCGATGTGCGTCATTGCTGCCGATGTCTTAACTGGGAATGGATTCCCCGTGCGTCCCCCATCAGGCCAACGGTGTGATCTCTTGACGGTGGCTCCGGATCGGGAGGCATGGCAGCGAGCAGATACGGCTCTCCAGCAGACAAAATTTATTTCGGTTACTCATAGCCTTGGCAGCTTTTTGGTGCTTGATACTCAACAGCGATATGCCGCAAGTAAAAGTACGTTCGACATCAGCAATGAGATGACCGATGAGATACGGCGTGATCTGTTTTTGTTTTGGATGACGGATCAGTCAACTGTCTTCATGATGGCAAATCAAATAGGATTGCTTCAACTGGCTCGATTGACCGCCGCATGTAATCCAGATGCGGGAAGAAACACGTGTCCGAATCGTTTCCTCTCCACAATCGAAGAGAAATTCAAGGAGGACGCCCATAGTCAGCTCAGAACATTTGTCGCCTTTAACGATGTAAATGACTTATTAGGATTTGAATTGCAGCCGTACTTGAGCGAAATGAGCGTGTTTGGGCCTCTAATTAATGTCTCGGTCAGAAATCCGGCGTTCTCTATTCCCTGGATCTTTAAAAGCCCAAAGGGGGCACACACCCACCATTTTGAGAATCCAGCGATTATCGAGACAGTTGTTGAAGGCCTGGATTTGTCCTAGGGCATCCCAAATCTGTGCTAAATTCGCGCTAAAAATCTGCACAATGGATCGAATTCTACAGAATCAATGGAATGCATAGAATGGCCTCAAATCCTTGTTCGCAAAGAAAAAACAAGGAAACCTTTACAAGATCAAGCCAATGATATTTTGGTCTTTTCGCCCTTTTAATGCGGGGGTCCTGGGTTCGAGCCTCGGGCCGGCTCACCATTAACAATCAATAAATTGCGAGAGTGCTTCCTCTCGCAATACCGCTCAAAGTCGCCTAAGTCGATCACCAGTGCCACGCAAAATTATGGTTCTGCCGGTGGATGCATTAATGCCACCATTGGGAAAGGCCCATGTTTCTCGTTCCGTCTCTCAATGTAGTGAGCTGCCAGAATTCCGATCCGTCCTACGATAGGGAGGACCTCGTAAAATCGAGATGGTATGCCTATGCTTTCGAGGAGTGCGATTGCCAGTGTTCGCCAACTTGAGCTTCGTTCCCTGACGCGTACTCCGCTCTTTTTTGCAAGATCATCGAGCAAGCGGATTCGCTGAGTATCCGCTGCCGATTTATCTTCCTGGTCTAAGTACGAGGAAAGTGAAAGCGAGGATTTGGCCGCCAATAGAGCACCGCAGGCTGCGAAGATGAAATCGACTTTATGATCCGCTGCCAAACGCACTACACTAACATCTACATCCCCCAAGCTGTGAATGGAATATGTGCCGATGATGGCCCGAAGTATAAGTGAGGATTCGGGCGACAGTGGATAGCGATCAAAGAGAAGAGCAAGCATCTGCTCCAACGTAAAGGAGCCGATGATTTCCTGTTGGTTGATGTCTCGAGTCGCAAGCAAGTTAGGCTGGACGCGAGTAATTTCAGATCGCACAATTTGCTCGGGTCCATACGATGCAGCCAAACCTTGTGCTAGATCGACAAGTTTTATGCCGTGACGATGTGTGAGCATGTGAGCGATCTCATCATAGTGCGCAACGTAAGCAGGGCCGCGTCCCGCGAAGTTTACGAGCGACATGACCTCAATCGGCACTCCCAGGACCAGCAACGCAGCTGCACCGGCCCCATCAATGTTCGCGCTTGCACGGAATCGTCGTCGTGTGGAGGTTTCGATCGCACAAAGGGTTGCCAGTTCGAGTGCATCAGGAAAGTAGCGAGCCAAGAGTTCGACAATCTTCTCAGCGCGAGGATCCACATCGTGGAAACGGTGTCCAAATCCATAGACCGGCTGGCGTCGCTTCCTGCGCGCTTCGACGAATGAATCTATGCCATCGGCGTTGAGTGTTTTGCACGTGAGCAGTTCTTCTGCAGCAAGCGGGAGCGCCAAGATGTGACGGGTACCTGCTCCGGTTATAAAACCGGCCAGAATTGAGCCAAAGACATCATTGCCGATCGTCGCGCCCAATGCCGTGGCCAGGGTGCTTTGCCCCGTTAGTCCATGTGAGCAGTGGGAAACGATCGTGGCGCGGAACAGATCGGAGCGCTCGGGTGAGATTTTGCACCCCAGGGCACGCAGGACGTTTTCCTCAAGAGAACTGGAGATAATTAGCTCGGGGCAGTAACCTCGAATGCCATAGTGCTCGGATGACGCAATGGCGCTTGTCCACTCACGGAATTGTTGCATGACAAAGCAAAGCCTCTGCTATGGCTAAATCGTCTGCATCGTTTACATTCACAGAGTCCTTCTTCGACATGATATAGGCTCCGCAGTTTTGTGTCCAAAGACACCTTTTTTCTAGCGCCCACTGAGGCGTAATGTAGAGAGCGCCATTCCTGAAGTATGCAGGTGGCAATGCCTGTCTGAGAATGGGGGCCAGCTTCTCTTCCGGGTGACCTTCGAATTTGGCAAAATTTACAAGCAAACCATGAGAAGTCATTGCCTTCGCCCTGAGTGGGTTACACGTGGTATCAGAAAAGACCGAGACTAACGACTCGTATTGTTTTAAGTAAAATAGCTTGATCGCTGCCTCAATGTGAACGGATGTCCGTAGCGGCGAAGTGGGGCGCAGAGTCACAATGGGTCCGCCGTAGCCAGTTGTCCGTCTGATTTCAGGGACACAATAGGCCAGTGAATCAACCGTTTCACTATTACCACGTGTTGTTTCCGAGGGCAAAGTTAGGGTAGGGACTGAAAATCCCTTTGCATAGACCAATACGGCAGGGTCATCAGATGCCACAAAAATAGTCTCCAGCGATTTCGCACGAAGCGCCGCAGAAATTGTGTAATAGAGCATCGGCTTGTTTGCTAATGAAGCGAGATTCTTGCCTGGCAAACCAGTCGAGACCTTATGTGTTGGAATTATCGCAATCATAAGATGCCCATATCTGGTAGATGCTCTCCTCTTTCAGAGGTTTAATGAGGCACTGAAGACCGTGACCGTCAATCATTTAGTAACAGGAGATACAAATCCATGAGGCAGTGAAATGCCGCGGCGGTTAGGCACCACTCCACCAAGAACGCTCGTGTCTTAGGTGTCGTGCCACTTGGGCGGTGCTTATGCATGTTGACCCTGGCAACAACGAAACTTAGACCCTCTTCTTTCGGATATTCTTGAAGAATCTTTGCGCAGATCATCTTGGGAGTCCTGGAAGGATAAGGAATGCAAACTTTACATATAATCTTCTTCACTGTGGCGGTGCTGCCTGAACTACTACACTTATTAAAAGCGTGCGCAATCCGAAAGAGTTGCGTGTTGTCCGTCCTGTCCGAAGGCTGCGATAGCAACCATAGGCGAATTCCAGGCGGCAGGTGAAGCAGGGCGCTTTCTTCTCCCTCACCCAGGTGCCTATCTTCGTAGAATCGACCACTTCTTTCTAGTTTATAGTTAACGCACCGATCTAGCCCAGAAGCAATTCTCTGTTGGGCACTGTTCAGATAAAACGGTTTTCCGAATTGTCCTCGAAGCCCACCTTTCTCTGTGAACAGTGCGTCGAGCTGCCGAAGCTCATTGCCATCGTTCATGTCGGTGGGCAGGAGAGCCATAACTTCTTCAGGCTTGAGCTTGGACTCCTCATAGCCTTTGATAGGGGAATCCAGTAGCAATCCGCATTTGATCAAGCTGACGGCGGCACTAAAGCTGACGCGGCAGACGCCGTGCCTATCCTTGCGCCTCCAGAGACATTCGGTTTTCTTAAACGGTTGGATGATGTGCTCTGAAATAAACTGGTTCATCATTCTTCAATGGCTTAATGAGGATGTCGAATTTACATCTTGTATTCTAATGCTTTCTCCCCCGTACTGATAGTGGGATTGAATGTGGCATAGTGTAAGCGCGCGCTGCGCGGCCGAACTCTGTAAGCGTATGGCTGCGCCCTACATAGGCTTGAGCCTGAAAGTAGGCTACTACCGGTTTGGTTGAAACCAGCGTATACAAATCCGGCCTTCATTTCGTCTTCACCGGCTGAGTCGTCGGCGTTATCGACGGCGACACTATCGAAGTCCTGTACCACCAATACCCTGAACGCATCCGCCTCAGCTGGATCAACTGCCCAGAGAAAGACCGAGCAGGCTGCCTCTGATCTCGCCCTCGGGAAAGACGTCACCATTCAGACTCATGTCCACGACAAGTACAAGCGCACCATTGGGGATGTAATGCTGCCCGATGGCATGAACCTCAATCAAGAACTCGTCAAGCGGGGCTGGTGCTGGTGGTATCGGAAGTATGCACCGGGTGATGTTGTTCTCAAAGAGTTGGAGAAGGCAGCACGAGACGAGCGGAAAGGGCTGTGGGCGGATACGCAGCCCGTGCCGCCGTGGGAGTGGCGGAAGAGAAGATAGTGTCACTCGCGTAGGGTCGATCTCTCTCTGCATCCGGGAGAGCGCTCAGCCCGCTACAAGCAATTTCAGTATCGCGATTCACTCAGGTGCCACCAGTGGCACCTACTCCTGTAACTCATTGATTTTCCATGACATGAAATGTCAATTCTTGCACTGTCTTTTCATCTTATCTATTTGATCTTGTTCATTTTCTGCTGGTCCTGAAAAGGCTGGTGTCGACAGTTCAATTCTGTCCCTCGGCACCACATCCCCTTCAAAGCATTACAGAAACCCAGCTTCCTCCCGTTCACTTCCCTGAGCGTGTTTTCAGTATTTTTCAGTACTTTTCAGCCTGTTTCGCCAGATTGGTTGTCCAAATGGAAGCGTATTTCACGCGTGCGACAGGCTCACTCGTGCTCATTTTTCTGACCTGAAAACCTCATTTCAATCCCCAATTGATTGCTGTCAGAGCAAAGCCCTGGCCTCCTGGCCCACCACAAATGACGCACCCCCACTGTCCACATGGCCGTCCCCGCGCTCGCCAAGGCGGCGGGGATCTCGAAGAAGATGACGCATCACATCCTGTCCCATTGCAACTCCACCCATAACCGGAAGCTCGGTGCAAAGGCCGAGACGTCAGATACCTCGCGGCCTTAGTAGGACGACACCAATCGGGAAAGAGCTGGAGGAGAACTGGCTGAGGGATAACCAGAGGACGGCGCTGCTCCCTCTCCCCCACATCCCAATACAGAAAATGTACGTCGTGCGTGCCAAGAGAGAGACACTCTCGTTGATGATCCTAAACGATTGATCTGAAGGAACTGGCATTCTGCTCAGAATATGGCTGGGATTGGAACTTAGCAGGCCGCATCGAGGAATGGACACATTTCTTCCCAATTCGATATCGGTGTGAGGGGAAAGCATGGCCATTTTCACGTTTCAGAGACGAGCCCCTCCTCTTTTTTCAACTTGAGGATGATTTCGAGGTTGGAGTCGGCCTCACGGATCTTGACGGCTGTGGCTTCGATGAGGGCGACCAGAAATTTCCCGTCGAGTGTGTCGCCTTGACGAATAATGTAAATCTCGCGGCCTTTGCCGAGAAATGCCTTCTGCACTCCGCTCTGATTGAGATAGCCCAGATAGCGGTATTGCGCCATTTGCTCTTGCAACTGTTTCCGCCGTAACTCTTCTTGCTGTCGTACTGCCTGCGCCGCCAGGGCCTCCTGTTGTCGAACAAGTTCTTCCGGTGAGGGACTCGGTGGCGGCGGTGGTGGGGTCGCCTCCGGTGGGGGCACGGCCGCCGCCGCGTTCTTCTTCTTCAAAGCTACGAGCCTGACCTGGGCTTCTGGTGAAAGCGGAAGTGCGGGGGGAGCAAAAATATTTTTCTTGGGCGTGACAGGCAGCTCTCGCGCCTTCGCATGCAACGACTTCACGTCCCAGCTCTCGACTAAGCCCTTCTGCATAGTGCTGGCCGCGCTTTGCCCGGACTTGAACTTCAACGGGACTTCCTGTGGCGGCGGCACATCGATAACGAAGACGTACACCAAGGCAAGCCAGACCAGCGCAAGGCCAGTGAGTCCCAACCATTTCGTCCGTTGCGTCATGAGGACTGTACCGGGATGTCGTTCTGCCGTAAAAACGTGACAACCCTGATGCCGACACCGACACGCGCCGCATCCGACCCTTTGTGTTCACTCGCCACATCGAGACTCTCAATAACAAGGTAGGGATCGGCCGTTTCCAACCGATGGATGAACTGATACATCGCCGCATACGCCCCTGCCGCGCGAAACGCAATCGTGGCTTTCGCCGGCAAACCTCCCTCCGGCTTCTTGATGTCGTAATTCATGCCGGGTATGGCAATCCGTTCACGCTTGGCAAGTTCCAAGAGGGCCATGGCCACCGAGGGAAATTCGTCGTGGGTCGGCAATAACTCCCGCGCCTGTTCCAATTGGCGCTGCGCCACGCGCGCACGCTCTTGTTGAATTCTCGATCTCTGTAATGAGGCGTGAGCCTGCTTGGCCGTCTGATAGTGCTGCTCAGTATGAGCCACGCGCTCCTGGGCTGGGCCCAAAAAGTACACATAGGCGGTGGCAGCAAGAGATAAAGACAGGACCGTAAGGCTCCCCAGCGGAATGAGTCCCCGCACAGCCACTGCAGGCAGCGTCGGTATCGTGAGGCCGGCGAGAGTCATCGTGGTCTCCCTTCTAGGTCGTCCGTCGGTAGGTTACAGTCAATGAAAACTCAAGGCCAACCGGAGAAGGCCCATCGCCGACGCCTGCATCGTCACCCTTCCCACGGGGCACCTTGGCATCAATCAGCCTGTGATGATGCAACCTGGCATCGGTGAATGACGGACGTTTCTGCAGACTGGTGATGAGGGCGTTCAGATCCTGCATCCTGACAGCAGTCCCATCGATTTTCACGGTGGCATCCTTAAAATCCACCTGAATGGTGCCGATCGACGTACCAGGCGGTAGCGCCTCTTCCAAATCGGCTAACAATTGTGTCCATGAAAACTGACGTTTCTCGGCCAACTGATTGATGAAGGCGACGTCCTGTTTGATCGCTGCGATCTGTTGGGCGGTCAAGGTGAGTTGATCCCGCTGCATCTGTGCCGTGAACTGGCGAGTCAAGTCTTCGGTCCGCGTTGCCGCCAGCTCATAGCGCACGGCCTCTTCTTCCAACGTCCGACTGTCCCACCACCACCAGCCGGCCACTGTGATGGCCACACAGATGATTCCCGAGAGGGTCCACTGAATGAGGCGAACGACTCGGATCATCGGCGGGGCAACCGAAAGATGCAGCGATGGCATCGCCGACTTCGTGGAGTGTCGAACAGGCGAACGACTTAACGCCATGGAGTCCTCATGATGCCAACACCCCGGCCAACGCGCCAAAAGGAGGATGCGCAGGGTTTGGAAGGCTCGTCGCCATCGGTACAGTCGACCAGTCCACGCGAGTCACAGCAACCGTCCAGTAAGGATTGCTGGTCGGCGTCCACACTTCCGAACTGGGTAATTCCATGGGTTCGGGAATCTGTTGGAGACTGGCCAGTTCATCCACGACATAGAAGGGTGATGAGGCCGTCTCTCCGCTCGACGTCTCATGGGGGAACTGACTGTCGAAAAACTGCAAGGTCTTCACAAGTTCCGCCTTCAGATCGACGTGCGACCGGCGTACGGGCTTCGTCCGCAAGAACACCGGACGACCGTCTTGAATAGCCAGAACAATCAATGTCTCTCCCGTGTGATGAGCAAAGAAAATTTCTCGGCTCTGGGGTATGACCTCCCGGTAGAAGTCGAAGAAATTCAAGGTCGAGAATCCGACCGATACCGGCAAGAACCCGGCTGTTTCGAAAGCCTGATGATATTGGTGCAGCACACTGTGCCTGACGGCCACCGCAAGCACCGACACAGCCGTGCCTTCCACGTTCGGTCCGCCTGCTCCAAAGACGCGCGAAACGAGGTGCAGATCGTTGGCGGTCACGTGCTCCTCTTGGCGAAAGCACCATCGCAGCAACGTGTCCTGCTCAGTGGTTGCGTGTGGAAACGTGTCGAATCCAAACAGCGCCACTGCCGCAGAGGCAAGAGGAAGATCGACGGCGACCGTCCGGTCGCGCACTCCTTCCAGCAAGGCCCGCAGTTCCTTGGCGAATGTCTCCTGATCTGCAATATTCGGAGCGGCGAACGACGGCGTCAGAAGTCCTGGCGGAAGCGGGCGAGAGGCCAAACGCCGCAGCAGCGACGGTCTTCTCCAGCGGCGACGGATCTCGACAAGATCGAGCGCATGGGCACGCACGCTGAGTCCAATTCGAGGCCGATGGACAGGGAAGAGAGAGAACCGCATTCGCTCACCCGAGAAACGTCATCCGGTTCACTTCTTTCATGGTCGTCTCCCCTGCCAAGATCTTCACAATGCCGGCGTCGCGCAGACTTGTCATGCCGCCTTCGAGCGCAGCGTTGCGAATCTCTGACGGCGGCTTCTTTTCGAGGATGCGATCCTTGATGGTGTCCGTCACAGGAAGAAACTCCGTAATCGCGTGGCGCCCACGAAATCCCAGTCCGTGACACTCCACACAGCCCTTCTCCCCATAAAGCACATGATCCACAAACAGGCCCGGATCGAATCCAGACTGCTCGCACTGCTCCGGACTCACGGAGATCGGCACCTTGCACGATTCGCAGAGCCTCCGAACGAGTCGCTGCGCCATGATGCAGTTCAATGACGAGACAAAGTTGTACGGTTCGATGCCCATGTTCACAAACCGGCCAATCACGTCGAAGGCGTTGTTCGCGTGCACGGTCGAGAGTACCAGGTGGCCCGTGAGTGCGGATTGAATGGCGATCTGCGCCGTCTCGGCATCGCGGATTTCTCCCACCATGATCTTGTCGGGGTCGTGACGGAGGATTGAGCGTAACCCGCGCGCGAAGGTCAGCCCTTTCTTCTCATTCACCGGAATCTGCACCACACCTTTGAGTTGATATTCCACCGGATCTTCGATCGTAATGACCTTGTCTTCTTTCGTATTGACCTCGTTCAGCGCCGCATAGAGCGTCGTCGTCTTGCCGCTGCCGGTGGGGCCGGTCACGAGCACCATGCCGTACGAAGCGGTGATGGCTCGCCGAAAACGGGCCAGATCTTCCTTCTTCAATCCCAACGAATCGAGATGCAGTCCTTTTTTTCCGGAGGTGAATTCTTCCTTGGCCAGAATCCGGATAACGACGGATTCGCCGTAGGCGCTGGGGATGATCGAGACACGAAAATCGATCGTGCGTGTGTCGATCCCCAGCTTGAAACGGCCGTCCTGCGGCACCCGCCGCTCCGCAATGTCCAGTTCTGACATCACCTTGATACGGGACACGAGCGGATTATGAAAGCGAAGATCCAGCGGCTCCATCGCCAGATACAGCACGCCATCGATCCGATACTTCACTTCCGTGACCCCGTCGGCCGGTTCGATGTGAATGTCGCTGGCGCGTTTCTGCAGGGCATTCATGACGAGCGTGTCGACGAGGCGCACGATAGGGCTCTGATCCTGGCTGATCTTTTCGTGCGAGAGAATGTCCTCTCCCTGCTCGTTCTCCTGGATGAGCACGGGGCGAAACTCATCGTTCACCCGAGCAACCACCTGGCTATTCCGCTCGCTCTCCTTGAGGGAGTCGAGAATGGCCTGTCGCGGCGCCACCGCAATGTGGAGGGTTCGATCAAGCAGACGCTCCAGGAGATCGAGCGTTTTCAGATCGGAGGGATCCGGAACGGCAATAGTCAGCACGCCGGCATCTTCTTCGAGCGGAACAAAACAATGTTGGCGCATCCATTCGACGGGAACCGAGGGGAAGGCCTCGAAGTCGACGCGGTACTGATCGAGCGGACGGTACGGCACCTCGTATTGTTCGGACAGCGCCTCCGCCAGCCCCGCTTCAGACAGCAACCCCTCCTCGACCAACATCTGCCGCATTGCACGCACCGATCCCTGCGTGCGCGCTTCGAGACGAGCCGCATCGTCCGGCGCCAACGCACCGCGGCCAATCAGCACAGCCGTCAACGAATTCTGAGAGGCCATCGCGCCTTCCTCGCTCGCTATGGGATCGTGCACGTTGGTTCGTGGAAATAGTTGTAGAAGGCAACGAAGGAAACCGCAACACCCCCATTTGGGGGTGTCAGAATTAGGAAGAGAGCAAACATGTCTCATGCTGAATCGTGGCATGAATACAGACCATCCGCCGGTCATGACGCGAGACGAGATCGCGGGTGAATGCTCCGGCAACACACCCCCATTTAGAGGTCTAGTCAAAATTTTCAAACGCACTACACTCCGCCGCCATGACAACCACGTCTCTCGTGAAGCGTGAAACGTCACTCGCAGAGAATCAACCGTCATTGGTCATTCGTCCCTCAATCGAGATTCTAAGCCATACGCCATCAGCTATAAGCCATCTGCTCTTGTCTGCAGAAAGGAATCGCCCATGCGCCGTCTACTCGTACTCGCTCTGACTCTTGTCATCGGCCATCTGCCATACGCCATCAGCTCTTCGTTCGCAAAAGAGACGAGCGAAGATCGCCCCGTGGGATCGCTAGGCGGCGCAGTGCATGCCGATCCCTTTACCGGCGTAGCAACGACCAGCATTCCCATTGAGGTCCCACCAGGCCGCAACGGCATGCAGCCGAGTCTGGCGCTCACCTATAACAGTGCGGCGGGCAACGGCTGGCTTGGCATGGGATGGGAACTGGAACAGGAAGGGATCTATCGCCAAACCAAGTGGGGCGTGGATTACACCAACAATACGCTGGAGAAAGCCTTCACAGTAAAGATGGCGGGTGTCAGCGGCGATCTCGTTCCCTCTCCCTCGCCGGCCCCATCGAATCAATGGAGCGCCAAGATCGAGGGCGGGTTCAGCCGGATTCAGCAGATGGGTACCGGCAACACCATGTACTGGATCGTGACCACGAAACAAGGGCGGAAACATTACTTTGGACAAACCAGTGACGCGCGTCAGATAGATCCTGGTAATCCAGCAAATATCTTTGGATGGCTGCTCAATCGCATTGAAGATCCCGATGGAAACTATTTGACTCTGAGCTACACACCTGGTCCGGACCCGACGAACAACCAAGTGTATCTCGGGAACGTCTGATTAATTCACATTCGCACGAAGAATTCTGTTTCTGAGTGGATCA
>ERZ1292630.4309-Hain-H41-02um-R3-4309-length-12099-cov-57_pt1 | contig 12099 bp, 14 predicted proteins | sample MGYA00564408_ERZ1292630 | MGnify/ENA primary metagenome ERZ1292630 (study PRJEB36523, sample SAMEA6512641) | groundwater metagenome | collected 2019-01-08 | study: AquaDiva: Metagenomics assemblies of 32 groundwater samples | reverse complement strand
CGGTTGTCTTTTCCAATAAAGATCCTGATCTTGCGATGGACGGGAGCGAGGACACCCGAAATCAGAAGGCTAAACAGGACCTCCTCTTTACACGCATTCGCGCGTCCATGGCCCTATACCCTTTGTTTGAGATGGTTGAAATGGACGGCTATCGATACCTCGATGCCGATCTCGCCAACCCCCTTCCAGTCGAGCAAGCCTTCAGCCTGGGCTGCGATACGATCTTCATCTTTCTCAATATTCCGAAGCAGAGGGTTCGTGTCGAGCCCTATCCCCTGCGAGACCTTCTGGAATTGAACGACCTCTTGCGCTTGACCGAGCGGTACATTCAGCAGCGCATCAAGGAAGCGCAGGTGCAGGCCAAAGTGCGGGGCGTGAACCTGTTTGTCATCCGCCCGGACGATATCCCTCCCGGACTCGGGTTGCTGGAGATCGATCGCAAGGCGATCGAAATTGTGAAGCACCAGGAGAGGAAACATATGAAGGACTATCTCGCACATCTGGATACCCACAATCTTCGATTCGCGCCGCCGATCCGTTAACCCCGACTGTGTATGCCGCTTCAGTGTCGGGTCCAAGGAGACTCCATGCGGAGGGTGTTGAGCATCGGGCATCGCGGGGCTGCGGGTCATGCTCCGGAGAACACCTTGGGTGCGATTCACAAAGGAATCGCGCTGGGGGTCGATTTCATCGAAATTGATGTGCGTCGCACGGCGGACGGCGCGCTCGTGATTCTCCATGATGAGACCGTGAATCGGACGACCAACGGAAAGGGACGGGTCGATCGTTTGTCGCTTCGGGAAATACAAACATTCAGCGCAGGAAACAACGAAACCATTCCAACGCTTGAGGACGCGCTCAAGGCGGTTGCGGGACGAGCGGGACTGCTGCTGGAATTGAAGGTAAAAGGAATGGCTCAGCAGGCTGTTGAAGCGGTGCAGAGGGTTGCGTTCACCGATCCCGTCATCTATGCGTCATTCTTGCACGACGAGCTGACACAGGTTCGAACGTTCGCCCCGAACGCCCCTCTTATGGCGCTCTTCGGAAGATTGCCCAGGAACCCCGTCGTCCGTGCTGTCACGCATGGGGCTTCGCACGTCGGCCTTCGACACGACACAGCCACACACCGTCTCGTCGAGGCATGCCATCGGGCAGGTCTGCTCGTCTGCGTCTATACGGCAGACAATCCCCGTGACATCCAACACGGGCTCTCCCTGGGTGTCGATGGCGTGATATCGAATTATCCTGAGCGCATCCGCGCTGCGACCAAATGAGCCTGTTGACAGAAGAGCCGGTGAGGCGTATGAAGAGAATGTCAGCGTCATCCGTCGAATGATTTCCTCTGTTTCTACACCAGGGAGGAGGCACATGATGGAAGACCTCAGTCCACCGGACCTGAACGGCCCGCTAAGCTAACGGCGGGTATCTCGTGGGTCACACAAGCCCATCTCCCACAACTACACCATTTCCCGCGTAGGGAACACATCGCTGGATGCGAGCCATCAGGGAGAGTCGGGGCTGCCGTGAGGAACACAAGCACCTGGGGCATATAAACCTGCCCCCCGACGAGAAATCTGACACCCGGTATCTTACGCGGGTCTTATTCATGACCCTCACCAAAACATAAGACGAGTCCAGCGTCCTAAGCGCTCACCACGGGCGACTTCTCACCGGTTGTCGAGGGTCGCCCGTGATGTTTCAGTGCCAGATCATTCGACGCGCGACGCGCTGAGAAAGGAATTATCATTCACGACTATTTTCATTGCGGATGAACTCATCATCAGCCGCTTGCAGTTCAGCGGTGGTGACTCATACCAGACACGCTCCCTTCTGGTCTGAGCTGACAGGATGGAGGAGGTGGCCATGTTCTGGGAAACGCGGACTTCTTCACAACAGAAACCGAATCACCGCTGTTCCATCTGTGGCAAGCAACAAGACGCCGTTCGGAACCTCATCGCAAGTCCTTCACCATATACCTGCGACTCCTGTCATACCGCGTCTACCTTGCTGCTCTGTGAGGAATGCATTCAACAATGCGCCGTGTCCATGACCCGGAAGAAGGACGTCCAGGGGTCGCCTCCATCCCTGCCGTTGGTCATCCCCAAGCCGACCGAAATCAAAGCCACGCTTGATGACTACGTAATCGGGCAGGACCGCGCCAAGAAAGTGCTCTCTGTCGCAGTGCACAATCACTATAAACGGATCGTGAACCGGGACCGGCTCAAACACGTCGACCTCCAAAAGGGCAACATTCTGATGATCGGGTCGACGGGGACCGGCAAAACGCTCCTGTCCCAAACCCTGGCGCGCATCCTTCATGTCCCCTTCACCATCGCCGACGCAACGGCGCTGACGGAGGCCGGCTACGTGGGCGAGGATGTCGAGAATGTCGTGCTGAAGCTGCTGCAGACCTGTGACTATGACGTGGCGCGCGCCGAAACAGGCATCATCTACATCGATGAAATCGACAAGATCAGCCGCAAGTCGGAGAATCCGTCACTGACGCGAGATGTGTCGGGCGAGGGCGTTCAACAGGCGCTCCTCAAGCTGGTGGAAGGGACCGTCTGCAATGTGCCGCCGAAAGGCGGGCGGAAGCACCCTGAGCAGGAATACATTCGTGTGGATACGAAGAATATTCTGTTTATCGCCGGCGGGGCCTTCGTGGGGTTGGATCAGATTATTGCCCAACGAACGATGCCCAAACGGCTGGGGTTTGGAGCGATCGACCCTGCCTGCGAGATCGACGGCCACAGCGATATGCTGCGTCGCGTGCAATCGGAGGATCTGTTGAAATTCGGACTCATTCCCGAATTTGTGGGCCGGTTCCCCGTCCTCAGCACCCTGTCCGACCTGGATGTGCCGGCCCTGATTCGTGTCCTCACCGAGCCACGCAACGCGCTGGTGAAGCAGTACCAGGCCCTCTTCGAGATCGAAGGGGTCGATCTCCGGTTTACCGATGCCGCGGTGAAAGCCGTCGCCCGGCGGGCGGCATTGATGAAAACCGGAGCGCGGGCGCTCCGCACAATCCTGGAAGAGGTGATGTTGGATCTCATGTATGACATCCCGGCGCTCACTGGGGTGAAATCCGTGATGATCACCGAAGAGGTCATTGCCGGGGTCGGGCAGCCGCAGATCCTCACCTGACCCCCGCTGCACATGACGCGCGATCCCTTACCCGGAGGGTTCTTCTGTGAGGTTAAGAGGATCGCGCGAAAGACCATGCGAGCAGCGGTCAGGGAGACGTCGTGCGCCCGATCAGGGCAGGTCCTCTGCACAACGAAATCCCAGTGAAGGCCCCCAATAGGTCATATCGTCCCAGCCTCGATAGCTGGCGCGCAGTTCCAGCAACCGGTCGCCGGATTCGCCTCCCCGCAACACACGAAACGACCCTCGCACCGGCCCCTGCGGGTCGCGCACAGGGGCCGAGCGATAATAATCCTCCGCATACCAGTCGCTAACCCACTCCGACACATTCCCGACAAGATCCGCCACGCCATAGGGTGAGACGGCAAACTCTCCAGTGCCGACCGAATCGGTCCCGTTTTTCATGAGCTGTTGCTCGACCGCTCTCGCCCGTGCCTTGAACACTTCGTCGCTGTTCCCCCAGGGGTAGAGCCGCCCGTCGGTCCCACGCGCCGCCTTTTCCCATTCAGCTTCAGTCGGGAGCCGCCGGCCCAGCCAGCGGCAATACCCGCGGGCTTGGTTCCACATTACGTTGGTCACCGGATGGTCTGCGCGCGCGGTATCGTCGTAGCTGGACCGGTCCTTCGGGAACGGACAGCCTCCGGCCTCCACACATTGCCGGTACTGACGATTCTTGACTGGATATTTATCAAGCCAATAGGCGCTCACGTATACCCGATGCATGGGACGCGAATCCGGCAATCCATCCTCCGCCCCCATCGAGAACTCACCTGCAGGAATCAGCACCATCTGATCGGGAGGCCGAATGCCGCGCTGACCGAGTCGTTCAAGCTCGTCTCGTTGAACCAGGCGGAGCTGTTCATTGACCTTCTGAACCGCGGCCTCATCCGGCAACGGTATGGACGACGAGTCACGGCCTCTGGCAACCGGTTCGCGGGAACCCGGCGCACGCACGGCTTCGCCCTTGGCGCTCGACTCCGGCGGAGGAGACGCAGCTTGTTGGGATGGAGCGACATCGGCCACCCGCGCCGTTTCGATCCTGACCGCTGCGCGAACCATCGCCTGGACGAGACTCTGCCCGTTAGACTCTTTCAGCTTCTTGCGTCCTTTCCCGATCGCCGTAAAATCAAACGACTCGATGTTCGCCAGCAGGGGGGTGGCATAACTCACGGGGACAGCGAAGGCCATTCCTTCCGGGACGATGCCGGAGGGATGACTGAACTTCGTGGTCAGCACGCCCACCACCTCGCCCCGCGCATTGAAGACCGGCCCCCCGCTGTTGCCGGGATTGACTGCGGCATCAACCTGGAAAACACGCTGCACGCCTTTGGTTCGCACCGCCGCAATCCGCCCCCGCGTCACCGATACTTCGCGTAGACCGAACGGGAAACCGACGACCACGACCTCCTGATCCAATTGCACCGCTCCGGCATAGCCGAGCGGCGCTCCGGCAAGCCCCACGGTTTCGACTTTCAGCAACGCGAGATCGTGTTCAGGATCGGCGCTGATCACCACCCCCGGCATGCGAAACTCCCCGGACGCAACCACGACGATCCGTCGCGCATTGGCCACCACATGATACGCGGTGAGCACGTAGCCGTCCGGATGAATGATCATCCCGCTTCCAGCCGGTTTTTCGCTTGGTCCGGCGACACGCTCCGCCGCCCAGGCCGATCCCAGCCCGATCATCAACAACCCTATGGTCAATGCCACGCTTTTCATTTGGCAATCGGGATCATCACACTGATCGCTCCGGCATTTTGTCCCAGCTTCAACCCTTCCCTGGGAAAGCCGGTCCGGTCCAGCGTTCCTTTCGGCTCCCCGTGACAATCGAGGCAGCGCCTGGTCGTATAGAGCGGGAACATCAATCGGAGCATCCCGCTCTTCGCCGTCGTCTCACTGATCGGCTTTTCTCGGGGATAGCTGGGATCGGCAAAAAGTTCCAGCGCGGACCGCTCAGTCGAGTCCGGAGCATTCGCTGGATTGCGAGGCACGAGCGTCGTTTGTTTGATCCGAACGCCGGTCCGTTCGGTGAAGCGACTGGCGACCCGCTCTCCGAATATTGCCGGAAGAAATCCTCTCGTCCCGCTGGATTGGTTGATCTCAGGCTGCGCATCGGCCACAACTTGCCGACTTATGACGGCAAGTTCCTTCATTAGCTTTTTGGCCTGAGTGGGAACCTGAGCCGCATTGAGGTCCTGCAGATCAATCCCGGACCGGCTGCGAAACATGTCGGTTAATTGTTGTTCGAAGACATCCGGAGCCAACCCCTTATTGGAGGTTCCCGGGGCATCGAAAGGGGCCTGATTTTCATTGATGACCGCCCGGCCTGAATCCAGAAGAATGGCGAGAAGACGAGCCGTCTGCTCCACTTCGAGAATCGTCTGAAAGGCGATTCCCGCGTCCGATCCGGTCTCCTTCACCAAAACTGCACCTCCCCTTTCCGCAGGGATTGCGGTGAGGAAGAGCAGAACCACGATGAGTAATCCCAGACGCCTCGACATACGGTCGTCTCCGACACATCGTCATATCGGCCGACAGAAACACCCGGTGTCCGCCGGCCATTCTGGAGAGAACCAGCGGACACCGCGCTGAGAAAATCGTACGTTTGTCCTCTCGTCAAGTCAAGCCGCTCTCACTGCCATCGAACGCCTCAGGGCTATCGGCCTCGATGGAGGTCAATCATCACATTGTCGGCATCCAGCTCAATCGTGACCGGCGTTCCGTCGGGCAGTACGGACAGTTTCGTGCCAGCCAGTGCATCCACCTCAAAGGTGGCGGCTCCATCCGGTGTAGAGAGTTGAATCTCCTGCCAGAACGGATCCGCATACCGAACCGTCCCAACGACAAACCGATGATCCGGGAAGAAGCGATCCGTGCTCGACACATCGATCATCACATTGCCCGAATCGACGAGCAGATTCACCGTATCACCAACCTTTGCCTGATGCAGCCCCACGCGGTCCGCTTTGTTCGGACTGATCGTCCGATCCTGCAAGCTCTTGTCGGTATGGACAAACAACATCCCCGACTCGATCTTGCTGATCACTCCGCTGAACCCATAGTGCGCACCGCCCATGATGATATCTTGCGATGGCTCTCCGGCACCCACCGGCGTCACAAGAAACAGAACGGCCGCCATACTCATTATCCAATGCTTGACCATGTCCTCACCTTCCTTCCCCCTTTTTCACCATCACAGGGACGAATCTCCCGTGGGAGAGGAAAGGGCAACGCTCTCCCACGGCGCTCAGACAGCACTCAGTACACCAGATCGCTTCCCCCGCCCGCTGGAGCGGGAACCGAAATGCCATACTCCTGAGTCGGCGTTACCATCAACGAAAAGTTGAACAGCTCATCAGCCGCCACGTCGCTGATCCCATAGTCGCGAGCCCGCAGCATCTTGAACCATTTGCTCATTTCAGCCTTGATGATCCGCTGATCCCCTCGTCGGAGCGCGTCCTGCACAACGCCCAACTTCTGACTGTAGGGTTCCCAATTCGACGTGGGATAGTTGGTTTTCGAGAAGGCGAGTGAATTGGCGATGTCGTCGGCCCAGGTCGTCTCCGCCAGGGCCTGGCCAAACACGAAGAAACACCCCAGCACACTCGCAAGAAGCACGGTTCCAATCATCGCTTTCATAGTGCCCCCCTTCCGACTCTCTGGGGCGAGAAACACCTCAGACCTGTCGGGAGATGCGATCATGAGAATGAGCCTTCTCCCACTGCCTGCAAAACTCGTGACTCATCCTGTACAATAGTTGAATACTACGCCGAGGCGGAAACCCACACTATTGCCTGAAAGGTTGAATCGACCTACACCATCCGGGTGATGGTCTCCGCCTCGGAGGTAGTCATTCACGAAGCGCCGGGATCAAATACGTCGTCCGCCCAATAGTCACAGCCCCCCGCCGGACATTTCGGTCCTCCCTCATACGGGGTGTTGATCATATGGTCCGGCACCGACATGGGCCGTTCACTGTTGATGCTCAGCTCAATGGCTGCGGCAGCAGGAGTTGTTTCCACCGGCCGCACCGTCAACGCAAAGTTGTAAATTTCATCTGCGGCCACATCGTGAATGCCATAGGCACGATTGGCCAGCATCTTGAGGAAACGATCCATCTCCCTATTTACAACTTGTTGATTCTCTCCGGCCAGACCGACCTGGATCTTCGTGAGCTTCGCAAAATACGGATCGAAGTTGGCTTCCGGATAGGTGTCCTTCTCAAAAGCCACCATATTCCAGATCTCATCGACCCAGGTTCCTGCGGCAAACACAGGACTGGTCAGCAGCAGGACCATCATACAAACCGCGAGAAGCGTTCCCCATATCCTGCCATGAATTCGTGGATCCCTCATGGCCTCCTCCTTTCTGTAACTGCTCTTCTCCTGCCCGGGTCAGAAGCGATTCTCCGCTTAAGCCCCTTCTGCTCGTTGCCGATCACGGCCGTGATCTCGCACCATGGAAGGCACTCCGCAACGATACTTATATTTATAAAAGGCATCTGAGAAAGAGGCTATTGCCGAAAGGATGGATTTTCTCTCCACCTCGCGGGTGATACGAGGAAGACGGAACGGAGCTGCTAGGCGTTGCGCAGATAGAGCAGCACGGCTTCGACGCGACCGTTCACGGACAGCTTCTGATAGATATGGTGCAGATGGGTTTTGACGGTATCCACCGAGACGCACAGCTGATCGGCAATATCCTTATTGCCACGACCAGCCGCGGCACAGGCAAGAATCTCTCGCTCCCGCTCCGTGAGGCTGGACAAGACATTGTGTTCACCGCCGCGCGCCTCTGTGACAGCCGCCACGGCGCGCCGCGCGAATCGGTCCGGCATGAAAGGAGACAGCACGTGCTCACCTCGATGCGTGGCTCTGATGATGCGCAAGAACTCGGCATGGTCGGCATCCTTAAGAATATAGCCGAAGGCCCCGGCCTCCACGGCCGCAACAATCCGTGTGTCCTCGTCGTGCACCGACAACATCAGCACGTTCGTGTCAGGCAGGCAGGCGTGAATCAGCTTGGTCGCGGTGATCCCGTCGAGTTTCGGCATGTCGACGTCCATCAGCACGATATCGGGCTTGTGTTTCATCGCCACGTCAAAGGCCTCACGACCGTCCGTGGCTTCACCGACCACGATCAGATCCGGCTCTCGTTCAAGCAGCAACCGCAGACTTTGCCTGAAGAGCCGTTGGTCCTCAGCAATGAGCAAGGTGATGGACATGGCTTTCGTTCCCCACCGGGAGCTCAACCAGGAATATGGCGCCGCCATGGCGCCGATTGGCGGCATGGATCGACCCGTGATGGCCTTCAACGACGAGTCGGCAGAAATACAGGCCAAGCCCGCGACCGCTCCGCCAGTCCTGCCGGCCCTGATGACGGAAGAACATCTCAAAAATGTGGGGCAGCACATCGAGTTCGATGCCGGGCCCTTCATCCTCGATCGAGATAGATAGACAATCTCCCGCTCCGGCTCTGCCGTCGTCGGCGCGCATCGGCTTGCCGCCGGATTCGCTCCGGGCAGACACCGTAATGCGTCCTCGCCGGGGAGAGAATTTCAGCGCGTTGTGCACCAGATTGCTCAACACCCGCTCAAGACGCCGACGATCGGCTTGGAGCATGAGACGGGCATCAGGCAACTGGAGATTGAAGGTAATCTCTCGCGATTCGGCTTCCAGTCGAAACAGATGGAGCCCCTCACGGAGCAGGTCATTGAGACACACCGAAGAGGTAATGAGCGGCAGGCCGGAATAGTGCTCCTGATACACATCCAGCATGTCGTTGATCATGCCCTGCAACTGCTCGATGGTGAAATGGAGGTCTTCACACCAGCGTCGCACCGGATCCGTCTGGAGTTCCGCCCGCTGCCCCATCAGTTCCAGCGTCTTCTTGACGCCGGCCAAGGGATTTCGGATGTCGTGCGCGAACATGGAGGCGAACTGACTCAATGAGGCCAGCCGCTCCGATCTCAACAATTGATCTTGCAGCTGCTTTTTCTCGGTCCAATCGGTCAACTGCACCATCACCGTCTCGACCGCGCCGTCCTTCAGGAGCGGGACGAGATCGACTTCCATCACAAAGCAATCTCCCGTCGGATCCGGCACCTGCCATTCTCCGACCGGTCGTTCCTTGCCGGTGGCAAATACCTCCGCCAACAACTCCTGCAACCGAGGCTGATCCTCGCTGCGAAACAGCAGGTACACCGGCGTGCCGAGCAGACGAGCGGCCGGTTGCCAGAATTTGATCTCGCCGCGCCGATTCAGATCCAGAATTGTTCCCTTGCGATCGACGAGCAAGCCCGGGTGAAGGGAATGGTTCCAGACCATGCGATAATACTCTTCCGATCGGGCGATCGCCCGATCGGTTGCCTCGGGCTTGAAGTCCCGATCTTGACCGGCTCCCTCCAGACGGTCGATGTGGTACAGCCTCCGCATCAATGCAGACAGCGATCGCGCAAACCCTCTGGCAAAATGCCACGGAACCCATGCCGTCGAGAGGACAACACGCGTCATCAGGCGCTCCAGAATGTTCGGCTTCGGCCTGACCCCCTTCCGTATCAACGGGAACGCACACATCGCTGGGATCAGGCGGCACGCCTGGTTTGAACGTCGCGTGCGCCGGGTTCGGTGAAGCGAGCGCTCTCGCGAGCCTTCGCAACCCGCCGCTTTTCAGACTCGCTTTCGCCCGCCATCGACCAGGCGATCAGCCACACGAGCGCAACCATCGTTCCGAGACCGATGATCTCGACCATAAGACACCTCACTGGCAACAATAACGAGAGCCATCCAGTCCTAGCGCAGACTACCTAAGCAGCCCGACGGTAACTGGCTGCGGCTTGCGTGTCCGCCGCATGCGAGTCATCGATCCCGCCTGCCGCTGCCTGCGATATCCCCTTCCTCCGCGGATACAGGATACCTATGCAGACGAACAAGGTCGTCACCATCGCCAGGAGACCTCCCACGATTCCCCAATATCCCCATGACATAAATCACACCCTCGTGTAAGCGACACACGAGTCCTTTTGGGGCCCATTCACGCCGCAATGCGATACACCCACTTGTCGGCGTCCTGTCTCACCTCGGTGAGAGCGTTGGATTCTCTCCTCTGAGCAGTCAGCGAGAGTCCTCCCCAAAAGACGGCCGCCAACATGAGACTGGCTGCAATCAAGTAGCCCATCGGCATCTCCGGCCAGGAGGCCGATTCAGTGAAGGCCACCGCGGTGTCTTCAGGGAAAAACTCGATGGCGGCCAATAGGGTCAAGCGATCCGCCAGCGCCTCAGTGCGAACCGCAGCCATCACGAGGCTCGCCAGTTGCTCTTGTTGCGCAGCCCGGACTTCTTCCGCTCCTGTTTGAGCCTGCGTCATATGGACGAGCGCTGTCCCCAGTTGCTCCTGGATTGCGGCAGCGCGCTTCCCGTAGTCCTGAATCGCATCCACAATCCCGCGCCCAAGAGTCGCCTGCCAGGTGGAGGCGAATGCGTGATCAAGGCGCTGCCCTCTGGCTTCAGTTGCGCGGATCATGCGGGTGTTGTAATCCGACCGGAGCTGATCTGCGGATAACGCGCCACTTCGAATGCCGTGCGCGGTGAAATTCACAATCGCCCGCCCCATGACGTACTGGATCCTGGCCATATGGTCGGCTGGGACTGTCGCAGCCTGGCGCATGATGGCTCCCAAGGAACCGCCAGGGAGCGATTGGAACTCTTGGTGAGCGAGGGTCGCCCGGTTCCATTCGGATGCAGATTGGGCCATGAGCTGATTGGTCCGGCGTTCGAAGAGCGCCTGGTCGACAATGGCTTGGCCCAGGGCCGGCTGGAGCCAGGTCATGCCGAGTTCAAGGCCAATGGGCTGTTCAGTCGAGAGGGGCTGTGGGATGACGGCCTGAAAGGTGCCGTTGGCAGCGACAAAGAACAACAGGGCGCCGAAGACGATCGCACACATGCCGACACCCACGATGACGTCGATGGTGTTGAAGCGGTACGACATAACAACCTCCTTTCGGAATCGGGCAATTCAGCGCGTGGCCGGCGCACCCCGCGCCATCTTGATCGACTCGCATGAATTGGTTTCCGGTCCTTCCAGTCGGACACGTGCTAGACCTCCCAGCTTGAAGTGGTGATGAAAAGAGAGCGCGCACCGTCGCAGACACTCATCCGGATGAGCGCAAGGACACCGAAAAGCTGCAACTCGGCTAGATTGCTGGAAAGAGTTTGATCGGAGAGGAGGCCGCACTTGCCATCCCCACACCGTTGGATCTGTATTCCACGGAGGATCATGACTACCACCTCCTGCATGAGGCGGCTCGTGAAAGAGTCTTTACTCTACGCCCCGGCACCACATCGGTCAAGAGCGGGAAGGGCACGCGACTGACTCAGCCTTTCCCGATGGGAATGCGCGCGTCGTTCTCACGATCTTACTCACGCTCTTGGCAGATGCCGGGCCGCGCAACGGCACGACCAGCCCGCTCGATGACGCAACCCGCTTTCTCGAGCGCTTCCAACACCTGCGCGAGACGATCCGTTTAGGCCGCGTTCCGATGATCGTGTTCATCGGAACTCTTTTCCGGTTTCTCCACATCGTGAGGCTCTTCGCTATCATCATCGCACGAAGCCCACATCGCGACGATCCAGGTGAATAGCGTCAAGACGATCAGGGCAATGATCGGGTACATAGAGAATGTCCTTTCGGCATCGGGCGACTGGTTGCGCGACAGGCGCGCGACGCAACATCTTGCGCGAGTCCGAGGGAACGATTTGCACGACCGTATTCCCAGGCTAGATCGTGAGGAAGAGATTGAGCGAGAACGAAGTTACACCTGGCCCGGCCACACCGTTGGGGCTGTACTCCTCGGAGGACCATGGCCACCACCTGCAGAAAGAAAAGGCGGTTGCGTATCGAATTAATATACGCCCCATGGCAAAACCGATCAATGCGCCTACCTACGAGGAGGAA
>ERZ1292630.4307-Hain-H41-02um-R3-4307-length-12101-cov-6_pt1 | contig 12101 bp, 15 predicted proteins | sample MGYA00564408_ERZ1292630 | MGnify/ENA primary metagenome ERZ1292630 (study PRJEB36523, sample SAMEA6512641) | groundwater metagenome | collected 2019-01-08 | study: AquaDiva: Metagenomics assemblies of 32 groundwater samples | reverse complement strand
ATCCCGATTTCGGCGTGAGTTGCACGCCGATATGCCGCAACAAAGTCGTCTTGCCGCAACCGCTCGCCCCCAAAATCGCGACCACTTTGCCGCGCGGAATGGCGAGGTTGATTCCCTTCAACACCGGGTTATGGTTATAGGAAAATTGAAGGTTATTGATTTCGACCAGGTTTTCTGCGGACAACTTGTGCTCCTTCTTACAACGATCCGGATTATTTTGATTTTGAAGACCGCTAGCTTTGCCCATCCGGGGGGTGGCGTCAAGACAAGCCTAAACCGTAAGATTCCAGCCCACCGCCAAATTCGTATCTATTTGATATTTATTAAGTATTAGATTGTTTACAGCCAATACTTGACTAGATAACTAGGTTAATGTCTAATAGCCACACGTTCCACTCAATTACTGCAACTGATCAGTCAGTTGCGCATTCGAATTAATTTCAATTTGTAGGAGGTTTTAGCAATGTCTCTACCAGATCGTGATGGTGACGGTTATCTCACCGATATGAGCGAATGGACCGAAGAAATTGGCCGCGCCATGGCCGAGGCCGATGACTATGAGCTGACCGATGTAAAGTGGGATCACATCGTCAAAGCCCGCCAATATTTTGATGAATTCGGCAGCGTGCCGCCGATTCGCAAATTCGCGAAATACATCGAAGAAGATCAAAATACGCTATTCAAAATTTGGATGACTGGCCCCATGAAGCCCATCACCAAATACGGTGGCCTGCCCAAGCCCACCGGCTGCGTTTAAGCCCTTCCCCCAAAACGCCGGCAATCGCCGGCGTTTTTTATTGCGCTCTCACGCCCATGCTGCGTAGTAAAAATTCCTGCACCAAATCGCTCAGCTTCAGCTCGCCTACTTCCGCAAACTCATAGCGCACCCGCACCACCGGTTTGTCGATTGCAATCAGCGCACCCAAATCGCATGGCGTCGCGGCCACCACCACGTCAGCCTGCGCCGCGTTGATGGTTAGGCGTAGCGCGTCGAGCTGCGCCGGGCTGTAACCCAGCGCGGGCAACACCGGCCCGATGTGGGGATAGGCGGTATACACCTGTTGAATCGTGGGCACCGCCGTCGAGCGCGGGTCAACAATCACCGCTGCGGCGGCTTTCGCGGCCAAATAGCCCGCGCCATACGGCATGCCGCCGTGGGTAATGGTCGGGCCGTCTTCCACTACCAGTACACGCTTGCCGCGTATTTGCTCGGGAGCATCCAGGATGATGGGTAATGCGCCTTGCACGATACTTGCATTGGGATTAATACGCTGCGCCGCATCGATGACGCGCTGTATATCGGTCGCGCTGGCGGAATTCGTTTTTGACACCAGCACGATGTTGGCCATGCGCAGCACCGCTTCGCCCGGATGATGCGTCGTCTCGTGTCCCGGCCGCAGCGGATCGACCAGCACGATTAACAGATCGGGACTGATAAAAGGGAAATCGTTGTTGCCGCCATCCCATAGTAATACATCCGCTTCCGCTTCGGCCTGCGCAACGATGCGCGCATAGTCCACGCCCGCATACACCACATTGCCCAGGGCGAGATGCGGCTCGTACTCCTCGCGCTCTTCCACCGTGCAGCGCGCGGCGTCCAAATCGGCGCGCGTGGCGAAGCGCTGCACCGCTTGGCGCGCGAGGTCGCCATAAGGCATGGGGTGGCGGATGATCGCTACGCGCAGGCCCTTTTCCCGCAGCCAGCGCGACAACCAGCGTGTGGTCGGCGATTTACCACAGCCGGTGCGCACGGCGCACACAGCGATCACCGGCACGCGTGCTTCGAGCATGGTTTGATTCGGGCCCAGCAGTACAAAATCCGCGCCGCCGGCCAGCGCGATCGAGGCCGCGTGCATGACCCGGCTGTGCTCGATATCGCTGTAGGCGAAGATCACTTGATCGATGCAGTCGCAGCCGAGCAGCGCGGGCAGTTCGGCTTCTTCCACAATCGGAATCCCTTGCGGATACAGCGGCCCCGCCAGCTCGGCAGGGTAGCGCCGCGCTGCTATGCCGGGAATTTGCGTCGCGGTGAAAGCGACCACACGCGTGGTCGGGTCATCGCGATACACCGCATTGAAATTATGAAAATCACGCCCGGCCGCGCCCATGATCACGATGCGGCGTGGTGGTGGAAGAATGGACATGGGGTTCCTCGGCAGCTAAAGAATTACTTCAGGCTAGCCCGCTTTCAGTGCGCTAGCAACCATGCTGTATTCAAGTCGAAACAATCCGCGCGACCCAGCGCGCGCCCCATTGATGCAGGCTCAATCCTAAGGCGATGCAAGCGGTGCCGAGCCACACGCTGACCGGCACCGCCTCGTCATTCAGCCCATGGCCGAGCAGCAGCGCGATCACCGGCGTGATGAGCATAATCAACGCCACCGAGCCGGCCTCCATGTGCTTGATCATGTAGTAGTACAGCGCAAAACCCAGCACCGATCCGAACACGCCCAGATACACGATCGCCGCACCGGCACGCGCTGTGATCTGCGCTGGCCACTGCCCGTCCATCACCCACCAGACAACAAAGAACAAGGGAAGCGCCACCAGCAGCGTGCCGAGATTGATCGCTACCGCCGAGCTGTTATCACCGATGCGCTTGATCCACACCATGCCGAGCGATTGCAGCAAGACCGCGATCAGCAGCACGCCAATGCCGAGCAGCGCACCCGGACCAAGGGCTAAGCTACTGTGGAACACCAATGCCAACCCCGTCAGCCCCAAGCCCATGCCGGCGAGCTTGTTCGGCGTGAGCGCTTCCTCCTTCAGCCAATACGCCGCACCCAGGCTGGTCATCAGCGGGCTCAGGCCGAACAGCACCGAGATCAAGCCCGAGTTCACGCGCTGTGATGACCAGTAAGTGAGGCTCATCGCGCCGAACATGGAAAGCCCGGCCGCCAAATAAGTCAGGCGCGCTTTGCGATGCAGCGGAAAGCGCACGCGCAGCGCCCACAGCAATAAAGCGCACAACAGCGTGCCGATCGCCATGCGCGCGAGCACGGCGAAGCTCGCGCCGGCCCCCAGCGTGCTCCACTTGATGGCGAGCGGCGTGGTGGACCAAATCATCACGACTGAAATAAACGCGGTGGGCAGCGACATACTTTTCTCCAATTCCCTTCATTCACCCCAAAAAAAGAAAGGCCACAGAGTTTGTCTGTGGCCTTTCGGAAAATCACGCTGCTAAAATCGAACTACGCGCTACTACTCCCGGCCACGGAACGAACGACGACACGCCATACACAGGGGCGCATAGACAGGTGGCGAATGATCGGGAGCGAGAACATGAATTGATTATCGGGGCGCGCTAAATACTCTGTCAAATGAATTGTGGTCTAGACTCAAACAATGTTTCGATCACCAGGAGAGTCACATGCCAAAATACCACACACCCTTCGTCTTGCTGCTGGGCATCAGTTTGCTCTGCGCCATGTCGCTGGCCCGAGCCGACACCTTCACCGGCAAGATTGATTTGATCGAAGCAAAATCCGATGGCACCCGCTTCTTCGTACGCGACCCGGGTTTAAATCTTTATGCCAGCGGGCATTATCGCGATCTACTGCAACAGGGTTACTTCCGCAAAGCGGCCTTTAGCATCGGCTATCAGCTTTTCCCTTGCCCGGGGGGGTTAAGCGGAAAATGTGGCACGGTGTATTCGGTCGCGGTGGAACAAGCAAATTTTTAGTGAGCGACTACAACCAAGCCGACAGCACGCTTTGCAATTCTGCTTCCTTGATCGGCATGGTCAGCGCGGCATCCATGCGCAAGCGGCTGCGCACCTTGTCCAACACCGGCTGATTTTTTGGCTCGTACAACACCAGAATCTTGATATGGGCCAGCGGTTGCGCAGCAGCCAGCAGCGATTCCAGATTGCTCAACCGATCACGGAAATCGGCTTGGAAATAAAAATCTGCGACGATCACATCTGGCTGCCATTTGCGCATCAGGGCAATCGCCTTGCGCACTTGCCACTCGGTGCTCACCTCATAACCGAGTTGCTTGTACAGACTAGCCAGTTTGGAATGTTCGAGAAATTCGACGACGGATAATAATTTTTTGGGCATGGTGATTCAAACTGTCTGCTTTTCTCAGCGTTCTCCGCGCTGGTAGGTACCGACCAATTCCGTCTGCGCCAAAATGTGCCCTTGCATCGCCTGCATGAGCTGCAGCCGGCTTGGCTTCCCCAAATCCGGCAGCATCGTATCCAAAGCAAACAGCGCAAAGAAATAGCGATGCCGACCAATCGGCGGGCAAGGCCCGCCATAGCCGATGCGGCCCCAATCGTTCACACCTTGCATCGTACCCATGGGCAAGGCCTGCGGCGAAATTTGTTCTGTTACTCCGGTGCAATTCGGCGGCAAATTATAAAGCACCCAATGCACCCAGATGCGCTGCGGGTGCGCGGGGTCGGGTGCATCCGGGTCGTACACGATGAGCGCAAGACTTTGGGCGTCTGCCGAAATGCCGGACCAAACCAAAGGGGGAGAAATATCGTCGCCGTCGCAGGTGTAGCGCTGCGGCATCTCGCCGTGATGAGTAAATACGACAGAGGTCAGGGTTAAGCTCATCGTTACCTCCAACTCATTGAGGGCGCGCCATCAGCCCACCCGCTTAGCGATAGACAGCACATCGGGCAAGGGTGGCACGTCGACAATTTTCATGCCGTGCGCATCCAACAGGGCCGAGAAGCTTTCCGCATCGATTGGGCGGCTGATCCAATCGCCCTGCGCATGCTGGCAACCCATGCCGCGCAGTGCGTGAAATTGCGCTTCGGTTTCGATGCCTTCAGCCAGCGCGGTTTTTTCCAGGCCATTCACCAGCGCGAGAATCGTGCGTACGATCGCCGTGTCATCCACATCGATGTTGACGCCGTCGACAAACGATTTATCGATCTTGATTTTATCGGCTGGGATGCGCTTTAAATAGCTCAGTGAAGAATACCCGGTGCCGAAATCGTCAATGGCGATGCGCACGCCTTTTGACTTTAGGCTGCCCATAATGCGGATGCTCATTTCCGCATCGCGCATGGCAGCGCTCTCGGTAATCTCCAGTTCAAGCCGCGATGCATCCAAGCCCGTTTCGCGTAGCACCGCCGCCACTTTGGCCGCTAAATGTGGATCTTGAAATTGGTGCGCCGACAGATTGACCGCCATCCACAAATCCCGGCCCGCCTTATTCCACGCTTTGGCCTGCGCGCACGCCGTGTGCAGCACCCATTCGCCGATGGGGATAATCAAGCCGGATGCTTCGGCAATGCCGATAAACTCCGCCGGCAGGCACTGCTTGCCATCCTGGGGCTGCCAGCGCAGCAAAGCCTCGGCCCCCACTACTTGGCCGTTCAGCATATTGACAATCGGTTGATAGACCAGCGTGAACTCATCCCGCTTGAGCGCGTCGCGCAGTTGATGCTCGACATTCAAGCGCTGATGCACCCGCGCGCCTTGCTCTTCCGCATACACACTGAAGGTGCCACCCCCTTGGCGTTTTGCCTCGTACATTGCCGTGTCCGCATGCTTGATCAGCGTTTCGATATCCGTGCCATGCGCGGGGTAGACCGCGATGCCGACCGAAGGCGATATCTGCAAGTGTCTGGCGCCCACCACCAGTGGGGTTTGGAACGCATTCAACAAGCGCTCGGTAATCGCGCTGGCACGATCTGCATTGCTGTTCCGCAGCAAGATCGTAAACTCATCTCCCCCAAACCGGCCCAATACATCGCCATCGCGCAACGTCGACTGAATGGTATTCGCCGCGGCAATGATCAATTGATCGCCGACCACATGCCCGTAGGCATCGTTGATATCCTTGAACCGATCCAGATCGATAAACAGCACCGCGAATTCGCGCGCATGATCGCTCGCGACTTTGATCGCATCGTGCATGATGTCGTTGATGGCGGCGCGGTTCGGCAAGCCCGTCAACGCATCGCGTCGCGCCTGGTTCAACAACTCTTGGCTATGCGACTGCTCGCGCCGAGACACGCGGTAAGCCCCCGCACTGAATACCGCGAGGCAAAGCATGAAACTGAGCAAAATAGGCGCGTTATGCCGCCACCACTGTTGCGCAACATAGGAAGCCGGCGCAGAAATGTACGCATACATATTCGAACGCGGCAACCGCGTGAACGCCCCAATCCGCTGCCCATCCTGTGCCGACCAAGGTGAAATGCCGCCGAAAACGCTGGTCTTGATACCCGGATTAGCCGCAATCATTATTGCAGCTGGCCCCTGGGACAACTTGCCATAAACATTCTTCGGATCATCCACCGGCCAGCGCGCTTGTTGAAAACCATCTTCGCGCAGGAGGCCGATAAAACTTGCCGGCGGCAAAGGCAGCCGATGCAGAAAAGTTCCTTCGCGCTCGAGCGGAATCGCGGCTTGCAGCAGAAAGCGCGGCTTGCCTTGTTTATCTCGCACCACATGGCGAAAGGCGAAACGCCATTGCCCCAGCGCCTTGCCATATTCCGGCCGCCCGACGCTATAGCGCTGCACACTTTCCATATCCGCCATCAATTGCTTAAAGTACGGGGGATCCTTGATGAAACTGGGTAAGGGTTGGCCGATGGTAACCGCGGTATTAATCAGCATCTCGCCGGTTGGGGCAAATAGGGCCATCGCGCCCACCTCGGGATGCAGCACTTGGAATTTCAACAGATGTACACGCGCGCTTTCCGGATCATTCAGCACGCCGATTTGATCCAGCAATTGCCCCAAGGGCTCCAGACCATTGCCCAAATCGTCGAAAAAGGATTGGGAAGCGTGAGCGAGAAAGCCCGACATAATGGTCAGGTTGTCTTTTACATCTTGCTGTTCGCGCTGCCAGCTAAATAGGCCATAGGCGGTCGCAGCTAAGGTGCTGACCAGCACAAAAGCCCATACCGCCTTGCGCAAGGCGCGGGCAAAGGGAGTGAGTGGTTCTGAATGCATTCGGATTTTCGGGTTAACTTAATAAGTATCGGCCTTATTTTTATAACATTAAAGGTTTTTCTACCCCTTCATCATATTTTTCTGGCTGATTTACCCCGCGCTCTCTAGAATTACATTAAGGTCAATCTCATTGAAAGGGACAAAATGCATCGATCCATAGCAATCTGTCTAGTGCTTTTGTTAAGTGGCTGCGGCCTGGATGTCGCCAGTAGCGCGGCCACGGGTGCTGCGACCAAGGCCGAAGAAATCAAGCAGGCGGAAAAGACCAAGGAACAAGTTCTGCAGCGTATAGACGCGGCGAACCAAGCCGCGGAGCAACAGCGGCAAGAGATGGAGAAGGCGGCGAACCCGTAAGCTGCGCCGTGTCGAACGCACGATAAACCGTAGGAGGCCAGCACATGGAATACCTGCTAGTGCATTTTCCAAGAGACCGCCGTGTCTTAGTAAATGACGAGTTCAATGGTCGTACAGAGGAATTGATTGAGCTGGAGGCCGGCACCCATACCATTGCCCTCGGGCCGCCTTATAACTTCACCCCCGCCTTCAAAAAAATACGATTGGTTGACACCTCAGCCCTGACGCCGAGGGAGATTGATTTTGATCTCGCTGAGTAAACACAGCATCGCAGCGCTCGCGTTTCTACTTCTGGCGCTCGCTGGCTGCGCCCACTATCCGCTCAATGAACCGCTCGCCACCTACCAGCCGGATCAGGGCTACCGCTTTCCCGCCGTGGCAAGTGGTAAAAACACCGACTCCCTGTTCGTGTGCCTTGCCTTCTCCGGCGGCGGTACACGCGCTGCGTCGCTTGCCTACGGCGTGATGGAAAAACTACGGGCGACCAAGATCGTATGGAAAGGAGTAGAAAAATCGCTGCTGGATGAAGTTGACTGCATCTCTTCTGTCTCCGGCGGTTCATTCACCGCTGCCTACTATGGCTTATTCGGCGACCGGCTATTCAGCGATTTTCGCCCTGATTTTTTGGAGCGTGATATCCAGGGCGAACTGACCGCCAAAGCCTTGAGCCCTCTCAATTGGCTGCGCCTCGCCTCGCCGAATTTCAGCCGCATCGATCTCGCTGCGGAGCACTACGACGAAGTGCTGTTCGGCGGCAAAACCTTTGGCGATCTTCCTGCGGGCCGCCCTTTTATCCTGCTCAACGCCACCAACCTCGCCAATGGCGATGGCTTCGAATTTACGCAGGACCAATTCGATTTCCTCGGCTCGGATATTTCGCGCTACCCGGTCGCCCGCGCAGTGGCAGCCTCCTCCGCCTTTCCGGTGCTACTCAGCCCGCTGAGTCTCAAAAATTACCCCAGCCCGCCGGGCTATCGCGTACCCAAAGACATCGCCAATGCGCAGGAAGATTTTTACGATAATCGCCGGCGCTACCAATGGGCGCGCAATCGGGCCAGTTACCTCACGCAGGCTGACCGCCCCTATGTGCATCTGATGGATGGCGGGCTCGCCGACAATATCGGTCTGCGTGCAATCGAAAATGCCTATCTGCGCAGCAGCGGTTTTATCCGGACGCGCTTGAATGAGGGAGAGATCGAAAAGTTCTTAATCATCGTGGTCAACGCCCGCACCCAAGACCAAGACGCCCTGAGCCGCAGTGAGAGTCCGCCGGGCCTCTTCACCGTCGCTTACAAAACGGCGACGATTTCACTCGATAACTTCAGCTTTGAGACGATTGAATTCATGAAAGAGCTGCAAAAAGCGCGCAAGCAGACGCAAACCACACTGAGCGTTTGCCAACAGAAACTCGACGCGTGCCCCGGCCAGCCGCCCCTGCCGAAGCTCGCCAAATCAATTGAGCCGTTTGTGGTTGAAGTCAATTTCGAAGCGCTGGCCGACCCAGTACAGCGCCAATATTTTCTAGGATTGCCCACCACTTTTGCGCTTCCGCGCGAAGATATTCATGCCCTGATTGAAGTTGGCCAAACCTTACTCGATGCCGATCCGGTATACCAAGCGGTGGTGGAATCCCTGCGCCTGCCGGCGCCCTAGCCTAATCCGATGTCGGCGGACCGACATGCAACATGACCAGAGAATGTTATATTCCAGGCCTGTCTCTCAGCGCAGCTCCCCGCCCAGTCTATTCAAACGCAACAAGCCCAAACCGGATTTAGAAAGCCTCTATGCAAACCATCGAATTCCAACTCAACGCCGAACACATTGCCCTCTGCGATCTACTCAAACTCACCGGGGTCGCTGACAGTGGCGGCCGAGGCAAAGCCCTGGTCGCGGCGGGCGAAGTACGCGTCGATGGCCAGCCCGAGAGCCGCAAAACCGCAAAAATTCGCGTCGGACAAATAGTGGAATGCTTGGGCTCCCGTATCGAAATCAAGGGGCAGTAAGCATGGCGCTCAAAGCAACCGTCTTCAAAGCCGACTTGCAGATCGCGGACATGGACCGCCATTACTACCAGACGCATGCCCTCACCCTCGCGCGCCACCCCTCGGAAACCGATGAACGCATGATGGTGCGCCTGCTCGCTTTTGCCCTGTATGCCAGCGATGCGCTGGCCTTCGGCAAAGGGCTATCATCCGATGATGAACCGGCCTTATGGCAAAAAGACCTCACCGGCGCAATCGAATTGTGGCTCGACGTCGGCCTGCCGGAAGAGCGCGAGGTGCGCAAAGCCTGCGGACGCGCGAATCAAGTGGTGATCATCATTTATGGTCGCGGCGCCGATATGTGGTGGAGCCAAAACCGCGATAAGTTGCAACGCCAAACCAATCTCACCGTACTCAGCCTTCCTGCTGAAAGTACTCAGGCGCTAGTCGCATTGGCCAGCCGCACCATGCAAGTGCAATGCACGATTCAAGAAGGGTTGGTGTGGGTAACGGTGGAAACGGGTGCGGTGCCGATCGAGCCGGTCACGCTGCTACAAGCGAAGTAACGAATCTACTCTCCGCCTTCTAAATGCGAGGCGGAAATGCCCGCGCGGGTAAGCAACTCGCGCAGGTGTTTTACATCTTCGCGATTCAGCACATTGCTGTGATGCGGGTGATGCAAAAAGCCCTCTGCGCCATTCAAGGTGATGCGAAAGCGCGCGCCATGCGCGGGTTCAACCTGGGCACCCAAGTGATGCAACAGCGATTCAACTTCGCGCCAGTGAATGTTGCCGCTGATCGGGTCATGAAAGACAGTTTGCAGCAGGTTCGCGTGCTTGTGGCTCATAAGCGCCTCTGTGTCGATCTATTGCGGTTTAAAAATTGGTAGTTTAAAGCATGCGGCTTATATCTGCGCAGCAAATGGAATGGACAAAGTCATGGCCCTGTGTCGATCAGTGAGGCAGCACGGCTTGTTGGACGCGATGTAAAGGCTGTTCATGGCGATGTAACGGCATTACTGAATGCCGGCGTGCTCGAACGTGATGACAAGGGGCGTATCGTCTTTCCGTTTGAGGCCGTGAAAGTGGAGTTTCTACTGCAAGCTGCATAATCAAAAGCCCGCCGGGGCGGGCTTTATCGAAAGGCGTGGATCCATGCTTATTTCGGCGGCATGACGATTAGCAGATTTTCAACTTGCTTCACCCCCGACACGGCGCCTACGACTTGTTTGGCTTTATCGCTGTTTGCTTGCGAATCGACCGTGCCGGTGAGGGTAACCACACCGCCCACCGTATCCACATTGATTTTCAAAACCTTGAGGCCTGGTTCGGCCAGAATCGCGGTTTTCACTTTCGTGGTAATCGCCGCATCTTCGATCGCTTCGCCGGTTTTCGCCGTCTGCTCGCTCAGTTTTTTGGAAGCCTCGTCCAGTTTGTCGCCGGCTTTTTCCGCGGCTCGATCCACTTCTCTTCCGGCTTTTTCAGCCGAGTTAGGCTTGTCGCATGCAGCCAGTGCGAAAGCGAACGTCATCACGAGCGCCGCCAACTTCATTTTATCAGTGTTCATTTTTGATCTCCTCAAGTAAAAAAACAGATAGGCAACGCCTTCATGCGTTGTTGAAATTCTCCCCTCCGCAACTAAGCCACTCTGTTCGATAACGCACATACAAGGAAAAATTCTTACTGTAGCCTTCTTGTCTCGATGCCTTATCTCAAAGTGCATGATGGGATCGTGCCACCTTAGCATTCCGGTATTGAAATTGTGTCCGCGCCGCTTCGGGCTCGATCTGTTGACTTAACCGGTAAACCCCATTGAGGTAAAAGCCCATGCTCATGCCCGCGCACACACCTCAGATTGCAAATCACTTGCTTGCAACGCTACCGCGTAAAGATTATCAGCGTCTGCATGCCCACCTCGATCTCGTCACCCTGACCCTGGGCGAAGTACTTTACGAAGCCGGGGAGCCGATTCAGCATGTTTATTTTCCCAACGATGTACTGGTCTCACTCTTGACGCTGGTAGAAGGCCACCTCGCCCTGGAAGTGGGCCTGGTCGGCCGTGATGGCATGGTGGGTACGCCCTTGGCGCTCGGCATCGACGAATCACCGCTGCGCGCGCTGGCACAAGGAAGCGGGACGGCCATGCGCATGACCGCATCGCACTTTCAGAAAGGGTTCCGGGATAGTCCATCCTTGCGGCGCGAAGTGTACTGCTACATCCATGCCTTGATGGCTCAGCTTGCGCAGACAGCCGCATGTAACCGCTTCCACGTGGTCGAGGCGCGCCTTGCCCGACGGCTGTTGATGGCCGCCGACTATGCCCCCTCCCACACCTTCCATCTGACTCATGAATTTCTAGCGAGCATGCTGGGGGTACGGCGCGTCGGTGTGACCAAGGCCGCGCACGCGCTGCAACAACAAAATCTAATCAATTACAGCCGGGGCGAGATCACTATCCTGGATCGAAGCGGCCTGAAAGCCGCCGCTTGCTCGTGTTACAAAATCATCAAGAATGCTAAGCACTAATTGGCAAGCGTCACGCCCGGGTAGGCTTGTTTGAGATTTGCACAAGTCCTTGCCATAGCGAGCTTGCAGTGTGCAGAACAAAAAAAAGCCCTCAAAGTTCTGAGGGCAAATCCGCGCTTTGACTATCCACGGAAGGGAGGAGGGAAAAATTGGGTAATACGCATTCGACGCCACACCACTCGCTGGCCACCTACCCGGCCAGCGAATCTGAAGCCGATCTATCGCCTTTCGGCAGGCACTGGAACAACCACGATGGTATCGCCGCCGGTTTTACCCGTGTCGCCTTGAGTGCCGGTCGCGCCGGTTTTACCCGTGTC
>ERZ1292630.4303-Hain-H41-02um-R3-4303-length-12108-cov-7_pt1 | contig 12108 bp, 3 predicted proteins | sample MGYA00564408_ERZ1292630 | MGnify/ENA primary metagenome ERZ1292630 (study PRJEB36523, sample SAMEA6512641) | groundwater metagenome | collected 2019-01-08 | study: AquaDiva: Metagenomics assemblies of 32 groundwater samples | reverse complement strand
CGAGAGCGACTCCGGGCACGTTGAGAGGCTTGGTAAGCGGCGCATAGACGGGGTTTCCGTACGGGGGGGGGGGAGGAGGCAACTCACGAGGAGGGAGGAGGGGGTCACTGCACCGTGCAGCATCCTTTCGGCTCTTCTTTTTTTGCGACTGGGTGGGCTGGATCATCAAGCGAGCGCGTTTTCTCCGTGACTGGCGGCTTCGAGGTGTTGCCTACGCCGGTGGCATGCTCCGCGGGGGTGATGACTGCTGGCTCCACTGGCACTTCCTTGGTGTTGCCAGCCTCACGAGTGGACTGGGAACTGTTGATGGATTCGCACGCCTCCGCCTGCTTCTTCTTATGCACCTCGGCTGCGGCGACTTGTTGGCGGACTCTTTCGGCTTCTTGCGCCACGGCCGAGCGGTGCAGGCGCATGAGTCCTTCCCAGTCGGCACACTCCCCAGCCGAAGGACTTTCCTTTGCGCTGTCTCTGGCCACCTCTCCAGCAACGATGGATCGATGGTCGGCTTCCAGCAGGAGAAAATTATGACGAGCATCCACCCACGCTTGCCGCCACGACTGCCGATGAACATCGTCGGATGTCATGACGGCTTCGAATGCGGCGCTCGCCAGCTCGACGCTGTCCCCGCGTACGCACCTCAGCCGACCGCGAACGCCGTCGGCGTCACTCGCCGCCGTCGGCACGTACGGATAGCCGGCTATCCAACTACGGCGATTGACTTGCCGGTCTTCGTCCACCCTGGTAGGATTGGCGCGGGCGTTGTCTCTCCCAGTGTCCGCGGGTTGGTGACTTGATCGTGGTAGCAGTTGGGCGGTGTCGTCGTTTGTGAGAATGGTGTCCAGAGCAACGGCGTCGAGGTGGGAGTCGCGGGGGGCGGCATCGCCGTTTCGATGACTTTTCGGGTGTGGTGCACCGAGGATGGCCAGGGCGTCGCGGCTGGATGGCAGCCAGGCGACGCTGAGGCACAGGACGCTTTCAGCCTGTTGCTGTTCGTGACCAGTTGAGTGTTTCGACGGTTGCTCTCCAATTTTGGGCCCGTGGATCAAACCATCGTGGATAAAAAGTTGCTCGAAGTCGTCACGAGTATAGTTTTCAGGACCAACATCGCGCAGCCATCCAGCAACACTTCGCTCGGGTGGGGCAGCGGTGTTCCTGGCGGGTCGATCAGGAGTGGCATGAACGGCGAGTCCGCTGCCGGAACCGCGTCGTTGCTCCTGCAGCGATACGTGCAAACTCAACGGATGGAATTGCCCAGACGCCCCTGCGCCTGCTTGTGTGGCACTGACGCCTGCTTGTGTGGCACTGACGCTCGACGAGTCGGCCAACGGCCGGACGGGCAGCCGCGATGGGGGCTCACCGGCCACGAGTGCCAGAACGAGCAACGGTGGTGGCACAGGGCACTGGGTCGTCGCCGACGCGATGCCGTCGGCTTGCCACCAGTCATTGAGCGCCTCGACGGCCAGCGGCAGCAGCAACCGAGGGACGACGTCGCACATCGGCGCGGCGGTGCTGGCCGTAGACGGCTGACGCCGACGGACGCAGTAGCGGCGAAAAACAGCGTCTACCGCTGCGCGGCGCGCGACCTCGGCTGCGGCTGGCTCCGGCGAGGTGGGTGTCATGGGTGGGGGTGGAAGGCCCACAGATCTGATCGACGGCGTTCGTGGGATCGAAACAGAAGTTGGGGCAATTCGATCTCTGACACAGAGCACCTGGATGATTCGCTTTGTGGTTGCTGGTCTCTAGAGGGGTTCTGTTTCAGTGCGCGTCGGCGCATGTTATTTCCATGTCCCCCGTTATTTCCTCTCTGGCAATGTGGTTGGTTGCGTGTCGATTCCTCGATCGGTTTTCGCGCGGTCAGCAAACACACACACCCAAACAGAAGATTCAATGCCACGCGAATGTTACCCAATCTTTGTCAATGTTCGAAAACGACGAAAGTGTTGGGAACTCCGTTGCCGAGTGTGATCGGCACGACAGAGCAATTACTATTGCACCTGACCATCGCGTTCCCGCAGGCTCATCAGCGGAACGTTCATGTTCTCCGTTGCGGCAGTGGGCTTCGTGGAACTGTAGTTGGACCCGACATCGCCATGGTGAGCGTCATGGCCGCCGCCGTGAGCGTGGCCGTGGGAGCCAGCGCGCATCTTGAAGATGAGCACGCCGAAGCCTCCGACGACGATGAGGACGACGATCGCCCAGATGCCAATCTCGATGCCCTTGAGCGACTTTGCGGAGTCCGAGTCGCCGCCAGGAGCGCTGCTGAAGTTCTCGGGGGCATTGCCAAGCTGGGTGATACCGGCAGTTCCGAGGGTCTGTGCGGAAGCCTTCATCAGAGCCAAGCCGTTGTTGGACGCGGGCACCGTGAAGTCGACCTGCACGTAACCGTAGGTGTTACGATTCCAAGCGATGACGTTGACATCCGCGGATTTGCAGCCCGCAATAGCCGCGATCGCTGTCTGGAAGGACGCCTGGTCGAACACGCTGCCGGAGAGAGTGGCGTAGAAGCGAAGGGAGGGGATACCGGTCGTCGGCGGGGTCGGAGGTGCCGGCGCGACCGGGGGGATCGTCAACGACTGCTGGAAGATGCTTGTGGTGCCAGGGTAAGCCAGCACGCCGTTCTCGAGCACACGGGACGGAGGCACGGCCGATGGAAGATTCAACAGAATTTGACCCGTTCCCACGTCGCGGGCAATGAACTGGCTGTTGCAAGTCGCAATAATGTTCGCCGAATCCTGTGTGAGCGAAATGGCGCCGCAGCTTTGGGGGGTCGCGAAGATGCGGCCGTCAGGGAAGCAGGCAACGGTGGCGAAGCTGCGCCACGTGGACGTGCCGAAGTCAGACCAAACAATGTTGCCGTTGACGTCAAACACAACCTGGCCCTTCGACAGCGCCACAACGAGAACTTGACGGGCTTGCGACGCGAATGCCGAAACCAGGGTCGCGTTCTCGTAGACGGTGTCGGTGAACGAAGCTGACCAAGCCACCGCACCGCCGCTCGAGAGTGCGTAGATGATCGACGGAACCTGATCAACGGCAATGACGTTGCTGCCAAGCTGCTGCGGCTGGTTGGTGATGCGGCCGGCGGACGGGAAGCTCCACTGCACGGCCAAGGAATTGGGGTCCAGCGCGGAAATCCCGTTAATCGTGCCGACGACGAGCTGTCCGTTGATGAGCACCGGGTTGGTCGCCCGCGGAAGAGCGATCGACTGGATGTTCTGGTTGTTGATCCAAGTGTTCGCCGGGGAGAAGCTGGCAAACGGAATGCGGTAGAGCTTCATGCTGTCCGAGAAGACGATGCCGCTGCCGTCAATGTACGCGAAGGGCAGCATGTCGGAGTACGGGGCCGAGACGGCGGTGACCTGGTAGGTCGTGCCGGTGGGGCCCATGGCGACCTGGAAAAGGCAAGTGCCGTTGGAGACACCAACGAAAATGCGGTTAACACCGGGAGCCTGGCCCACGATGAACGGGGTCGAGATCCCTGGAATGAACGTGCAAGTGGGTGCGAAGGCCGTGGTGAGGTCGAAGCACGCGTTGGTGCCGAGCGCGGAGGCGCCCTTCGTGGTCGAGAGCGCGCATACGCTGTTGTTGCTGAGCGCCACATAGACACTGTTGTCCGCGCTCACGTAGCCATAGACATCGTTGGGGGTACCGGTGAGGCCGAGAGACGTATTCCATATCGCGGCGGCGCCAGGAGTCTTGCTGTTCCATTGCTGGGCATAGCCATCCACCGTCACGGTGTAGTACATGCCTTGCTCGACATCAAAGCTGTTCAGGTAGATGTTCGAGGTCGTCGTGGCGACGATAGCGCCCGTGGTGAACTGCGCGGCTTGCAGCCAGCCTCCAGCGGTCACGGCGGCGTTGCCTGTTCCGAGGGCCAATGTTTGCATACCGCTTGTCGACGGAACCGTGAGCGCGCTGACGAACGAAATGCCAGTTTGTGCGTTAACCTGGTAGACGGATCCGAGCGAGCCGGGCTTGACGGAAGGCAGCGTGATGCTGTCGCGAACGTAGTTCACGTAGTTGTTGCTGGACTCCGCGACAATTTCGTTCACTGCGTAACCCAGTACCTTCGACGACTGCATGAACGCGCCCGTCGTCAGGTTGAATCGGTGCAAGTTGCCCTGGATGTCGCTGAAAAGGACGGCGTCGGCGAAGAACACGGGAAAGGCGGCCATGAAGTTGTCATAGTTGAACGTCACCGTGTAACGCAGAGCGGTGGTGTTGTAATCGAAGACCATAATCCAAGAGTTAATGACGACGACAAGATTGTTCCCTTGGGCATCAAATCCCATCCACGTGATCGGCTGGGGCTGAACGAAAGTCGGGACCGTGGAGAAGATCTTGTCCACGGTACCGGTGCCGTTGCGGATCGCCGAGATCCATGAGTTAGTCTGGTTCGACAGCGCGACGAGGACGTGCTTCGTGGTCGGGCAAACGACGGGCGGAACCATCGTGACTTGTGTCATGTTGTGGTTGGCCACGTTGAACACGCTGTCGATCCAGGTGTTGCCGTAGCCATCGAGCGTGACGAGGCGATTCTGCGAGACAAAGCTGACGGCGCACTGACCTGTCCAGCCCGCGGCCAACTGCACCTGCTCATACGGGGCACTGCGCCATGGGTAGAGCCCGTCTTGGTTGCCCGTCGACATCGACACATAGTTGATGGTGAACGACGTGGTGGATCCAGCCGGGGGCGTCGTCACGGCGAAGCCGCAGGTCGGCGTCGGTGTGAACAGATAGACGGCCATGTTCTGAGCGGCCGCGTTGACGTTCCATGCGACACGTCCGGTTTGCGCGTCCAAGGCGATGAAAGACGTCTCGGTGACCAAGGTAATAATGGGACCGTTCGCGGTCACGGTGCAGGAGACCATGTTGGCCCAGTAGCCCCAAATGGCTGCGCCGGTGGTGGAGTCCACGGCCACGACACCCATGTAGTTCCAGCTCGACCCCGACATGTTGTAAGCCAGGCACGAGACGAGGGCATTGCTGCTGTTCACGAAGTTCGCGAAGGATGCGCCGTTCATCGCCATGTTCGACGGGCGGCCCAAGTTCCACTGCGCAAACGCCAACCCAACGACGGGGCTGGGAACCGCGACGGCGTTCAGGGTGGCTGCGGCAGCGGCCAACGTCGTGGGCGCGGCGGCGGTTGCGGGAAGCGGCTGCGAGTAGACGACGGTGTCATAAAGACCGACCTTGCTCGTCGTCGACGTCGCGTAGATCAAGTTGCTGCCCGAAATAGCAATCGGAGTGGACGAGGTCGAATACAGACTGCCGGCGAAGCGGCCCGTGGCGATTTCGGCGGTCACGACCTTGTCGTTGGCGCAATACATGGCCACGAAGCCCGCGGCGCCCGCAGGGAAGGGCGCCATGGGGCACGCGAAGTAGAAGTTGTTCACCCATGCGCTGAGGTACCGATAGGACGTCGTGTTCCCGGATGAGGTGCCGTCCATCGTGAACAACGTTCCATCGGGAGTCGTGCCCAGCAACGCGTTCGTATTCATGGAAGTCCAGAAGATCGTCGGCTTGGCCGCGCCCGCTGCCTGTCGTCCGATCGCCATCATTCCAGCGCTGGCGGTCTGGACGTACATGACGTCGCCATTGAATGTCATCCATGAGGTCACCGCCGACAGCGCCATCACGCCGCCCGTTCCCGGAGCCCACGCCCATTGTGGAGTCAGTGATTCTGGCTCCAAGCAGTTCCAGTACCACGTGTTGAAGGCGTTCTTGGCCGCGACGTACAGGAAGCCGCCAAACATGATCGGGTTGACGGACGAGCCGATGGTAAATCCGGTGGTCTTATCAGGGAGCGCCATGTTCCAAATCGCGCCGGCCGCATCGGTGCCGTTCCAATTTTTCGGGCCGAAGACGACGATATTCGATGGTGTGCCAATGTAGAGCAGGTTGGTCGTGCTGTCGATGAAGAAGCCAGACATCGTGGTCGACATCCACTTCGGTGTGGAGCCAATCGCCGTCAAATTGCCGGAGACAAGGAAGCGGTAGACGCAGCGGGTGGACCCGCCCTGAGGGCCGGCAAAGTAAACATCATCGCCAGCGTAGGCGATGCGCGTCCAGGAGCTGCCACCGGCGCAGTTGGTGAAGTTGTCCCACTGCGCACACTGTAGCGAGGTGTTGGTTCCCGCGCTAGCATCGGCGAGCGACAGGCGGCAGACGTACTTGCCCAAGTTGGAGGTCATTCCCACGACGAGCCAGGCAGGCGTGAACCACAACGGCGTGAACGTTTGGGCACCGCCGCCCATGAGCGCCTCGGAGCCGTTGATGTAGAAGGACGTGATGGCCCCTGTGGTGACATCATACACGCTGTAGTTGTTCGGTTGGGAAGAGACGTTCTGCCAGTACCACTTGTTGTTGTTGAGGACGCCAGGGAACAAGGACGAGCCGGTGGAAATGTTCTGTGTCGCTGCGACGGGGACGGCCCTCGCCGCGTTGGCCTCGTCCAGCACCATCGCTGTGCCAGCGGACATGTAAATAACGAGGCCAACGGGCGACACGCGGTACATGGCGATGGAGTTTCGGGCGTTGAAAAGGTACGACGGCTGGTAGGTCGCGATGTTAATCGCCACCACGGCACCAGTGCTCGTGAAGACATAAGCGTTGCTGCCAGTGTTCCACATGAAGGCCATCGTGACGGATCCCGTGACACCGCTGATGTTGGCTATCTGCGTGGGCACCACTCCGCTCGCTGCGGTGAGGTCGGCCACGAGCATCGTGCCCGCGCCGTTCACGGACCCCGTTTGAAGGAACAGCTTGCTACCGAAGATACCAGCGAAGGCGACTCCGGAGGTGCCAGCATTCCACTGTGCCACGGGGGCGTCCACGGCGCCGTTGATGCTCCCCGCGGTGAGCGCAAAGGAATAAATCATACTGGACGACGTCAAAATGAGGCTTTGGACCGTGCCGTTCATATACAGATTGATCGTGGTGCTGCTGAGAACGCTGTTGTTGGTGTTGGAGACGAACTGCTTGGCATTGACGTCGATCGCGGTGAGGCCGCAGGCGAGGACGAGGTGTTGGCAGACGCCCGTCGACATGATGTGGACCATCTTCGGAGGTGCGCCACAGCCTTGGAAGGGAAACGTCGTGTTCCAGTACAGCGCACCTGTGGGGAAAGAAAAGAAGTAGGAAAGGTCCGCGATGAACCACACCTTGACGGCGCCAGGCATGCGGTCGGCGATGAGCAACTGGCCAGCGTTGACGGGAATGAGTGAGCCAAACGTGGTGTTCTTTCCCGCCGTCAGGTCGTATTCATACAGCTGGGAGTTGGTGCCGTTGGCGTACGGCACGATGAGGGACGTCGAGGATGGGAACACCGCGCCGGCTTGGGCCACCCAGTTACCGCCTGGCGTCGGGAAGTCGAACGTCCGAGCACCGGTGAGACTATTCAGGACCACGATGTCGCATCCTGAGCGAATCACGGCGAGATTGGTTCCCCAAACGCGCACGGTGCCTTGAGCGTTGAACTGGCTGCATGCCGCTGGGAGCTGCGCTTGCCACACGGTCATGGTCGGCGCCGTGGCACCGGAGCTGGCCGCGATCGTCTGGGTCATGGTGTTGTAGAAGAACGTGTCCGTGCCGTTGGTGTTGTCGTCCATGTACCGCGTCGCCACGAGGATGTTGCTAGGCTGGGGACCAAAGGGGAGCCAACGGTCCGAGACGAAGGCGCGAGGCGGGGACAGCATCCCGGCGTTGGCTGTGGCGGCGCACAGTGCCAGCGCGACGAATGCGGCTTGGAATAACTTGGCCATTTTGGGACAGGTGAGTGTTGGTTGGCCGCGTTCTTGTGTTGTTGTTGCTTGGGATTTCGACGTCGATTAGTGTTCGAACGCCGAGGGGGGGATGAAGAATTACGGAGTAGGGGGTCGATCGAGGGATAGCTGGAAGCGATTAGCCACGCGAGAGAGAAAAGCGAAGGTGCTAAGAGGCGACGAGAGCGAGGACGTTCAAGTCAGCACAAACACAAGTGGTGCTGAACCCACATTGAGCAACCTGGGAACAACCAGGAAGACCACGCAGATTGACGACAAGCCGGAAGTCTCACTTTGGGATTCTGCCCTCCGAGCGCCTTGCCGCGTTCTCCACAGTGACCGTGAAATCACCGCGGTCCCCGTGGACCCGTTTGAGCAACTGTCGGCAGGTCTCATATGGAAGATGGGTGCGCTGCGACGCTAAACGAGCGGCGTCCCGTGGCGCTTTGCGGCACGTTTTCCCCGTGGTGATCAAAGCGGCGAGCGACGGCGGCGCGACGGCGGCGGCGGCGGCGGGTTCCCCTACGCTAGCGCTACAGTCATCGTCGAGCGCCCCGTTCGGCAGCAAAGACAGTAACCCGACGGCGGCTTGGAGATGGCCGTTTAATATTGCCCAGTGAAGCGGCGTTCGCTGCCAACGATCACGGCGATTCAACTTTGCATGGCAATGCTGATGCAGCCAGCAGAGTACGTCGAGCCTTCCAGCGCGAGCGGCGTAGTGTGCAGGCGTTTGAATCCTGGCGTCCGAAACTTCCATTGGAAGAGGTGACTTCCACCCGGAGACGGTGACAACTGAGTTAGAATCCCTGCGGAGTTCATCGTCAATTGCGAGGAGCGTCGTCAGCGGGCACGCCGCGGCGAGGTGCAATGGGGTTACGTGCTGGGGATTAAATGCAGTCAATTTCGCTCCAAATTGGAGCAGCAGCCGGATCGTCTCGGTGGCGTAGGGCGGCTGCGGAGCGGTGCAGGCAATGTGAAGAGGCGTCACCGTCGGGGTCCGTCGGTCGCAACCGCCCGAGACGATGTGCTGCAGCCACTGCGCAGAGGCGCTCGTCGACGTTTCGGCCGGCGATGCTGCCGCCGACGCGCTTCTCGACTTTCGCGAAAGAATGGAGAACAACGCGCGAAGAGTCGCGGTGGCGCCCAGAGACACCAGATGTGCAACTAATCCAGTCCCTTCGGGAAACTGAGACACCAACGAGGACGCTGCCGTTGCCAAGGTGGTCTGTTGGTACTGGCCTCCGTGTTGCGTCATCTTGGAGCCGCGACCGACTCGAAGGGGAATGATCGCGACGACCGGCGATGCATCAGGCGGCCCCGCAGCCACGCAGTGAAGATGCCGCAAGACGGCGCGGTGGACGGCCGCGTCGGACAGAAGGACCGTCACGTAGTCGTTTAGCACGGGGTGAGACATGAGCATCCAAGGCTGAAGCGCGCCGGGAAGCGCGCCGTAGGTGTCGAGGGTTGGTGTGTCGTCCTCATCAGCATGATGGCCCCGGCCGGCAGCAACGGGTGCCTCCGCGACGGTCGAGGAGGATGCGCATGGTGGGTGCATCAACGACACGAAGACTGCACGGCACGTCTGCAACGCGGTCAACGAGTCACCGCCAGCTAGCAGGAAATTGGTCGATCCACTGACTCCACCGATTATGTTCAGAAAGTGGGACCAGGATTGTGCGATCAGTGTCTTCAAGGTCAGAAAACAACGAGCCTCCTCATCAGTGCCCGCGGGAGGTTCGCTGTGCCGATCCGGGTGGTCGTGCGCAGCGTGGTCGGTGTCGATGCGGGCTGATACCAGAGCGGCCAGCGCCTGACGGTCAATTTTGCCGTTGCTCGACATGGGATACGTCCGGTCCGCGGTGTCGTGGATCATCTGGGAAGAGCCTAGCTGATGCACTTCTATCCAAGCGGCAGGGGCCGCATGGGGCGGCAGTGACAGGGAAGCCAGTATTCGTGATATATCAGTCACAGGGCTGGACGCTGACGGCTTCGTGGCGGTCTCGGTGTCCATATCAAGGGGACCACCGCGAGCCGCAACGGCGTCTCCGTCTTCGCCCTCCGTGCCTTCGTCCCCGTGGCCCCCCCTTTTGCGCCGCAGCTCCACTTGAACGGCCGGTTGCACATCAATCACCGCGACGATGGTCGTTCCCGTGTCGTCCTGTGTGCGCAGTGGCACGCAAACACACTGTCGAAACATCTCTTTCCAGGAAGCAACCTCGGTTTCGACTTCTTCGAGATTGAGCCGCTTTCCGGCTACCTTGACTTGGAAGTCGACTCTGCCTCGTAACCGTAGCATTCGCTTACCCGAGAGGCTCATGACTTCGTCACCTCCAACAGCAGGGGGTGTAAGCATGTGAACGCTGACGAGGTCCCCGGTCTGGTACACCCCTGCGAACGCACGGCCGTTAAGGTAGCCGCGCGCCACCTGAGGGCCCGCTATCACCAGCTCACCCTCACCCTCAGTGCTATCGTCCGCCACGGCTTGCGAACGAAGCCCTCTGCCGCCGCTTGCGTCTGTCGCGATGGCACCGACGTCGACCGTAGCCGATAGGATGTCGAAGCGATTCGAACCGAACGGTGGGCCTATGAAGGGACCGCCGCCTTCAGAGTGCCTGCCGTGGCCGCCGCCCCGCAGCCGGTGGATCGCTTGGTATACCGTGACCTCGGTGACGCCGTAAATCGCGAAGAGCTGCACCTCCTGCCACCACCGGTCGACCATGGAAGGCGGCGTGGGCTCTCCGCCTAGTGCCACGACGGTCGACGGAGCCAACGTGCGGGGCGGTTCATCCCCTTCTCCGGAGGAAGCAGGATCGAGCGCACACGCGGTGGGGGTGGTGGTCGAGACGCGGCGCCAAACCGCGGGGGATGTGACAATGGAGGTGCAGCGGCTGTGGTGAACGACGCCAGTCAGATCGAGAGCCATCGCCGCGCGCGAGGCCGTCACGAGGGTCGCCCCAAAACTCCAAGCACACGCCCAATCCCCAATCGACGGATCAAAGGTCGGCGGCGAGAGGGTCAGCACCCGTTTGCAACACTCGGCGGTCGCGCCGCCGTTCCTGACAACCGCCTCCCACGCTGCCGTCGCGTACGTTTCGAGCTGCCGATACTCGACAATCACCCCCTTCGGCACACCCGTGGATCCGCTCGTGTGAATCACGTACGCCGCATCGTCGTCAGATGGCCACACTGGACTTCCTGGCATGGCCATCGATGCCCCCTGCTTCAGCAGGCGCGCGCCGCACTGGAACGGCAACCACACGTCGCCGTAAACAGACCACCTCTTTTCGGACGCCACCACGGGTGGCGGGGGCTTTTCGGACAGCCAACGTCTTGCGGTGGGTTCGTCGATCACGGCGGCAGGCGCCAACGAGGAGCGCAGCGCACGGCGACGGTCCGGCGGATCGTCCGGTGACATCGGGACAAAGACCCCACCTGCCAGCAGCACCGCGAATTCCATGAGCGCGAGCAACCGATTGTCGGCGATCACCAAGGCCACGCAATCGCCGAAGAAAGAGCTCGAGGCTGTCCCTTTTCCCACCGATAGGGCGGAGGCGGCAGCATAATCCCCCGGAAAACTCATCGCCACGTCGTCGTCGACGTTGCCGTGTGGACCGTTGTGTTCGCCATCGGTCGCGTCGCGCGGCGCGCCGACGTGGGTCTGCGGCGGGCGCACTGTGTGGGTGTGACGGACCAATTCAGCACAACGTCGCGCGAAGTAGCACGCAATGTCGAGCAAGTCGGTGTAGGATAGTTGAGTAGTGATGCCGGCAAGCGCGTCGTCGCAAGATGGGATCACACAATGCGACACATCGTCGACGGCGCAGTGCTGCTCCGCATCCGGGGCGAAGCAACGCTGAAGAATCCTGTGGAGGAAGGCAGGAGGAGGCCGACAGTGCGTGGGCGTTGGGTCTGCCATAGTTGGCTAAGATTCGGCATACACAAGTCGGGGGAAACTTTGTGCTTTCTCTCTCTCCGTTTCACAACGAGGAAAATCAGATTGATGCCATCAGTCCCGTGGGGAAGAGCCGAAGAGAGGAAGGGCGGAGAGTGCCGTTGGGCAAAGAAGGAGGGAGAAGTGTGCTACATACACGGTTCGTGCTACATACGTGTGGACTGGACATATGGGGGGGACTACAGCAAAGCACGATCGTGAAGTGTGGGGTCCGCTGAGCTCAAAACGTCCAACCCCCCGCCTCAGCTTCTGGTGCGGCGGCGGACGGCGGCGCGGCGGCGGGTCTTGACGAGGCCGCTGGCACCGGTGCAACAGGCGTTGGCGGCTTCTGTGGCGCCTCGCTCGCTGCCGCCGGAGTGGGGGGCTTCGCTGGTGCCTCGCTTGCCGGTGGCG
>ERZ1292630.2314-Hain-H41-02um-R3-2314-length-17757-cov-5_pt1 | contig 12112 bp, 13 predicted proteins | sample MGYA00564408_ERZ1292630 | MGnify/ENA primary metagenome ERZ1292630 (study PRJEB36523, sample SAMEA6512641) | groundwater metagenome | collected 2019-01-08 | study: AquaDiva: Metagenomics assemblies of 32 groundwater samples | reverse complement strand
TGATGAACTGATCACGTGGAATACCGACTTCTTCCGCAGCATTGGCCAAGGCACGTTCTATCGCGCCAATTGTTTGGCTGATTTTACCATGCATGTCGACCAGGTTAGCCAAGCGACTTGGGGTAAAACCAACCATTTCAAAGGTCTTGATCAAATTGACCTGCGCTTCTTGATTTGTTGGTGATTTTTTATAAACGCCGTACCACTTTTCAAAACTATCAAGCAACTTCAATGTTTGCTGTTTTAATTCGCTTTGTTCTGTAACAGTCACTTGCGCTAGCATTTCTAAATCTTCAATAGACCCGGAAATTGGTAATTCAGGGGATCCTACTTCGTCATCTGTGTCATCACCGCTTGTATCTTGGGCTACCAATTCTTTTGTAAGAATGCGGCCTGTTTCTAGGTCTGTTCGCCATTTGGAAAGAATGTCAAACGTGTAAGGGCTTTTGACCAACCATTCAACAACAGTTAATTTGCCTTCTTCTATGCGTTTCGCAATTTCGATTTCGCCATCACGGGATAGCAATTCGATGCTACCCATTTCGCGCAGGTAGATACGGACAGGATCGTCAGAAAAGCCTTCACCTTCTTCACGACCTTCAAGAATTTCGGCTTCATCAAGTTCGCTATCTTCGCTGGTCTTGCTTTCTGAGGCGACGTCCACCTCGTCCACATCATCACTATCTACAACATAAATACCGATTTCGGTAATCATGCTGACTGTTTCATCAAGCTGATCTGCTGACAACATATCATTCGACATTGTGTCATTGATTTCGTCATAGGTGATGTATCCGCGTTTTCTGCCTTTAATGATAAGTTGACGCAACTCGGGAGAAATGTTTTCTAAGGCCCCAAGCAATTTTGCGCTCTGTTCACTATCAACTTGAATGTGTGGAGTCTTCGTCGATTTCTTTTCTGCCATCACTGATCCTCAACATAAACTTGTTTCAACTTACACGTCATTGTCCAGTCGTCATTCGTAGATTGTACAGCGCCAAACAGCTGGGACCAAACTTCCCACCAGCCCATACGGACATCTTCTAGATCCGCTGTCTTCCGCACAAAAGGTGCAAACACCAAGAGACGCTCTTCATCGAATTCCGGTTGTACCAGTGCCTCGTAGTTATTGTAGTATCCATCTAGAATTTGGCAACGCATCTTTTCTAAATCAGGTTCGCTAAATTCAGCGCGCCCCAGGTTATCGTGTACTTCATCTAGTATTATGGGATGGTTTAGGATCGTTGCCAATAGAATCTCGGCCAATAAGCGATTATTTTTTATGGGGGTTAATTTGTGAGCTGTTTGTGTGTGGGCGGGTTTTTTATAAATGTACCGCCAAAGGAATTTATTCAGGGTTGCAAAATAAATACGTGATAAATCCTTGTGTTGAATGCTGTTGCACAGTTGTTTGATTGTTTCTTGAATAGCTGCGATTTCTTCAGGAGTTTTTGTGGTTTTAAGTTGGGTTTCAAAATGGGTCCACAAAAAATCAAGAACCGATTGCGGGGCTTCTATGATGCGCTTGAAGGCAGTAGGGTCTTGATCCATCAACTGATCGGGATCTGTATCATCAGGCAATTCTGCAATGGTCACCGTTTTATAGGGCGTCAAAAAAGGCATCAGTTTTTCAACACTGCGAAATGTTGCGCGTTTTCCTGCTTGATCGCCATCCAGGGCAATGACAGGCTGCGTGTTATAACGCCAAACTTGCGCGACATGTTCCGCTGTTAAGGCTGTGCCCATAGAAGCCACGGCGCCCGTAAATCCGTGCTGGTGTAGTTTGATGACATCCAGGTAACCTTCCACAAAAATGTATTGCTGTTTTTTCTCAAGCGTATGGCCTTCGTAAAATCCGTATAAAATTTCTTTTTTCTTAAAGTAAGGATTTTCTGGAGAGTTAAGATATTTAGGATGTTCATCGCTATCTAAAGTTCTACCGCCAAAAGCAATGACCAATCCTTTTTTGTCCCGAATAGGAAAAATCAGGCGTCCACGAAACCTGGGCATATTGTTTTGTGTAAATAATCCTGTTTGCCCTAATAGGGCTTCAGAGGCATGCGGTTTCAAATATTGCCATAGCTTGGTGTCATCAGGGCAAAGTCCAAGGCGAAATGACTTGACCATAGCGTCTGTCACATATCTGCGTTTTAGGTATGCCTGCGCCCATTCATTTTCTTTTAAGGCGGTTTCGAAGAAAATTGTGGCTTTCTCAAAAATAACCAACAATGGTTCATCGGCTATTTTTGTTTCTTTTTGCGTGAAAAAAGAATCTGGTAACTGAATGCCTGTTTTTTTAGATAAATATAAAATTGCATCTTTAAAATGCATCCCTTTCTTATCAACAAGATACGTGAACACATCTCCCGATGCTGCGCATCCAAAGCAGTGATATAGTCCTTTTTCGTTATCGACCCAAAAAGATGGTGTTTTTTCCATGTGAAATGGGCATAGCCCCACATGCTTGCGCCCTGATTTTTTCAGGCGCACGTCCTGCCCGATGATCTCGGAAAGGCGCACATGGGTTTTGAAGCTTTGCAGATCCACAGCGTGTTTGTTTTGGGTTCATGCTTATAGACAATGGTACTCCATAACTATTTGATTCGGGAAAAATAATGATGATTCATCAATCTATCTCTAGGGTTACCGCTTGAGTTTTTTCAAATGTATTGAACTTACACAAATAATAGCTATTTATCAAAAGTTTAAATAAACTAAACCTAAAGGGGGTTACTGTATGCGCATATGGGACGCCCACAATCTGATCTGTTTTTAATTTTCAAAGAAATTTGCGTTCAAGATCGTCCGTATTTAGATCTAGACAAACAGGATGACTTCAAACTTTTCGTGCGTATTTTGAAAATTATGGAATGCAATGCTATCACCTTGGACTATGAACAGCAGTCTCGTATTTTGGTACGTATTGAATACTTGAAATATTTGCAGCAAAATCAGCCAAGCAATGAGGATGAACGTTTATTGAAAAATTATTTCATGCAATGCGATGAAAATACGTATGATGTGATTTAGACTTTTTCCCATAATCATCACGTGTATTTTTATTTCAGCAGGCTGTCTTGAGTTCAGATAGTGAAATTGACAAATGATTGATTCTAGAAGATAATTTAGAGATGATTTTTTGTTTTGCACTAGAGAGTCTTGCATGTTCGGATTTTCCCTTTTCATTCTTTATGCGGCTATTCAGGACTGCGGAGAATTAATATCTACCTCTGGGGGGGGGGGGCTGCATGGTTATTGGTCCATGGGTTGCACAGCTGTGGCACCAAATCGCTGCGTTGCCAAAGATTTTCTAGATTATCTAAAGTTACCAATATCAATAGAAGAGACTACACGTAATGTCCCTAATTTTGGTAATATCGCCGGAAAAAATCATGGAACAGGAGCATTGTTTAAGGTCAACTATCAGGGTATAGCATGGAAAATTTATGCGCATGATTGTCTATTCAATGCGGTCACGGAACATGTGATTCGAAGTTTATTGAACTTTCATACAATCATTACTGTTATAAATAATTGTCAACAAATGGATACATGTCTTACAGAAGAGCTCAAACAACGCCAGCCACTTGAGAAAAAAGAGTTGCTAGAGTGGAACGGTTTGGAAAAGAGCAAAGATTTGGACAAAGCGCGTATTGCAGGATTGGAACAAGACAAAATGGAGCAAGCTATTATAAGAGGTAACCATATAGCGCGACAGTTGAGCGAGGGCAGATACGACCAGTGCCCCCCAGATTATTCTACAGAGATCATAGCACGATGGCACAAGCTTATTGATTTGGCTCAGGTTTCTCAGTATACAGATGCAAGATTGAACGAGACATTCGATTCCTCAGTGGTCTTGTTGTGTAGCGTAATGCCAAACGCGTGTAGTTGTAGTCATGGAGCACGCGTGTATTTTCACGCGCACCAACGCGTAGACTGTTTTCTCAGCAAGATCATTGACATGTTACTGAAAATACAAGCAGAAATAAAAAAGAGGAACTGCTACCTTGTGAGCAGGGTGTTGGTGTGGGTAGGGGGGTGGTGGTCCCCCCCTGCACTCTCGACTATGGAAGACAGAATCGCGTATAAATTTGAGGTTGAGCGATCACATACTACAAATAGTTCTGAAATGCAGGAGCAATTACAACCCGTCAAAGCAAGCGTAGAATTAACTAGGCAGAAGACGCCTGGAGACTGGATTATGAAAAAAACTGTGTGGAGCCTTAATGGTTTGTGGTGGCAAGTGCTACCGTTTGCAACTTACTAGGTGTGATATCATTGGATATAAAGTTTCGTTCTTTTTCTATATATGCTTGTTGAGTGGCTAAATCAGATTAATACATTTTATTGGGAATATGTGGGCGTTCCCTTCTTAATTCTATTAGGGCTCTATCTAACCATTCAAACAAAAGGTTTTCAGTTTCACGTGCTACGTCACGCCATTCACCAAGTAAAAACATTCTTTGAATATGCGGATGAAAAAGGACATGGAGGCATCCATCCTCTTAAATTGTATTTTGCCTCTGTTGGGGGATCCATAGGTATTGGAAACATCGTAAGCGTGACTGTTGGATTTGCTCTGGGCGGGCCTGGCGTTTTATTTTGGCTATGGTTAGCCTCGCTTTTGGGAACTTTGGTCAAATACAGCGAGATATTTCTAGGCATAAAATACCGCAAGCAAAAACCAGACGGATACTACAATGGCGGGTTTATGTATGTCATTCGCCATGCATTCGATGCACCTATCCTTAGTAAATTTGCGGCAATCATTATGTGTGTCTACGGCTGCGAGGTGTATCAATTTTCGGTTGTTGCAGAAACTGTTTACCGTACCTATCCCATAGATAAGCATCTTGTTGTTTTCAGCTTGCTTGGATTAACGATATTCTGCGCCATTGGAGGGATTCGTCGTTTAGCTAATATTTGTTCTATATTAATGCCTGCATTTTTAATTGTTTATATTGTGTTATGTTTATACGTGATTGGTAATAGCTACGCCAAATTACCTACTTTATTTATGACTATCTTCAAAAGTGCTTTCACCGGACATGCGGCACTTGGGGGGTTTGTAGGCAGTTCTTTTTTGCTGACCATGAAAGAAGGGGTGTCACGCGCAGTATATGCAGGTGACATTGGCGTTGGGTATGACTCTATGATTCAGTCTGAAACAAGTGCGCAAGATCCTCGGATGCAAGCCAGATTTTCAATGATCAGTTTATTCAGCAATACACTGATTTGTACTCTGAGTATTCTTGTTGTCCTATGTTCGGGTGTTTGGTGTACTGATTGCGCACATAATTTTTTGGTCACAGAAACATTTAACTTGCATTTTGCCTACGCCAAGCATTTTATGGCAATTCTTTTATTCCTTGCAGGCTTCACGACGATTATTAGCTTTCTGACTGTGGGCTATAAATCAGCCACTTTCATTTCAGAGCGCTGGGGTAAAAGAGTGTATTCTTTATACGCAATTCCTGCTCTTGTGATTTTCTCCTTCTGCGATAATACAACGCCGCAGATTATCATGGCATTTTGCAGCGGACTACTGATGTGTATAAACTTGATTAGCATTATTAGGTTGCGAAAAGAGATTGCGTTTTAAGTCGCAGGACTGCGCTGTGATAACTCTTCACACAATAACCTTGCCGCACTTTGCTCTGCATTTTTAAGGGATGATCCTGTTCCTAATGCAGATTTTTTGTGGACGGCGACTTCTATTGTGAATTCTGGCGAATGCTCTGGCCCTGTGCGGTCTTTGACTGTATATGTTGGGGGCGCCCACCCCTGTTTTGCTGCAATTTCTTGAAGTACACCCTTGGGGTTTGTTTGCTGCGTACTTTCAAGGTGCGGTGTCCATAGGGGCTCGATAAATTTTTGGCAAGGCGCCAGCCCTCCATCCAAAAATATAGCCCCTATGATTGCCTCAAATCCATTAGCTGCAATGGATAAATTGGCTGATTGCATATCGCTGTGGCGAAATTCTATAAATGGATACAGTCCGATATCGATGCATACCGTGTTGCACATCTCACGGCTTACCAAAAAGGCATAACGTGATGCCATTTCACCTTCTGTATGTTCAGGAAAATAATGATAGAGCAGGTTTGAAACCACAAGGCCCAAGACACGATCCCCCAGAAATTCAAGCCTTTCAAAGTGAGAATATTTTTGATTTCTTAATTTTGAAGGATGCGTACAGGCGTGTTTTAGCAGTGATTTATTTCGAAAAATATAGTGAATAATGGTTTCAACAGACTTCATATTATAACCTTAAGGTTCCAGAGTGAATTGCTGCTGTATATATAATATGCTATATATTGAGTGAGCGCATAAACATTTATACTATTTTTGAGACAAATTGATCTGGTCAACTTCCACCATGTGACATTTCGTTACCCCGGTGGGGAGAACATCTTACAAAACTTTTCCTTTGTGATCAAAAACAATATGTTCTATTTCGTTACTGGCAACAGTGGTATTGGCAAAACGACATTTTTACGGTTGATGTATGGGTCAATTAAACCTGTGGATGGATTTGTTTCTGTTTTTGGCACTAACACCTCTTTGTGTAACGAAAATGACATTATGCTGATACGACAACACCTGGGGCTTGTCTTCCAAGATGGGCGGCTATTTGATCACTTAAGTGCTTTGGATAATGTAGCGCTTACCCCTTATATGACGGGACAAATGTCACTGGAGCGTTCACGTGAACTTGCCCGCGAACTGCTTGATTGGGTGGGCCTGAAACAAATGTACAATCAATACCCCGACCAGTTGTCGGATGGTCAAAAACAAAGGGTAGGAATCGCGCGGGCTGTGATCACAAAACCAGTAGTTATTTTAGCAGATGAACCAACGGGGCATTTGGATGATTACAATTCCTTCAAGATTATGCAGTTGTTTATTCAATTGTATGAACAAGGAACCTCTATTATTTGCGTAACCCATAATCAATCGCTTTTAAATACATTTTCTTTCCCCCGTATCCACATTCGTCCGGGTAGCGTTTCTTTGCAACAAACATCATCATCTAACGCACGCACCGCATAATCGAGGCGTTGCATAAGTAACGCCGATGTCCCGGAACGAAGTATCCGGGATCCATTTCAATTATTTCAAAAATATTTTCTGGATCCTCGATCAAGTCGAGAATACGAGCCTCTGCTTACGTATCGGCTCTAATTAACTTTATTTTAATTTTTAAAATTTATATTTATATGTAGAGTCATAAACAATAGGGTATTATTATGGAAGGCAATTGCGGATCAAATCAAAGTTGCAACATATGTCATTGCAACCCCTGCACCTGCAAGGAAGGGCATTGCTGCGGCGGGGATAAAGGGCAACATCAGGAATGGAAACGATCCCTGATTAGTTTTCGAAAGATGATGCTAGCTGCTATGAACGAAGATGATGACGATAAGCGCGACATGCAAATCAAAGATGTTTTGAAAAAAGAAATAGAGTTTTATGAATCTTTTTTAAACAAATAACAGCCGCTAGGATAGCGCTATCTGATCCTGTTGAATTACCCCTAAACCTTGCCCGTAAGGGAAGATTTGCCCAGAAGTAACAGGAATCTCTGATACGAGAGCGCCTGTTGCCAAAGATAAGCAGAAGATTTTTGTTTTTGTCCCCACAATCAAATGATTGTTTTGAACAAATGGTGCTGACACGATCGAAGCTGGAAGGGGTTTTGTTTGGTAAAGCGCGTCTCCTGTTTTGCGGTTAACGGCAATTATGGTTTTATTGCCACCAGCTACAAAAATGTGAGATCCATAGATACAAGGCTGAAGTACGGTTTGAATACTAGGTCTTTGCCAGACTAGTGTTCGTTCTTTCAAATCCAATCGGATCAGACCTGTATCTTTCTTTGCCAAATAGAGCTCATCCCCGCTGACGATGGGCGTGAAAGACACATTTAAAGTTAATTCGGACACGCTAGTACTAGGATAAACCCAGTAAGGTTCTTTCGTATCTCGATCAAGCACAATGACATCGCCCCCAGCTGTAACAAAAATAATATTGTTATTCCAAGTGGCAAGTCCTGCATACCGATCATTTTGGAAGATGTACGTGTCGTGCTTACTATGGGTATAGCGCCAGATTTCTTTCCCTGATGCCAGATCAAAGCAAATCAAATCATCCGACTGAGTTTGCACAAATAATTTTCCATTGACCATTAAAGGCCGACGTGTAACTAGTTCTTTGATCGGTTGTTCTACAATTGTTTTTTTCTTCTGCAGATCATAAACAGAAAGACTCCCCTCTGTGACAACAGAAATTAAGTGGTTTTGCACAGATAGAATCGTTGGTTTCATAATAGCAAAAGGTAATGGGTCTAAAGCCTTACCTTGCTTTAAGTCATAGCGCTGAATTTTTCCATTGTTCGTATAGTACAAAATACCGTCCTGAATAATAACATTCGATAAGCCATCTCGTACCCACGTTTTTTTCATTTTTTTATTTGACTCATACCTGCCGGCATAGTTAAGATCAATGCCAATTTCTCCTTGATACTGCAGGCTTGGTATAGCAGAGAAATGCGTTATGGTAATTGTTTTGTTCGTGATTTTTAGACTGTCGCCACTGTCGGTATAGATAATATTACGGTCGCCTTTATCTGGCAAAACGATTAATTTTTTGGCGCTACATCCTATAGCGCATGAGAAGGCTAACGTTATAAGTAATCCGCGATTCACGAGTGTATAACTGATATAATGCTATTATCATAGCATACGCTATCTAGGTACGCATGAAAAATCCGTTTGTTATTTTTCATCAGACACCCCCTTTGTTCGATATAGATCTGATCTCATTAACCTCACAATACCGAGCCCTTGTAACCAATCATCACCCAGACAAGGGTGGGGATATAGTCACTATGGAAGATATTAATGCGGCATATAATAGTCTTAAAAATCCTATCAAACGGGCGCGCGCTCTCGTCGAACTTCATGATATCCACATCACAGACGAAGAAACATTATCAGATCCTGAAATTTTAGAAGAAATTTTTGAATTGCGCATGAGTGGTGATGGCGCTCTTGTTCAGCAAAAACAACAAGAGGCTTTGACAACATTTAAAGAAATAATTGTGTCGAAAAATAAGGAGGCAATGCTACCAGCCTATTGGCGTTTACTTTATTTTTCTAAGCTTTAACCTCTGGTTTTACATCCACATTTATGACCACGCTTTGTCAATTCTGCTTCCGCATCTGAAATATCTCTTATCATTTCTGCGGTATCTTCCTCTAGAAGATTCAGATAGTGTGACAGCGTCAATTCTGCGTACAACATGCCACAAGCAGTCTTGCCGCCACGTTTTTTCTGATAAGCCAGACGATGTTCAAGATCTTCAGGATCTCTGATCTCGTTTCTTTCAACAGCTGCTTTCAATAACTTAACTAGGGATATCAAACCTTTTTCGGTGTATTTTGACAGATTTTTCTTTTCTATGTCGTGATCAGAACGACAATTTTTTGTCTTTCCATGTTTGTTGTGCGGTTTTTTATGTTCCACAACATGTGCCGTTGTAGCGGTCTCTTCCTTGTTTGCAACTTCTGCTTCGGACCATGACAGCATGGTTAATAGGCTTAAAATCATTTTTCCTTCTGTTGAACAACTCTATGTATAGTTATAAAATATGAATAGTAAAAAAAACGTTAACGAAACCAAGCGCCCCACAAAAAAGAATTTCTCATCATATCGCAATAAGGGTATCCTGGTATACCAAAGGTATAGACCCGGCCCCGTGCATGACCTCCTTGAAAATGGGCGCCGACCAAAGTCATATCACCCGCTGCAGTCAGGGCGATCGACACACCAAATTCATCTCCATCGGCTGATTTGGGATCTGAAGCAAAAAATACACTTTGCTGAGTCCAGGCAATTCCTGTGCGTGTGAAATAATACGCTATTCCACGTTCTTTTCCAACGCCAAAACCATGTTCATATGCACCAATCACAGCCTTGGATCCATCGGCAGACAGGGCGATACTCACGCCAAAGGCGTCTCCATCCGAACATGTAGATGCTAATGCTCCCAAAGATGATCGCTGAGACCATACATTATCGCTACGCGTATACATATAAACAATCCCGCGTCGATGTCCCTGGCTACAAGATTTTTCAGCACCAATAAGGGCCAAGGTTCCGTCGGCTGATAAAGCAAGTGCGGTTCCAAATTCATCGTCATCTGCAGCGGGATTAGGTGCAGGAAGAAGGCCTTGCTGTATCCAAGTTGTATCGCTACGTGTGAAATAATAAACCAATCCTCTGTTTTTACCATACAGATTTTGATGGGTCGCAGAAACAAGAGCAACCTTCGCATTTGCCGATAATGCAACAGCTATACCAAACTGATCGTTGTCAGATGACACAGGGTTGCTGGCGCTGAATACGCTTTGCTGCGTCCAATTCGTACTATTATCTGTGCGCGTAAAATAATAAACCAATCCCTTTCCTTTGTTGGCGTTAGAGGCTCCAATTAATGCCATGCTGCCATTAGCCGATAATGCTGCTGCAATTCCAAAGCAATCGTCGTTGGAAGACGCGGGATCTTTAGCAACGAAAGATGAAAGCTGTCTCCACTGTTGTTTGTTATCATGTCCAAAATAATACACGCGCCCTTGTTCTTTGTTTTGTCCCAAAGCACCTACAAGTGCGGTTTGTCCATTGGCGGACAATGCAACGGCGCTACCAAACTTGTCATCATCTGAAACGGGATCTGATGCACCAAATGAATTTTTCTGAGAAAAAACAATCATAATTTTTATAATAAATTTAATTTACTAATATAATTATAACATGTTTTTCACTTTAATTTTTATCAAAAAACAGATAAAATTGATCATTGTGAAGTGAGATGATCCTTGATTGGGTGTACTTGAGAAACAAAAGAGGCTTTTAGGTATCATTATCATAACGGCAATATGTTCCGGAGGTTTAGTGTATGTTCTGATTTCACCGAATTTTGTAACTAAATCTACGACTACAAAAAAAAGTACACTGATTCAGACGCCTGGAACAACAGTCCAATCCAACGAAATTTGGATGCAACAGATGAGTCAGGAATCAAAATTGCAGAATCAAAAGTTGGATTTGCTAGAAAAAATTGTGACCAAGCAAGCGCTTGCCGAAAAACCAGATAGTTCTGAATTGGCAGAGATTAAGCAAGAATTGGAGGCCTTGAAACAGCAAATCAATCAAACCTCAAAGCCATCAACTGAAATGGAAGATGGGGAAGAAGAACAGATACGCGTTCGGCATACACCTATGATCAAGCACACATTATCACTACGTCATGCACTTTATCAATTGGGCCAACATATTCCTTCCGGAGCGCACGTCAAAGCTGTGTTGCTTAGCGCGGTGGATGCCAGCGTTGGTGTCAACGTGTCAGGTGATCCACAACCGGTTTTACTGCGTCTTCTTGATGATGCATGTTTACCTAATAATGCAGGCACCCGCATGAAACGTTGTCATATTATGGGTGCAGCACGCGGAGATTTATCCAGCGAACGTGTCTTTATTCGTTTGGAGAAGATGAGCTGCGTCGATGCAGACACAAATACTATCATAGAAACAGACGTGTCTGGCTATGTCACAGGGGAAGATGGTAGAAATGGTCTACAAGGTATTGTTGTTGATCGCTCTGGACGGATGATCAGCAGCGCTGTTTTGGTAGGTATGCTTAGTGGGGCCACTTCATTCTTACAAACATGGGTGGCCACGCGGGGACATGAAATGATGCTGGGGTCTGCCGGAAAAAGCGGCGTGCAAAACAATGTGATGTCGCCTGATTTCATGCGTTCTGGTAGTGGCGGTGCAAATTCACAAGGTATTTCGAATGCTTTTGATAAACTGGCCGACTATTATATTAAACGGGCAGAGCAGTTACAGCCGGTTGTCATTATTCATGCAGGTCGCACGGTTAATATTGTATTTTCTAAAGGTACGCAGTTTGGAGTGGAGTACCAGGACAAGCCCGCAGTAGCTGGATAATGCCATAGTATGTCTGGCCATCTGGAAACATTTTACAGAAAATACCATTTTCTTAATCAGATCTTAACTTTTGATCTTTATATTAAGAACATAAGATGGA
>ERZ1292630.4296-Hain-H41-02um-R3-4296-length-12120-cov-20_pt1 | contig 12120 bp, 9 predicted proteins | sample MGYA00564408_ERZ1292630 | MGnify/ENA primary metagenome ERZ1292630 (study PRJEB36523, sample SAMEA6512641) | groundwater metagenome | collected 2019-01-08 | study: AquaDiva: Metagenomics assemblies of 32 groundwater samples | reverse complement strand
AACTTCATATTGCGGGAATAGCTCAGTGGTAGAGCACAACCTTGCCAAGGTTGGGGTCGCGAGTTCGAGCCTCGTTTCCCGCTCCATTTTTCCAGGAAAATGGCTCTTATGAAATGTTATTTAATTGCCGGAAATCGAGCAGTTCCTTGCAATTTTTCCCGTAAGGCTTATAACGCATAGCATTATGTAATAATGGCGGGGTGGCAGAGTGGTCATGCAGCGGCCTGCAAAGCCGTCTACGCCGGTTCGATTCCGACCCCCGCCTCCACCGATCTGATATTTCTATCGCCCGGGTGGTGAAATAGGTAGACACAAGGGACTTAAAATCCCTCGGGCTTAAACCGCCCATGCCGGTTCGATTCCGGCCCCGGGCACCATCAGGTAGTTTTATACAATCAAAAAATCCACCAAATCAGGATGAACAAATGATTCAGTGTTTCTTGTTGAGATGATGTTGATTTGCATGCCAAATTAGCCGAATGGGAAGCTTTTTACAATCACCATAGACACATGATGGCGTGGGAGGAAAAACACCCTATGAGCATTTAATCGAAAAAATGAGATAATTCCTCCGAGTCAGCCGAAGTTATTTCCATCACATAAGCTTTGGTCTATTTATCTTTTAGAGCATTGGCAATTCGTTGCCTTGCTTCATCAGTTAACTGAAAATCAAGATTGTTTCTAAAACGACGTGAGGCTTCGCGTAAAAAAACAAGCTGCTGCGTAAAATTAGTACAACTACGGCATAGAAGTAGATGCATTCTGAGCATGCTGTTTTTCCAAAATGGCAGTTTTTCATCCATTGCCTGTGAAGCCAATTGACTGGCATGTTTACAATTCAGCATATAACTCCAACTATCAATCTATCCAATGGGTCTTTAAACATTTATGTAGGGATAATCGTGCACGATGCATTAATACCCACGTATTAGCCGGATTGAGCGAAAAACTCTTACAGATATCTTCATTACTCATTCCATGAATTTCTTTAGCAAGAAATACTTCAACTTGCTTTAGTTTTAATCCAGATAAGCATCGCTGAAAAACTTTCCAGAATTCTTTTTGTTGGAAAGCTAATTCTGGATTAGGAAATGTGTCCGGTTTATCAATCCAGCTACCATTAGTTTTAAAAAAATCATCCAGATTATCTTCTTCATCCTGATCGACCAGATCCGTCATTATTACCTCATGTTCCTGGCGTCTGAAATGGTCAACTAGCTTGTGTCTAAGTATACCGGTAAGCCAAGTTCTTATTGTAGATTGATGAGAAAAATCATTCTTTGCACTTATAGCCGCAAGCAGTGTTTCTTGAACCAAATCTTCAGCGAAATGAGTATCCTTTACTTTTAAAAGCGCATATCTGAATAGATAATCACCATACTCTTCCAACCACATTTGAGTATTTAAGTCATTACTCCCTGCTGTCATTAAATATCTGCCCAAAAATAGGTTTATAAGTTAATCACGATATAATAAATTTACTAGGCGACTCAATAATTCATCAAAATCTTCATGAATCAGCCTAGCTGTAGTAGCTAGCTGCTGGCTTACGTAGGCGAATAACACCATTATTCCATATAAGCAGATGACATAGAGCAATCACAGCGGAAAAACCACAAATTTATAGCTGAAAATATTTAACCGTCAATCATCCACACTTACACTTGTACCTGAATTGATCTGAATTAATATAAATAAGAAGAGATTATTTTAGAGGTCACAAGATTTCACTCTTGATTTGACTTAATCTAACAAATTACTCAAGCAGCCATAGCTCGTTTAACAGGCGTGATAGTTCAATCTAATTAACACCACGGTTCATTACGTGCCGATACAGGCTTAGCCAATCCTTCTTTTCTTAATGCATCATCCAGTGTTCCATTATTGGTATAAATAGATGAAATAGCATCCGGACTGGCACTATTTTTCATCCACATATCCTTGACACTAACATCTTTCGCTTTGCTAAGGAAGTTAGCTGAAAAATCATATGCTTGTTTTGCCAATGCAAGCTCACATTCCTTCACGTTTTCTCCTTGATTGGGTAAAACCAAATCAGGCAATATAATTCGGATATCACGTCGAAAACCTGGCCAGGTTTCAAGATTTACATGAATAATATTAGCCGCCTCAATGCTAGTAACAGTCACAGGCAGTTTGCCAGGAAACGGAGTTTCCGCAATAGCTGTGGTTGTAAGCAGAACAAGCGCCAATGTTGAGAATAATAATAAATTTATCATGGATTTAAGGTGATTAACAATATTCATAATTGATTTCCTCCGGTTATTGTTTAATATTTAATGGCCGCTACGTTCTTTCTCAACCAACATATCTAATACTTCCATTAATTTCTCTTGTGTTCCGGTAAAATATTGCGCTGTTCGGTATTTCCCATTGACAATAATTGCCGGAACACCACGTATACCGTATTTAACGGTCAAAACACGCGCCTGACTCACGTTTTCATCCACTTCAGTGGAACGAAATGCTTGTATAAAATTCTCTGGCTTGACACCCTGTTTGATAAAGAAATCCATAACTGATTGATCATCTGCATATTGTTCGCCATCATCATGTATTGATTTGAATAACGCACCATGAGCTGTTTCCAGTATGCCAAGTTTCTGGGCAGTATAAAAAACTCTTGCTTGGTCAGCCCAAGGTGCACCAACGATAGCAGGCACACGCCTTAAAACTACTACATCTGATTTTTTTTCAGCCCATGCCTGTAATTTAGGTCGTAGTGCATTGCAATGGGGGCAGGCGTACAGAAACAATTCAATAATCTCAACGCGCCCATCACTATTCCCCACTGGTACTGGTGGATCAATCCGCTGATATTCTAAACCTTCAACAAAAGGCCGCTCATTTTGTTCAGCCAGTAGTACAGAACTCCAACCAAATATAATCATAAGACATACTATAAAGAAATTATTTTGGGACATAAATGCAACACCTCCTTTAAATGTTTGCCTTGTCTATTTTTTGTTTATGCCACAAATAATATAAAACCGGTATTAATAGCATGGATACAAGTGGTGCAGTCACCATACCGCCAATAATTGGCGCTGCAATACGCTGCATAATTTCTGAACCTGCACCACTACCAATCATGATAGGCAGCAACCCCAGAATGATGACAGCAACCGTCATTGCTTTAGGCCGGACTCTTAATGCCGCACCTTCAACTACTGCCGCTATCAATGCTGCATGAGTTTCAGGTTTATGGCGATTGATCGCTTCACGTAAATATACAATCATCACCACACCAAATTCAGCTGCTACACCAGCTAATGCAATTAAACCAACAGCCACTGCCACTGACAAATCATATTCCAGCAACCATAGTAGCCAGAAACTACCAGTCAATGCAAAGGGCAAGGTCAACAATACGAGTAAAGATTCAACCAGATTATTGAAAGCGAAATACAATAAGATAAGAATGATAAATATCGTTACAGGTACAATGAAACTCAAGCGTTCTGCAGCACTCTCAAGAAACTGATATTGTCCAACCCAGTTGATGGTATAGCCGGATGGTAGTTCTAATTGATCAAGCAGCACTCGCTCGGCATGTTCAACATATGAACCGATATCCTGATCCGCAATGGTAATATAAACCCAACCATTGATACGCGCATCTTCACTTTTTATTACGGGCGGGCCATCGGTCACTCTAATTTCAGCCAGATCCTGTAGTTGTACTTGCACGTCTTCATTGATAATTAACGGCAATTCCTTTAACTTGGTAAGAGAATCACGCCATTCTTGTGGATAACGCAAATTAACAGGATAACGTTCACGATCTTCAACGGTATATATAATGTCCTGACCACCAATTGCAATATTGGCGGATTCTTCAATCTCAGCAATACTGATACCAAAATGGGTGGCAGCTCGACGATCAATATCTACATCGATATAACGTGCACCGGTAGCGCGATCTGAAAAAACAGTCCTTGTTTCAGGTATTGATTTTAATATCGATTCAATCTGCAGACCCAGATCTTGAATACCTGCTAGATTCGGGCCTGAAATTTTGAGTCCGATAGGCGTGTTGATTCCGGTTGATTGCATATCAATTCGTGTACGAATAGGCATTAACCATGCATTACGTAATCCAGGAATCTGCACACGCTGATCCAGTTCTTGCTGTAATTTTTTCATGGTCATGCCGGGGCGCCACTGATCTTTAGGTTTGAGTTGTATAATACTTTCTATCATATTCATCGGCGCTGGATCTGTGGCTGTTTCAGCACGCCCCACTTTTCCAAACACTTGCTCAACTTCAGGAACTGTTTTAATCAATCGATTAGTCTGTTGCAAAAGTTCGCGTGCTTTACCAATAGATATACCAGGCAAAGTTGTAGGCATATATAAAAGATCGCCTTCATTCATGTGCGGCATAAACTCTTTCCCGAGTTGTGATAAAGGCCACAGGGCTGAAATAATTAATATCCCTGCCACACCCATGATAATCAACGGTTGGTATAATACTTTGCTCACCAGAGGTTGATATAGATTGATCAATTTCTGATTGAGTGGATTGTCTTCTTCCCTTCGTATCTTGCCTTGAATTAGATACACCATTAAAGCAGGCACTAAAGTTATCGAGAGTCCTGCAGCTGCAGCCATAGCATAAGTTTTGGTATAAGCTAATGGCTCAAATAATCGAGCTTCTTGGGCTTCTAAAGCAAAAACCGGAATAAAACTCAGCGTAATAATAACCAATGAAAAGAACAGTGGCGATCCAACTTCAATAGTCGCTTCCTGAATTGCTTGTAATCTGCTTTTTCCATTGATTTCCGCAAGTTGCAGGTGTTTATGCGCATTTTCTATCATGACGATGGCGGCATCCACCATTGCACCAATTGCTATTGCAATGCCACCCAGAGACATGATATTGGCATTCATGCCTTGCATGCGCATGATAATAAAAGCAATCAGAATACCAACCGGTAGACTGATCAGAATGACCAGGGATGAACGAAAGTGAACCAGAAATAGTGAACATACCAAAATAATTACAATAAATTCTTCAATCAAACGTTCTGTCAGTGTTTCAACTGAATTGGTTATAAGAGCTGAACGATCGTAAGTTTCAATCAACTCAACTCCATCAGGTAAACTGGCACGCAGTTCTTGCAGTTTTAGCTTTACTGCATTGATTGTTGCCAGTGCATTCTCACCAGAACGCATGACTATAATTCCACCAACCACTTCACCTTCTCCATTTAGATCGGCAATACCCCTTCGCATGGCTGAACCAATTTGAATGGACTGCACGACATCATCAAGTAATACTGAAGAAACAGAAAGTCTGCTTTGAGTGATTGGCACTGTAGTTTGGCCAATATCATCAATACCATTAACATAGCCTTTAAATCGAATCATATACTCTGCTTCGGCCAGCTCAAGTACTGAGCCCCCAATTTCCTGGTTTGATTCCAGAATAGCCTGTTTGACTTTCCCCAGCGTAAGGTAATACCCCTTTAATTTATCGGGATCAATCATTACTTGATATTGTTTGATCATGCCACCTACGGTGGCAACCTCAGATACTCCAGCTACTGCTTGTAGCTCAAACTTAAGGAACCAGTCTTGCAGCGTACGTAACTCGGATAAATCATGTTTACCACTACGATCCAATAATGCATATTGATACACCCAGCCAACACCTGTTGCATCAGGACCAAGTTTGGGCGCTACTCCGCTAGGCAATTGCTCAGTTACTTGGCTCAGATATTCCATTACTCGTGAACGCGCCCAATAAATATCAGTCTTGTCTGAAAATATGACATAAACGTAGGAATCTCCATAGAATGAGAATCCGCGAACAGCAACAGCACCGGGCACAGCGAGCATTGTGGTAGAAATGGGGTAGGTTATCTGGTCTTCAACCACCTGAGGGGATTGTCCCGGATAGCTGGTTTTTATAATAACCTGCACATCTGTTAGATCTGGAATTGCGTCAATCGGTATGTTCTTTATAGACCAAACACCCCAAATAACTATCAAGATTGTTGTTAATAAAACTAACAATCTATTCTTGATTGACCAGCAAATGATACGTGCAATCACAGTACAATCCCCCACTTATCAATGGTTGATTTCTCAGATTGCAACATAATAATTAGTGGTGAGAATGATGATTAATATGCTGAGAGTGTTTATCATCTATTGGCAGCATACGATTAAAATCAACCAGCATATTACTTTCGGAGTCAATTAGAAACTGGCCAGATGTCACGACAATAGCACTCTCTTGTAGGCCCGATAGAATCTCAACCATCCCATTCGCTTCTTCGCCTGCCTCAACGACAACAGGTTGATAGCTTCCATCGTCAAGCAGCAGAACCACTCTTTGTTCATGTTCTGTACGTATGACAGCAGTTTGTGGTACCAAAATAACATTTTCTTTGGGCCAGCCTAAAATACTGACATGTGTAAACATACTTTGGGATATTGCCGGATTATCTATATTGAATCTTAATGTAGTCTCAAGAGAGCGGGTCGGGTAGCCAACAGGGGAACTAACACGCACGACGCTGCCTTCAAAAACCAGGCCAGGTAAACCACGCACAGTCATAAGAGCGGTTTGCCCAACCTCTACCCATCCCCACTGCCGTTCAAAAATTTCGGCTGTCACTTCAATGATATTATGTTGGCTACCTACATTAAATAATGCGAAACCAGAATTTATGAATTCGCCAACGAATCCACTTCGCGTAAAAATATAATTATCCTCAGAGGCATAAACTTCTACAGGAAACTCTGGAGTTTCTCCATTTTTTAATTGCACAATTTGCTTATCATTTAGACCCATTTGATGTAAATGGGGAATCATGGCGATTGCTGCGGATGTATCTTCAGCTGAATAGGCTTCCTGGAATTCTTTCTGTAACTTAAATAAGTCATCAGAGGCAATCCTAAACAATAAATCCCCTTGTTTTAAAAAGTCTCCATCTTGTTTATCGATAAGATATGTTAATGTTCCTTGTAATGGGGATGTTACAGTCCGGCGCGCCATCGAATCTACACGTGTAATTTTTCCGATAGTTTCAATATTGCGAAGCAGGCTCTTCTTTTCCGCTTTTGCGAAACGTATACCTAAATTATGCACAACATTGGGATTAATTTTCACATTGGGATATGCGTTGGATTCAACCGTATCCTTTATCCATTCTTTATCCATTGGATCCAGTGAATCCAATGAAGATAATTTATTACCAGAAAAAAACATTCCCAGTAAAAAGCCAATAATTAGGGTCAATATCGGAATTGAGATGAATCGATTTAGCATTATTCTAGTAAAAGATGATGTAAGTGATACTTGAAATACCAGCTTGCAGTATCTAAACAAATCCATCAGCTAACGTTATAACTTATACCCCCTTCCTTTTTCGAGAAAGGGGGTTATTGAAGATTTATTTTAATGCAACGAGTAAATGGCTACGTCATGATGAAGTGGATCAAATTGATAGACCCTCAAACGACGGCTTGGCTCAAAGTTGTATTCGATTTCAACCACATGTTTAGATGGTATTCCATCAGCTTTTACCGGTGGAACAACAATTCCACCCCATGGGCCGCCGGCATTGGGCCAACTGTGATTACGCCCAAAGGTAAAGAAACAGCCAGAACCTAATTGTGGTTTTCCATTATCCGGATCATCTGCGCGTGGGCTGGATTTAAGAAACTCTTCTGTCCCGCCTCGGTTTATCGGTAAAACATTTTCCTCCCCGGCTATAACAATCCTGTCATCGTCAATGGAGAATTGTCGGCCATTTATAATGGTAGATCCAGTATGAGGCCCATCCTCATTGATAGCTGTTGTTGGATCGGTAAACTGGAATTGATTCTCCCATCCACGTGACCCACCAAAATCAACATTCATATATCCATGCGGAAAGTGATCACCATTTAGCAAGGTAACCCGGTAATTATAGGGTCGCTTGGTCCAGTCCAAAAGACTGCCATTCCTTGTTCCCTTATAACTTGCAGGTCCTAATTGACTACCCGCGCCTTGTAAACCCTGGCGGCTACCATAAATAGTGTTGTTTACATAGAATAATGTAATGTCTGAATCTGGATCAGCTGTAACACCCGTAGGTAGTTTTGTTCGATCTACCCAATCCAGAAAGGCGACACGCAAATCTTTTGCTCCCTGAGCATTATCAATACTACCACTTCTCATTGCATGGAAGGTATTCCACATTCTTTTGGCGGGAGATAAATCACCTATCTGGGAGATGGCATATAATCGATCATCCTTATTGTTTACTGGATCACAGCTTGGATCCGATTTTCCCCCCTGACAAAAAGCCTTTTTTTCCCATTCTGGCAATGTGGCTCCATCAGCGCCGGCTTTTTTAAGTGCATTCTCTGCAACCTGAACCCGTGGTGGATGCAAACGCCAACCCCATGTATAAATCAAGTTAAGGTATTTGCCTTTAGTTTGCTTAACTTTTATCGTGTATCGCGCACCTTCTTTAAGCATTGGAAAATAACTGGCATCATATGAAGCATGCATTGGGCCAACATTTTCTCCTACACGATCCATATTCATCACCATCGGTGAAAAATCTTCCATACCACGATTCAAAATATTAATACGGTAAGTAATGGTCCATGGCACCTCCATTACATCACTAGGATCAATGAATGCCGTATCACTTTCAATATGTTGATTATAATAAATCATGTTGATATCAAGATTTCCTCCGACGACAGTGTCACCTGCCTCACAATCGTTCTTGGCTCTACCTTGATGATCATTACAAATAGGTTTAACTCTTTTTACTTTGTTTGGTCCATTGTAATGTAATACAGGAAATCCGCTATATGAGCGGTTTTTAACTTTATCACCTTCAAGAATTGCAATTGCCATATCAATATCGCTATATTTGATATTGTTATCATCTTGTATTGCCCTTTCAATTTGGGTAATGATCCTATTCAAATCATCTTCTGGGCTTCGAGGATCAATCGCCTTGACTGTTACTGGGCCATCATGCAGGTTGTACGGATTAGTAGGCGTTGATGGCAGCGTATTGGGCATCTCATCACCGTTAAAATCATGAAGATTTTCATAGACAGTCATCAGGAAATTACTACCCGGTGGATTTGCGAATGGATCTACCGATGGAAACTGACCTTCGGGTGTCACCACCTGCGTAATGCTGGTATCTTCCACACCATTGACTATCGGGTGACTTTGTATGGACGGCATTGGATAGGGCTGCGCGCAAGGGTGCCCTAACCAACCTTCCATGTTAACCATTGGAGAGAAAGTCAGCGCACAATTCCCCTTGCCTGCAGCCGCAGGTTCAGCTTGTGCAACGCTTGATAGACCAACACTTCCAAATAGAATACTTGCCGCTATTATCGATTTACTCAATTTACTGAGTGTTTTGTTTTTCATTTGAATTCACCTTTTCTTTACATGTCAAAATGAATTGATGCAATCTCATCAATTACTCTTATGGTGTAGTTGACGTAACATCTCATTTCTATAATCAATCAAGCACCGCGCATACCTGCTAAAGTACTTCCCATTCCTCTCGCAAGTGAGGGCTTATGATGCTTTCCAGTACTCAAGCGCGCAATTGATTCAGCGATGTAAAGCGGATGCAAGTGACTGGGCTTGTTGAGCCATCGACCTAGCTTCTCATTGCCAATCCATGTTAAAGCATGAAGATTTCCATGGACTTTAAATGCTGCTAAAACAGCATGAATATCATCAGGATTGCCACTGAGGAATTGCCATTTCGCTCCGAATTTATCAGCTAGATCTTTCAAAGTATCCGGCGTATCACGAATAGGATCGGTAGTGATTGTGTACATAAACACGTCTTTACCAAGACGATCTGCAATTATTTCTTGCACTTTCACCATATTCTTTATTATGGGGTAATAATTCTCGCCTTTTGATGAAGTAAAATTAACCAGTACCAGCTTGTCCTGTATCAATTCTTCATAAAACCAAGCCTTACGTTTGTACTGATCTTGAACAATTACATGGGGAAACATTTTTGCATTCTTACCCCCTTGTGCGGGAGAACAAGTCATCATCGCGGATCTTGTTTCAATCTCTTTGGGTGCAGCCACTGCAACAGCTGCAACCGATGCGCCGATAGCAGTAGTAAGAAATGCTCTACGGGTTTTCATATTAGGTAGCTCCTATGGAATTTAATAATGATTATCAGGTTCAATGGATGGCTGAATCTACTTGGCTACAATGTCCCAACGCAGCATCATGGCATTGTCTTCGTGTACATTATTATGGCAATGAATGATGTAACTACCTTTGAAATCATCAAAGCGGTAAAACACTTTGACAACGTCATTGGGCCCTAGAACTGCCACGTCTTTTCTGGATTTGAGTACACCCGTCGGTGGTTTACCATTCCATTCTAGAACTTGAAACTCCTCAAAATGCACATGAACCGGATGTGCCCATGAGCTACCTGCATTTCTAAATGTCCAAATTTCCGCAGTACCTTGCTTTGGAGCAGCTGCTATGATCGATGGATCCATGAACTGGCCATTCACCGTCCATAAACCCATGTCATGATCAAACACCCATTCTCTGTGCGCCACAACCTCATTCAGATTAATCTCAGGCAGCGCACGTAAGAATGAAGGAATTACACTGTTATCAGGTCCCTTTAGAGCCACAATGTTGAAGCGCAAAACTTCCATGTGCTTACCTGCAGCTAAGCGACGCCCAGTTGGACCTTCTCCAATGATCTGCTCCATGACATTTTCAAGATCTATATGCTCACCTACCGCATAACGGGAAAAATCAATGATGACATCGTAACGATTAGCTGGACCAAGTACTACACTGGTCACTTCAACCGGATGCTCTAGCAGGTTTCCATCATTGGAAATGACCGTCATTGCACTGCCATCACTGAGCTCTAATTCATAAAGTCTTGATGGGCCTCCATCATAAATACGGAATCGATATTTACGTGGCTCCACATTCATAAAAGGTTTTACTTTGCGATTAACTGTAATATGATCACCAAGATGTCCTTTGGTATCAAAAACATTGTAGGTAGGATTCCCGGTTTGATCAAAACGCACGTCATGCAGGATCAGTGGAATATCATAGCCATAGGGGTTACCTTGATTGTCTCCACCAAACTGAAGATTACCTGGCAAACGTAACGCTTTTGGATTCGAATCATTCTCGTTACCTGTATCGATATCATCATAAAAAATCGACATTCCTGACAAGCCGGCATAAACATTAGTTGCCGTAAAATCAATCATGTGATCGTGATACCAAAGACTTCCCAGTGCTTCCCGGGAATCATTACGGGCTAAATACATGGCATAGTGATGATCCCAGAATTTTCCGGGAATGGTAAAATCCATCGGGTTACCGTCACTCTCAGATGCAGTATGTCCATTATGTAAATGGATTGTGCTGGCCGGGTATCCGAATGGCATTTTGGAGTTTTCCAGATCCGGCAGATCATTATACCGGCGGACAAAAACAGGTTGACCATACCGTGCAACCATGGTCTCTCCTGGTGTCGCACCATTAAACATCCAGGCAAGTGATCCACTATTGCCTGTAAGTGCCGTCAGCTCATCATGATAATTCCAGTATCCCTCTGTCAAACGTTGCACATAAAATTTAACGGGCGGGAAGTCGTTATAGCGTTGATGTCGACCAGGATCAGCAGGAGGATTTATCGATGCGGCACTAACTTCCGCCATTGCAGGTGGAAAATATATCGGTTGTGTATATGCTGAAACCGGCGGGCTATCCGGTTCAGTTTCAGGACTTCGAATCCCCTCAAGTCGGCATAATTGGGCTTGTGCCGATTTCGACATCATTACACCACCAAATACAGCCGGAGCAGTAGCTATCGCAGCTACCCCTGCCTTTAGCATTTCACGTCTTTTCATTATCTCCCTCCCTTTTTATAAAAAACAACCAGACAATCACTAATTTATTTTTTGAGTTATTAGTAAATAAAAGAACAAATTTTTATTAGTCGGTAAAAAATGTAATTCCTTACAACATCAATTATGTTATTAATGAAAATTAATCAGTTGTAGAGATAAATACACCATGATAGTGTCAATAAACAACCCCGT
>ERZ1292630.4294-Hain-H41-02um-R3-4294-length-12121-cov-6_pt1 | contig 12121 bp, 11 predicted proteins | sample MGYA00564408_ERZ1292630 | MGnify/ENA primary metagenome ERZ1292630 (study PRJEB36523, sample SAMEA6512641) | groundwater metagenome | collected 2019-01-08 | study: AquaDiva: Metagenomics assemblies of 32 groundwater samples | reverse complement strand
GCCGGGAATTTGAGTATCACCCCGCTGGCGAAATAAACCGCCCAAATTGAACGCCAATTGGTCTTTTCCCATATTCAATTTAAAGGCCGAATTTGTGCCGTCTCCGTTTGTATCATAACGGCTCTCAACAGAACCGCTGATTGGTTTCTTGGCGCGCTTTTCAGGTATGCGCTGATCGTTTACGTCGACAATACCGCCAATTGCGTTGCCGCCATAACGAACTATTTCCGGGCCGCGCATGACTTTGATTTCTTCGGCAAACAACGGATCGATTGCCACAGCATGATCCGGGCTCAGACTGGTTGCATCATGGGTGCCAATGCCATTTTGTAAAATACGCACCCGGGATCCGGTTAAGCCACGGATTACAGGGACGCCAACTCCTGGGCCAAAAGAAGCATTGCTCACACCCAATTCCGTCTCAAGAGTTTGACCTAGCGTATCGCTTTGCTGCAAACGCAAAGATCTGCCCTTCAAAACGCTGGTATTTGGTTTTGGATTCTGATCGGGTACGATGCCAATTACTTTTATGGGTTCAAGTTTGATCACGGATTCATTCTCGATAGAAACGGGTGCTCCTTTCGTTTGAGCGGAATTACTTGGTTTCTTATCAGTTGCTAGAGCTTGATTTGACGTTCCTGCCAATACAAAAACAAAAACAATGCCTGCCAATATTTGGTGCCGTTCGTTACGCACTATTTAAATCTTGTTAAAGATAAGCTTTGAAGTGATTTAAAAAATTCTGATTGATGGGATTCCAGAAAAATATTGTTCTTATTTAAAATCATAGTATTACTTTGGCTCTGGCAAATCTTTTCTAAAAATTATTTGGTATTTCTATAATGATATGTTGTAACATAACTAATATCAAGCAGTATAAAGCCAATTTAAAAAAGGGATAGTTGAAATGCGTGCGAACAAATTACTCGACAGATAAATTACCTGGCATTTGCCGGAGATAGTGCTTTTCTGAGGTTCTTGCGACGGTAAAGCAATGTGTAGTTGAAACAGACTTTTGTAACTTAAAGCGAAAATCATAAAGAAAACTAACTATGGATTGGTTTACTGTATTTGCCACACTGGCCGCGTCACTGGTAGTAGTGCTGGTTGCCGCATGCTCGGCTTATGTTCTTTATATTAGAGACAGCGTGCTGAAAAAGTGGATGCCAGGGCTTATCGCCGTTGCAGTAGGCGTGTTGCTTGGTGATGCATTTCTTCACCTTCTGCCCGATGCTTTGAAGACGTCGGAAAGTGCCAGGTCAGTATCACTATGGACGCTGGTTGGTATCCTTTGTTTCTACATAATTGAGCAATTTCTCCATTGGCGTCACGACCATAGTATTGAGATGCCGGCCGCCGGTGCATGTAAGCCCGCGACTTTCGCAAGAATGAATCTGCTGGGTGACGGCATCCATAATTTTGTGGATGGCATACTGATTGCCGGAAGTTTTCTGGTGGATCCCATGCTAGGAGTTGCCACAACATTTGCGATCGTGATGCATGAAATTCCACAGGAAATATCGGATATCGCTGTGTTGATACACGGCGGGTACGAGAAGAAGCAAGCAGTAATACTTAATGTGCTTTGCGCCAGTGCTTGCATCGCAGGCGCCATGCTGACTTTGCTGGTAGCACAAGTAATAACAATGAATCTAAGCGCACTATTGGCTATTACCGCAGGGGGGTTTATCTATATCGCGACTACCGATTTGATACCGCTGCTGCGACAGCCCAATATGAAGCTTGCGTTGCCTATTCAGGTCACAGCCACCGCAATTGGCGTCATTTCCATGCAAGCCATTGTGTGGCTTGAGGCAATCATCTATTGATAGAAGGGGAAAGAACATGACAACAAAAATACCTGTAACCGTATTGACCGGGTTCCTAGGTAGTGGCAAAACTACCTTGCTCAACCGCATATTGACCGAGAATCACGGACAGCGTATTGCTGTTATCGAAAATGAATTCGGTGAAATCGGCGTCGACCAGGATCTGGTTATCAATGCCGATGAAGAAATCTTTGAAATGAATAACGGTTGCATCTGTTGCACTGTGCGCGGGGACTTGATCCGTATTCTCGGTAGTTTGGCGCGGCGTAAAGACCGCTTTGATCGGATCGTTCTGGAAACTACAGGCATGGCCGATCCGGGCCCGGTAGCACAAACCTTCTTTGTGGATGATGAGATCCGCGATGAGTTTTATCTGGATGGAATCATTACTCTGGTCGATGCCCGTCATGTGACCCAGCATCTAGATGGCAGTGAAGAGGCTCAGGCTCAGATTGCGTTTGCCGACCGTATTGTTCTCAACAAAACTGACCTTGTTGACTCCTCCACACAGCGCTCACTCAAGAATCGCTTGCAGGAACTCAACCGGATGGCGGAGATCATACCAGCCGAAATGGCGGCGGTAGCTTTGGACAAAGTCCTGGATGTAGGCGGGTTTGACCTCAATCGTGCATTGGAGACTAATCCTGCTTTTCTGGAGCCGGAATATCCCTTTGAATGGGGCGGTATATACGATTTGAGGCCTGGCTCTTATCGTCTGGAACTGAGTCAAGGGCCCGACCCCGAAATGTCTGCAATTCTCGTTCCCTTGCTTGATAAAAATGAGTCCGGAGAAAAAGATCTGCAAGTGATTGCAGAGACCGCATTCCGGTACTTTTCTCAGGCGGCAAAACCCTTGCAAGACGGGGAACACATGAGTCCGGGAACTACACTATGGGAACTTCAACTGCAATTAGAGCAGCAAACAGAATTCAGTTTTCCTGTGGATATCACCGCTGCGGGTAACTATGCGCTGTTTACTCAGCACACCCCGGAAGAATTTTCTGCCTCGCTCAAAGACAGTGCCGGCCAGACAGTGAAAACTGCGGCAGAGCATTTCTTTAATGCGGGTCATACACATGATGATACTGTCAGCTCGATAGCGTTTGAATTTGGCGGCTCATTGGATGCAGAGAAACTCAATGCCTGGATGTCGGTGTTGCTGGAGACGCAGGGTGCTGACCTGTTCCGCATGAAAGGCATTCTCAGTATTGCTGATGATGACAGGCGCGTTATTTTCCAAGGTGTTCATATGCTTCTTGATAGTCAGCCTGGCGCTCCTTGGAATAATGAGCCGCGCAACAATAGACTCGTATTTATCGGTCGCAATCTGAATCGTGATTATCTGCAAGGTGGATTGAAACGATGTATGGTTTGAACAAAGAACTGACGCCATCCCCAGCACCGGCATGGTTGATCAACCTGGAAGAATGTCCTGCCGCTTTAAGCTGGTCCGATTGTGGACGCTGGCTTGCCGCAGGAACTGTTACAGGTGGAATATGCGTCATTGAAGTTGCCACAGGCATTACGCTTTGGGTTCGCAGTGCACACGAAAAAGGTCTGCATACATTATGTTGGCAACCCGGCGCCTCGGTGCTGGCAAGTTGCGGGCAGGATGCTACGGTTCGCCTTTGGAAAATCAGCCGTGAACCACAATTGACACTGTTCGATGAATGGACAATAAATGCCGGAGGGAATGCTTGGATCGAACATTTGCAGTGGCGGCCGGATGGCCGGCAATTGGCGGTGGCTTCCGGGCGCAGCGTTTTTTTGTTCTCTTCAGAGGGTATGCCGCAAGGGTGTTGCGATTTTCCGGAAAGCACCGTTTCCGCCATCAGCTGGCGTCCCGCAGGTGCTCAACTGGCTGTTTCCGGGTATGGCGGGGTGCGTCTTTTCGATGTCCTGGATCTTAACAGCAAGCCTCAGAAGCTTAACTGGAAAGGCTCTCTTCTCAGTCTCAGCTGGAGTCCCGATGCCCAGATAATTGTTGCTGGCTGCCAAGATAATTCGCTACATTTTTGGCGATTGCCAGAAGGCCATGATGCAATGATGTCTGGTTTTCTCTATAAGCCTGTGCAGTTGTGCTGGAGTCGGAATGCACGTTGGTTGACCAGCGGGGGCAGTTCAAAGCTGGTGCTGTGGCCATTTGATAAAAAGGGTCCCGAAGGCAGAGCGCCAATATCCATCGAGTGGCATGAAAAGCCTATCAGTGCGCTTGCAACTGCAGCGGGGAGCCGCTGGTTTGCCAGTGGTTGCCGCGGTGGTGAAGTGGCTGCCTGGCGTCAATTAAGCGATACATCACCGGCAGCGCGCATGCAGCTGCCAAATCGTGTGGAGTGCATCGCCTGGTCGCCAGTCAAAAATGGCAAAAGCTTGGCTGCAGCGAGTCGAGACGGCGCGCTGGGAATCTGGGAAATGATGCAGTGATAACAGTATTTTCCTGCGACAGCCTACTAAATTGGCAGCACGGTGGGCTCCTGCAAGGTAATCCATCATGACGCTCGCGCCCAGTACGACTACGATGCTGATCCCCGTGACATTGCTGACGGGCTTCTTAGGCAGCGGCAAGACTACGATGCTGAACCATATCATGCAACAACCCGCGATGGCGGATACCTTGGTTATCATTAATGAATTCGGCGAAATAGCATTGGATCACTTGCTGGTCACACATAGCACAGAGAACGTGGTGAAAGAAATGAGTAGCGGGTGCATTTGCTGCACTATTCGAGGCGATCTTGCTAAAACGCTGCGAGACCTCACCTGGCGTTTCTCGCGTAATGGGAAACGCCAATTTCATCGTGTCTTGATCGAAACAACAGGGTTGGCTGATCCTGCACCGATCATCCACACGCTGATGACTGACCGGAAGATTGCCAGTCGTTACCGGCTGGACGGTATTGTGGCTACGATAGATATGGCTACGGGGAACCAAACCCTGAGTACGTATCATGAGGCGATTAAACAAGCTGCAGTGGCGGATTGCTTGCTGCTGACCAAAGCAGATCTGGCAACACCTCAGGATAAAGCTGTTTTGCTTCAACGACTCAATGAAATTAACCCGGCGGCATTTCGCTATCAGGTTGAGCAGGGTCAGATCGAAGCAGAAAAATTGCTGGATTTGGGATTATTTTCTCCGCATAAAAAAACACCGGATGTTGAGGGCTGGCTGAAAGAAGAAGCCTATTTAACAGTCTCTGCACGTACGCATGTCTACCATCGGCATGATGAATTAAATCATAACCATAGTCATGCTGAGGTTCATCACGATCACAGCCACGACATTAATCGCCATGACGATCATATTCGGGCATTTTGCTTTAGTGTGGATAAACCGATTACCGAAGAAAGCTATTTGGCTTGGATGGATCTGTTGATGGCTTATGTCGGTAGCAAAATTCTGCGTGTCAAGGGTATCTTGGATATCGCAGGCTATGATTATCCCATGGTCATCCATGGTGTTCAGCATATTTTCCACCCGCCAGTGCCATTACTCGCCTGGCCGAGTGAAGACCGGCGCTCGAAAATCGTCTTTATCACCCGGGACGTTGAACGCGAATCGGTAGAGTCAATTTTTAAATTCATTACTAATACGCCCAAGCGCAGCTAAACGAGGTTTACGCATGAATTCCCCCATCCTTCTTCATAACACGTTATCTCGCGCTAAAGCGCTCCTGCAGACTGAGCGGCCTGATCGTGTCACGATGTACGTTTGCGGGCCGACTGTTTATAATTTTGCCCATATCGGCAACGCCCGGCCTGCAGTGGTGTTTGATGTGCTCTCACGTTTGCTCCACCGCTATTACCCCCAGGTAATCTATGCGCGTAACATCACCGACGTGGATGATAAAATCAATACCGCGGCTGAAGAAGCTGGCGTTCCAATCAGCACCATCACTAACCGCTTTATTGAAGCCTACCACGAAGATATGAATGCGCTGGGGGTGCAACCTCCCGATGTGGAGCCGCGCGTTACCGAACATATTCCTCTGCTATCATCGAACTGATCGGAATCTTGATAGAACGCGGCCATGCCTATTTCGAACAGGATCATGTGTTGTTTCATGTGGCGTCTTACCGTGACTATGGCCATTTATCCGGACGCAAGACTGAAGATATGATCGCCGGGGCGCGCGTCGAAGTTGCACCCTATAAACGCGACCCAATGGATTTTGTGCTTTGGAAACCTTCGGTATCTGCCCAGCCAGGCTGGGACAGTCCTTGGGGTTACGGTCGTCCTGGCTGGCATGTGGAGTGCTCCGCCATGATTGGCAAGCACTTGGGTCACACCATTGATATTCATGGTGGTGGGCAGGATCTGATTTTTCCTCACCACGAAAATGAAATCGCTCAAGGCACTTGCGCGCACGGCACACTTTACTGCCGCACCTGGGTGCACAATAGCTTTGTCACGGTGGATGGGCAGAAGATGTCCAAATCTCTTGGCAATGTCCTGCTGGTGCGCGATTTGTTGCGGCAAGTACCTGGAGAAGCTATCCGACTGGCTTTGCTATCCACACATTACCGCCACCCGTTGGATTGGAATGAGCGTCGTCTGGCTTCCGCACGCCAAATGTTGACAAGCTTCTACGAAAGTCTTACCAAGGTCGAGGGCATATCTCCTGCTGACAATGTGACGGCTGATACCCAGTTGATGGCTGCGTTGTGCAATGATCTAAATACAGTCCTGGCAATTACCCGTTTGCATCAATTGACTATGGAACTCAACAGCGCCACAACGGATGATATGCGCGCTGAAGCCAAAGCTCGGCTGCTTGCGTCTGGAGAAATTTTAGGACTCTTGCAGCAAATTCCACAGCTTGCATTACGTGAACTGCAAGAAACAGCCACCAAAGAAAATGTTGTGTGCATGGAGCCTACACAGATCGAAGCGCTGATCAACGGCCGCAACGAAGCGCGACAGCAGCGTGATTTTACTCGGGCTGACGCACTGCGCGATGAATTGGCGGCTTCTGGCATCATTCTGGAAGATACCCCACAGGGTACAATTTGGCGTCCGATGGCAGAGACATCACAATGAAGCACTGGCCGGCAAAAGCGCTAACTTTACTGATACGCGGCTATCAGTATTTCATTAGTCCATGGTTGGGCGGTAATTGTCGTTTTACCCCCACCTGTTCTCAATATGCGATTGAAGCGATCACGTTCCATGGCGTTATCAAAGGGCTTTGGTTGACTATGCGTCGTGTGAGCCGCTGTCATCCCTGGCACCCTGGGGGATACGACCCAGTGCCGGCTGCTCGCATAGCGCATAACGACGAACTTGGTTCGTAACAGCAATGCTGATCCGCAAGTTATTTAAGTTCGAGAATGCACATATCGTAAGGGGTTGCAGCACACGCCGCTGTTCCCATTCGATGCACGGACATTCTTATAAAGCTGAACTGATACTCCAGGCTCATGCACTCGATCAAGGTCAAATGGTTTATGACTTTGGATTGTTGAAAGGGGGTGCGCGCGATTTAATCGACGCCTTTGATCACGCAGTGGCGATATGGAATGATGACGATCCTGCATATGTCGCGGCTTGTCAGACTTTCTCTGAGCGCTGGATCATGCTACCGGTTTCTCCCAGCGCAGAACAATTTTCCAGATTGTTCTTTTGTTTGGTGGACCGGCTGCTTAGGCAAACGGAAATGGTGAATGGCGAAGCTGAAGTAGAACTGTACTCTGTCATTGTGCACGAAACCGAAACAGGTTATGCCCAGTGTTTCAGGAATGATATTGATAATCCGAATATGGGTGAAATCGATTTTGAGAAAATCTTTTTTTCTGAAGCCATTACCAGTGTTTGGGCTGACCCGCAACTGTTCGAGAAAATTAAGCGTGGTGTACGTCTGCAAAATCCATCAGCAATATAAGTTTGCGATGATCTGAGGATTCAAAGATAAAAAGAGTGAGTTTTATATGAAGGAAAAATCAGCTGCACAGATAAACAATATAACCCTTACCCTTCCTGATGGTTCATGCCAGGTATTCGACCGGCCTGTCAGCGTCGCCGAGGCGGTATCGGCCATTGATCCAAAATTAGTCAAATCGACTGTAGCCGGAAAAGTGAATGGCCGCTTAATTGATGCATGCGACAGGATTACTCAGGATGCGCAATTTCAGATCATTACGCTCAAGGATACCGATGGTCTGGAAATCATTCGTCATTCGTGCGCGCATTTGGTGGGTCATGCCATTAAACAACTTTATCCGGGTGCGAAAATGGTAATCGGACCAGTCATTGAAGACGGCTTTTATTATGACATCGCCTATGAACGCCCTTTTACGCAGGACGATTTGTCTGCCATTGAACAGCGCATGCGGAAACTTATCGCGCAAGATTACGATGTGATTAAGATAATGACATCGAGAGCGCAGGTGATCGATGTTTTCAAAGCACGTGCTGAAGACTACAAACTCCGGCTAGTCGAAGAAATGCCTGACGAGCAATCCTTTGGGCTGTATCACCACCTGGAATATGTGGATATGTGCCGTGGTCCGCACGTACCCAATACGCGTTTTCTCAAGCATTTTAAACTGACAAAGCTTGCGGGTGCCTACTGGAGAGGTGACGCAAAAAACGCACAACTGCAACGCATCTACGGTACTGCATGGGCTGATAAAAAACAGCTGGAAGCTTATCTGCAGCGCATAGAGGAAGCGGAAAGACGCGATCATCGCAAACTTGGCCGAGAACTCGATTTGTTTCATTTTCAGGATGATGCGCCCGGTGCGGTTTTCTGGCACCCACGCGGGTGGACACTATTCCAGCGGCTGGTGAGCTATATGCGGCATCGGCAAGATGAAGCCGGATATGTCGAGGTAAATACCCCGGATGTGATGGATCGTTCGCTTTGGGAGACTTCAGGTCACTGGACAAATTTTCAGCACCATATGTTTACCACCCAGACGGAAGATGAGCGGATTTTTGCACTCAAACCCATGAATTGCCCAGGCGGTGTCCTATTGTTCAAGCATGGACTGTGAAGAGTTACCGGGATTTGCCGATTCGCATGGCGGAATTTGGTAAAGTGCATCGTTACGAGCCCAGTGGTGCGCTGCATGGATTGATGCGGGTTCGACATTTTACGCAGGACGATGCCCATATCTTTTGTACTCCTGAACAAATGAACGCCGAGTGCATTGATGTGGTGCAGCTTGTACTCGACATCTATCGCCAATTTGGCTTTGACAATATAGCAATCAAACTGTCGACTCGCCCGCCCAATCGCATGGGCGACGATACCACTTGGGATCGGTTAGAAGACGCCTTGGTTCATGCGCTCAATGCGATGAGCTTGGAGTATGACATCAATCCGGGTGAAGGCGCATTTTATGGCCCCAAACTGGAGTTTGTCTTGCGCGATGCCATCGGACGAGATTGGCAATGTGGCACGCTACAGGTCGACATGAATCTGCCCGATCGTTTTGACATCGAATACATTGGCGAGGATGGTCAACGGCATCGGCCGGTTATGTTGCATCGCGCATTATTCGGCTCATTGGAACGTTTCATCGGCATTTTGCTAGAACACTATGCGGGGCGATTGCCTGGCTGGCTGGCTCCTGTGCAGGCTGCGGTTCTATCCATTACCGAGAAGCACAGTAGCTACGCTGAAGAAGTTTCCAGAGCATTACGCCATTCAGGTATCCGCAGCGAGATCGATATTCGCAACGAGAAAATCGGCTTCAAGATACGGGAGCACACGCTCGCACGCGTACCCTATTTGATTGTTGTAGGTAATAACGAAATGGCCAATAGCACGGTGGCCATTCGCGATCTCGGCGGTGCTCAGCTGGGTAGCTTAGAGCTAAGCGTTGCTGTGGATTTCTTGCGTGAACAATTAAAGTGTGAACCACCCAAAGTAAATTGAGCATGCAAGATAAAGGCGATAATCAAGATTGTTTACGGCATCATCATGCGGATTTGCTGATTAAGGGGGGCATGGTTGCCACACCCAATGGGTTGGAAATGACCGATTTGGCATGTCTGAATGGACAGATCGTCTCGATGTATGCGTCAGGATGGACGGCGGACGATGTGATTCATGCAAAAGGTTTACATGTATTGCCCGGTGTCATAGATACACAGGTACATTTCCGCGAGCCCGGTCTGATCCATAAAGAAAACTTCGAAGCGGGTACTCGCGGCGCAGTTCTGGGCGGAATAACAACCATTTTTGAAATGCCCAATACTTCGCCTTTGACCATTACAGGAGAGGACTTGCTGGACAAACTGGAAATGGCTACCGGAAAGGCCTGGTGTGATTTTGCATTTTATATGGGCGGTTCTGAAGCGAACGCAGAACGACTGGTTGAATTAGAACTGCTGCCGGGGTGTGCAGGCATCAAAGTTTTTATGGGCAGCTCATTTGGTGACTTACTTGCGGAAGAAGACGAAGTTTTGAGCCGAATTCTTCGTCATGGTAAAAGACGTCTGGCTGTGCATGCCGAAGATGAGGCGCGGCTTCGCGAACGACGTGCAATCGTGGAAGCATCGGGTGATGTGCGCGATCATCCGGTCTGGCGAGATGAAATCAGTGCTTTGCGTGCGACGCAACGTATTGTTTCCATCGCTCAGGCTTGTGGCAGGCGATTGCACGTGTTGCACGTTTCAACAGCGGATGAAATGATTTTTCTTGCACAGCACAAAGCAAGGGTGACTGTTGAAGTGTTGCCGCATCATCTCACCTTTTGCGCGCCCGAGTGTTATGAGCGCTTGGGTACTCTGGCTCAGATGAACCCCCCGGTGCGTGACGCGCATCATCAAGCCGCCCTGTGGGAAGCCGTGCGCGATGGAACGGTGGATGTGCTTGGCAGCGATCACGCACCACATACTTTTGCGGAAAAGGCCAAACCCTATCCGCAATCTCCCAGTGGCATGCCGGGCGTGCAAACGTTGCTAGCAGTGATGCTGAATCATGTAAATCAGAGCAAACTTAGCCTGGAGCGTCTAATTGACTTGACCAGCGCCGGACCGGCACGTGTTTTTGGAATTGAGAGCAAGGAGCGGCTGGCGTTAGGTTACGACGCAGATCTAGTGCTGGTGAATCTGAGTGCACGGCGCATCATCACCAACCAGAGCATGGCCAATGTGTCGGGCTGGACACCTTATGACGGAATGCAGGTTACCGGCTGGCCAATTGCAACGGTGCTGCGCGGACGTTGTGTCATGCGCGATGACGAAATGATTGGCCTGCCGTCAGGACAGGCGGTGCGGTTTCTAGAAGTGCCGAGACTCGCAGTACGATAGTGAACAAATGACAAATAAATTGCATATGAGGTTTATAAGCTATGACGACTATTTCTTCTTCCGAGGATTCTACCGATACAGTATTTGCAAAGCGTGCCTCCATCGAACAAGTGGAGGAGGGAAGCGAACTGGCGCCGAAGTTTGATGCGCATGGCCTGATCCCCTGCGTAACCACCGATGCCGATAGTGGCGAAGTCCTGATGCTGGGTTACATGAATCGTGAGGCATTACAGCGCACCATCGAGACTGGTGAGGCGCATTATTGGAGCCGCTCACGTCAGCAACTTTGGCACAAAGGAGCGACCAGCGGTCTTGTTCAAAAAGTCAGTGAATTGAGGGTAGACGACGATCAGGATGCGGTCTGGTTGCGTGTCAAAGTGCAGGGTAACGGCGCCAGTTGCCATGTGGGATACCGCTCCTGCTTTTACCGCAACGTTCCAGTAGGCGGGGCGCACCAATCTAGCCGGCAACTCGTGTTTGTCGAATCCGGTAAAACATTCAACCCCAAGTCGGTTTACGGCGATACACCCAACCCAACCGTTCTGTAAAGATGATGGGGTTAATAATATAATTAACTTGATTTATGATATGTTATATCATATCATAATTAACGGATAATCTGGAGCGCGCTTTTATGCCCGAATTAAATGAATTGAATAAACATCCACAGCGGTTGCCAGTCACTGTACTTTCTGGTTTTCTGGGTGCAGGTAAAACGACTGTGCTAAATCACATTCTTAATAACCGGGAAGGAAAACGAGTTGCGGTTATCGTGAATGATATGAGTGAGATCAATATCGATGCATCAATTATTGAGCAGGAAATATCATTCAATCGATCCGAAGAAAAACTGATAGAAATGAGCAATGGCTGCATCTGCTGCACTTTGCGCGAAGATCTTTTGATTGAAGTACGTAAACTTGCTACCGAAGGAAAGTTTGATTATCTGGTGATTGAATCTACAGGAATTTCGGAGCCGCTACCGATTGCAGAAACATTCACTTTTGCAGATGAAGAGAGTATCAGCTTATCC
>ERZ1292630.4293-Hain-H41-02um-R3-4293-length-12121-cov-6_pt1 | contig 12121 bp, 8 predicted proteins | sample MGYA00564408_ERZ1292630 | MGnify/ENA primary metagenome ERZ1292630 (study PRJEB36523, sample SAMEA6512641) | groundwater metagenome | collected 2019-01-08 | study: AquaDiva: Metagenomics assemblies of 32 groundwater samples | reverse complement strand
GCGACAAAGAGAAATGGGACTGATAAATAGATTGAAAGTGACCCACCTGCCCCCATCCACGTCGAGCCTTGTTGTTTTTGTTTTGTATTTTGGATGGGGTGTTGTGTCTTCGCGCGCCTTTCGGGTTCATATGGCCCCATCCTCTCTTCCTGTTGGCCAACTACTTGGGAAGGCGGGCATCGACTCCACCGATGACGTCCTTGGACACCAACGCCTTGTCGCGATTGCCATCCACCCGGTGCAGGACGTGGGTGTAAAAGTCAAGCACGTCCGAGACGTTGCGGTGGTAGGTCGACAAGCGCGTGACCATGGCGTCACGGGTGTCGTCCTTGCGCTGCTCCAATCGCTTGAGCAGTTCCGCATCCGTCGCCGGGGGCGGGTTGAACTTCAAGTGGTACACCTTCCCGGTGAGCGGGTCATTCCGTCGTCCCTCGATGCGCTCGATGAGCACATCATCGGGCACGTCCAGCAGCACCATCACTTGCGGGACGACGCCGGAGTCCTGCAGCGCCTGCGCCTGCGCCTTCGTCCGGGGGAACCCGTCGAGCAGCCAGCCTTTCTGCTTCACGTCGTCCTGCGCGAGGCGGTTCTTGACCATTTGGATGATGAGGCTGTCGGGGACGAGGCCGCCGGTCTTCATGAACTCTTCGGCCTGTTGGCCTTCCGGGCTGCCGCACTTCACCTCGGCGCGGAGGAGATCACCGGTCGAAATGTGAACGACGCCGAACTTTTCCACGATGAACTCGCATTGCGTTCCCTTGCCACCCGCGGGCGGGCCGCTGATGAGGATTTTCGGCGTGATCGGCTTCGCGAGCAGGTCGCGGAGAAAATCCTTCGGGCTAGCGGGTTTAGCTGCTACGAGCTCCTGCAGGAGGTACTCGAGCAAGTCCGGCACACTCTTGTCCCGCAGGTACTGAACCACGTCTTCCGGCAGATTCGCGGTGGTGGCGGCCATTATCAGGGATCGCAATGACTGTAGACCAATTCACTGTTATTGTATACAAACAGCAATTCATCGGCGTGGGCACACACATTTCGCAGTCACAGTTTGGACGGTCACATTGGGTTGTGTGTTTGTACACTCTTCGAGTTGTTGAACAATGGCAAACATTGGATTCGGTCAAAAATCGGTGTGTGTCCCCTCTCGCCGCGGGCCCTCGTTCTGGTCCATTGGTTCACAGCAGCAAGTTCAAGCCGTGAAGTTCCTTGTTGCCGTCAGATGGGTCTACGTAGACGCCCTTGCTGGGGTCGAGACCGAGACAGTGGGCGAGCTCCGCCAAGGCGACCGCCTCGCGGTCGGCGTGCTCCGTGTCCAACACGGCACGCAGGGCATCATACGACGGTGCGGCCGCCTTGGCCGCTCCACCCGCTGCACTCCCATTCGCTGGCTTCGGAGCGGTTTCTGCTGGAGGCGCCAACAAGGCGGTCAACAGTGCCAAACCTGGGAGGGGTGCTGTTGCGGGCCGGAGTGCCGCAGGCACGGGTTCTCCCACGGCGCTGAACACGGCAGCCAGTGCGACATGGTCTGACTTGAGAAAATGCCGTGTGACGGCCAGATTGTCCAACGTCGAGGGCGCAGAAGCTGGAGCGGCCGGTTTCTGGCTCGGAGGCGGCGATGCCGGTGCCGCGGCCGCCGCTGTGCTGGCCGTTTTCTCGGCCGCATGGTCCTGCGCCGACGCGGCGCATTGAGCTTGAATAAGCCGTATCAGAGCAGGGTTGATCAACGTATCGCGCAGCTCCATTTCATGAATCAGCGTATTCGCCTTGACGAAGGCGTGAAGCGCCTTGCCGGCGGCGTGGCTGATCGGATTCCCAGAGAGATTGATCGATCGCAGCGAGGGGTGACCCGTCACGCTGGCGACGAGGCTGAACACGGACTCGTTCGTCAGAGAGTTGTTGCATAGGCGGATGACTTGCAGGCCTGCCAGCGGGGCGGCGTCGCCTGCAACGGGTGGCGACGACGACGGCTTGGAGGGCGCCACGGAACCGCTGTGATGTTGGATGCATTTCAGCAGTGGCATGATGCCCTTCGGGCCGACCACGTTGCGGGTGAAGTCGAGGATCCGAATCGCCGCGGTGGAAGCGGCTGGATTGCTGTCCGACGGCTCGCCGGGGGGCGATGCCTGTTCCGCCGCGGGCTGCCTCGCCGCATCGAGGCCTCGAAACTGCTTCAGCAACGTCTTGTTGACATGGCAGGCGTCATCCTTGCAGTACTGCAGGTAGACGTCTGCCAGCGACGCCACTGCCGCTGTTTCTTGCTGGGGTGGCGCCGCTGTCAGCTGGGTAGAACGAGGTGCGGTCGGACGAGGACCTTGTGGCTCAGGTTCGCTTGATGGCTGATTCGACGACGCAGACGACGTGGGTTTCGCGGCAGAGGGTGCGGTCGTAACGGTGGTAGCGGGGGGTGGCGGTGCCGCCTTCGGAGATGCACCGGCCGGCGCGGACGCCGGGGACGCCGTGCTGGGCGGTGCCTGCGGTGCGACACTCGTCGTGGACGTGGCGCTTTGCTTCGGCACCGTCGACGGTTTGCCGCTGGACATAATCCACGGGGGGATACGGACGTCAACCTTTCCCGGGGGGAGAACTCGTGGTGGCCAGAGAGATATCGTATCCCGGGTGATTCAGAGGGGGCATTCAAGGGATTCAGGGGTAGGGTGTAGAAAGCAACCTCTCAGCGGTTGGCGGTAGTTAACAGCGCCATGCGGCCTTCCCTTTCGTCAAAAGTCAATTGGGGCACGCGTCGTCGCCAATAGTTTGGGTCGCGCCGCTGGCCGAAGCCGGACGCCCCCGAGAAATGTTTGATCAGCGAGTCGGACGTTCCCGGCGCCAGTAGCACCACCCCGCGTCGGTGAAAATTGCAATCCTCCAACCGATCGAGGCAACCGTGAACTTGCACGAATGCGTCTGTGAGCACGCGAGGACCCGTGCCGTGGAGGACGATCTCCTCCTTGTCCTGCGCCCATCGTGCGAAGGCAGCAGCGAGCCAATGGGGCTTTGCCCGTTCTACGACCAACTGCAACGCGCGTTCGACGACAGGGTCGTCCTTCGCCGTGGCCAGAAAGAAGTTACCCAGCGCAAAGGCCGAAGAGGACGGTGATGATCCGTTGGTCGTGGTGGTGGTGTTGGCGCTGTGCCACTCGACGATGCCAAAAAAGGAGGCGTTGGGTACCACCCTGCGGCGCGGGTCGCCAGAGGCACCTGTGAGCCATCGAGAGAGCGGCACGCGCCACTGCATGTCCTGATCCAGGTAAACGCCGCCGTGCCGATGCACGACCAGCAAGCGGCAAACGTCGGCGCGACTGACGTCCAGGGGAAACGCATCGTAAACTGCAAGCAGCGCGGGGTCCTTGTGGGTGGCGGCCAATTCGCGGCACTGGGGCGCACCCCACACGCGCACTTGGTACTCTGGCTCATAGCGTCGCCACTGCCAAAACCACCTCAGCATGGGCATGAGGAACGGTCGTGCCGCGTCGGACGTGACAAAGTGCAACTGGCGGGGAACGAGCGTCGTGGACAGTCCGTGTTGGAGCGGTGCCTCGTTTCCGTCATCGGCGAAATTGCCTTCTCCTATAGAGTGTCGTAGCGACGCGTCTCGCAACGACGATCCAATCGACTTGAAAAGGGCCAGTCGTCGGCGAAAACTGGACAGCAGAAGGCCACACAACCGGCTGCGTTCGGTAAGTGGAAGCCCCCCCGCCCGCGGTGTCTCCGCCACGCAGGGATGTCCGGGTATGACGCACGAGAGCTGAACTAGCGTACGCAACACGACCTCCGCCACACGCTGGGTGGCCGCTGTGGTAGGAGCGGACGGCCACGGGGTCCCCTTCCCGTCATCGCGTTCGCCAGGCGATGCGACGACAACATCCGACGGTTTCCCAAGTTCGCGGGGACCCACGCGCCGACCAAAAATGACACGGCTATCCGACATCGCCAGCGCGGCGACGCGTTGATCGCTGGCGTCGAACCCCGGTAGATTGTCGTCGCCCGGCGCGGCATAGAGAGCGAAGAACAGCGACTTGTCCAGCCTTCGCTTCTCGATCTGCCACTCGTGAGTGAGGCCAGGCCAATCCCAGTCGCACGGAGACATCGCCAGCTCTGTGCCGAACGAAACCGTTTTCGGTGCGTGGTGCGTCTGCAGCATTTGCAGCAAGATCGCGAGCCACACATTGACTGCGTCGATGATCGGCGCGGCTTCCAGCAAGGAGCGACAAAACGGCAGCGACAGGCCGAGGTCGCTTCCAACATGAACCACCGAAACGGTGTCCGACACCTCAGCGGTGCACGAAGGGCGGACCCCTGGCCGACTTGAGGAGTCGTGCAAACGCCGCACCGCATCCTCACGGGCCAACGTCGTCGCGTTCTCCAAGGATAGACCAAGTGCCGTGATGGACGCCAGTCGCACGTTGTACATCGCGATGCACGCACGCCTTATCACGGGATCGTTGAAACATGCCGACACCGCCGTGGGGTCCCTAACCGATCCACCTCCGGGTCGGTGGCTCTGCCCGTCGCGACGGAAGGGCGTTGTCACGTTCACCCCAACCATTAGTACTGGACCGAGCACACGTTCGAGCATGCCGAGGTGGCCGATGATATCGTGCCGGCGGGCGTGGCAGACCAGCTGCTGCGCAGCGCGGCGACGATCCACGGTCGCGGCATCACGCCCCATGGCACTGAACACATCGAAGCTAATCGTATCCCGCATGACCAAACGCAGCAGGAAAATGCCGCCAGCCAGGCAGCATATCACGATGGCCGAGAGACATAATGTCCTCTTCGACGTGCTGCCAACTGGACACATACGCTGATCACGACCACCTTTAGGGAGGGAAATGGCCGCCAACAATAATCGATGATTTCCTGAGTTCAATTTCGAAAATGGGAACCAACGAAACGATATTGGGTGGTCCAAGAACACAACCATTCTACGTCGACCCCTCGCCAGGAGGGGGAGGTAAGACGTCGTCCTTGCGTCGGCGTTCTCGCCTCCATTTCTTCACCCACGTGATGGATCCGCCGGCAGCGACCAACGCGGTCGGCGCCACGAACAGCGCGGCAAACGCAAGGACATAGTCCACACCGATCGCCAGCTCGGATGCCCAGTAGGGTGACAGCCCGTCCGCCAGCCAGCACGAGGACGTGAAGGAGGAAGAGCCGGAAGGAGAAGGACCCGTCTCAGCGTGGTCCGAATGTCTCGTGGTCATGCTGCTTGCCGGACAAGGAGTGTGAGACGCGTCGCGCAGATGAATCGATTCCACCGAAAGTCGGCACCGTTGCGTTCGGATTGTTTCCCCCGCGGCATTGACACCGGGTTTGGGGGGATCCACGGTATTGTTGACGCCAAATTCGTCGAACGGCTCCGCCGTCGTCGTGGCATTGGCCCCTCCGCCGATCACACCGAGAAACAGCCCCTCAAAAAGATGCATCGCGCGGGGAAATGTGACCGACGTGTGGTGATGCCGCCACGTCCACTCCACAAGGTCCCGACCGCCCGCGGATGACGGGGTCGCGGGGGGTAAGGCACTCTCCATCCCATACGACTGCCACTCGACGTCGAATCCCCAAAGGGCCACGAAGGACACCATCATGAGCAGCGACCCCGCCGCGTAGATGACGTACGTTGGCGGGTCCAATTTGATCGGCGCCGGCGGCGTACCGCTGCGCCAGTGCCTCGCTATCCACCCTCGCATATCGGCGTTGGTGGGAAGGACGCTGGTTCCTGAACAAACGCCAAACAAAAAAGGGGGGAAAGGTATGAGGCAGAGTCAACAACGCATCCCTCCTCTTGTGATAGAAATGACCAGGGAAAATACCCCTTTGCCAAAGCTGAGCTAACGGCCGAATGGTTGGCTACTTCACAGGAGGCGAAGGGGGGCACGAATCGATCCATCCGCGGTTGTCGCGTTCGCCAGCAGGAAGCGCGACATGGCTCGGGACCAACCGCGGGTGGCTTCCCCATCGTCGGGACTGAGCGAGCGGCGAAGCAAACGCTGCCACTCCGCCCCTCCGACTTCCGGCGCCGTATCGCGGTTGCTGCGGTCCCGTGCTCCGGTTGAGCGTTGCATGGCATCGGATGGCGGTGTCGTGGGATGTCCGCGCATGGGCTCTCCTTCGTTCGCATCGTCGTCGCCGTCGTGGCCAAACGCCTCCAGTGCTTGGGACAAGGTTGGGAGCATGACGTTCAGCTTGCGGAGGCTGGCGGCAACCTTATGGGTGGGGTGTCGATCATCGTTTTGTGACATCGACATCTCACGCATCGGCGGCGAGGGCGGGTCGTGATCAGCGACGAGGGGGGCCACAGGGATCAACGTGGACGGTGATGTCAACGTGTCGGATAGCAGGCGAATGGCCACCGTCACCGCGTCCCGACGTCGTCGATGATCGACCCCGCGAGATGAGCCCTGTCCCTCCGCGGCAGCAGTATCACTACATCCCGCTCCCGCGAACAACAACGTCAGCAGCGCGGAAGCGACTGACAACCGTTGAGCGTCGGAACCACTTCCACTGGTCAACTGCGCCTGACACGCGCGTGCGGCGGCGCCCAGAAGAAACGTTGAGGTGCGCCAGGAGACGCCATGCGAGAAGCACGCTCTGGCGACGTTCACGTCAATGGCGGCGAGCACCTCGATGACCCGTGGCTGTAGCATCGAGGCCATCGGCAGCGGCGTTGAGGGGCCGAAGGCACAGTGGAGAATCCTCAGGAGCGTTGCAGGGTCGGCCATGCCGGCGGCGTTGCTGTGTGACAACGAGTGGAGATGGTGGCACACTCGACGGCAAATCCTCGCCGCGGCGGGGTGATCGGGGACTGCCACGACCGCGAGCTTCAGGCTGCTGACGAGTTCGTCAAACGAATAGAGGGGATCAGCATTGCCGCTGTCGAAAAGGCGAGACGTGAGTGGCTCCTCCCCGGTGTAGGAGTCATGACAGATGTCGACGTTGCTGTCCGCCGCGCCTTTGATTGGGGAAAGCAGGGTCAAGGTCGACGACGTTGGAGCGACGGTATGTTCCGGCGCGGCTACGTTGCCGAGCGCGCGTAGCATCGGCGACACGAGTTGAGCGACGAAAAGAGCCGTGACTTGCTGCTGCGCCGGATAGCCTGACGCCATCGACCCTGCATGATTCGGTCGAAAGGGGATGGCCGCCGTCTGGGAGCGGAGAGGCTGCGGAGGGTCGCCTAAAAGTGTGGCGACGACATGCGCAGGGAGCAGTCGTGAAAGCAACCGCGAAGCCGCGACGCTCACCCCGCCACCATCCGGCGCACCCGCGGTTCGACCCGTCGGACTGGCCTCGGCGCCTCCCAAGTGTCGCTCTAGTCGGTGCAGCAAGGGCACGCACAGCAGCGCGCTAGCGATGAACGTAGGCGAAGGGAACCGCACATCGACCGGAAGCTGCACAAGATAGCCAGGCGACGCCGCGTCCCCAGCGGCCGCCACGGCAAGCGACGCCGCGAGCTCGATCGCCCACAATAGGGCAACTCGCGATAGCTTAGCAATGTCCCACTGCAACTGCCACGTTGCTACCACATCCAACTGGCTTGGCGTCCACTGCCGGGGAGCCTCATCGGACAACTGAAACACACAGTGTCCGAGGCCAATAAGCACCGCGACGGTAGATTCCGTGCGCCGCCCTGCACCCAAGCGTCGACTGCCACAGTCCAGCAACACGGCTGGCAGAGAGCGCCCACGAGAGACCACCGCGTCAAGTCGCGCGATCGCCCACGAGACGGTGGTCGTCGGTACCATGTCCGAGAGACGAGCGGCGACGGCGGACGTCACCGCCGTATGCGTCTCGTGGGACAAGCGCAATTCGATCGCTACGGCCGCGGTGCCCAATCCTTGAAGCAGCGCCAGGCTGACCGCGGCACAAAGACGGTCGTCGGCACCACCGTCGCTGAGTTGCTCCATCAGCCGACCAAGTACCGTTGACAATGCCTCCCAGCGAACGGTCCAGCCGGCGTGAAGGCGCACCACGTGAAATACACACCGGGCCAGCACATCGTCGTCCGTGCCTGACGTCGCGGACATGGTGTCAACGGCAAACGTTGACGAGGAGCCACCTGCGAATAGCGATAGGCAGTCGCAGAGAAACGCCACCCCAAGGGCACCGTCTTGCGTAGCGGCCTCATCTCGCTTGTAACGTTGATCGTGCGCTTGAAGCCAAGCTGCCGCACGGACGTGGTCCTGTGCGTCGATGAGAGCGAACAAGGCTTCCACCAGGGCGCGACTCGCACCAGCGCCATCGACCTCAGCGAGGTGGTCCGCCGACAGGGACTCAAGGCCATCCGCGAGCAGCTGCAAGAATTCCTGACGCGGAAGCGCGGCGGTGGGTCGCAACCGCTCAGGGCTCGTGGCGACGATGAGAATCCCCTCGTTGCCGTCCCCAACGTGCACCCGACGCGGTGCCTCGTTGGTGCTGTCCGGATCGCCTTGTCGCACAGGCGGTGCCGCGTGTCTCTGCGGAGGGGGGGGCGCTTTCCAAGACCGCAAGGAGCCCAACCAATGGCCGACGGCGGACCGCGGGAACGGCCCTGTGGCACCACCAGGGGAGGTGGCGGACCGCAGCGCCGACATCAATGAGGCGACCGACATCGACGGAGCGGCCGCCTCATCGGCGGCCGTCGCCTCGGGATGCAACGCCCTCGTTGTTGACGTCGCGCAGTCGGTCACATATCGACGCACCCCAGCAGCAGCAGGCCACTCCGACGGGCACTGCAGCTCCCTTCTCCTCCGGCGCACGACCTTGGCCAGCAACATTATTGGAGAACACGCGTCCGCACTTGCGCGGATGGTCACATCCCATCGCGCTCTCGAGAAGGGAGAGCCAAAGAGGCAGAAGAAGGGGGACGGCGACATTGGTCGTGGGAGCACTCATGCCACGGTGGATCGCTGCTCACCTTTCGTTTCGTTCATGGTGAACGGGAAACGCAATCTACAGACCTGTGACGCGCCTTTTTGGCGGGGGGGACCGCCGCCAGCGGCTTACCTAGGGTGGTGCCGCCGCGCCTGGCTGGCTTGACCATGCGCGCAGACCCAGGCACGCGCGGTCTCGGTCCTGGCGACACCTCAACGACACGTCCACGCTGACCCATGCCGGCGTTCCTTTCTCGCTGGATGCCGCAGGTAAGTACCACAGTCGAAGGCTGGTTTCATCGTCTGGGAGCAGCTCACATGGCAGCGTCACCGGCCTCGAGGACGGGCCACTAGCAATCGACGACGCGGACCAACCGGACACGATGATGGGGAAGTCGCCGCTCCCGGTGGACGACGCCTCCTCCGACGTAGACCGTCCGTCGGCGTCGGTGACCCGTCGCACATCGAGGCGCCAATAGGCATTCTCTCCGTCCCGCAGCCGCTCCCCGCCGTCACACAACACGACCAGCCCCGTCCGTGAGGCGCCATGCTGCTGACAATGGAAGCCGAACCGCGGCGCAACCGACGCGGCACCCACGAATCGCTGCATGCTGGCTTCCAAGCCCACCTCATCGCTCGGCTCGCTGCGCATCACAAGCAAACTAGGAGCCTCCTCGCCCCTCGCCGCGGTCGTCGCGCCGGGCAAGGGTGGTATGACGTGCATAAGAGGGGCGTCGCTGTCGACGTCCATCAGCACGCACGCGGCCCGCAGGCGACACCCGTATAAGTCCGCGGGAACGACGAGTTCGTGCGCGTCCCACGGAAACGGTTTCGCATACGGAGGTACTTTGCGCCAGATGGCCTTGGCACTGCTTGTGGCTGGGCACGTGGTGTACTCCCACTCGACTCCACCAAGCTTCACGCCGCGAACGACGACGGCATGGACGGCGTGGCGCCCCGCCTGATCGGCATCGACTCCCCCCGTCTGCAACGGCGGATCGCGCTTAGACGCCGCGGTGAGAACCGCTTCCAAGGCGGCGGCCGCCGCCGAATCCGACGCCGGTGACGTCGAAGAGGAGGTTTCGCCGTTCGAATTCATCAACGAGACACGCAGCGCGCCTCCGACGACAGGCGGTGCCGCCCCTGCCGACAAGGAAACTTTGAAGACGCGGTGGAGGAGTGACACCCAAGAGCGAGTCACCACGATCGGGGCAGACGACATGACGTTCCATTCGCCCGCGTCCGCGGCCCCGTCTGCGACGCCGCCCACTGGTGCGGCAGTGATGGGTGCCGTGGGTGGATCGGCCATAAGGCGATCAGGTGAGGAGAGCGAATGGAACGACGACTCAGAAGAGTGGTCGGAGAGAGGGGGTCCGCGCGGAGATTGCGGAATTTAGCAACACGCTAGTTGATTTTGTGTCGATCTCAGGTGCAGTAATTCAACGTAGTGAATGGAGGAAACGTTCAACGATCGCTAAACGGCTACCCTCGTTTATCTTGGTCCCTCAGTCGCCGTCTCGATCGTTCCGATGTGCTGCTGCGGTATTTCCGCTGCCGCGACCTGGATAGTACAATGCGGCTACGCACAGCGACAAGTCGACGATCCGCGACGCAGAGGCCACCGCCGGGAGCCACGTGCGCCGGAGCTCGGCTTGACTCTCGGCCGCGCAGCGTTCCACGAGAACGGCTTCCGAGTGCAAGGCGAAGAGTCTCCGCGCGGCGTTCGTAGCTGTTCGAAGCGCTGTTCGAAGCGTCTCGGTGCACTGATCCATCGCATTTTGCAACCGTGCCGCATCGGCGAGCATGGTCGTGCAGCGCGACTCCGCGTCGTTCACATCAATGAAGAGTCGATCGTGAAGCCGCGAAAACCCGATGTCGCCGCTGAATGTGTCTTCGGAAGCGGATGCGAGTTTAACCGATCGGGGAAAGTCGCCCGGCGGCCTCCGCACGGGCAGCACTTCGATCGCCTTTTCCAGCTTGCGTTGCCGTTTGCGGCGCTGCAGCCACCGCTGCGATAACAGCAGCAATTCACTCTCCATCGCCGTGACCGCCGCAACGCGGAGGCGCAGTTGAACGACGACCTCTGGCGACGAAACGTCGGTGTCGGCCACGTCGAAAGAAGAGGCGCCGATAGGAGGTGGCGACGTGACGAATCGTAAGGCAGACTTGCAGTCGCCGTTGCGGCAAAGTACGTGCTCCAGCAAATGACGAGTTCCGCTCCACAGCGTTCGAAATCGCGCCGGGAGCGGCGGCCGCGGTGGCTGTCCGTCGGCAGGCGGTGGCGCGTCTTCGTCTTCGGCCCTCACAGCCAGGGCCCCTCGAGGCAGCAAACACCCGTGAACGGCAATGCGATGCGCGCCATTCTCCGCGTCGGAACACATGGCCGAAAAGGCCAGCAGGTGGCCGACGAGATTGCGCCACGCGGTCATCGAATCCGGCAACGGCGGCCGATGAGGCGATGGCGTCTTGCCTGGCGCCGCCGCGGCGCCTTGCATCGCCTCGCGAATCGCCTCGGTCATCTCATTGAACGTCACCGGTGGGGTTCGGATACGGCGCGCTTCCGCGTCGGAGACCGTCGCGTCCGTTTTGAGAAAGCGTCGGGATAGCGATGAGGCAATCCACAGCCCGACGTCGGATGCAAACGCCAGCGCGGCGTCCAAGCTTTCGCATTGTCGAGCGTCATCTGCGCTGCCTGGTGCCTGAAGCCGTGCGACGGTCAGCTCTTGCAACGTCATCAAGCCAGCTACCCAGCTGGCGATGCCATCGTGCTGCTCCATGGACGGCGAGAGACCCGCCACCGGTACGTGGCACCTGGTGAACCGCGCCGCGAGCCGCTCCGCTCGTTCGCGGGCTTTCGACGCGAGCGACTGGCCATCGGTGACAATTTGTGAAAGCGTCTCGGCCGCCGTGATTGTCTCCAGAACGGACAACTTCAGAGTACGGGAGGACGATCCCGTTCCCCGGCATGGTGAGGAGTCCGCACTTGGCCGTCTGCGATGCCGCCGTGATAGCCAGCAGCCGGTCGTGGTCGCGTCCGTCCGCGACGTGGTGCCACTACACGACGTTGACGTAACGGTAGACTCTGACGTCTCGTCGCTCGTCACTGACGTCGTGGCGCTGGTACCACTCGACATGCACTCGCGCAAGGTGGAATCCTTTTGGAGCGTGGCAATCAACACGCAAAGAAAAAAGCACACTGCGTCTGGAAACTCATTCCAAAATCGAGTGTGAGAGCAAGGAAAAAGGCAGATCATCATCCGGCGGTACTTCTA
>ERZ1292630.4292-Hain-H41-02um-R3-4292-length-12124-cov-8_pt1 | contig 12124 bp, 2 predicted proteins | sample MGYA00564408_ERZ1292630 | MGnify/ENA primary metagenome ERZ1292630 (study PRJEB36523, sample SAMEA6512641) | groundwater metagenome | collected 2019-01-08 | study: AquaDiva: Metagenomics assemblies of 32 groundwater samples | reverse complement strand
GTGAGTGGTATCATCTCTTGGTTGTTGCAAACAAACACATAGCGAAATGACACGCGCCCTGGTCCGTGAGCGCCCCAAGCCCCTCGTGGCCACCGAGCGTCCCGGCTCCCCTGCCGTCGCTGACGCGGCGAGCCAGCTGAGACGTGAGTCGAGCGAAGTGGATTCGCACCTCGCTTGGCTCGAAGAAGACGCTCGTCGGAACGGCTGGCGCACGCCCAGTGCCGACCGTGCGCCCACATCGCCGGCGACGTGCCATCGGCTCACTCGTCACCCCAAGCTTCGTCGAGGTGGCAAACGCGCGGTCCAACCACGTAGACATGGTCCCCAACGGCGCGGCCGGTTGAAGCCACCGACGGCTCCGTGACCACTGCAGCACGTCCGCGCTCGTCGATGATCTGGTCAATGGCGTCGACCAAATCGACAGCATCGCGCGCTTCCCCAGCAGTGCGAAGCACCCCCGCATCCTGCTGGCCGGCGACGTCGAACGGCACCCGGGCCCGCGGTCGTCGTCGGCCCCGCTGTCGGCCGAGCAGGTTGCGGCCTTCGTTGCGGGCGCCAACCGCGGCGACACGTGTTATTACCGCGCAGCGGTTGGGAACGTGTTGAAATAGTGGAGAGGGATGCGAAATTTTTTTGATGATCTGGTCGTTCCCGGGCGCCGCGCAGGCGCACTGGCGTGGCGTCGTGCGCGACGTCCGCACGGCCGGACGGGGCCAGCAACGTGGGCTGGTGGCGGAGGTGGAGTGGGGTGGCATGGCCACCGATGACGGTCGTGTTGGGGCTTGGCACCACCACTTGGCACGGGATCACCGCGGAAAATTGACGCCCAGCGCTTCGAGCCGGCCTCCACCTTGTCTTCCGTGAAAGTGGACACGATTGCGCCAAGAGCTCGTCGACCGTCAAGTCACCGTTCTTGGCCAGGTGGTTGAATTGCTGTTGGAGCTGCTCCGTGGTGCTGCGCGCGATGGTGTCCGCTTCAGCGGATAACTTCCGCAGGGCATGAGATCTGCGAGGACGATGGCATGCGTTCGGTACACAGACCGGGTGGTGGCACATGCAGACGCCCAGCGAGAGTGACACAGGGCACTAGCCAACCGCGCTCAGGAGGAGCCCCTCTGGCGGCAGCGAGGTGGCAACCGCATGTGGAAGCCTCCCTCCTGTCGTGTCGGACGGAGCGGATCCTCGGTTTGCGGGTGTTGGGGCAACCGAGCGGATGTGGCCACAGGCCTCGGTACACCTGTGTGCCCTCCGTGGCGCGGGCCGGCTGAGACCGCGATGACCCTGTGAGGCAGACGTTCAGCTTCATGAAGAGCTGCGGGATAGATTGCGACGGACTCATGTCGAGGCGCCGGCCCCACTTTTTTGTTTCGGTCAAAGTTGGAGAAGGCGTGATGGGCCTACCGGGGTGAGGAGCACTACAACAGTGGTAACGAGTAGGCGCTCTCGCGCACCAATACGCGCGAACAGTGTGCACGGTACGTGACCATTGAGCAGCCCCCCCCAAGAGTTACGATCACTCCTCCAAGCACCAAGCTATCTCGCCCCGGATTCTCGTCACGTTCTGCGGCCGCCCCATCACGTTGCGCTTCACGGCCGTCGCCCACTGCACAACCTCTGTTTCCGTCATCAGCTGCACAAACTCGAACCAACTCACATGGTGACAGAACTCCTCCCAGGTAATCTGTCTCGTGATGGGATGTGGCAAGGGGCTCATTTGGTCGTTTTGGATGAGCAATCGCCGCTGGGCCTCGATTTCCTTGCAGCGCGTGCACAGCGATGGCGGCTGCAGGGAACCGCCGCCGTCTCCCGCGGCTTCACCGTCGTATCCTCGCTTTCGCACCATGGCCTCGATGGCGATGTGGCCAAACGAACGGAGCACAGACGGTGGCACTGTCGCGACGAAGTCTTCCCAGGTGAGGATCTTCGCAAGCTCGGCGACAGACAAGTTTGCCTGGGAAAAGGTATTCGCCTTCACCAGCTGTCCCAGGTACTTCTCGCGCTTGGCCGAGTTGCTCGTGCGCTGGCGAGCTCGGGTGAGGGCCAATACCGTGTTCAGCGGACCACCGCTGCCGGCTAGGGTAGGGTGAGACCCAGACGAGGCGGTTTTGATGCCAGGCGCGTCGTCTCGCACGAGATTGCAGCTGTAGACGCGGCCCCCGTCGGTGAAGGTGAAGAGCAGGTAAGGTTCGATCCTTTCCATGGGGAACGTCATGTCCGGTCGCGCGCGGCCCCCCGCACGACTCAGGACGGTGGAGAAAATCGACTTGGAGGAGGCGGATCTCGCGACGACAGAAGCATTGGACAAGGACGCCGCGTTCGGCGGTGCCGCTGATCCACCCGAGTAAGAAGCATCCAGGTCGTGATCCAGGACTTGCCACTCCTCTTGCAGCATGCGCTCCAAGGCCGCGCTGTCGTCGACCGCGAATTGCGTCTCCGCGCGGCGCCGTGTCAGTTGCGAGCTCAAAAGCGCTGACGCCTCGTTGGCCTTGTCGGCACTCGTGATGAAGTACCCATCCAACAAGTCCGTGACCATGCCTCGGAAGGTGTCGAGGCCTACCACGTTGACCATGTTCAAGACCTGCCGGAGTGCCTCGTTCGTGTAATGCTCTCGCAGAAGCGTCGTCAGCACCCAGATTTTGTCGGCGACGTTGGAGGCGGCCACCTTCCGCATGTCAAACCGAGCGTTCTCGACCGACCGCACAAGATTGGCGACGATGCCCAGTTTTTCGCGGATGGGGTCGCGCTTCGCATCCGTGCCGCGCAACAGAGAAACGGCCAGGGTGACGTGATCGATGAGCAGCGTCTCGATGAAGGCGACACGCAGCAGCACAGAGGATTCGTCCTCCTTGCGACTGATTTCATCTTGATAGCGCGCCGACATATCGAAGGTTGTCGTTGCCCCACTGTCTCCCTCGGCCGCCGACGGCGATAGCGACGGGCGAATGCCTCCCGCGACGACCGCCGACTGCGTCGTCGTGGCGCGCTCCACGAAACGGAACACGTCGAACAAGAAACTGTCTTCAATTTGCACCATCATCGGGCGCACGGACACGTCGATCGTTTTCACGTGCACGAGCGGGATGGAGCGGTCCATCACTCGAACGAGGCGTGCATAGGACGGCCGACCGGACGCCGTCGCGAAGACGACCTCCCGCAAGGCCCCGACTCGCTCATCGTCGAGCTGAATCGACCCCACGCGAAAGTCGAGCTCCTGTACGTCTTTCCCAAGCGATGGCTCCCGGCCTTGGGCCGCGTAAAGCAAGATCCGCTGCACAGTGAGCAGTGCGATGTCCTCTGCGTGATCCTTCAGCAACACGTTCACGCTGTCCAGCTCGATCTTGAGCCCGTGCTGGTGAAACGGCTGCAACAGGATCGTGTCGATATGGCTCTCGCAGGTGAGACTGATGGCGTACCGTCCCTCCATTGCGCGAACGCGGAGGAAGACACGTCTCATCCCCCCTTCCCCCCCCTTTCGACCTCCGCTGTGCGCCGCGGGAACGATGGCCTCCTGATTGAGCGCTCTCCGGCCCTTGACGGTCATCAGCATGGCCGTACTTAAATTGAGTGTGAACGTCTCGCCCGTAACCGCGGCGGCAGCGCTCGACGATGAGGCAAGAACGCGAAAATGAATGATCTGCGCATGAGCTTCCATGTCCCACACGAACCCTTTGCTGGTGCGCGGATACACGGTGAGGTGCTCGCGGCGGACGCCACGCTGGCGCACCTCCACCACGTGCTCCGTGCGGTTCTCAACCAGCAACGGCGGCTTCTTGATAGCGTCTACGCTAACCATCAGCATGCAATCTCGCTGGTACACAGCGACACGCACCACAGAAAAGGACGAGCGGGTCCCCGTGTGGCTGTCCGCGCTGTGGCCGCAAGACGTGCCAGCATTCTGAGGGAGGAGGGCGGTCACGGGAATAATACCATTCGCATTTGCGCTCGACGCGACGCTTGTCACGTAGCGCAAATTGAGCGTCGTATCTCCGATGGAGTCGATTACCACCTCGTCGGACCACTCGCAGGCTGGCAGATCGGGACTGTCGGCGTATTTCAACTGGATCGCGTTTGTGCCACGGCGAGCGGCCGTTTCTATGGGCCACGTGTGTCCATCTCCCATCACGGCCGACTCGCATGAATTGGTCCGACGGAGCACCAACGCCAAACCCGTGCGGTTCATCAACAGCCAGCGGGGAGTGAACGTGACGATCACCGTGGACTGTAGGCCGCCGCGCCCCTTCGCGAAGCTCGCGGAGTAGCCAAGGGTGACTGCCGTGACCGAATCCTGGTAGCACGTGGCAACCTGCAGTGCGCCCAGGGAGTCGAGAATGATGTTGTCCGACCACTGTGTCCACATGAGCGTCCCCTCCGAGGTGTGACGGCCGACGCGAATGCAAATCGCGCTCCGTTTCTGCTTGCCGTCATGCACGTGGATGTCGGAGCACACTAGAAACGGCCTCGTGCTCGACGGCGGCAACCCGTCATCCTTCTGTCCGGCGCAAAGCCGCATGGGCTTCATGGTCCGCCGCTCGGCAAGCTCAATGAAATGCGTCGTGTGGTTGACGATCCAGTAGCTGCACGTGATGGTGACCATCCGATAGCTGTAGTCCAAATGGAGCACCAACGGGTTGCGATTTTGGTCGTAGATGTAAACGTGAGACGCGCGCTGACGGCGATCCTTGGAACGGATGAGGACCGGCTCGGTGCGGAAACGGCCGAGCGTCTGTCCGGAGCAAGCTTGCTCCAGCATCACCTCGGCATAGACATCACTCAAAGGTTGCACGTGCGTCACGGGGATCGCCGCGCCGTCGTCTAACTCGAGCGTGGCGAGATGGGCGAATATCTCTTCGTGCTTTCCGGCGGCGTTACTTCTCGCGTCGGCAAATCGGTTCGTTTTGGACACAACAGCTCGCCGTTGAAAGAGCCCCAGGCTGAGCTTAGAACCCGTCAGGTTAGTGACACTGAAGGCCGCTTCGAATTGAACCCGAACGTCGCAGAGGTCCTCTTTGAGTCGACGGTCGGTCTGCGTGGCATCCGTGAACGGCACGACGCCGTTTGATGTTAGCGATGTCATCGCGCGTTCATCGGACAGTCCTCCTCCCGCGAGCGAAATGTCTTGAAGCGGCACACGCGGACCCACGTTTAACACAAAGTAAACAGCCCTTTGCCGGGTGACGTTCGGCGTGAGCACCTCGCACGTACACAGGAACTGCTGCTCGTACAAAAACGGGATGTTCTCGAATGCGAGGCCCACGCAAGCAGCGGCACACGGAATCGGTGACGACGACGAAGACGACGATCCGCTTGTCGATGATCCGGGCGTCGGTGGCAGCTTCGGACGGAACACGCACCTCTCTCTCATGAGATGAGCCGGTATCGCAAGCGTCTCCCCGGGTTCGATAGTGCCGACTTGCTCCAGCTCGACGGGAAAATGCAGTGTGTTGGTGAACGACACGTTGGAGCGTAGGACGACGTGTTTCTGTCCGCCCCGAAGTGAGATGTCGGCGACGCATCGGGTCGGATTCACGTGGCTGTCATACAGCGTCATGGAGTACGTTCCTGTGCGGCTGACGCACAAGAGGCAGGGTGTCGCGGTTCGGCGGCCTTCGCGAATGAGCTCGACGGTGTGTTGACTGACGGGTAACTCACGCCCTTCGTTTCGCGGAAAATTGAAGCTTGCCACTGTGGTTGACCTCGAAGGGACAACGACCTCGTCGCCAGCCGAAGCGATCGCGGTAGTACTTGCCGTCATCTCGGGCAACACGGGCGACGTCGTCCCCCCTCTCGTGGAGGCGTCGACAGGCGTCGTGTCGGCGGCGCTACCGATGGCTCCGACAAAACTGAGAAGCCGCACGGGCTTTGGAAACAAATCCGAGTTGTTTTGGGCAAAGTTGACGATGAGCGGAAAGCCGAGGTACTGGGTCATGACGTACTGGTTGAACATGATCGACCGTCCGCCGCTGGCAGCCGCCTCCGCCTTGACGCCGCGACGCGAGGAGGAGGCGTGTTCCCTGCCGCCGTCACTACGGCGATCGTCGTCATCGTCATCATCATCGTCGTCTGCCTCATCCAGGCGCCGCGCCATGGCTCCCATGCGCCTGGAGGAGGCCGTCGCCGCGGCGGTTCCCCCGACGGTGATGGCCTGGGCACCACTGCCGAGGTTGGTCGCATTTCCCCCCGTTGTCGTTGTCGACGCGGCGGTGCTGCCATTCGAAATGAAGAGCTGTTTCAGCGAGAGCATTCGATGGACGGCGTGAGCCACGGCAGGCGTGACGATCAAGTGCACATCGCGGACGTGCACGCCGATCGTTTTCGACCCCTTGCGCTGCATGACGTCTTCGATGGTTACGTTGCGGACCTCTTTGAAGGCGATATCCGTGTCGACCTTGTACAGCAGCGCCTCCCAATTGCCCGTTTCCAAGTTGTAGTACTCGAGTTTGACTCCAAACCGCACGTGGCATATCACGGTGCGCTGGGACATGGCGAGTTGGGGCGACTGAATGTGAAACAGAGACAGATACAAGAGGGGCTGATCGACCGCGGTCGTGTGATCGTCGACGAGGAAAAGACCCACGTGGGGCAGCTCGATGTAGATGGCCGTCGTGTTTTCGCGCAGTGTGTCATCTTCGCCGCTGCTTCCCGCGTTGCCGCCCCCGCTTTCCTTGACCGCGGCGAGGTACACTTCGTCCTGCATTGGGGCTTGGTTGAGGCCTTGCCCAAGGGTGCCGAGGGCCTTTTGCGCCTCCTCCACGGTTTCCTGAACCAGTCGAACGTCACCGGCTCGCAGACGCACGTCAAAACCAGACTTCGAGGTGACTTGTACGTGCTGTCCGAGACGTGGCTGTGCAGTGAGCGGGTCGACTCCACCAGAGGACACGAAAACTTCAAACCGAAAGGGTTCGATGAGCTGACTGTAGTCTGCGGCGGCGACAACGGCTTCAGCATTTCCTTTCCTGAAAGGTGACGGGTCCGCGTCACGCCGCGCCCGACTGCGACCGCTGGCCGCTGCAGTCGTCCGGCGGTAGTTGGCAGTGTAGATGCAGCGAGCGCTAATATCACTCGCGTGAACTTTGAGCTTTGTGCGAGGTAGCGTCAGACGTGGCGCGTCCACCGCGGGGGGCTGAACCGAGTACTCGCACGTCGCGGAGGCAGACACCGTGAGCGCTCGGTCGTCGTTGGCATCTGGGAGGGTGAACTCCAGTGCGCCCTCGAGCTCGTAGAGCTGCGGCAACACCACGTTTGACGGCACTTTCGCTGGTCGCTTGGAAGCGGCCGGCGCTCCGGCGGACGGCGGCTTGGAAGCGGACGGCGGCGGGAGCGGTTCGTGCGGAGCAGCACAAGGCTGCGGAGCCGGGCCGCCACCGGCGGCGGCTGTGTGGGCACCACTGGCGACCGTCGTCATGTTCATCGGCGCGCCGACGACGGTGACGTTGCTCAGCACGATGCAACCGCCGTTTCCCGCGGAGTAGAAGTGCACCAACTCATGACCATACAAAAACAGAACCGCGTTGCGGATGACAAGAGTGACGCCAGCCTCGACGAAGAGTAACGCACCGGATCCTGGGAGCAAGTGAATTTCTTTTGGAATGGGCCGCCTAGGGAAGTGGCCGCGGTTACGTCGCCGCTCCCCGTTGTGCTCCTCCTCGTTGGACTCGTCATCGTCATCATCATCGCTGCCGCCGTCGTCGCCGCGACCCCCACCGTCCAGGGTCACGAGGTTGAACTCACTGCCAACCGCGCGCACGACCTGTCGAGAGGACAAGACGAGGCGACTGGTGAGGACGTGCGTGTCGGCAACGGTGATGATTTGCGCGACCCCGATGGTCGGCAACACGATGCGGCGGTAGGGTTCGTAGATGAACTCGATCGCCGGAACAATGTCCTTATCTTTTAGGTAAATGCCGGCGGTGCCTAATTTGCAGGTGACGCGAGACCATTCCTTCGGCAGCTGCTGCATCGTGACCGTGATCGGTGTGCGGTGAGGGGCCGCCGCCGCCGCATCACCAGCAATGAGTGCTACGTTTGTCGCCGCCGCGGGCACATTCGACTCTCCACTCTTTCCGCTGCGCTTTTGGGACGCACCACCCGTGGAGTGGCAACCGAGCTCCACTAGTGGCCGACGATCGTTCACCGCGACGGAAACGCGGCTCAGGGTCACGCTCGTATCCACGACGCCGCTCATGGGTGCCGTGTGCGTGGCGATGAGGGTGCCGAGAGCCACGACGACCTTGACCGTTTCCGAGTGCACGCTCATTTTGAACTCGACGAGCTGGACGTCCACTCTGAGATCGCCGATGGAGCCAGCGCTCGCAGCATTGGGCGCCGAGGAGGAGGGAGGCAGCAACGATCCGTCGCCAGCGGCAGCGTCCGCTTCGCAGAAGATGATCTTTTCCCCCTCCTCGTCGTCAACCGCCGAGGCGCTCAAATCCCCGCCGCGGGACGCCGACAATGGCAGTTGCACTCGACTTTGCCCCACCAGAGACTTCCCTCGGGTTCGGATCGCTTGAGTGAGCAGCGTCGCGGCATCGGAAGATGGAACGGCGGAGGCCGCCGGGTTACTATCGCCGAGGAGTCCTTCACCGCCGATGTCGAGCGGACCCCCCCGCTCCGAACGGTCGCTGCGCGGTTGGGTACCTGCTGAGGAGGGCATCCGTCCCCGCAGATTCGACGCAGCAGCAGCTGACGTTGGAGGTGCGGCGGCATCGTCGCCCTCCAGCGTGAGGGCGGCTCGCTTGACTAGCTGGTCCTCGTCCGGCACCAAGTGGCGCACAGCGGATCGGAGTAGAGCCTCGTAAAACTCCTGCGCCACATTGACGACCACGGGGTCCACGCGGATGTCGAGCGCGGTCGAGAGGTTCGGGCACATCACCACCATCACCGCGAGATTCGTTGACTTCACGACTTTGACTTCCGGGGCGTGAAGGGGATGGAGGTGAAAGGCGGTGAGGCTGACATCATAGATCGTCGTCCAGGGCGGATCCGCGGCCATCGGAGTACTCACACCCCCTTCCTCTTCCTGACTCTGATGACGCTCTCGCTCCGACGCCGGAAGTGGTGCGACCATGGACCGTGAGAATACCACCTCGCCGAGGTTGGCCACGACGCCTCGCGTGATGTCGTCGTGCTCCGTGACGATGATGCACGGCGATGAGGCGCGGACGCACAGGTAGCCCGCATTCGTCGTCGCCATGGTTTGGACGTCCTGGGCTGTCTTCTCGGAAATGGCATGTCGTCCCATGACGTCCCCGTCCTCGCCATCGAAATTAGCGAACCATGCTGCCTCCTCACCCTCCTCAGGAGGGGGATAGGAACCCGTCAAGGGCGGTGCCGATGATGATGTTGTTGCCCTGCCGCTGCTGGTTGACGAAGAGGCAACCACCGGCGCACCGTTCCCTCCACGTTCCTGACGCCACGATAACACATCGCCCAGCGAGGCGACGTCGGCACACAAGGGCAACGTCAACCAACGCTGCAACGCCGAAAGGACTTCCGTCCGGGGCACGGTGATCCATACACAGTGCACCGTGATGATCGTGCCGGCGTCGCCCGATTGCTCAATCGTCACCAGCTGCTGACCGGAGTCTTGTCTCGGTGTGAGCAGCGGCACCAAGGAGCCCCCGGAATCCAAATCAGACCAACCATGAGGGGCTGCCCAGAGAATGCTCGGATGCGTGAAGGCGCCGGCTGAGGAAGTAGAAGCGGACGACGACGTTGTTGCCGCAGGGGAACGCAGCGAGGGGGCGGCCCTTTGCGGCGGCGCCGTCGTCAGATCCTCCACCGACCGGCGGTGCTGTCTGGGTGACACTTGCCTGGAAGAGGACGACTTTGGCCGCTTGGTGCGCGGCAGACGTCCAGCGCCGATTTGCGCGCTCATCGTTTCCACACTTCCGCGGAGTATCGAGGACGTCGAAGTGGTCGTTCGTCGTCGTTGGTGCACACGGGGCGTCGAGGCAGCAGCGGTGGAGTAAACCTGCGGAATGCGAAGGCCGGGAACTCGGGCCGGATTTTGCACGACGGTTGCCGACACTGCGGGTGCGGTCGGCGACCATTCTGACAGACGATCGAGGATGGTCACGGTTGCGGTGGTCGACTTCACATCGATTTCCACGCCGCAAACTTGAACGAGTAAGAAATGAGGACACGGCGAACCTTCGGATGACCCGTAGTAAGAGGAGGCCGCCGCGACACCCGCAGGCGCAGAGGAGTCCTGCGGCTGTTTGTGGTCTGGAAGCTTTACGGCCTCTTTGTCCGCGGAGTGCACGTGTTGAGGATGCCGTGGAGCGGCGGCTTCTTGCTGCGGCCCTGCGGGGTGGGCGAGGGGATGATGGTCTTCCTTGAGCATCGGCGTCGGGAATGGAGATACGAGCGATAGCGCGTCGATTTGGAAGTGGTATTGCGCGATGACCGAGTGCTGATGAACGTGCCGATGTCGTTGCTTCGTGGAGGGGGTGGTGTTCGATGCCATGGTGGGGCGGCTGCTGCTGTTTTTCGGGGGCTCTCCTTCTTCTCCACGCTGGGCGGCGGTCATGGTCGTCCGGTCGGGAGAATGACCCACTTCTTCATCTTCACCACCATTGTAAAGTGCCCCACTGGTCGTATCGGGTGATTCGCGTGCGACAGTGGAAGCCGCGCGTTGTCGTCGTCGTCGTGCTGCCTCCTCCTCTTCCTCTTCATCTCCAGCAGGCTGCGCCGCGGCGTTTCCGACCTTTCTTCTTGGGGTGTAGGGTTCCCATTTGAACATCGGGGCGACGGCGTTGCGGACGTCGAGGTCGAGGAGCGTGTCCCGGAGGGTGAACCACGCCTCCGGGTGGACGACCACGTCGATCGCTGGAATATGCGCTTCGCATAACATAGCGACGGAAGAGAGCTGACTGGACGCATTGATGTCTGATGTCGACGCATCGTCGGGAATCGACGGGGCTGTCGTGGTGGCGACGCCTGTGACCGTTTGCAAGTATCGCACCACAAATGGCTGCGAGATGTGCAGAAAGCGCGCCGTGCGCTCGGGCCCGACGACTCGGTCGATGATTTCCTCCGCGGAGAGTGCTTCCGTCACGTCGATCGGAGTGGTCAAGCGACGAAACGATTCGGCCGCCGTGCGGGGCGTCGTCGTGGTGGTTGCCAGGCGCCGCGGGGTCGAGGCCGTCGCCATGGCGGCTCGCCTCGTATCTTCCGTGGAGTTTGTGGCACCTCGTCGTTCGGACGGAGGGCCAAAGAATGAAATGGCAGTTGGGCTGCCGTCGAAGTACGTCGTGCACACGGCGCTCAGGCGGTCGGCCCCGTACAGCGAGTCGAACTCACCCGCGGTGTTCCAGTTCAACCACACCCGCAGGTGCCCCATGGACACCCACACGCTGGGCCGGTTGTTGTTTGCCGTTGTCTCCCTTCCGTCTGCCTCCGCTGCGTCGCGCTCGTGCGGAGGTCCTTTGCTGTGCGTGCGCCGCCGCGCGGCAGTCGCGTTCGTTTCGGCGCCGCCGTACTCATCATCTTCGTCGTCGTTGCGGACGCCGAGGCGATCGCTTAATGAAGACGGAGGCGCGACGAGCGCTGCCACGCGGTTGCCGCCGCCCTTCTGGGAGGAAGCGGTCGCCGCGTGCGACGACGCGACGCTTCCTCCTCCGCCACCCAGACCCTCCTCCACGGGGACGTAGAACATGCGGTGTGACGAGGGCAGGCCACTCGCACTCGACGGCGGTTCGATGGGCGGCGGTGCCATCACGCCGGAAGTCTGCATGACGAAGCTGCCGCCGTGCGCCGGCGAGAAGCCGAGGAAGGCGTTCGTGCCGTCGTCCAGAGGGCTGCGGCTGCGACTTCGTGCCGCCATGGATCCTCCAGCTGCGGCCCCTCCCGCCGCTGATTTTTGATGCCGTGGCGGTTGCCTCGCACGTTGACGACGACTTTTTTCGTGTTCGCGGAACAGTCGTTTCTTTTTACACAGCCAATTTTCCCCCTCTTCGAATAGATGCCAATCGACTTGCGCCGCGGTGATGTCGTATGTCATCGTGGGCACCGTGCGGGGAGAAGCTGAGGCCCCCGGAACCCCACTGGCGGCGGCGACGGCGACGGCGACCGGTGGTGGCTGCCGGAAGAACCTTCGCTCTGCGACGGGAACCACTTGCTGCAA
>ERZ1292630.640-Hain-H41-02um-R3-640-length-35752-cov-6_pt2 | contig 12125 bp, 6 predicted proteins | sample MGYA00564408_ERZ1292630 | MGnify/ENA primary metagenome ERZ1292630 (study PRJEB36523, sample SAMEA6512641) | groundwater metagenome | collected 2019-01-08 | study: AquaDiva: Metagenomics assemblies of 32 groundwater samples | reverse complement strand
CAGGCACGCGCGGCTTACCTGTGCGCCGGTGTACCTCGACTGGGGCGCGCTGGGTACGATTCAGGTGTCCGACGACGAGATCGTCTCCGGCGCGTTGTACGAGATACAAGCGGTCCATCAGCCCTGTGATCCGGGCGTCGAGAGCAACTTCACGACGCCGCTGCAGGTGCGGACCGTCGCGCGGTGGGCCGACGTGACCGGTCCGTTCAATCCGCCGAGCACGACCACGCAGCCGGACATCATCGATGTGTCGGCGCTCGTCGACAAGTTCAAGAATGCGTTGGGGGCCGTGACCAAAGCCCGTGCCGATCTGAACCCGGATGTTCCGGATCAGGAGATTGATTTCGCGGATATTACCCTGGCGGTGGACGCGTTCAGGGGTTTGCTCTATCCGTTTGACGGACCGTCGGGCTGTCCCTGACGGATCGCGGTGCGAGAGAATCACGCGCGCCGTGGAAAGGTGGACGACGAATTATGCACACCCCGGTCCCTACCCAGCGCATCGTTGCCGCCCTCGGCGGGCTGGCCTTGCTGGTTTGCACCGCAAACGTTGCGGCCCAGGCCGCTTCGGACTCCGCGCCGGCGGGTTTCTCCCCCAAACGAACCAGGCCCGTCGTCGCGGCTGCGCAACTGCGTCTGGACCCCGCCACGCGCCCCGACGCATGGAGCGATTCAAGAACGGTGCGACTGGGCGTCTTGGACGCGTCGCCTCTGTTGGCCGAAGACGCGGCGCGCGCCGCACAGTCCGGCGTTCCCCTTCGCCTCGGGATCAATCGTCCGGTTCCCGGCGGACCGATCTCGCCGACCACGGGCGGATCGTGGACGACGCTGCCCGACGGCAGCGCGTTGTGGACGCTTCGTCTCCAGGCCGCCGCCGCGAAGGCCGTCCGCGTCCACTTCGCGCAGTTCGATCTCGAGGACGGTGCGCGCGTCGTGGTTCGCGGCGCCGCGGGTGACGCCGACGCTTATCGCGGAAAAGGTCCGAATCGCGACGGTGCTTTCTGGGCCGCTGCTACTCCGGGCGACAGCGTATACATTGAGTATTTCGATCCGACAGGAAAGCGTGACGTTCGACTGGCGATCGACGAGGTTTCGCACCTCTACCGCGACCCCGGTTTCGATCCGCCGATCGGGCAGCCGAATGCACCGGGTGACGGCGGGATCGCCGCACTGCTCCCCTGCGAACAGGATGTAATGTGCTTCACGGTCGATCAGGCGGCCCGCGACTCCGTCGCTCGGATTGTTTTCACTGTGCCGGGAGAGGGCAGCTTTCTCTGCTCCGGCGGTCTTCTCAATGACGCCGATGCGAACACGTATGCGGGGTATTTTCTGACAGCCAATCACTGCATCAGTGATCAGGCGACCGCGAGCAGTCTGACGGCCTATTGGTTCTATCAGTCCGTTGCCTGCAACGGCAGCGTTCCCAGTCTCACCACGCGACCGAAATCCATCGGCGCGACGCTGCTGGCCACTTCGAGCCTGAGCGACTTCACGTTCATGCGGCTCAGCACCGATCCCGAAGACGGGCAGGGTTTCGCGGCGTGGACGACGACCGCGCCTTCGGGAACGGTGCGCGGCATTCACCATCCGGGGGGATCGTTCAAGCGGTTCAGCGAGGGTTTTACGACGATGGCACAGCCGATTTGTTTTCCGACTTTACGGTTCGTCTCCAACGACTGGACCGTGGGCGTTACGGAAGGCGGATCGAGCGGATCGCCGCTTTTCAACGCCAACTGGGAGGTCGTCGGACAGCTTTACGGCGCGTGCTATATCAACACGCCGGGATGCGACAATCCACAGGATTACAACAACGTGTACGGACGATTCAGTTATTCGTATCCCTCGTTCTCGTCCTATCTCAACACGATCACGCCGGACGACGCCTTTGAGAACAACGACACGACGGCCGAGGCGCCCGCTCTCGGCGTGGGGGTCTACACCCTTCGTCTCGTCGACTTCGACGACTATTTCAAGATTGTGCTTGCGTCAGACTCGGACGTAACGGTGTCGGCTTCGTTCAATCCCGCCGACATGGACCTCGACCTTTTCCTGCTGGATTCGGGCGGCGCGGTCATCGCCACGTCGGCGGGCCTGAGCGGCGTGGAGTCCATTGTCATGTCGGTGCCGGCCGGCACGTATTACATCCACATGCTTAAGGATACCGGATGGGGCGGGGATTATACGCTAAACTACAGCGCGTTTCTGTCCGGGTGCATTCCACCGGCCGCGGCGGCGGCGGAATCCGGCGGGCTCATCAAGAATCGGTTCATTTCCATGGAACCGGGTGCGACGAGTCAGCCGACGGCCGTGCGGGTCACTCTGGCGTCCCTGCACCATCCCGATCCGCCGAACAATCCCGGTTCGCCGCCGCCGAACTTTTCGGCGTTCGAAGGCCAGGTGCGCTGGATCGGTCCGCCGACCGATTACGTCGAGACCACCAACCCCGCGACGACTTTCAAAGGCGCCATGCTCCAATGCGGGCCTTACTATACGGATTGGAGCACCGTGGGATTGATTCATGTGTTCGGTTCTGAGATCGTCCCCAGTTCCGCCTATGACGTTGCGGTGGTCGGCGAGCATTGTGATCCGGCCAACGAGAGCAACTACTCCGCCGTGCTCACTGTTTCGACGGGAATGTGGGGCGATGTGGCTGCATCGTTCCAGCAGCCCTGGCCGGCGTCGCGCACGCAACCGGATATCGCCGACGTGTCCGCGATCGTGGACAAGTTCAAGGCGGCGAACGGCGCGGCCATCGTGGCGCGGGCGATGCTCCAGCCGGACGCGCCCAATCCGAACGCTTCGATCAGTTTTTCGGATATTTCGGCCTGCGTCGATGCGTTCAAAGGGGTCGCCTACCCGTATCCCGGCCCGTCGCCGTGCCCGTAGCGATCCGTCGGAACCGTCTTATCCGAACCCGGAGCGCAAGCGACGGGCCCTATGCAGTCTCCGGCGGGGTGGATCGGCCCCGCGCTGGCCATCATATTGCGCGAACGGGCGGGTTTCATCGCGCAACCTCCCTCGACAGACAGACTTGCGCCGATTGGTGCACGACCCATGTCCAAAACGTTGCGAAGCTGCCTAAAGCATCGCTCGCAGCGGCACTTGTGTGTCCGTCACAACAGCTTCGCGCAATATGTTGGCAAGCGACGGGCCCTATGCAGTCTCCGGCGGGGTGGATTGGCCCCGCGCTGGCGCTTGGGGTTCGGATCCGGCGGCGTTGGTCTGTGTCACGATGTGTCACCTGGCGTCCGGCGCTTGTCGGCCGGGCGGAACCGCGTACAGTTCGACGTAGCGCGCGTGCAATTCCGGATTCGGATGGTTGAACGCACGGACGAGCGACAGCCCTTCTTGCTGGAGACGAGCCATCACCCGCTCGAGCTGCGCGGCAGTTGTGGGCGGGGCTAATCCGTACGTCCGCTCCAATCGTCGAACCTCGCTCCAATTCACCAGGACGTGCGTGTATCCCCTGCCGCCAAGCCAATCCATCACTCCGGGCGCATCGGCGGCGTGGATCATTTCCAGAAACGGACTGCGGTTGAAGGCGACGCAATAGTCCACGTTTCGCCGGAAGTAGAACACCCTGGACTCGCCGACCAGGAGCACCTTCGCGTCGTCCGGCAATTCTTCGTTGGCGGCGCCGAGATACGCGAACCCCGGCACGCGGCCCTCGTAGAAAAGTGACGCCGGCGCTCCGCCCGGCGACTCGCGCGCGTGTCGAAACGCCGCGAACGTAATGTTCCACGCCGCACCGCCAACGATTACCGCGGCGACGAGTACGGCTCGATGGTTGCTTGCGCCCGCGGGGACCGCGCGCCCGCCGAGAATCGCGAGTGGAATGATGAGCGGAACGGCGAACCTCGCGTATTCGTGCGTAGCCAATGTCCAGACTGAAATCTGCAAGGCGAGCATCAGCACCAGCGCGGCGTCCACGCGATTGCGTCGACGCGACATGAGTCCGGCGAGTCCGAGTGCGAGAACCGTCGGACCGAACCGTTGATCGGAATCGCCGACAATACGGCCCCAGAGACCATGTGCGCGCGCGGAAAGTGTGCGCTCATCCGGCTTCAACGCGTGACCGCGATCCCATTGTTGTGTTTGCTCCGCGCTCCAACCCTGCGGAGCGGCGCGGAATAAGTCGTTGGCGAGCGGGAAGACGGGGTTGCCGGTCATGAACTGGTTCTTCACCAGCCACGGAGAAAACGCGACAAGTGTTCCGAGGACGAATACAAGCCCGGCTTTGATCTTCTCCGAGAGTCGAAACGGCATCAACGCGACCGCCGGCAGCAACGGCAGCGCAATCAGCGCAACCGCGGTGTATTTGCATCCGCACGCCAGGCCGGCCAATACCCCGGATAGGGCGGCCCATCGGATCGGCGAGGCGTGTAGCGTGTAGGGTGCGTCCCGGACGCACCCTTCTGTTCGGCGGTTGGAAGACGAGGTGCGTCCGGGACGCACCCTACTTTCGGAGGCGCGCAACATCGCCGCCGCCGCGCACATGCCGAAAAACAGCATTCCGTTTTCGACGTAGGCCAGGCCGCTGAGATACTCCAACCAGCCCGTCGTGGCTGCGATCGCACCGCAGACAGCGCCCGCGCGCGGCGACCAATCGCGACCGATCGCCCACGCGGCGGCAACGGTCAGGGCGGCCAGAAAAAAATGGATCATGTTTGCGACGGTTCCGGCTTCCAGTGGGTCGCCGTCCACGACCATCGCCAGCAGGTAGAGCATTTCGACGTTGGCCGGGAAGTTCGCGTAGACGTTGTGCGGCAGGTAGGCGATTCGCCCGTCTTGCAGATACTCCTTGGGAAGTTGCAGGTGATATTCGAGAACGTCGTACCCGTAGCCCTCTTCCTGCCAGACGAATCCCGGCGCGTTCGACGCGGCCAGCAGCGCCAGCGTGAGAAAGGGCGCCGCGACGATCCACAGGAGTCGCCAGCGCGCGGCTGATCCATCGCGGTCGCTCGGGACTGCGTATTTTTCGTCTTGAGCGCTAGGTCGAATCCGCCGGAGTCGAACAACGCCGGCCGCCGCAATCGCACCAAGAAGCACAATCCAAAGCGTTCGATTCAGCAATCCCAGCAGCCCGCCGACGAGCACCAGAACCGCAATTGCACCGAGACCCAGTGCGGCGCCGAAGATCAATTGCCATCGCCGCGGCAGCGGATCCAATCGAAACAGCGGCGTAAGCCACAATCCCCCCAGCGCGGCGGGAACGACAATCACCGCCGCCGACAGCGCGTCGACGAGCGCCGTCAGCAGCGCGTACCGCGAAACGACTCCGAGGGTGGAAACGCCCAGAAAGCAAAGAATGCAAGCGAAAAGTGGCGGCGATGGGAAACCCGATCTGCCGGACGCAACGCGAGTCGTCTGGGGCACGTTGCGGTCAAGCCTCCAACCGAATCCGGCATCGACGATGCGCGGAACCCGCCGAGCGCGCACTCGCCGGACGCACAAGCTTGTGACCGGACATGCCGATCAGTATAGTGCCGGCCTGTTTGTGTGCCAGCATGTTCGCCGTTAGACGCCCGCGATGCGCGACCGGCCAGTCGCATCGTACCGCTCGATCATCGGAGCAGACCGTGGCCAAATCCGACAGCGATTTTTCGTTGCCCATCATCGCCGCGGCGGCGGAAGTCGCCAGGGCCGTCTCCGCACGCGTGCTGTTCGCCTACGTGCATGCTGTCGAGAACGTGCCCGGGCTGCTCGACGCCGTCAAGCCGCCGACCAGGGTCGTCCTCATCTGCCGCGACGCCCGCGACGAGGAACTGGCCGGCGCAGCCAAGGTCGAAAAACTCTTCGTCCCCGCGTTCGACCTGACACGCATGGGGCAGATCAAGATGGCCACGCTCATCGCCTTTTCGCAGCAACTTCTCAGGGCGGGCGACGTGTTTGTGTTTCTCGCCGGCATCAGCGGCCGCAGCGTGGACACGCTCGTGACCATGCGCGTCGGTGAGGAGTACGAGCTTTTCCAGACCGTCGGCCAGCCCAGGCTCACCGAACACATCCGCCGCCCGGTCTTCGAGAAGGTGTTGCGAATGGCGCTCGAGCTCGCTCACGAGGGCCGCGAGGGCAAGCCCGTCGGCTCGCTCTTCGTGATCGGCGACCACCGCGAAGTGCTCAAGTACTCGTTCGAAGGGCGGATCAATCCATTCAAGGGCTACACCGAACGGCAGCGCAACATTCTCGACGACTCCATGACCGACACCGTCAAGGAGATCGCCAAGCTCGACGGCGCGTTCATCATCAAGGGCAACGGGGTGATCGTGTCGGCCTGCGCGATCCTGCGGCCCACGCTCGCCGGCGAGCAGCTTCCGCAGGGACTGGGCTCGCGACACGCCGCGGCGTCGGGCATCACGGCCACGACCCGGAGCATCGCCGTCAGCCTATCCGAGTCCACCGGCGACGTGCGCGTCTGGCGTCGCGGTGCGATGATCACCGAGCTCGAGCGGTCGCAGCACAGTTCCCACGACCTGACGCCCGCGCCCACGCGCAGGGCGCTCCGCCCCGATTCCGGGGCCAAGCGCCCCGACGCCGGGTGAGCACGGAAGCAACTTTCCTCCAGTCATGCGCAAGTACACGGCGCGGCCTTCGGCCGCAGCCAAACGTCGAAACGTCAAAAAGTCAAAACGTCCAAACAGGGGCCGCGCGGGCGCCGTGCTCACGCTCGCGTGAGCATGTTCAGGAGGACATAGCATGGCCACGCAAGCGTGGACCATGCCACGCACCGGGGCGCCCGCCGATCAAGGGCTTTTCGACTTGTGATTCTTTCGGAGTTCCTCGGCCATGGCCTTGATCTCGGTCAGATCGCGGCGCATTTCGCTCCAGCCGTACCACAGTGCATAATCGGGATTGGCGTGAAACGTGCCCTGAAAGGCCCGCATGCGGTGTTCGAGGTGCATGACGAACAGTCGCTGCTCAACGGGCGTCGGCGCGTCGTGGAAAGTCAGCAAATCGGGAAACGCATAGGCATAATTGTCGGGCTTGCGGAGCACGCCGTCCTTGTACAGGTCGGCGATGATGCGGATCGCCTCGGCGAGCAGCCGATCGGTTTCCTGAATCATCTTGTCGCCCTTGGCGAGCTCGGCCTTGGCGAAGTTCGCCGAGTGACACTGATTGCAGGTCTTGAGCATCTTGTCGCGGCCGGTCTGCCATTCGTCCTGCGTGAGCCGGGCCACCTGGGCGGCCTTAACCACGTCGAGTCGCCCGGTCGGTTTGCCGTCGGGATCAAGCACGCCGAGGGCCTGCAGAATCGTCGTCTGATCGGCGGCCCATTGCTTGTCCTCGGGAAGCGGTAATCGCACGGCCAGGAATCCCCACGGCGCACGCACCTCGTGGTTGCCCTCCTGCATGTGACAGGTCTGGCAAGTAGGTGCGGAGGCCGTCGGCGGGAGCACGCCGTTTTGCTTGAGCAGCGCACGGACGCCGTGCTTGCTGGCCGAATACATCTCCCACTGCGGGTGATCGAATCCCATGTGGCAGGTCTGACACGCCTGCGGCTGGCGGGCTTCCGTCACGGAAAAAAGATGCCGCGTGTGGCAGGCGTCGCACGAGGCCACACCGAATCCCGCACCATCTTTCTTGAGTTGTTTGATCTCATCTTCGGTCTTCAGCCCGATCTTGTGGCAGCCCCCGCAGCCTTTCATGCCTTCCATCATCGCGACGGGCTGGGCGTGGGCGGTGGGCATGGCCTTCATCGCCGCCCAGGCGAAGGCGTGCTTGCCGCTGCTGAACTGCTTGACCTGCTCGGCGTGGCATTGGCCGCAGGTCTCGGGAGTGGGAATCTTGGCCTTGTCGAAGTCGGTGGCGGACTTGTGGCCGTCGCCGTGGCAGGCGTCGCAGGTCACGGCGTTTTCGGCGTGCTTGCTGAGTTGCCAGTCGTTGACGATGCCGGGCGTTATCTTCTTGTGGCACTCGATGCAGACGGTGCCGTCCGCGAAGGCGGAGGTCGCAAACAAAACAACACAACAGGCCGATAGACGCACCATCATCGCAGAACCCCTGACCTTTCTTCTCTTTAGTCCCGACCCAAACGTCCGAACGCGTGACAAGAATAGCGACTGGGAGCCGGGGGTGAAGAGCCCGCCTGCCGACACGCGAGCTTTGCTCCAGTTATGCGTAAGAACACGTAGTGATGAATCAAGGGTCTCTTGCGGGCTATCTTTACGAAGGATAGCATTTTCAAAAACTACAGGAAGGAATGGCCATGCCTAAAGACCGATTCGAACCTGTTCGGAGTCTCTTCGTCCGGCGATGGGGCGAGATGGCCGCAAGCTGGGGCATCAGCCGGACGATGGCGGAAATCCACGCGCTGCTGCTTCTCGCCACCGAACCGCTTTGCACCGACGACGTGATGGAGCACCTCGCCGTCTCGCGCGGCAGTGCCAGCACGAACCTGCGGCAACTCGTTAACTGGGGGTTGATCCACCGCGTCCATCAGCGAAACGACCGCAAGGAATACTTCGAGGCCGAAAAGGACGTCTGGCAGATGTTCGAGACGATCACCCGCGAGCGGCGGCGGCGCGAGGTCGAGCCGATCGTCGAGACCATCGAACGATGCCTTTCGATGATCGACAAAGAGCAGGGTCGCTTGAGCGGCGAAGCCAAGTCCGACGCCGACGCCTATCATAAGAGTTTTGTCGATATTCTCGAATTCTTCGGACTGATGAACACGGCTTTCAACGGAATCAGCAAGGTGGGACCCGCGGGGTTTAAGCCGCTGGTACAGGCCTTGAGCGAATTCGCGACGGCCATACCGGACAATCGGTAAACCGCGCCGCTTTCAACATGGAGGCGCCGAACCCGAAGTGTACAGACGCACCGGCACGACGATTACACTGTTGGCGTTGTTTTCCGCCGCGGTCGCCCCGGACCTCCGCGTCCGTGCTCAAACACTTTCGGGAAAGCCCTCAACCACGGAGGAACCCTCGACCGTGACGACCAAGGACGAACCCCAGGCCAAGACAGACCCCAAACACACCAACCGATTGATCCGTGCGACCAGTCCGTACCTTCTCCAGCACGCGCACAACCCGGTGGACTGGTATGAGTGGGAACCGGAAGCCTTCGATAAAGCAAAACGCGAGGACAAACCCATTTTCCTCAGCATCGGCTACGCCGCGTGCCACTGGTGCCACGTGATGGAGCACGAAAGCTTCGAGGATGACGAGGTCGCCAAGGTCCTCAACGACGGATTCGTCAGCATCAAGGTCGATCGCGAAGAGCGGCCGGATATCGACGAGCTCTACATGGCCTATACGCAGGCACGGACCGGCGGCGGCGGCTGGCCGATGAGCGTGCTGATGACCTCCGACGGCACGCCGTTCCACGCGGGCACGTACTTTCCCAAGGCGCAGTTGATGCAGATGCTACGCCAGGTGAGCGAGACGTGGAAATCGAACCGCGATCAGATCACGGGCGGCGCGGCGCAGGCCAAGGCGTTCTTTGCCCGCTGGGTCGAGGGACCGGAGCCGGCGGAAGGCGTTCTCAGTCTGCAAACAGTCGACGAAACCGCCGTCGCGCTGATCCAGTATTTTGATCGCACGCTGGGCGGGATGAGCGGCGGCGGCGGCAACAAGTTTCCGCCGAGCATGGCCATGGACCTGTTGCTGCGCGTCCACCGCCGGACCGGGAACGCCGCGCTGTTTGAAGCCGTCGATACGACGTTGGATCATATGTCCCGCGGGGGCATCTACGACCACCTCGGCGGGGGCATCTGCCGATACAGCACCGATCGCGAATGGCTGGTGCCGCACTTCGAGAAGATGCTCTACGACCAGGCGATGGTCAGCGCGATCTACCTCGACGGTTATCTCGCGTCGAAGAACAAGCAATACGCAGCCGTCGCGGCGGACATTTTCGACTACGTGCTGGAAGACCTTCGTTCGTCGCAGGGAGCGTTCTATTCGAGCCGCGACGCGGACAGCGACGGGAAAGAAGGCAAGTTCTACATTTGGACGGTGGACGAAATCAACTCAGTCCTCGGCAAGGAAGAGGGCGAACTCTGCTGCAAATACTTTGACGTAACGGAGTCGGGCAATTGGTTCGAGCGCTTCGGCCACGCTCCGCCCGGCCCGAAGAACATCCTCCACGTGAGCAAACCGCCGACGATCTTCGCCAAAATGCACAACATGGCGGTCGAAAAACTCGCGGAGATGATCAAGAATTGGCGGGCGAAGCTGGCCGCGGCCCGCGCGCAGCGCACGCCGCCGGCGCTGGACGACAAGGTCCTCACCGACTGGAACGGGCTGATGATCGCGAGTCTCGCCAAGGGCGCTCGCGTGCTCGACGAACCGAAATACGCCGAGGCCGCGGCAATGGCGGCGGAATTCATCCTCGCCAACATGCAGAAGGACGGGCGACTGTTGCGGACCTATCGCAAGGGAGAAGCGCGCCTGACGGCGACGCTCAGCGACTACGCCTTCTTCATCGAAGGGCTTTTGAATCTTTACGAGGCGACGTTCGACCGCCAGTGGCTCAACGAGGCCGAGCGGCTGGCCGACGTTTCGATCCGCTACTACTACGACGACCACGGCGGCGGATTCTTCTTCACGGCCTCGGACGGAGAAAAACTCCTCGCCCGCTCAAAGCAGTCACAGGACAACGCGATTCCGTCGGGCAATTCGGTCCACGCGATGAATCTGCTTCGTCTGGCGATTCTGTTCGATCGCAAGGACCTTCGCGAGAAAGCCGAGTCCATCCTGCGGGCGTTCGCGCAGCAGGCGTCGGAGTCGCCGGGCGCCTATGAGCGGTTGGATTGCGCTGCCGATTTCTACCACGATCGGGTCAAGGAAATCGCGATCATCGGCGACCCGACCTCGCCCGATACGAAGGCGCTCCTCCGCACGGTGTACGATCGTTATCTGCCCAACAAGGTCGTCGTCTTCGCTCCCGACAAGGTGACGGATGCGAAAATGCCGCTCCTGACCGGCAAGGGGCGGATCAAGGATCGCCCGACGGCCTACGTCTGCGAGAATTACCGTTGTCGGCTTCCAGTGAATACCCCGAAAGACCTCGCCAAAGAGCTTGACGCCAAACCGGCCGACGCCAAGTCTCAATCTCTGCCCGCCCCGACGCCATAGCAACCCGTCGGTAACATCATTTCCAAGTCAGCGCGTAGGTCGAGTCATCGACCCGACGACAATCACAACCGCGACCGTGAGGGAGCGGTCCATCAGCAGTCGTATTCGTCAGGGCGCCCCGTCCATCGCAGAGCTACGGATGCGGCGCTGATTCAACCATACGCTTGTGCGTAAATCCTTTCTCGCACGTAAGCGTATGAATTCCTCTGCGCCAATCCGCGCAATCTGCGGATCGTTTCACGGGCCGATGCAATCCTCCGTCACCAGCTCTTTCGGGGTTGGATACCACTCCGGTATCCCCGGTCCGGTCACTTTCTCCCCGTGTTCGATCCGCTCCGCGACCACGAGGTTTAGCTCCAGCAACTGTCCTAGCAAATCCTCGTCCGCTGAAAACCCGTACGCCTCCATCACGGCCTCGTCCAGCGCCGCATGCGCGTCCTTGAGGCGATTGTCACCAGGTAGTTCGAGCATTCGATATACCTCGCGAAGACCTCCCTCGACTGTTTTCAGGGCCCTCGCACGGGCTTTTCGCAATTGCCGCCCTGCATCCGCCACGGCACGAATGTGTTTTGCACGCGGCTTCTGAGGCCATGAAAAGGTATTCCAAACACCCTCCCCATACCTGTAATCGGACTTGAGCTTCGAGCATTTTTGGACAAACCAACTCCAATGAAGCTTCGATTGCAGAATGCCAAATGTGTAATCATCATCGAATGTGAAGACCTGCAGCAAGTTGCTGGGCCGAATTTTGGAACTCACAAAAACAAAGATTGGACGCTTCGTAACAAGGGAACAACACAAGTAGCGTCTCAGTTTTTCAATGTGCGTAATCAACTCCCGACGTCCAAATGATAATTGCCACCATCGGGCTAAGAATGCTTTGTGGTGCGGTCGCTTCCTGCCGGTCGCGTCGGCTCCGAGCTTCGCCTTTCTTTCTCTATCAGGGAGAATTCGCCGACGAACCCAATCAAAGGCTCCACGAAAGTACGCGGCTTCAAACTGGTCAAGATGCCCGAAATCCAGTACAAATCTATCCGGCGTTCCATC
>ERZ1292630.4288-Hain-H41-02um-R3-4288-length-12133-cov-8_pt1 | contig 12133 bp, 4 predicted proteins | sample MGYA00564408_ERZ1292630 | MGnify/ENA primary metagenome ERZ1292630 (study PRJEB36523, sample SAMEA6512641) | groundwater metagenome | collected 2019-01-08 | study: AquaDiva: Metagenomics assemblies of 32 groundwater samples | reverse complement strand
TGTTGTGGTTGCTCTGTTACCCACCCACCACGCAGAAGAGTAGCGCACAGCAGCGTCACGATGTGTGATCTTTGACAAACTGTACGATCAACTCCGCGCGCTTTTCGCGGCTCTGGAAGGGAATGGCGCGACCCTTGACGTAGAGCATCACGGTGGGGAAGCCCTCGATGCCCTGAGACTGGCACACGTGGCCCATGTCGTCGCAGTTAATGACCGTCGCGGGGATGTCGCCAATTAAGTTGGATGCTTGCTTGAACGCGGGCGCTATGGCCGTGCACGGAGGGCACCACGCCCCGGCCGTGTAGCTCACCAGGAGTGTCTGCCCCGATTGAATGCGTCCCATCAGCTCCTGGGGATGCATTTGTATGGTGCGGCTGTCGACCTGATCGATGGCCCACTCTACGACCGAGCGGGCGTCGCGGTTCCCGCCGAACTCCGCCTTGGGCCTGCCCTTTCCGAGGAAGTGAGTGGATGGGTAGCCTTCGAGGCCCAGTTGATTGCACAAGCTCCGGTGCGTGTCGCACTCCACGAGGCCCACGTTTATCGTCTTTTTCGCGGTAGGATGCTCCTGAATCGCGCGCGCGACGTCCGGCCAAATCGCTCTCATTTGGTTGCAAGGTGGGCACCAGTTGCCCGCGTTGTACATGATGAGCCAGCGCTTCTCATTCTTCTTCGACGCCAATGCTTTGCTCACTTTCTTGTCGTAGTTCGTCGGGGTCAAAATGTGCAAGTGAAGCGGCTCCGCCTCCTTCTTGATGCGATCGCGCAGCGCGACCCAGCCCGTGCCAGAGACGGGAATCCAAACCGGCGGCCTTTTTTTCCCGTTCATGCCGAATGGGAAGAGTGCCGCAATGGGCCGCGACTGACCGCTGGCACCAATAAGTTCATCGCACACTTTGGCCACGTGCTTGCAATGCGCCGTCAAGATGCGGAGCTTTCCCTTCTTGGACTTGTACGGGGACACCCTGTTGAGGAAGCCAGCCAGTAGGTTCCACTGAATAACCTCTGGGCTGTCATCCGGCCCGTCGTGAATCAGAATTGCGAATGAGTCATTGCTGCGTTTGACGTTCGTCAAGCGGTGAGGAGTGAGCATGACGCTGGGCGACGCCTGGCTCGCGACTAGGAAATGAACGAGCTCGACCGTGTGAAAGCGGCCAGCAAATCGCCGCTCAGTGGTTCTGGGCTCCGACGTCGCGGTGATTAGCCGGCCGCGGTTCACCATCGAAAAGCTGTAGGTGTCTTTGAGCTCCACGATCGTCCAGGCACGATTCTTGTCCTTCCAGCGGCTGCAATACTTCCCAAATCCAGGAGTCCGGCAGTCCACTTTGGAGACAAGAATCCCCGGGAAGCTCTTTCGAATGCTGTCCATCGCGAGCAGGAGCTCGGAGTCGCAGTCGTAACACGGCGAGTACTCCAGCGCGACCACGCCTCGATCGTTCTCGTAGATAACCGTCGTAAACAGCAGCTCCGCGAAGGGAATTTTCACAACTGGACACGACGCAAAGAGCTGCGGGGCTAGCTTGCGGATCTGCAATTTAAGCCGCTTCGTCACGAAATCCGTCAACGCTTGCACCTCGTACGTGCCTGTGTAGCGAAAGCGGTTGCGCCCTTGAAAGAGTAGGATCGCGGGCACGCTATCGGTCAGCTGCCGGCAGATGTGGGGTCCATCATCGCAGCGAAAGTGAAGTGGGGTCATCGAGGTGCTTGACAGTTTATACGACAACTTCTTAAATGCCGGCGCCGCGTCGATGCACTCAGGGAAGTTAGCGCTCCACAGAAAGACGATGGAGCCCGTCCCTTTGAGCCCTTTCTGTAGCATCTCCGTCATCTGAGGTTCCTGCGCAAGCTGCCCGGCGAAGCCCTCCGAAAACAGGTTGTGACGGAGGAAGTTGCGGTCCTCGCTCGTCGACACCGTACGCTGGCCATTCGAGTCGTCATACTGCTTCCGGCGCACAGGGTCGCTCAGGATCTCATACGCCTCGGAAACTGCAATGAAACGGACCCGGCGCAGCTCGCGGTCCTCTTTGCTATTGGCGGCGTCGGGATGCAGCTCCCGGGCGAGCTTTTTGAAGGCTTGCTTGATTTCCTTCTCGCTCGCATCTCGGCGTAATCCCAGGGCGGCATAGCGATCAACAGGCTGCGCGAGGACGACACCGCTCATTGCCGCAAGCAGCAGGACGCCGCCGAGTAGCACCATCGGTGCGGCAAAGCGGACGCCTAACACCATCACGATGTGAGTGTGTGTGGTTGTTTGAGTGTAGTGAACGGGACCTGTGGGTGGGGAGGATGATACAGTAATGTACGCGCGAATGGACGACGGGGAAAAACCCCGAATGCACCAATGACAGAGAGTCATTATCTCTCGCGTGTTTCACCGAAGCCGTGGGGGGAGAGAAAACACCACACGACACGACCCCCATCCACCATCTTTTCAAGCACGGCGAAAAATAACGAGGCCACTACCGCCGACGTCCAGCTCGCTTCGCACCATGGTGAACCCGAAGATCGGCAGCACTGTTTCCCATAACGTGTGATGCGCACGCGAGAGGGGCGCGTTGGACAAGCCGTCGACCGTCTTCGATGCGGCGTCTGGGCCGGCAACATCACTCCTCGATCGTCCCACCGCGTTGGTAAAGCGTTGCAGGATGCGCCGCGCGTCGGCGGTCGTGAAGGACTCTTCGTCAGTGTCACGTCGACGTCCGCCCCCACTCTGTTCCGGTGGTTTCCACGGCGGCGGCGAGGGCTCGCGACCGCCAAAGTACACAATGGTTTCGAATGCGTCGAGTGCCCAAACAGCGTCCACAACGGGGCGGTTGCGGGTCCCGACGCCACGCGAGGCGTCCCCACCAGCGGAGGACGACGAACGCAACACCCTGCGCAACGCGGCGACGAATCGGAATCGCAACAATGCCATGGGGCCCAAGGCCGAGAGATTCGCGGCGTCGGTTGCTTTCACGTTGCGTGATAAGTACTGCTGCTGGCGGCTGTATTCTGCACGTTCGTCGCCTGTGAGGGGCACCGACGACCACTCCTTCAACTTCGCGGACATGTCGCGGTAGCGGTTTCCATCGGCGCCGCCCCTCGCGCGCGGCCGCGATCGCTTCGGCTCCTCCTCCTTTCTCGTGTCATTGATTCCTCTGACGGTATCATCGCTGTGCAGACCAGCGGCCAATTCGTCGCCAAACATCAGCTGCGCCGTGAAAGTCAACACGAAGGCGTCGTCCACGATGAGGAGGGAGTGGCGCAGCGGCTCACCGACGGGATAATTGGGTGGTCGCTGCACGCGACCGATGGTCGGGAACGCGTCCGCGTCGGCGGCCGCGGTATGATCTCGGTCGGCATCGCCCCTCTCCGGGACGCTCCCAGGATGTCCGGGCACGCCGCCATGACGCCGACGGGGCGACGTGGCACTACCAGCAGGCGGTGGCTCCATCTTGGGCGGTGGCGTGCGCAAGTACGTCAGCATCGCGGAGCCCATGACCACTGGTGCAGTTGGGGGGCTGCCTCCTGCATCTCCGCCCAAAGGATTCCCATGCAGACTCGCTTTTCCGATCGGTCCGTCCTCTCGCTGAAAAATGGGATCCTCTCCGAACCAGCGATAGAGCAGCTCGGATCCACCATCATCCTGCCTCCGTCGTAGCTTCGGAAACGCCGCCGGAAAGCCGGGAAAAAGGCGGCCGGAAACCGCATCATCAACCTCGTCGCACTGCGCGTCGTTGACGAGCTGCAGCGGCACGTGACGCAGCTCATGCAGCGGGTCATCGGCACCTTGAACCACTGGGCCCCGCGGCCTATCCTGCCTGGGAGAAGTCGCGGCCGCGGCGCGGATGACGTTATCGTCGTGGTCGCCGAAGGACAAGGCCGCCAGCGAAGGGGGGACGCAGGTCTCGTTGCGAACGACCAAAGTGTCGGTGGCTGACGGCTCGTCCGGCCCCTCGAACAAGATCGCGGAGGAAGGAGGTCCCCGACGAGTGGCGTCCTCGAGAATCGACCGGAGGCCAAACGCCGTCCCCGGTGGTATGTGCGGTGACTCGACGTCGCTCTGAGCCGGTGCCGATCGCAAGGAAACGCGGCTTTGAAGGAAATGGACGAGTGAAACCGCGATGCTCGGCAGACACGCCGATAGCTGCACCGTGACGGGTAGCGGCGACCCCTGATACTGGGACCGCATGGCCGACGAGAGCAGCGAAGATCCAGGAAGGTTAGCGGTGTCGGCCGAGGTCGGGCCGAGTGGGCGTCGAAGGTACGGCAACAGGAAGCCGGAGCGAAGCCTGGAAGATGTAGGCACTCCTCCTCCGGCGGCGGCAGCGGCCTGCGGGGGAGGGACGGAGCCGTTACCGGGGAGGTCGTCCGCACGTTGCCGTGGTCCGACAGCCCCACTTCCACGTCGTGCGTGTTGTTGTGCAAAGATGACGTGCGGCCGCGCTAACCGGCTAAATCGGTTGATCACAAGCGACTCGAGTAAACCTAGGAACAGTGGGATGGAGGCAGCTGTCGTCACCGCGCCGCTGGCAGTGTCCCAACGAGTCGCGAACGGGCTCCGTTGCGCGAGAGCGGCTGCTCGCTCGCGCCAAGACGACTGCGACGCAGACGTTGCCGAGCGAATCCCCGAGGCGACCGGCGCCGACACTTTCGTGGCTTCGAGGGCGTCGTCCAGAGCCCAGTCCGTCGCATCCGCCCAGCCGAAGTATTCCTTTGGCAGTCCCGTGGCGCCGATCTGGGGGGATGGCAGTCCTTCCGTCGCCGACGATTGTGTTGCCGCGGCGCCGGCGAAGAAGAGTTGCTGCAAGGTGAAGTGGCCCCGCCCCTCAAGCTCAAACTCACCCTCTAAGGCGGTTCCGACGGCATCGGCGTCCTCCATGGACGCGTCAATCAGCCGCAACGGGAGCACCGCTGCCGCAGACAGAAGCGCCACGGGGAGGGTCGTGTCGCCCGCGCGATTGACCAAATCGTAGGGTACCGATTCTGTCGTCAGGTGCCTGAGCTCGTAGGGTGCCAAGGGGACACCAGAATTGTTTGAAGACATTGGTTTCCCCCTGATCCGTGCCTCCACCATGTGGTCTTCTTCGCTCCTCGCTGGCAGCAGTGAGTCGTCGATGGTACACGAGCGGAAAAAGATGGCGCGGTGAACATTCTGGGACTGCGCTTGCTGCAAGGCCGCGCCACGAGGTAGGTCGGTTGATCGGAGGGCCTCGGCGGTGGCTGTTTTCGCCGCCGAGGACGAGAGGCGCTCCGCCGTCGACGGCGCGCGGCCCACGGCGATGATTGGGGGCTGCTGGGCGTCCGCTCGTCCCGCTCGCCGCACGGCCCATTGCGCTTCCTCGTAAACGATCCGCCTCGCCACCACCGCCTCAAAGCCTTCATCGGTCAGCTCAACGATCGCGGCGGTCGTGTAGCGCTTGTGATACAGTGAGGGTGCCGGTAGGATAAGCCTCGGTGTCGGGCGCGGCGAATCAGTCGGTGACTCGTCGCCCTCCTTCCTACGGTACGCTGATTCGAAGACGGAGTACCAATGTTCTCCGGAAATGTGATCAGGTTCCGTCAGCACCGGGTCGGAGGCGGCACATGTCGCGCAGGTTTGCAACAAGGTCAACGATGCTCGCGCACACCACGCTTGCGCCTGCAACTGCCAGGCCACGCTGCTCAGATACACGCGCGACTCGTAATCCTCCGGGTATGGGTCGCGGAAGGAGCCGACTCGCTTTGCGGTGGGCGGCGGTTGGTGGTGGTGGTCACCGATGGCACCGGGCGCTTCGTCAGTCGAAAGGAGATGGTCGCCGCCGCCGCCGGCCGGGTTACCATTAGGATGCAGGGGTTCGGTCGCCATCCAACCATCGGGTAACATCAACCCCGTTCGCAGCGGTTCTCTCAAGGACTGGAAGAACGTGAGCGTTTTTGGATGCTGTTGCAACGTGCCACCACCGCCCCGGTTTAACTCGGTCGCGGCGGCCATGAAGAGCACCGCAATGGGATGCAGCTCCGTCGACCCAACTCCCCCTTCGGCACCGCTGCCGCCATCGCCGCCGCCAGCTTCAGTCCTGGCGCTGAAAGGCCCGCTCGGTGACGGGCGCTCGCCCCCTACCTCATCGCCGCGAATGTGACGCGCGACCGCTTCCACTTCGGCCGCTCCGAAGTCAGCGCCGCCGCCGGATATTTCACTCCGACGCCTTGTGGTGCCGTCAGCTTCAAACAACGTGGCGTGAATGAGGGCATCCACATAGTTGGACGAACGCAGTTGTACCTTGAGGCCCTGTTGCACCGCGTTGTACAGCACTTCCCACCACGGCACGTCCGATCGCTGCTCGTCCGCCCACGTCGGCTGGAGTTGCAGGGCTTGCACTTCAAGTCCACGATGCGCGTAGTGATGCAACACGCGGCCTGTTTTGGCCAACGGTACGAAGTCGTTGACCAGCGAGTGAAGAACGTCCGGACGGGGCATGATCGTGGCAGGCGGCCACAGCGCAAGGGCCGTCGGTGGGGCGTCACCGCCGCGGATGCGAAGGACGCTTGAAGGCGCCGTCTGTTCCTGTGCGTTTCGCAGACGCCGAGCGCGATCGTTATGGGAGTCCAAAGAATCCGCGAATCGACGGCCAACGAAGCGGTAGCGATCGTGTGGCAACTGCTGCAGGCGCGCGTCGTCGCCCGGATACGAAGGGCGCGGCACCATGGATAACCACGACAGGAGCGTGACGGCGTCGGCGGGGAGCGTGAACAAGAACTTGAGGCGCGATATTTGAGAGTCCCAGAATGCCAACGCGGACGGGGGAAGAACCAGTCGCGATTCGGACGACGCGGACATCTGCGCAGCGACAGTCGACCGCTCGGGTGCCGCCCTACTGTCGCCCTCCCCCAATCGGCGTCGTGCGGAGCGGCTCCCACGCAGAGCATCGGCTAGGGACGCCAACCATGTCGTCAATGAAGCAAGGATGGGGCCGGGCGACTGCTGCTGCCAGGGACTGGCGGCCCCGGCCACGACGTTGGGCTCGACGTTGGGCTCGACGTCGGGCATCGTGGACGACAAGCCGGCGGCATCGTGGTTGCCGCCGTCCGGCGGGGCCGTTTCACCTGCGACCTCGTAAGGCTCGAAGAATCCAAGTTCGCCGTTGGAGACGAACGTCACGGCCTGGAGGTCGGCAAGGGAGATGGGATCCTCTGCCACAAAACTGTCCAGCACCACGAGTCCGGGATACAAGTCTAGCGGGTAGGCTTCATCATCCACAGTTGGGAAGAGCGGTCGTGCCGCCGCCGCTGCTGCTTCTTGACCGCCGGCTTGGGCGCCTGCGTGAAGCCTGCTGTTGCTGCGCGAGGCTCGAGCACTAACGATCGCGTCGATGTGCCACGGATCGTTCCCATGCTCCACCTCCTTCCCTTCTGCAGCGGCGGCACGAATCCCAGCAGCGAGGATGCTATCCACGGACGATTCGGCGAACGCAAAGCCAGTTGACGCCACTGAACCCCTGGCGTGATCCTCGGCAGCCACAGTGGCGTGCGCCTCGCCAGACAGTAGAACGGTTGCTGCCGGCCATGGCTCCTCCTGCACGTAATGGTGGGAACTGCGACCCTTGCGGACAGACGCCGCTTCTGGTGGCGTGTCCACCGTGAGCTTCACGAACGCGGAGAATGGGTCCGTGTCCCAATGGGAGTGTTGCGTTCCGGCTATCGAAGAGCCGCCTACCGTGCGGACCGGCCTTGGAGCAGCGTTGCGCAACAGAAATCGGCGTGTGTAGACGTAGCCCGCTCCTGAGGTCTTTTGCGCGGAGCCTTTGACACGACGTTGCGGTTTGGCGGACGCCACCGTCACCGTAGGGGCCTGAGGGGTCTGCTGCAGCGGTTCGGACTTCGCGTGTGTCAACGGCACGTGCGTCAGCGAACCGATGGGAACGGGAAAGCGGAACTTCATCAGCCGCCTAAGCGCCGCGCGCAACATGGCGAGGTAGTCGAGCGGGGGCGATCGCCAGGTTTGCTTGAGAAGCGAACGGAGTCTCCTCGACTGCAGGTTTCCAGCTGGCAGCGTGGCAACGCCGCGACGCTTCGGCGTGGTCGCCGCGCTCCCGCCTTCCGGTGGTTGAGGCTCACCTTCGCTGGCGCCGCGGTCCACATTCGCGCCGCTTCCCGCGAGCAGCTCCTCGAGCGACCAGCCATCGACGTTGGCGATGCGCGCGGTGGCGACGAAGCGCGCCATGACCTCGTCGTGGAGTATTTCCTCTGCGTAGTTGTCGATGCACAGCACCAGCCGACGATGCGTTCGCTGCGCCATAACAAAGAGAATGTCGAAAATGTGGCCCACCATCACTCGAGTGATGTTCGAAAGATGAATGCGGTGCCGAATCACATCCGCAATGGTCGTGGGCGGCATGAAGGCGCTGAGACGCCGCTGCATGCGGCGCACACGATGCGGCTGGTTGACCACCCCGCCGCTGCTTGTGGGCGACGCACCACCACCCCCTCCCTCATCGAGACGATTTCTGCCACTCCCCGACGCGGCATCCACGACAGCATCCCCGCTGCCGTCCTCGTCCTCCGTGGCTTGCGCATCGCCCGGCGCTCCGCCGGCTCGCTGCTTACGCCGCTCCCTCTGCCTTTTCTGCTTCGACTCCTCGCGCATGACGGTCGAAATATACTCCGCCATCAGTTGACGCATGTGCCGCCTCATCGGAGCCCAGAGGGGGCAGATCAGTCCCACGTCGTGCGTGACGAGCGTGGCCACGGACGGGCGACTCAGAAGGGCCGACGCCGCGGCAGGGGCCGCGTTAGGCCGGATCGACCCTGATTCGGAGCAAGGCTGCGTGAGGAAGTCATTCCACGCTGTTTTTTTCGCCTCCGTGGCTTCGTGAAGAGCAGGGTGCTGCTTGGCAAACTTCTTCCTTGCGGCCGCGTCTCGGTCCAGATTGTGATAGTACGCCGCTATCGCGTCCATCTCAGGTGGGATCTCGCCGTTGGCGTCGGGGGGCTTGGCGACCACGCTGGGACCACGGGGCAGTCCAGGCCCGTCACCGCGCTCGGTCACGTCGAGCGGTGCGAAAATACGCACCACGGTGCCCCGTGGCCAAACGTCGATGCCACCGCTCGAGCTGTAGGATGAACATGTCGCCGATGAGTAGCACTCGCACCCGAACGGGTCCACCGATAACCGAGACGTCAACGGATCGTTGCGGCCGGGGGGCGACGATGAGCGCGCGGCGGAAAGCCACTCTTCCCCGCGGTTCAAGAGCAGGCACCGGTCGGACCAGTGATCGGCCAAAGCGGCGACATCGGCAAACTGCGCGTCCAAAAGCGTGATGCGCTGGAATCCCAGGGCGGGGCCCGCCAGGGCAAATGCCTGGGGGTCGGGCTGGTACATGATGATGCTGTCATCGAGCGACGGCACGGGAACGGTGAGCACGGCGACATCGACGTCGGTCGCGGCGGTGTCATCGGCCGCCTCAATGGGACGGCGGGGCATCCACCCGCCACGGCGCCACCGGGCGTGCCGATCGGCGAATCGTTCGACGTCTTCAGCGAACCTCGACCAGGCGGCCTCCCGGGCCCCCATCCCGATGACACCGGGAAGCAGCATCACGTTACTCCGCATGCGGCGAGGGAGGAGGTAGCCCGAGAAGGACAGCTCGTGCAGCGGCGCGCACAGCGGTCCGAGGTACGCTTGACGGCCAAGCTTCCGGTTCTTGAAGGACCGGTCGATGTCCCTGCTTGCCTGGACGAGCCATGCGGCCAAGCGCGACGCGGCCGCCACGAGGCCATTCCGGGTTTCGAGTCCGCCCTCCGACAGCGGTGGCGCTTCACCACCCGCCGCGTCTTCATCGCGCTCCGGACCATCTGGTGCCGCGGTCGTCGTCGTGAGCTTCAACCGGCCAGAAGATGACACCTCATCGTTGTGGCGGGCAACAGTGCCAGACAGCGGGGCCGTACGGATGCGCCCGTGTGAATGCAGAAGGTTGACGGTGAGCACGTTGGCCACGAGGAACATCAACACGCCAATGATGAGAAACGTGAGACACCAACGGCGGCGCATCACTTGACGGATCTGCGACGATGCACGTTTCACGTGGCCCGTGAAAGTGGACGAGGCGCCACGTGTCATCATGTTGTGCAACACCCCTGTTTGTAGCGACGCCACCTGTTTGGAGGGGGATGCCAAAGGGGGCGAAAGGAAGGGAGGAGGCTGGGGCAGATGCACAAGAGCCCCCGCCGCTTGTTACAGTGATAGAAGTGTGGTCACGGGAAGTACAAATGATCGGTGGCCCGTTTGCGCCTTTTTTTTGGGAGGGGGCGGTTTGGTCGTCACGTCAGGTGCACACTGTTCACGTGTATTGGTGCGCGAGTGCGCCTACTCGTCGCCATTGTTGTAGTGCTTATCACCCCCCGGTAAAGGCCGTGCGCGCCTTCTCCAACCTTGACCAAAAGAAAACAACCCTCGTGTGTGTTCGCTGTCTATCTTGCGTCGATCTATGCCCTTTATAGGATCCCAGCCGCCCCTTTGCGTTCTCTCTCATCCGTGGGGGGCGTGGCGGCCCCCTTTTGACGGGTGGCGACAACGGGGCCGCATCGAAATAGTTGTCAATTTAGCCACGAGTCAACGCCGCGTCGTTCGGACGGTGCCACTTGAAAGCACTCGTAGACTTGCTGCGCCACCGTCTCCCAGGTGGCGCGGTACGTGGCGTCCTCAGTGGCGGTCTCCACGGTGATGCCATGAATGCATTGATGCAGCAGCTCGTTGTCTTCGACCCCCGCATTGACCTTTTTGTATTGGCCGCCTTTGTAGCCGCCGAGCTGGCGGATGTAGTTCAGGGTGTGCTTCGCGACGTAGTAGGCGACGAGGTTAAATTGCAAGTCGTCCGCGGACGCAATCACGATTTCGGTAATTCGATCAAATCGATGCACGCGTGAGAGATCGATGACGTGGCGAAACGTATCGACGGCATTTTGTGTGGAAGACAACGGAAGCCGCGGATACCCTGCCGCGGCCGAGTTGGCGCCCCCCGTGTGACGTTCCGCTCCCGGAGCCGCAGAGGCGGCCGCGGCCTGATCCGCCGGCCGCGCAGAAGGGCCACGCGGAGCATCCTGATGACCGACCGCAGTCGCTGGTGACGGAGCCGAAGAGCTGCTACCGCCGCGTATGTTGCTGTGCGGTGCCGCAGAGGCTCCGAGCCGCAGCACCTCGTCGTCCATTTGCCGCGTGCCACTCAATGAAAAGTGTAGTATGTCCACGAGTTCGATGCGCACGTTTTTGAAATCCGGCTGCGCGTGAACGTTCTTCCACCACTTCCAAGGATAGCTGTCGATGAGCTCCGCGGCTTCGAGGGTGATCGCCAGTCCCCAATCGTCCAACGACCGATTCCGCAGCCACTGGGGGTCGATGAAGCCGTTGAGGCCGCTTTGCATGCGGCTCAGGGCCCGTACGATCGCCGGCGATATCGCTAGAGGAGCGGAACGACTCATGCGTGGCGAGAGAAAGAGAGGAATGGGTCCTCCTGATGCGTGGAGGGACAGTGTGGGGAGACGGAGGACCCATCCCTCTCTCTCGCCACGCACACGTCATGAGTCGTTCAATAAAATCCTCTCTCCCCGGCCCTGTAAAGCGACCGCCCGAAGCGAGACGAAACCTAACAAAAAGAGATATTGTACGGCTGATGCTCGTAAATTGTCGTGAACAAACGGTTACACCGGCGCCGCCCCAGTTGGTGGGATGTGGAACGCCCCACCGGACACGCACACCGTCCGCACGGTGTGATAGAGATCTGAGCCATCGTCGACCGGCCCTTCCGCGAAGGCTTGCCGTTCCAGACGTTGGCGGCCCAAAAGGCATTGGCGGGGCCGAAAGGCGCCGTCGAAGTGTACCTCCGGCGAGAGCATGCGTGGTTCGCAGCAAGGGCCGCGGTAGCCTATTGGACCCTTTGATCGAGAGGCGTGGCACACTGTCAAAATTCAACGAGCAGTCGGCGCGAGGATCACCGCCGCCGGCGTTCCTGTCATGCCAACACGAGGACGGTGGACTCGTGCGCAGGCCCGGCTTGGTCGTGTGTCTTGTAGGCTCATGCTCGAGCGGCGTCACCCGCGTTGCCGCGGCCGCGGCGGATTCATTGTGATCACACACAAACGAGGGAAAGACGGCTCTGCCAGGGAGAGGCGGGTGAGC
>ERZ1292630.4282-Hain-H41-02um-R3-4282-length-12148-cov-5_pt1 | contig 12148 bp, 7 predicted proteins | sample MGYA00564408_ERZ1292630 | MGnify/ENA primary metagenome ERZ1292630 (study PRJEB36523, sample SAMEA6512641) | groundwater metagenome | collected 2019-01-08 | study: AquaDiva: Metagenomics assemblies of 32 groundwater samples | reverse complement strand
GTGGTGAAGTTCCGTAGAGCACGCCGGCCACAATGAGCGGGTTGCATTGAATCTGCGAGCGACCATCGGGGCGCGCGCAGCCGGATTGATAGGTCCAGGCGACTTGAAGCTGGTTGACGTTCCGAGCGTTGATTTGTTTGAGCGAGGAATAGTGGCTGTTCGCGCGGTCGCCGAGATACGTGGGCCAGTCTTTGGATTCAGCGGCGTGGCCGGGGAAAGTCAGCGCGAGTAAAAGGTTGGCAGCGATGGCAGCGCGGAAGTTCATAGTGGTTGTGTGGTCGGCAACCTATCCAGACGGCGTGCGCGCGTCACGCAGGTATTCGACGTGGCCATCCAGCATCAGCCGATTGCGTCCCTTCGGATGTGCGGTACGGCCGTTGAGATCGGGTGACACGGCCCCGATGGTATTGGGAAAATAGACATCCACGGTCAGTTCCACATCGGATGCACCGCCAACCGAGTTGGTTGTGGACGCACGAAATGACGGGACGCAATCGGCTTCGGTGCGACCCCAGAAATTATCCAGCGGCACAGGGTCATTCGTGCGATCAAATCGCCACATCCAATAGCGAACGGGGAGGCTATTGCTGTTGGAGCCGGCGAATTGAAAGGATTGTTCCGCAGTTTTGAACGAAGCATTCTGCATGGCGGGACAACTCCAGATTTCTGGCGTGCGGATGATGTTGCTCAACACCAGCGCCGCCCAGCCGGCGCGGGGATCGCTGGTGGGCCAGGTGCTCCACGGTTTGTAGCCTCCCACGAGTGAGTTCTTCAACGGGCGCGCATCGGGAAAGCGACCTTCATTCTCATCGAGGTAAACACGCCACGCGACGGCTTGCTGTTTGAGTTGGGAAACGCAGGAGGCGCGCCGCGCGGCTTGTTTGGCGCGCGACAACGCCGGCAACAACAGCGCCGCCAGAATTGCGATGATCGCGATGACGACGAGCAGCTCAATGAGGGTAAAGGCGACGGAGCTGGCAGCGCCGTCCGGTTTGTGGCGAAAAGCGCCAGGGGGCTGGTGCAGTCCCAGACGCTTCGCGCATTCTAAAACCGCAGCAATTCGCGGCTGCGGCCCGGACTGCGGTGGCCCGCCACCGCTTTGATTCACACGGCAATCACCAGAGCTATTGCCGCTGGCTTGCATCACTTCACCGGCTCCAGCCGGATGATTTTGTCCGGCTTGTTCAGCGCCACGTAAAGGAAACCATCCGGTCCGGCGGCGACGTCGCGCACGCGCCCGATATTTTTGAAGAGCACTTCCTCCGAGACGACGCGTTGGCCGGCGAGGACAAGCCGACGAAGTTCCTGTTGCGCGAGCGCGGTGACAAAAAGATTACCCTGCCAGCGGGGGAATTTCTGGCCGAAGTAGAAATCAATGCCGCACACCGCAATAGAGGGCGTCCAGTGCAGGACGGGCTGTTCCAAGCCGGGCCGCGTGGTGAATTCGGTGATGGGCGTGCCGTTGTAATCCATGCCGTAGGTGACCAGCGGCCAACCGTAGTTGCGTCCGGGCTGGATGAGGTTTAATTCATCGCCACCGCGCGGGCCGTGTTCGGTGGACCAGAGTGCGCCGGTTTTTTCGTGGCGCGCTAATCCTTGGGGATTGCGATGGCCATAAGACCAGATGCTCGCCACGGCATTGGACTGGCCGACGAAGGGATTGTTGGCAGGGATGCGACCGTCATCGTGAACGCGATGGATTTTGCCATTCGGTAGAGTGAGATTCTGAGCCATGACCTTGATGCTGCGCTCGCCCAAGGAGAAAAACAGGTGGCCTTGGTCATCGAAAACCAACCGACACCCATAATGATAAACCGGGGCCATATACGATTCGGGCGCGGCGCGAAAGATGGTTTCTTCGTCAGTCCACTGGTTGGCCTTGATGCGACCGCGAATGACGGTCGTCATGCTGACTTCCTTTTTGTTCGCGTTGGTGAACGAGTCGCTGTAGGCGAGATAAATCCAGCCGTTCTTGTTGTAGTCGGGATGTGCGGCCACTTCCATCAAGCCCCCTTGTCCGGCGGCGCGAATTTTAGGGATACCGGCCACGGCGTTGGTCTGGAGCTGGCCGCGCTCGATGATTCGCAAGCGGCCGGGCAACTCGGTGACGAGGAGGCGATCATCCGGCAGGAACGCCATGGACCACGGAGTTTCGAGGCCGTCCGCGATGGTTTGGAAACGAAACTTGTGTTCCGCGCTGCTGACGATCTCGCCGTCAATGGGTTTGGCGAACACATTGGTTTCAGTTTGAGCTTTCGCGATCTTCTCGCGGAGCAACACGACCATCGCCCGGATTTCCGCCTCGGACAGTGCGGCCTGGAACGACGGCATGCCCCGGTTCGTGTCGCCCTCGCGAATCACGCGCGCAATACTTGCGTCATCAGACCCATACGCCCAGGTATTGGTGATCAGATTGCGGGCCGAACCTCCGCGCAAATCCAGCCCGTGACAATTCGCGCACGAGGTGGCGAAGAGGTCGGAGATGTTGCGCGCGGCGGCGGCGGCGGCGGCGCTGGTTAAAAGCAGCACCGCCAGACCGAGGCCGAGCCAGCCGCCTTTTTGAGGGGTCCGGCGGGGCGGTAGAAATGACAATAATTCCATATGGTCGAGTTCAGACGGGGTCGAGCCGGAGAGATTCATTCTGGCGGCAAATCAATTGTCTCCGTCGAGCAGGCCGCCCAAGCCACCGAGGATCGAACCCTCGCCCACGCGACTTCCGCCCGCTCGTGGCGACGCGGCGACGATGCGATCTGCCATACGACTGAGCGGCAGAGATTGCAGCCAGATGTTTCCCGGACCGCGGAGCGTGGCAAAGAACAAGCCTTCACCGCCGAACAGCGCGGATTTGATCTTGCCGACGAATTGGATGTCGAAATCCACCGTCGGCTCGTACGCCACGATACAACCTGTGTCCACGCGCAAAACTTCACCAGGCGCGAGCTGACGCTCATAAATATTTCCACCCGCGTGGAGAAACGCCCAGCCGTCGCCTTGCAGGCGTTGCATGATGAACCCTTCGCCGCCGAAGAAGCCCGCGCCAATCTTTTTGTTGAAGGCGATGCCGACGCTCACGCCTTTGGCCGCGCAGAGGAAGGAATCTTTTTGCGCAATTAGTTCGCCGCCGATCTCGGCGAGATGCACCGGGATCAACTTGCCGGGATAAGGCGCACCGAACGCGACGCGTTTCTTCCCCAAGCCGCGATTCTGGAACACGGTCATGAAGAGTGATTCGCCAGTAAGCAGACGTTTGCCCGCGCCGAGCAACGCGCCCATGAAGCCGCTGTTCGATTGCGTGCCGTCACCGAAGATGGTTTCCATCTCAATGCCGTCGTCCATGTACATCATGCCGCCGGCTTCGGCGATGGCGGCTTCGTTGGGGTCGAGTTCGATTTCAACGAACTGCATCGCGTCGCCGTGAATCTTGTAATCAATTTCGTGCATCTGGTTCATAGTTTTGCTTTCGATAAATTGTTTGTGGTGAAATCATGCCGAGGCGTCGGGCCGTTGCCAGCTATAAAAACTGAGGTGATAAATAATCAGTGCGGCGAGATTCTGGTTCAACTCACTTTGCTCTTCGCGCGCCGGGAAGAGCGTCCGCAGCCATCACTTACGCAAAAGCAAGCGGTTCAAGAGGCATGGGCCTATCATGATCGAGAAAATCCGCACAGATCCGGTAAAACTCCACCTCGGTCTGGGAGCGACGGATTTGATGGAGGAACGGTGCAGGCACGCCTTCGCCGAGGTAGTTGATGAACTTTTTCATACGCTCGCATTGGATTTTCTCGGCGGCATCGAAGCTGGCCTGGGATTCCCAGAGAGCGCGGATGTAGGCCAGCACTTCGCGACCGGTCGGATAAGTGACGGTTTCACCACGCAGCTGTTGGCGGATTTGGTTGAACAACCACGGGCTGCGGATGACGCCACGCCCGATCATCAGGCCGCGCGATTTGGTTTGTTGAATCAACTCCTGTGCTTGTGGTGCGGAATACACATGGCCGTTGGCGATGACGGGGCAGGGCATCGTCTCGCTGGCTTGGCGAATCAAATCGTAATGCACCGGCAGCCGATACATTTGTGTGACAGTGCGGGCGTGAACGGTCAGCGCATCGAGCGAGTGTTTGGCAAAGATGGGCAGCAACGTGTCGAACTCACGCACATCGCTGAAGCCGACGCGGGTCTTGACGGTGAACTTGATGCTGACGGCGTCGCGCAAGGCGCCGAGGATGGAATCAATCCGCTGCGGCTCGCGGAGCAAACCGCCGCCCGCGCATTTCTTGTAAACGATGGGTGCGGGGCAGCCAAGGTTCAGGTCAATCGCGGCGACGGGGAGTTGCTGAAGTTCCTTCGCGGTGCGGATGAGCGAGGGAATGTCGTTGCCGATCATCTGCGCGATGACGGGTTTGCCAGTGGAATTTTCGGCGATGGATTTGAGAATCCATTTCTCCGGGCGCGAAACAGCGTGGACGCGGAAGTATTCGGTCCAGTAAACATCCGCGCCGCCATAGCGGTGCATGAGATTCCAGAACGCGCTGTCCGTCACGTCCTGCATCGGCGCAAGCGCGAGGAACGGCGTGGCGCTTTTCAACAGCGCATCGAATTGCTCGCAATGGTTCATGGCGTAGGGGCAACTTCCGGTTTGGAACGAATCAACCACAGCCCGAGGAACGTCAGCAGTCCGTTGAGGATGAGAAGCTCAAACCCGATCTTGTAGCCATGAAACCAAGCGGCGGAGTTCTGTTGCAACACGAAGCAGAGCAGGGGCGACGCGCAACAGACCAGCGGCACCCAGCGGTCGTTGGCTTTAGCTTTGGCAAACAAGCCAAAGGCGAACAAGCCCAGCAACGGGCCGTAAGTGTAACTGGCGAGCGTGAAGATGGCGTCAATGATCGCTTTGCTGTTGATGGCCTGGAAGCCGAGGATCACGAGCCAGAGCAGCACGGCGAAGCCCACGTGAACTTTGTGGCGGAGTTTGGTGCGCTGCCCGTCGTTCAAATGCTGGTGATCATCCATGCCGAGAATATCAAGGCAGAACGAAGTCGTGAGCGTGGTCAACACCGAGTCGGCGCTGGAAAAAGTGGCCGCCGTCAGACCGATGACAAAGACGATGGCCGCGAAAGTTCCGAGATGACTCAAAGCCAACGTGGGAAACAGTGCGTCCGTCCTTTCTGGCAGCGCGATGCCTTTCGTCGCGGCGTAATGGAACAACAACACGCCGAGTGAAACGAACAGCAGATTCACAAACACCATCACGCTCGTGAACGCGTAGATGTTCTTCTTGGCGGCTGCGAGCGAGCGGCAACTGAGGTTTTTCTGCATCATGTTTTGATCAAGTCCGGTCATGGCGATGGCGATGAACGCGCCCGCGCAGAATTGTTTCCAGAAGTAATTCGTGCCGCGCCAGTCCCAGAAAAAGGTCTGCGACATCTCGCTGTTTTTCACTGTGGCGATCAAGCCGCCGAGGTTCAGGTCGAGTTCACTCGCGATGGCGACGATGGACAAGATTACGCCGAGCAGCAGAAAGGTGGACTGAAACGTATCTGTCCACACGAGTGTCTTGATGCCGCCGCGATAGGTGTAGAGCAAAATCAAAGCGATGGTAACGCTCACTGTGAGCCAGAAGGGAATGTTCCACTGATCGAAGACGAACAGTTGAAACACGCTCGCCGCGAGGAACAGCCGCGCCGCTGCGCCAAGGAGCCGAGACAACAGGAAGAACACCGCCCCGATCTTCTGCGAATTCGGCCCGAAGCGTTGGCGCAGGTAGCCGTAGATGGAGGTGAGGTTCAGCTTGTAGTAAAGCGGTAGCAGAATTTCCGCGATGACGATGTAGCCGATGACATAGCCAAAGACGATTTGCAGATAGGAGAATTTATCCGCCGCGACTTTGCCAGGTACCGAGATGAACGTGACGCCGGAGAGCGAATCACCAATCAAGCCGAAGGCCACGGCGTACCACGGCGAGGTTTTATTCCCCAGGAAGTAGGCGTTGTTGCCCGCGTTGCGGCTGGTGTACCAGGCGATGAGCAGCAGGAACGCAAAGTAGCCGCCCACGCACCCGAGAATCAGCGCCGGTGACATGCGGCAACCGGGTCAGGCTTCGGGCTTCTCTTCGAGCGAGGAGATGCCATTGGCGATGGCGAACTTGGTCAGGCCCGCGACGCTATGGATGTCCAACTTGCGCATGATGCGTTCGCGGTGCGTCTCGGTGGTGCGCACGCCGATGCCGAGGTGCATGGCGATCTCCTTGTTGCTCTTGCCTTCGGCGATGAGCGAGAGGACTTCGCGTTCGCGTTCGCTCAGTTTGGCGGCGGGTTTCGTGTCGTCGGCGTCGGAGACGTATTGGTTGAGCGCGATCTGCGCGACGGGTTTGCTGAAATACGCTTCGCCGGCGTAAACCGTTTCGATGGCGAGCACGAGTTCATCCGTTGGCGCATCCTTCAGCACGTATCCGCGCGCCCCGGCTTTGATAATGCGCAACACGGGATCGCGGCTGGACTGCATGGAAAGGATCAAAACCTTGGTCAGCGGGGATTCTTTGCGGAGCGCTTCCGTGACCGCCAAACCGTCCATGCCTGGCATGGAAACATCCATGAGCACGATGTCGGGGGCGTGTTCCTTGACGAGTTTGATGGCGTCCGCGCCATTGCTGGCTTCGCCGACGATCTTGAGATGTTCCTTGGCCGCCAGACACGACAACAGACCTTTGCGGACGACCGGATGATCGTCCACCACGAGGATTTTGATTTTCTTTTTTGCGATGCTCATGAGTGAGAGCGTAGGCAGCTCAGATATTTTCTGAGGCGCGTTCCGTAGAATACACGACAGCACTGCTGAGGCAAGCATCTGTTCCCGGCGTGGCCCCGGCGAAACTTGCGCTTTGGGACAACCCTTCTAAACTCCCGCCCCATGCATGATTTTCGTTATGTCGGAAACAAACTTTACTGCGAAGGCGTTGCGGTAGAGTCACTCGCCAAGAAGTTCGGGACGCCGCTCTATGTCTATTCGCAACGCACGCTGACCCGCCGCTTTCAAGAGCTGGATCGCGCCATGGCCCCGGTGGATCACCTCGTGTGCTTCGCGGTGAAGTCCAATTCCAATCAATCCGTCCTCCGCACGGTGGCCAATCTTGGCGGGGGCTTCGACATCGTCAGCGGCGGCGAATTGCAACGCGTCATCGCGGCGGGCGGCGATCCGCGCAAATGCGTCTTTGCCGGAGTCGGTAAGACGGAGGCGGAGATTGAGTTCGCCTTGCGCAAGGGGGTTTATGCCTTCAACGCCGAGAGCGATCCGGAATTGCAACGCATCAACAAGGTGGCGGCACGCTTGAAAAAGACCGCGCCCATCTCCGTGCGCGTGAATCCGAATGTGGACGCCAAGACGCACGCGAAGATCACCACCGGCACGTATGAAAACAAATTTGGCATCGTGTTCGAGGAAATCGAAGGCGTGTATGCCCGGGCGGCGAAGTTGAAGAACCTGCGGTTGCGCGGCGTGCAGATGCACATCGGTTCGCAACTCACGGACGTGAAACCGTTCGAGCTGGCGGTGCGGAAGATGATCCCCATCGTGCAGCGCCTGCAACAGCGGCACGGCATCGAGTTCTTCAGCATCGGTGGCGGCGTGGGCATTGTTTATGATCCGGCGCTGGCCAGCGGTGACGCGGCGTGGTGGAGCAAGGAAGGCAAAAACATTCTTACGCCGCAGAAATACGCGGCGCGGCTGGTACCGTTGCTCAAGCCCCTGGGTTTGCGCATCCTGATGGAGCCGGGTCGTTACATCTCCGGCAACTCGGGCATTCTTGTCACGCGCGTCGAATACGTGAAGCGCACGGGAAAAAAGAATTTCGTTATCGTGGACGGCGCGATGAACGATCTCATCCGCCCGGCGTTTTACGATGCTTATCACGAAATCGTCCCGCTCACGAAGAAAGGTGGCGCGACGATTTCTTCTGATGTGGTCGGCCCCGTCTGCGAATCCGGCGATTACTTCTGCAAAGATCGCTCGCTGCCGAAAGTGGGCGAGGGCGATCATCTCGCTTTGTTGAGTGCGGGCGCGTACGGTTTCGTGATGGCGTCGAACTACAACACCCGCTCGCTGGCGACAGAAGTTCTCGTGAGCGGCAAGAAAGCCGCTGTGGTTCGGAAACGTCAACCCGTCACCGAAATCTGGGCGGGCGAATCCGTTGCGCCGTGGTTGAAGTGATGTCGCCTAGTGGACGATCTACCGGCGCGAACGGCATCATCCGGCTGCCCGGCTGGTCAAAGCTGCTACCGCGTTCTTGAAGTGGCGCGCTCGGGTGATTCCGGGCGCACGCTGCGATGGTCGCGAGGTTCGTCTTTCTTGCCGGGTTTATCTTTATGCTGGCGGCCCAGGCGATGACACGGATCGCAATCGGGTGCAGCCTCGATGATCGCCGTGGCAGTTTCGATCAAAGCGGCGGCCAGTTCCGCATCCTTCGGCGCGATGCGGGATTGCACCCGGTCTTTGAATAGTTCGAGGAACTTCACGCCCTGTTCGACCTGACAACATTCAAAGGCTTCACCAGCCTGGCGCAACCAATTCACGAGCGGGGCGCGGCTGCGGCGATCGGTGATGCCTTCTTCCACGAGAGTTTTCAGAAAGGCTACGCCCTCGGCGGGAGTGATGATCTCCACGGTCATGGTGGTGGCGGTCACGTTCGGGCCGTCACTCACCAGCAGGATGATTTCGTGGGTGCCGGGTTTGAAGCGGTTGGTCACGGTCATGCCGGTGGCCAGCACGTTGGTCCCCTCAACCCACGCATAGCTCAACGGGTCGTTCTCCACATCGGTCGAGCCAGAAGCATCCAGCCGCAAGGTGGCGTCACAGCAGGCGGGGGCGAGGGCGATGAAATTTGTCACGCCCGGCAATTCATCGAGCGGGGTGATCTCAAGCTTGGCGACGGGCGCGTCATTGACCGGACGCACGGTGATGCTGACGACGGCGAGTTGCGAAACGGCATTGCTACTGTCCTGCACGGTGAAGGTGAACAGGTCGTCGCCAAAGTAATTCGTCTCCGGCGTGTAGGTCAGGTTCGAGGCAACGCCGCTCAATGTGCCGCGAGACGGTGGAGTCACCTGATAGGTGAGCGCACCACCGTCAACATCGGATGCCAGAAGCGTGATGGCGATAGGCGTGTCTTCATCCGTGGCGAGGAGCTGGGATTGTGCTGTCGGCGCGTCGTTCACCGGACGAACGGTGATGATGAATGTGGTGTTGCTTGAGCTCGCGATGCCATCATTGGCTACGAATGTGAAAGTATCCGTGCCAAAGAAGTTCGGATTGGGAGTATAAGTGCGCAAGAAACTGTTCGTCGTGCCGATCAGAATACCATTCGTGGGGCCTGATGTGATGAAAAAGGACAATCCTTGATTCGGTTGTTTGTTATCTGGGTCGTTCCCCTGCATGGCAATTTGGATTTGTGAATCCTCAAATCCACTTACAACGCCGGGATAAGCGATGGGCGGAATATTCGCCAACGCAACCACAGCATTCGAGCTGGTTACGGTGCCGAAGGCGTTTGAAATGATCACAGAATACGTGCCGATGTTAGCCGTTGAAAGATTGGTGATGTTGTAAGTCGCGTTGGTAGCACCAGCTAGGGACTGGTTAGTTCGCCGCCATTGATACCTGAGCAGCGGAGTGCCGGTCGCTTGGACAGACAGAGCGATGTTCTGCCCTGCGACACCGTTTGTGTTGGCGGGCTGAGTCACGATGATGGGCTTCGCCTTACAACGTCCCGCTGCGCCTGCGGTGCGGATGGAAAGAATTTCCGCCGCAGTGAGAGCGCGATTGTAAATGGCGGGCTCGTCAATCAGCCCCGTGTAATAGGAGTTGGAAAGGGTTGTTGCGGGCCCGCCGATGTAGAGCGCGAGTTGGTTCAGAAGGGAGTTTGTGAACCCGCGCGGATCAAACACCAGAATTGGCGAGCCATCCACATAAAGCACGCCGCCATTGTTTTCCGTGCGATTCACGGTGACGGCGATGTGATGGAAGAACCCGTCCCGCAGATCGGGCCCAGACGAGATGAACATCTGGTTGGTCCTGCCACCAGCCAGAGATAACGGCGCGCCCATGGCAAATGCCAGCTTGCCGTTGTTAAGCGAGAGTGAGTATCCCAGCCAGCCAGTGGAGAAGCTGTCGCGCTTTTCCAGTAAGGGAACATTTGGAAATTGCTGGCTCACCTGCGCGGGAGGATTCGTGGCTTTGATCCACATCTCGATGGAGAAGTTCTGGTTGTTTGTAAAGTTCAACGACGCGCTGTTATTGATCGTGATCCGGCTTTGGCTGCCGTTGAAGGTGAAGGCTGAAGCCACTTTGCCCGTCGGATAACTTACCGGTGAGTACTGGCCGATATTGTTCAACCCCATCGCATCAAGTGTATTGGTATCGCCGGGCCACCAACTGATCAGGCCGGGTAGGATCTCTGTGCAGGACGGCGCGGGCAAGGTGCTGAGTTGGGCGCGGACACTTCCAGTCGAGCCGACGCTGTTCGTGACGGTGACGAAGTAATGGCCAGCGTTGTTCGTGCGAACCTTCTCGATGAGCAACGAGGCATTGGTGGCGCCGATAACTCGGTACTGCGGACCGAACCCGTTCAAATACCACTGATAGGCGAGCGGGCGGCTGCCGGAGACGGCCACAGACAATTTCACATCCTCACCCAGCGGCACGACTTGATCCTGCGGTTGCTGCGTGATGACGGGTGGCGCGAGGCATTTGCCCGTGAGGTCAGCGGCGACGATGGATTGAATCTCGGACGCAGAAAGAGCGCGGTTGTAGAGGGAGAGTTCATCCATCAAGCCGGAGTATTGCCAAGGGGAGGATGTTTGGAATGACGGGCCCGCGAATCCGCCGATGCCGAGTGGCGCGCTGCCGGGGAATATTCTACCGGTGTAATTTGTCTGCCCGATTTGTGTGCCGTTGATGTAAAGCCGCATCACCGAGCCGTCATAAGTCGCGGCGACGTGTGTCCACTGATTCAACGGAATGAGATTGGTGGTCACGAGCGTGGTGTTGGTGCGCACCGAGCCATTTGGGGTGAGCGTGAAGAACAACGCACCGTTGTTGGTCGTGCCGAGCAGATAGGCACTTTGACTTACCCCGGGTTGGAACAGTGGATAATCAAACTTGCTCACAAGAACACGCACGCTGCTGAGTGTGGAGGGGTTGACCCAAGCTTCGAGGGTGAGGCCGTTGGTCACGCGGAGCGAGGGCGAGTCGTTGACGCTGATAAACGGGGTGCGCCAAGCAAGGCCAACTTTGCCTGCAATCGAGCTTGCACCAAATGGGCTTGAACCATTATTCGAGTCCCAATTATCAATCGCGTTGTTCTCGCCCTTCCACCAACTCACCAAGCCATCATGCACAGCCACACATGTCGGAATTGGATTCACCGTAAGCGTTGCCACGGAACTCGTCACCGCACCGTAGGGATTGGTGACGATGACGGAGTAGTTGCCTGTGCTGCTGAATTGAACATTTTGGAACGCAAGCGATGGGCTGGTTCGGCCCACCATCGGAATTCCATTGGAAAGCCATTGATACGCGAGTGTGACCGAGCCTGTGGCTTGCACCGACAAGCTGGCTGTGCTGCCGACGATGACAGTCACGTTGGTCGGCTGGCGCGTGATGGCCGGTGGGAACGCCAGCACCGTGAGTGTGGCGACAGAACTGGTGGCCGACCCGTAAGGATTGGTGGCGACAAACGCGTATGCGCCCGCTTGAGACAACTGCACGTTTGCGAGCGTCAACGAGTTGTTGCTTTGACCGGCGATGGCGATCCCATTGAATTGCCATTGGAACGTCAAGTCAGGCGAACCGATTGCGGCTGCGTTGAAGGTGACCGTGTTCCCGCCAATGGCAGTTTGGGTTGCGGGCGATTGAGTGATGATGGGTGGCTGGTTCGTCGCGAGCACCGTGCCGCTGAGTCGAAATTGATAGCCGTCCGCAATGCCGCTGTCTTCGCGCAGGATCTGGATGTAATTCGATCCGGCGGCGAGCTCGCCCAAGAAGACATTGGTGTATTCATACTGCCCCAAAGGAGAAGGCAGTCCCGGCTGCCGGGCGCCAAACTTATATCGGCCGTTCACCCAAACGTAGATGCCGTTGTCCGCGTCAATATCAGCGC
>ERZ1292630.4281-Hain-H41-02um-R3-4281-length-12155-cov-7_pt1 | contig 12155 bp, 6 predicted proteins | sample MGYA00564408_ERZ1292630 | MGnify/ENA primary metagenome ERZ1292630 (study PRJEB36523, sample SAMEA6512641) | groundwater metagenome | collected 2019-01-08 | study: AquaDiva: Metagenomics assemblies of 32 groundwater samples | reverse complement strand
CCCCCCCCCCCCCCCTTCCAGCTGCTCCAAAGAATGAGACTATACAACCATTTCACTCCCCCGCCTCTCTCCCCCCGTCCCTCTCCCTCACTGCGGCGGGGCCACCGCAGCGAAAGTGGGGTGTCTCATCAGTCGTTCCTTCAGAGGCGCTTCCACCGGCGCCTTCAGCAGCGTCGACGACAGAAACATGCCTACGCCGGTGCCCACGAGCCCGCAGATGATGACCACGACGACCGTGAGCCACACGGGCAGTCCGGTGGGAGCCTCGCTTTGAGTAGCGATCGACTTGCGGCGGCTGACATCGCCGAGGCCAAGCGTGCCGCCATCCAGAGAGTCGGCGTTGACCCCTTTCAAGCCCAGCGCTTGCTCGACGACGAACGGGTACCTCTGCAACACGGCTGGCTTTGAATACCGGCTGTTGACCGCATCCGAGAGGCGCTGCGCCAAGGAGGAGGCGAAGATCAGCGGCGTGATGGTCACCGTGGCGGTCGTGCTGCCCGCCCCCGTGGGGACGGCGACGGCGCCGCCGCTGCCCGGGATCGCGAATGTGGTGATCCCCGTCGACGCCGTCGATGCGGCCGCGGCGATCAGCGATGTGTCGACCTCGGCAACGAAATTGCCCCCCGTGGCCGCAATCGTGACGAGATACCATAGCGCGCCGGTCATGGTCGTGGGGTTGACGATGACCGAGAACGACAGCGTCGTCGGATCCCCAACGCTCAGGACGACACTGCGTTGCGCGTCGAGGTAGGACTCAAGCACCGAGACAAAATCACTGAGATCTTTCACGGTCGTTAGGTTGCGTTGTAGCCGCAAGAGGACGTCGTTTGACCGAAAGAACAACGCACTGGGGACTTCGACCGGCGGCGGCAAACGAGGTGGCGGCGCCGGCGTCGCCGTCGTTGCTGGTGCCGCGGTGGTCGGGGCCAAAATCGAATTCGCGGTGCAAACTTGCTCGGGCACGAGGCTGCCGAGGGATCCGACGAAGGCCACGTTACAGGAACCAAACAGCTGCGCACCCGCGGTCAAGGTGCTACAAACAAACGTTTCGCAGGCCTGGTATGACGCGGAAAGCGGCCATCGCGACGCGAGACCGACCTCCGCAACGGCAGAGAGACCCGCCAGGTACAGCGACACGCGCCGTTCGCGGCATTCCAGTTCCGCGGCCGGGGATGGGGGAGGGGCGGTCAGCGTGAGGCTCGTCGTGGGCGTTGCCGTCGCCGTGACCGTGAGGCTCGTCGTGGCGACAGAAGATGACGCAGCGGGGGTGCTGCTGCTCACGGGGGGCGAAGAAGGGGGTGGGTCTAACTGAGAACGGCTAGTCGTCTTCGCGGCGGCCATGCGACAAATGAAAAAGGACTCGAGGCAGGCCGAGACTGTGCTGCGCGACGACGGTCGGTTGATGCACGCCGCCGCGTTCGCCGGCGCTTCGCAAGGGAATGCGTAAGGGTTGGAAGCCGCGGACGACGAGGGGTTTAAACCAAGACAGAGGCACATCGTCCGGTCACAATCCGCACCGCACGCCGAACTTGCGATAAAATTGACCGCATTATCGGACACGGGAGTAGCTACCTGTGGCAGAAAGAATAATGGCGCAACGTTTCGGGCGTAGGCGGTGTTGAGCGAGACCGATAAACCTCCCAGAGTCGCACTGGTTGTCACGGACGGCGTCGCGCCGTCGGTTAAATTCACAAGCGCCTGGAGCCGCGATTGACATTTTTGCAACAGTGCTTCAACTGCATTGGGCCCAGTCGCAGCGGGAGGCGCGACCTGTGCCGACGAAGAAGCAACGGCCGTGGAGAGCAATACGACGACGACCCACGACGACACGGCGGCGACCAAATTGGGCCGTCGTGGAGAGCCATTCACTCTCTTCGGCCCCTCACGGGTGGCCATACGTGTCAAACAGAGAGGTGAGGACTGCTGTTAAAATGTACAGCGCCAACGATGCAAAGGAAGGAAGGATTATAAGTGGATTGGTCGAGAGGGAACTGAGACGCCAAGATGCAAAGAAAGGAAGGAAGGATTATAAGTGGATTGGCCGGTGTGTGGCCCATCTGAACAGAATGGCGTCGCCAAAAGTTCTAAACTTTTGTTCTAAGCGATGAAGAGGAAAAGCCCCCATTGAGAGAGGACGAGAGGACGCGCCCGTGCTCATACTATCATCGATCCCATCGCCTGCGCCACCGTCATACATGCTCTCCCACCTAGCAGGTCCCGCGCGTCGACTCGGTGGCGCGTCTTGTCGACGCTTTCAAGCGGAGGAGCAACGATTTCGCCCCGATCATCGTCATCGTGGCGGCGATCGTCGTTGTCCTTGGGTGACCACAGGTCGGGGCCGCACAAGGCGACCTCCGCCGCTACGGCGGCGACGGAAAACTGTTGCTGCTGCCGGACGCGCCGTATATAGCGAACCGTGCGGCTCGATTGAATTCTCAGCAATGCGCCGCCGCCGCCGCCGCTTTTTGCGGCCACCTGAGAGGAGCCGGTAGACGCTGCAGGTTCGGCCAGGAGAACGAGCGGCGTTTCCTGCCGGCTGTGGACTCGCCGACTGCCCGACGCCGTCGATGGGATCCCGACGGATCTTCCGCCTGCGAGCAGTGGACCAATCGAGGCATTCGTTAGCGTCAGCGCGACGTGCTCTGGCAGCTTGAATTCGGGCAGCAAGATGAACCAGCGCGACCCTTTGTAGCCAAGCGCCTCGACAATCGCTCGGCGGTGATCCGTCGTCAGCGTGAAACACCTGACGCAACCACTGGCGTTGGCGTTGGGCGAAGCACCTAGTAACGTCCGCCTCGACGAGGCCGGGGGCGAGGAACCGCGCGAGGCCGAAGCGAGAGGCGGTCGTACGCTGGCGGCCCTGCCGACCCCTTCGCTCCTCGCCGCCGTTGGAGCCGACGCCGATGGTGTGGTGGCCGACAGGACGGCGGATGGCGTCCACTCGAGCGAAGATTCACTCGAAAACTCGGCGTTCCACGCGGCGGTCGTTCGCTCTGGGAAAAGCAAGTAGAGCGCCACGAACCCTTGCGCGACCAATGTAGGGCAGACAGGGACGATCGGCGGCGAGGCCGGGGGAGGAACGGCCGTCCCAGCGTTGGCGGGGAGAGCTGAATGATGATGATGATGATGATGTAACGCGGAGCCCAGGTCTAACCAAGGAAGCACCTCCCAGAGCTGCTCGAAGGCGCGCTGCAAGGGATCGTCGGCGGTGCGGTAATCCCAAGACATTGTTGGCTTGGCCACGACGTCCGCCGTAACCCCTGCCCGTCTGATGTCAGACGGCGGATTCGCAGGCGTGAATGGTGGCGGTTGACTGAGGCTGCGTGCCCGAGGTGATGGCAACGCGGACAGCCGCCCCTCAGGGCTATCAGAGGCCCGCGGCGGATGGACCATGCCTTCCTCCCCACTCGTCCTATGGGTGGCGCTCGGCACCTCCTTTGCATCCGCTGGCCTCGCCGTCGACGACAAGTGCAAAGGGGACGCCGGCTCGGAGGGCGGCATACCCGGAGGAGCGGCACCTCTCCTGGCGGCGCCTCCTGCAGATGCGCTGCGCCGCTGAGAGTGCGCTGGGGATACCAAGCGGCCGTCGGAATCGTCACGAGGGTGAATGGAGGCGGCGAGGAGGGCGTTGGGGGCGGAGGACCAACCCTCTCCCTCGAAACCGTCGTCGTGCCCCCCCCGCTGACTGGCGGCGGTGGCCCCCAACGCCGTGAAGAGTGGATGGCCATGGTTCGCCGCGATGGACTCCGCCAGCGATGGATTGGGGAAAAGCAAACGTAGCGACTGCTGCCGAAGTCGGTCGCGATCGCCTTGGCCCGGCGGCGGTGGTGACGCGTCGGCCGAGGTATCAACTGGAACGACACCGTCGAACGAACTCGTTCGGCTGTGCCGACGCGAAGTCGTTGCCGAACTTTCGTGCGACGCCGAGTGCCGCCGGTGCGACAAAACTTGTCCTCCCCGAGACCCAATGCCCGAGGGCACAACAACGACCGCTTCGTACGTGTTGACGTCACCTGCCGACCCGCCTGCGCTTCGCCGCCCACTACTACTAAGACGCTTCGCGGCTGCGGAGGTGGACGTGTCCAAGCCTTCCGAGAACGTCACACCGCCGAAAGCACCACCACCGGCGCCGCTTTGCTGCGCCAGCGAAAACGACGAGGACACACCTGCGCCGCTCGCCGCTTCCGTCCCTCCGTCGTTCCCCCCGTCACCGCTGCCGTCGCCCGGACCGCCCCCGGGACTCCACAGAAGCAACACCACCGACGCGGCAGCCTTCACTGCCGATGCCCACAATTCGGCCGCCACCACCGAATCCTCATTCCGGCGGTTTCGCAACTCGAAACCCGCGGAAAGGTCCGTCGACGACTCATCGGGAGCGGCGGTTGTTGACTCTTGGCCCCTTGCGCCGTTGAGACCGGGGTCACCAGCCAACCCCCCGCCCTTCCCCGCTACGACCCCTCCGCCACCGCTGAGGTGCATGAGGAGGTGCAGCTTGTGCTTGAGGGCCATGGCCATTTGCATCCACCGCGTGGGCAGGCCCCAGGGGACGTAATACGCCGCGCCGTCCTCCGGGGCGAACTCCGCGCCATTGATATCGAGGGCATACTTCACGCGTTGGACGTGCCGTTCAACGAGATCGTCGAGCAGCGCAAAAATAATCTGGGCGACGGCGTTCTTGATGCCAGGGCCGCTCGGGTAGGCCGCCGCCACGCTACTACCCACCAGTCCACCACTGGTCAAGGTGGTCCCAATGGAGAAGTGCCGGTACAACAATGGCAACACCCTGCGCGGATCTCGGACGACTTTGCACGCAAGGCAAACCGATTCGGCAACGACCGACGCCACCGTCCACAGCTGCGGTGCATTCCACACGCTAAGCAACGTGGGCAGCGTCGAGGTGTAGAGTGTGTCCGCGAGCAACGTGCCCAGCGTGTTCATCAGAGCGTCCAGGATGGCGCACACCGGTCGCACCGCCTGCGGCTCCTTCCCAAGTAGCTGGAAGCAGAGCACGGGCATCAAGGTCATCGACGACGTGACGAACGGGTCGGTGTCTAACATCGCGGTGCGCTGCAACTGCACCTGAGCGCCACTATCCAACACTTTGAGGAGGGCACTGAGGGATTCGAGCCGCATCCGCACATGGGTCGTGAGGGAGCCGAGCGTCCTCATCGCACCCGTGACCGTGGCCGCCCACAGCCTCGACAAGGCGGCTGGGGTCATCACGGGGGGAGGGGCCACCGACGCCGCCGTGCCGTTGTGGTTGCCACTAGGCAGCGCAGCAGGGATGCACACCACGGACGAGCGATGGGCCACGCCGGTCGTTGGGATGGTGCGCGACGCGGGGTGCGGGGGAGGAATGGTGCCCCCTCCCACACATTTTCCAAATGTGGTGGACGCCGACGATGGCGGCCGCGCCGACGACGTTGGCTTTCCACGAGACGACAACAACAATGGCTTGCCGCCGGTGGAAGTGTCCTTCGGCGCGGCGCATCGGTCCGTCACAGGCCCCCCTCCCGACTGCGCATATTGCAAATACTGGTCAATGCCCGGGTGACGCAACACGACGGCAGCGGTGCCGCCGCTCACGGGGGGAATGCCTTGCGGCTGCGGCTGCGGATGGCCCATCGCCGAGGCGACGACGTTGGCATCCCAAAAATGGGCACCAAAAAACTTCCCCAAGAGGGTTCTATGTTGGTGTTGTAGGAGTGCGTCGTCGCCGTCGCCAAGCAGCAGTGCTCCCGCTTCGCCGCGAGTGGCCGATGGTGGCAGCAGACGACGAGAGGACGCATCGGCGTCGGCACATCGCAGACTCGTGGCGGCCGACGGGGGCTGCTGATGGACGGTTGGTGGCGGTCGGTCGACTGCCGAGGAAAGGGAACCCGGAGGGGGCGGCACTCGAAAAAACGATGACGGCGCCGGTGGGGCAGTGAGACGCCCCTCGTCGCCCGTGGTATCCGCTGCTGAGCCGCTTCGCACTGCGGGCGTCGTCGTCGTCATGCTTATGCTTGACTCCTGAAACCCAACGGCGGCGAGCCGACTTTGAAGCGATGAGGGGCCCACCGCCGGCCGCAGCGCCGAAGGAACGGGCAGCGGTGTTTCGCTGCGAGGTGATCGGCTGCCGCTCTGCTGTTGTGCCAGTGGGTGACCTCCTTCTCCACCCACGTGTGGTGACCCTCCCCGTTGGCTGCTTGGGGCGGTCGCATCGCTTTGAACTGCCGGCGATGGCGGCGGCGGTGACCGCGCCCCGGCCTTATCTTGGAAGCCACTCCGGCGGTGGTGTGACCCTGGGGATGGCGCGGCGCTCCTTCCAGTGCCTGCCGGCGTGACCACGACACCTCCTCCCTCGACGTGAAGGGCTGCGGTTGAGGCGCCACTGGGGGCAGCAGAGCGGCTTCGTTCGTCATTGTCGTCGCCGTCACACTGCACTTCAGCGTCGGCGACGAGCCGGGGTGGCACATACCCGCCCCCCCGCCACCACACGTCCAAGTATGTGATGAGCGCCTGCCCATCGCCGCAAAAATGTTTGCTCGCTAGCGCGGTGAACGCCGCGAGCAATGGTCGCAAGACCTCGCGGCTGGGCACGGCAATATTCGTACCCGGAACGGTTGGGTTGAGCGGTCTCGGTGGGGTGAACCTCGAGAGCAGCATCGACGCGGTCAGCTCTCCGAGGGACCCATCGCCACTGCTACTCCCGCCACCGGCCGGCGGAGAGGACGGCGATGTGGCGGAACGGATCGAACCTTTCGAAGCGCTGCTTGTCATTCGCTGGAGTCGATAAAAGAAAAAGATGGATCGTTTCCGGGTTCTTAAGGGCCCGACGAGGGGTGAAGGTGTGGGTGGAAGCCACAAAGGGGTCCGAACAGAAAGCATATTAACACACGGCTCATCGGCTCGGAGTAGGATAACCACCGAGTGAAACACCGGCGTTGCGGGCGATAGATCGCTAGATAGTCAGATATGGTGCGCGAATCGGCTTCACCGTGTGTGGGGTCCCAAGAAGGAGGGTAGAAGTTTTGATTCCGTCTCCGGTTCGCTGATGAGTGATATCTCCCTCTCACTTTTCATTTTTCGCTTCGTTGTTGTTGTCTTTGCGTTGTTGTGCCCTCGCAGTCGCTTCGGCTTCCACCCGCATGCGGCGCAAGTCCTCCTTCGCGAAGAAGTAGATGACCAAGGTCAACGTGAACATCACCAACGTGATCCCTAGCATGATGCCCCGGGTCTCCCACGCCGTCGGCACATCGCCCAAGACAAACGTAAAGATGACAATACCGACGACTTGGGCCGCGGCATTCATCCACATGATGGTGGTCGCGGGGAGGGCCTCATCCAGCGCCGGGTCGTAGGTGACCTCGACGCTCAGCTCCATGCCCACGGGAATGGTAGGCAGCAGCGAGACGCAGGCCACGCACAATATCGCACCAAACGCATACAAAGCGATAGTGTTCTCCGCGGCCGTGTCCGCACTCCCGCCGGCCAGCGAGAAACAAAAGGCCACCTCAGCCACAAAACAGACGCACACGATGGACATGAGCACGAGCAGCGTCTGCCGGTACTTGCGAAACTCGTCCACGAGACCACCCACCAACACGCAATTAAACGAACCCAGCAAAATGCCGATCGACGTCATCCACCCCGTTTGCTGCTCGGTGACGTTGTACGGCTTCACGAGCTGCGCGAGGACGCCGGCCACCGCCGTCAGCGCCCCGGTGATGCCGCCCACGCCGATCACCGTCGCGCGAAAGTTTGGATTCGATTTGAACAAGCGGAACGCCTGCCGGGCGCTACTCACCTGGTGTCTCGCCGCGTCACGCAAGGCATCGTCGAATGCCGACGAGGAAGCGCCGCCGTCGACTTGGTATTGCAACAACGCGGCGTGCTCAGTCGAGACGACAGCGGCGGTGGCGGTGAGAGTCGGCGGCAGTGGCGGTGCCATTGAGTTCGTGGAGCCGTCACCACTATTGTTGTTCACTCTCTCGCGGCGCTGCTGTCGCTTTCGTTCCTGAAGCCGTCGGCCAGCCGGGGACGTGTGACTGGCGAGCATGCTGGGTTCCTCGGGTAGCAACGCAAACGCCACGACGACGGCAATGCTGATGACGGTGACGACGACGAAGATCACGACGAAGGCTTTCGTCGTCTCGGGGTCCAACGCCATCGCAGCAGCGGAGGGCGCTACAGTCGTCGTCCCGTTGGCCTCAGAGGATCGCTCGAGGAGGAGCATTTCGAACGCCGCCGCCGGCCGTGGCGACGGCTTCGTCGTCGTCGTCGTCGTGTTGGCCGACGAAGGGGGAACCGCGGGAACGAGCGGTGGCACCACTAAAGGTGGGATCAAAAACCCCAACGACATGCCGAGGAAGGCCGACAGCGTGCCCACGCCGGTGGCGAGCGCCCGCTCCTGCGCGGGGAACCACACGGCAGCCATCAGGGGCGGCGTGCCCATCAAGAAGAGCTGCGCGAGCGCACACCCAAACTGCGCCACGACCAGCATGGCGTAATTCGGTAACCACAGGGCGGCGACGCACTTGAGCACCGCCCCCGCGGCGTTAGCGCCTGTGCCAAACAGCAATGCGCGGCGAAGGCCAATCTTGCGGATCACGTCGCAGGACGGCAAGCAGCCAAGCAAGTACACCAGACCAAACACGAGGAACAAGACGTTGACCTCCGAGCTTCCTGTCCCGAAGAACATGGCGGTTTCCTTGTACACATTCGTGAACAAGGTGAACTGAAATTGGTTCGAGACCCCATACATGACGAACACGAAGAGCACCAGGATGCGCAGCCGCGTGGCCCCTACCGCCTGGTCGTCCGACGCGTCGCCGTCGTCTTCGGAGTCGGAATGCGTCTTTTGTCGCGGAGGGTGCAAAAAAGGGACAGGAACGTGCGGATTGAAAGGCGTTTCGTGGGGGGGCTGACGGTGATGGTGATGGGGCAGTGGATGCCCCCCCTCGCGAGTGTTACCGACGAGGTCAGCTTGCGCCTCGGCCATCTCCTCGTGCGTGTGTGATCTGCCAGATCAGGGGTAACAAAAAACAAGGGGGGCAACGAAACAAAAGAATTAAAAAAAAACTTTTCTTCTTGCGAGGCAAGGCACAACGGTTTGGGAAGCACACCGTATGACGCCATGCCGACGTCGATTGACCATTTTTCTCTTTCTGGGATGAGAGGCTGTTTTCCCGCCTGAGGGAGTGGGGGTACGACTGGTATGTGCGTGGGGGTGCTCTTCGGGGAAATGGATAAAAACAGTTCAGAGAATGTTATCGCGGAAGTTGTTTAGAACAAAGAGAGAATGAGGAGGAGTGCCGCGAGGATCGTGGACTCCATGCAAGTGCTCGAGGAAAACAGTCTCCCCGTAGACAGACCGCCGCTGTTAGACGCTTGGGTGGTGGTGGTCGTGGTGCTGCCGTTCACTGGGGACGTTGTCCCTCCCGAAAGCGCGGGACTGCCATCTGCGTTCGTGGGAGTCGGCGCCGTTGCCGTCGTCGTCGGGGGAGGAGGTGTGGTGGTCGTGGCACCACCCCCTTGAACCGTGGTGGCACCGTCAACCGACGTTGTCGGGCCTGACGTCGCGTTGGTGGGGCTCGACGGAGTGGTCGTCGCCGCCGAACCTCCTCCCGCCGACACCTTGGTGTAGGCGGGCATGATGATCAACGAGTTGCCGGCCCCAGTGCAAACTCGGGAAAAAGCCGGACACGTGATTTCGCCCTGCAAAGTGGCGGAAAGCTCCGCCGGCAACGCCACGGCACCCCCCGCGGTTGGACAGTTGACATTGACCCCGTTGATGGCGATGGACACGGTGGAATTTTCGGCGTTGCACACCGTCAGGAAGCAACGCGTCTGCTTTCGCGTGGACATGGCGACGAGCGTCGACGACGTCGTCACAAGGTTCGATGAATAACAACGGCTGCTGACACCGAACGTCTCGAAGGCACGCGTGGGCGTCTTGGCCACGACGCACCGAATGCTACTGCTCGTCTGGACGGTGGGGCAGTAATCTCTTGGCTCCGAGATGCCACCTTCCCGGCTATCCGCGAAGTACCGGAATTGCGAAGGGAGAGCCGTCTCCCACATCGTAGCTTGGCACAACCCGCCGCCAAGGTAGTCGTACGCACAAAAGGTATCCGTCGTCGAGTTCGAAAAGCAAAACTCCCCCCCGGCGGCGCTGTTCGCCACGCTGTTGCACTTTTCCTGCAAAAACGAGCAACCCTTGCTTTTCCCGTAGGTCATGCCCAGCTCGGCCTTGTCGTAGTTGACTTGATAGTAACCAGTGTCCTCCAGAAGCGCGAGCGTCATCCGCGAGAAGAACGTTTGATCCGTCGACGCCACGCCGTTCATGGTTTCCTGTTCGTGCGTGCGCTTTTCCCAATGGCTACCCGCCGTGCCGCTGCCCCCTCCGTCCTCCACCTCCACGTAGGTCAGCGACGGGCAGCCGAAGTAGTCGCGCGCCTCGCGCACGACGCGCGGGGTTTGAACGTAGCTAATGGGCTTTCCCAGGGCGGCGTTGTTGCTTCCGGAGACGAAGCCGTTTCCGGCATTGTTGAAGGTGCCATCGAGGTTGAGATAGCCGCTCGGGTGGGTGAAATAGGGCTCCGTGAAACCGATCGGATGCAGCAATTCATGTATGGCCGTTTGGAAATCTTGATGCTGCTGCACGACCGTTTCTTGCGACGCGTTATTGGGCAGCATCGCCGGGTTCCAATTGATCTGCGCCACGATGACGCGACCGTCCGTGTTCAGTGCTCGACAGCCGGTGGCCCAGGCGAGAGTGTGGGATCCCGCGCCCGCGGGCGCCGCCGTGACGAGGACAAGCAAGTCGGTCGCGTTGAATCCCGTGGTCGACGCACCGGCGGGAAGAGGCGTTCCTGGCTGGGAACCGCAACGGCTCGAGCCACCGAGGACGAGCGGCGCCGTCAGCCGCTTTACCTTGAGTGCGCTCTCCATAAAAACTTTCGCACTTGCGACAATGTCTAAAAGGTAGGCCTTTTTGTACGGTGTCAACACGTCCGCCTCCAGGCAGGAGAGAAACTGGCCCTCGAAGTTTGTCACATTCCGGCCTTCCGCTTCGCAGTGGCCACAAGGTGCCGCCGGATTCGCGCCACTCGCCGCGCAGTCGCCTTGATCGAATTCGGTCATTAAGCGAATGCTCTCGAAGGTCGTCGTGGACTGCAAAGGTTGAAAGGCGGCGTCTTCGTGTGCCGACCGACCCGACACGATCTCCGCGTTCCTGCCGTAACCAGGCAATTTGGAGACCCGCGCATGGCCGCAACGGCGGTGGTCGTGGTGCGAAGACAGCGCCGCCGTAAGGGTCATTTCCTCTTTCACGGCGGCTGCCGTTGACATTGATAGCAGCAGCCCAGCGGCCACAACGACCCACATTTTGCACAAAAAAAAAGAGGGCTGCCGCGAAGAGTGGAGGGGGGGAAAAATCGCCACACGTTACCGGCGCCTGACGTCGTGTGTACTCTTCGTGTGCCCCTATGCGATGCGCATTTGAATTTTATTCTCCCGTTGTGGGAACGAACAGGCCCTAAAAAGTCGCTCACGTACCGTTTGTTTCGAGTGACATTCGCATCGCTTTCTTTTCGATCCCCTCTTTGTCGCTCGCATCCCAGCGTCGTAGGGGAAGATAGGGGCCCGGGCATCCCAGCGTCGTAGGGGAAGATAGGGGCCCGGGCAAAGCAGCGTCGTACCGGCCGCACATAACTGTTCCGGTTGGTTTGGTGCTCCAACGTGCGAAACATCGGGCGCAAGTTGGCTCACCGCCCTGCAGGGTGACTCGCGTTGACTGGCGAGCAGGGCGCGGACGGGTCGAGGTCCAGTTGATGCAGCGATCCGTTAGTGCAGACGTGGCTTCCGGTGGCCGCCGTATGACACCATCGTTGCACACACACTCCTCGATGGCCGGTAGGTCGGTTCTAGCCGCATGACGCAGACTATTTCATGCTTGCTGTATTTTTCGTCTTCGCGATTAACTCGAATAGAACGGAAGACCAAAGCGCAAGATATTTTCTGACCAAAACATCGCTTGTTTTGAGTCAAAAAAAAGGTGAGGCAAGAGATCGCGGCGAACTACTTTGTCGTTGCTGTTTTCGGACGGCGCAGGAAGCGGCGCACGCCATCGGCGAGTGCAAGCGCGAGCAGCAGATACATCCACGCGGTGA
>ERZ1292630.4278-Hain-H41-02um-R3-4278-length-12157-cov-4_pt1 | contig 12157 bp, 11 predicted proteins | sample MGYA00564408_ERZ1292630 | MGnify/ENA primary metagenome ERZ1292630 (study PRJEB36523, sample SAMEA6512641) | groundwater metagenome | collected 2019-01-08 | study: AquaDiva: Metagenomics assemblies of 32 groundwater samples | reverse complement strand
TTATAAAGATTCAACTCTGGAAAAATTAGCCGATCAGGGTAACGGTAATTATGCCTATATTGATACGCTCAACGAAGCCCGTAAAGTGCTGGTGGAACAAATGAGCGGCATGCTTATTACCATTGCCAAAGACGTTAAGATTCAGGTGGAATTCAACCAGGCGCAGGTTACGGCTTATCGCTTAATTGGTTACGAAAATCGGTTACTCCGGTCTGAAGATTTTAACGATGATAAAAAAGATGCCGGCGAAATCGGCGCCGGTCACACCGTTACCGCCCTTTATGAAGTGGTTCCGACCGGTCAGGAAATCAATTTTTCTTCGGTGGACCCATTAAAATATCAACCACAAATGGAAACCGGCCGGACCACGCACAGCAATGAACTCCTGACGGTTAAACTTCGTTACAAAAAACCGGATGGCGATATGAGTCAACTTTTAGAATTTCCGGTAACTGATAGTGGCAGTAAACTTAACTCTGCTTCAAGTGATTTTAAATTTGCCGCGGCGGTGGCGGCCTTCGGAATGATTCTACGTGATTCTGAATATAAAGGAAACGTAACTTTTGACAGCGTTCTTAAGTTAGCCCAGGAAAACGCCAGGTCGGATGAATCTGGTTACCGCTCTGAGTTTATCAGTCTGGTAAAGAAAGCTAAAAAGATCAAGAAAGATTAAAAAATTCCCCGACTTTTTGGCTAGTTTGACCAAGAATGGATAATAATTTCTCCGCCTCGGCTTCGGTCCGCATTCCCATTCCGCAGGACGGAGTCAGAAGCGATTGGTTTAGGATGCGTTCTTTATCAATCCCTTTTTTAACCAGCGTATCAATGGCGATATAAATACGTTTGGTTAAATCAGTTATAAATTCTGGAGACCTAAAGGTCTCCTCGACACGCCTGTCTTCTAAAGTAACCGGCACAATCCCCCAAGCAATCACCCCGCCCCGGTTAATAAATTTTTTAATATCATCCGCATATAATAAGAATTTATCCATAAATCCATAGGCGTCAAAACTGATAATATCTACAGGTAATTCTAAAAGCAAACTCCAGTCCGTATTACCGCAACAGTGAATACCCACTAACGAACCGGTGGGATGAATAGTTTCAATGATTTCTCCCAGATATTTGGTAACCATTTCGCTGGTTAAAGGCGAATAGGCCGAACCGTAGCCCATCAGGGAAGGTTCGTCAATGAAGATGATCGGTTTTCCGCCCCGCCCTGGCGGGACGGATCCGCCTCCCCGGCCCCGCCAAGCGAAGCGGGGCGGGCTGACGGAAAGATTTAAGGTGTTAGCAAAAAGATTAATCTGCCAGAGTGCCTTCATTGCTAAATTTTTAACCATCACATCGGCGATGATTTCATTATGGATAATCGCCTGGCCGGTTTCATCTGTCACCGCCAGCCCCCAGGTAATCGGACCGGTAATCTGGCCCTTGATAAAAATCGCAGGGCGATTTTTATCCATTTTCAAAAGGTCTAACATTTTATATAACCCCGGTACATAATCCGGACTGATGGCGAAATAATCAAGATTTTTATTGAGATAATGCTGATAAAAATTCGCCAGTTCTTCCGGCGAATTTTTATTGGCTGTATCAAAATAGATTTTTTTCTTCTCGCGGTCGGTGCTTAAACCGGGCAGGCCTTCGCTGAACTGGGTCGCCATCCCCTCCTTAAAATCACGTTGGGGTAATTGGGGCCAGAAGGGAATTCCCGGCAGGTTTTTCAGGATTAACTCGCAGGCCTTAACCGGGTCTTGATGAGGCAGGCTTCCGATACCGGTTGGGGTAAAATTAAACTTATTAGTCATTTTTAAAAATAGAATAAAACTGATTTAATAGATAAAAATTTTGTTTCAAAATTTTTATAATGGGCCCAGCAGGTTTCGAACCTGCGACCAACGGATTATGAGTCCGCTGCTCTACCACTGAGCTATGGGCCCGTAAATAAATTTTGTGCGGTCACAAAATTTATGTTTATTTCTGATGATTTTTACGTATCTAATATAACTTTTAACTTGATTTCGTCAAGTTTTTATTATGCGAGCAAGTAAAACGCCTCCCTCGTTTACGTTAAAGAATAAATTTGCTTTTAAAAAATAGAAAGATATAATTAATAACAATGTCATATAAAATTCTCAAAACCGAAGAAATTTACCGCGGGAAGATTTTTAACGTCCGGCGCAGTCAGCTCAACCTGAAAAACGGACGGAACACCTGGTGGGAGATGGTCGCCCATAACGGGGCGGCGGTCATCCTGCCTCTCCTTTCGCGGAATAAAGTCATCCTGGTCTACCAATACCGCTACCCAATTAATAAATCTATCTGGGAACTGCCGGCCGGCCGGCTGGAACGCGGAGAATTACCGTTAACCTGCGCCCGGCGGGAACTCCAGGAAGAAATCGGCTGCACGGCCCGCCGTTTCAAAAAAATGATTACTTTTTATAGCACCCCGGGCTTTACCAGCGAAAAACTTCATATTTTCGCGGCAAAAGGATTAACACCTTCTTACGCTTGCCCCGATGATGACGAAAAAATTAAAACCCGCGTCTTTACCCGCCCGGAAATAGTTAAACTAATCAACCAAAATAAAATTATTGATGCCAAAACGCTGATCGGATTAATGTTATGGTTACGGAATCAGATTTAGTCTTCGGTGAAATCGCCATCAAAACCAGACTGGTCACGGCCCGGCAGATTGACGAAGCCATTACCATTCAGCATGGGTTGCCTGAATGGAAACCGCTCGGATTAATCCTTCTGGAAAAACAATATCTCACCAAGGAACAACTGGAGAACATTATTGATATCCAGAAACGGAACCTGGAAACCCGAGCGATTCAACTTCGTTATATTAAAGAAGACAACATCTTCGGACGCTTGGCGATTAAACTCAATCTGGCTACGGAACAGCAGGTCGAAGAATGCCTGGGCGTCCAGTTAATGATGCAGGATGATTATTTGTTACGTCTGGGCGAACTGATGGTGAAAAAAAAATACCTTTCCGGCACAGACGTAAAAAAAATACTGGAATACCAATCCGCCCAGGTAATTCATTGCCCAAAATGCGATACGAAATATAACGTCGTGTTATTTAACCCGGGCGCCAAATTTATCTGTTATGAATGCGAAACAGAGTTGACGGTACCGAAAAATTTAACCAGTACGATGAATTTATAAATTATTTGACCCCGTTAGAAATGTTTACTATAATTACGAATGTTTTATTATCAACTAAATAAAAATATTTTGTGTTAATCTGTATAATCACTGTCCCAATGTCCATCGGGGTGTGGTTAAAGGAGCGCAACTATGGCTTTAACCGGATTGGATATTTATAAACTGTTACCCAAGACCAACTGCGGCGAATGCGGCACGCCGACCTGCTTGGCTTTTGCGATGGCCCTGGCCGGTAAAAAAACTTCATTAGATAAATGCCCTCATGTCTCGGCTCAAGCTAAAACCGCCCTGGAAAGCGCCTCGGCCCCGCCCATCCAACTGGTTACCATCGGAACCGGACCCAATAAGTTGGAAATCGGCAATGAGACCGTAATGTTCAGACATGAACAAACTTTCTATCACCCTTGCGGCATTGCCATTGAAATACCCGATAATCTGCCGGCTGATGAAATCAAAAAACGCACTCAGACAATCAATAACCTCATCTTTGACCGGGTCGGCAAAAAAATTCATGTGGAACTGATTGCTCTCAGAGACGTCAGCCATAATCCTGATACCTTTGCCAATGCCGTCAAAACAATCACCGCTTCTTCCCAACTGGCTTTGGTCCTGGTAAGTTTTAATCCGGGTATTATAGAAGCCGGTCTAAAAATCTGCGCTTCCGCAAAACCGCTTATTTATGCGGCCAATCAGGAAAATTACCAGGCCATGGCTGAACTGGCTAAAAAATATGATTGCCCACTCGGCGCGGCCGGAAAAAATCTGGATGATTTAAGCGACCTGACCGTTAAGATCACCGCCCTGGGCGTAAAAAATCTGGTTATTGACCCGGGTTCAGCAGACTTATACCGCCGGCTTAACGATATTACCCAGATTCGTAAACTTGCTTTAAAAAAGACCTTCCGGCCGTTCGGATTTCCGATAATTACTTTTACGCCGGAAAATATTTCACCCGAAGAAGAACCGATGTATGCCACGGTTTTTATTGCCAAATATACCGGTATCGTCGTGGTCAAAGGCCGCGCACCATGGCAGATACTGCCGTTAATCACGCTCCGGTTAAATATTTATACCGACCCGCAGAAGCCGATCCAGATTGAATCTAAAATTTATGAAATCGGTGCGGTCACGGCCTCATCGCCGGTTCTAGTTACCACCAACTTCTCACTGACCTACTTTACGGTGGAACCGGAAATTGAAGGCAGCAAAGTACCCAGTTATATACTCGTGGTTAATACTGAAGGAATGTCGGTTTTAACGGCCTATGCAGCGGATAAATTAAACGAAAAGGTAATCACTAAAGCGTTAAATGATTATAATGTTAAAAGTAAAGTAACTCATAAAAAGGTAATTATTCCGGGCTATATCTCGGCCATGAGCGGAAAATTGGAAGCAGAATCCGGTTGGGAAGTGATGGTTGGCCCGCGCGAGGCATCCGGAATTCCGACTTATCTTAAAAATGTCTGGAAATGAAGCGCTATCAACTTTTATGCAACCGCAAGCCATCATCGCTGATATCCATGCTAATTTTGAAGCATTTTTAGCCGTTCTGGACGATCTTAAGCAAAAAAGCATTACGGAAATTATTTCTTTAGGCGACCTGGTTGGCTACGGCCCCAATCCGATTGAATGCATCATCCTTTCCCTGGAACATAATGTCATTAATCTTTACGGCAACCATGAACTCGCCCTGTTTAAAGATAAAACTAATTTCAACCCGGCCGCCCAGCGGGCGATTGACTGGACCAAACAGGTCATTAAAAATAACCAGCGCCACCCGCGCATTAAATCCTTCTTTGATAACCTTCAGTATGAATACAAAAAAAATAATATTATCTATACCCACGGTTCGCCGAAAGGTATTATTGATGAATACGTCATTAAAAAAGAAGACTTTTTTAAACTAACGCCTGAAGTTAAAAAAAACCTGAAAGATAATTTTGAACTGGTGGAAGAAATCGGATTTATCGGACATACCCATATTCCCTATATTTGCACCTCTGATTTTTACCTGGTCCATCCCGAATGGCAGGAATACCAACCTTATCCCCTGTTGCCGGGCACGAAAACCATTATCAACCCCGGTTCGGTCGGCCAGCCGCGTGATAATGACCCGCGGGCCTGCTATGCGGTTTTTGACGGCCAAACGGTTACGCATCACCGGGTCAAATACGACCTGGAAACAACCATAAAAAAAATGCAGGAGAACCTTGTTCTGGACAAAGCACTCTGGATGCGGTTAAGAAAAGGAATCTAAAATGAAATCTGGTTCAACAACAATATCAGTTCTTTCTTTAAAAGATTTGATTGCTCTTAAAAAATCTACGGGACGTCCACAGGATATTTCTGATATCCATTATCTACAAATAATTATTTGTTAATCCATCCGCCTCCCAGGACCACATCTCCCTGATAAAAAACCGCGGCCTGACCCGGTGTAATAGCTAGTTCCGGCCTTTCAAACTCCACTTTTACCACACCCGACTGAGTGTTAACCGTTCTTACCGTCGCCCGAACCGGCCGGTGAGCATAACGAATTTTAACTTCGGCCATTAAAGATTCTCCTGGCTTAATACCTTCAATACTTACCCAGTTTATTTCTTCAACCGTCATTGTCCAGCGCGCCAGTTCTTTTTTTGGGCCAACAATAATAGTATTAGTATCCGGTAAAACTTGCGTCACATAAACCGGTTCGCCTAACGCAATTTTTAAACCGTGTCTCTGCCCGATGGTAAATAGCTGGTAACCGGGATGACGCCCAAGTAATTTACCACCGGCATCCCTGATTTCACCTTCATTAATACGACCCGGCAGCCGGGTCCGGATAATATTTCCATAATTATTATCCGGCACAAAACAGATTTCCTGGCTATCCGGTTTATCCTGCACCGGCAGATCTATTTTTTTAGCCAGCGCCCTGACCTGAGATTTGGTATAATCACCCAGCGGCAAAACTGTCCGGCTTAATTGCTCCTGCGTTAAGGAAAAAAGCACATAAGACTGGTCCTTGGCTTCATCTTTCCCTTTTCTAATAATATAACGGTTACAGTGAGAATTATATTCTATTCTGGCATAATGGCCGGTGGCGATATAACCCGCTCCCATATTTTGCGCGTAAGAAAGCAACCGTCCGAATTTGAGGTCCTGGTTACACCGGATGCAGGGGTTCGGCGTCCGGCCCGCATCGTATTCCCGGCAGAAATAATCAATTAATTTTTCAAACTCGGCTTTAAAATCAATGACCAAGAAGTCTAGGCCTAGTTTTTGCGCGACCTGCCTGGCATCGTTGGCATCAAAAGTACTGCAACAGGCCCGTTTGCGAGGCGCCAACTTCTCTAAACAGGTCCCCAGACTCATAAAAAGACCGGTTACCTCATAACCCTGCTCTTTCAAAAGAGCGGCCGTCACGCTGGAATCCACTCCACCGCTCATCGCCACGACAATTTTTTTACCGGTGATCATATATTTTATCAATGTATCATAATTTCTCTTGAGGTCAATAGATTTAAAGTGCTCTGATAACATTGAAGCACGAATAGAATTCGTACTTACAATTCCATTTATTTGCACTCAAATATTCTTGTAAAGAATCAGAAAAATACTATAATAATCCAAATTACTTTTGGTAATTTTGATATAAAGGAATTTATCTTTGTGGAATCATCCTCAAAGCCAACGATAAATCTCAAACGGCATTTTTTTGAACTGCTAAAACCATACTGGCGCTCGTTGCTGATTGTCGGCCTGTGCGCCGTTTTAGGTGAAGTAATCCAGATTGCCACGCCTCTTATTATCCGCTCCGGAATTGTGGCCATTGAAGGACAAAAAACAAAACTCCTTTTAACACTCGCCGTGGTACTTTTAGTTTTAAGCGTCTTAGGTGTTTTATTCCGGTTTGGCGTCACCTCGGCCGGACATATCGCCGGTTATGGAGCCGTCGTTACCATCCGGTCGCGGCTTTACAGCCATCTGCAACGATTATCACTTCAGTTTTACCAGAAAAAAAAGATCGGAGACCTGATTAGCCGGACCATCAGCGATACGATGACGTTTGAACAACTAATCGCCCACGGCTCTCCGCAATTAATCCGTTGTAGTATTCTTATCGCAGGTTCCACCGTCGTATTATTTTTACTTAACTGGAAACTGGCAGCCATCAGTTTGCTTCCCATCCCGGTAATGATACTAATCCTGATGGTTTTTTCCAAACTTATTATGAAGCAATATGAGGCTCTCGGCGAAAAATTAGGTCATATCTCGGCGATGATTCAGGAAAATTTATTAGGAATGCCGGTGATTCAGGCCTTTGCCCGGGAAGACCATGAACTGCAGAAATTTAACCAGAAAAATATCGGATTCCTAAATACAGCCAAGAAAGCGATGCGGATTATCGGAATCTGGTTACCGTTAACCGGATTTCTCGCTTCCGCAGCAACAATTTTAACCCTCTGGTTTGGCGGCAATCAGATTATCCACGGACAAATGGCAATACAAGACCTAGTGGCTTTTCTGCTATACATTGGTTTTCTTTACGGCCCTTTGATGGAATTTGCCGGCGTGCTTGATATGATCCAAAACGCCCGAGCGAGTGCCAAGCGGGTATTCGCGATTTTAGAAGAATCGCCGATTATTACTTCCTCCACCGGCGCCGTTATTCCTGAAAAATTTGAACCGCGGATTGAATTTAACAACGTAACTTTTGCTTACGGAACGGAAAACCCGGTCATAAAAAATATTTCTTTTATGATTAACCCGGGAGAAACACTGGCGCTGGTCGGTTCCAGCGGCGCCGGAAAAAGCACCATTGCCAGTTTAATTGCCCGTTTTTATGATGTCCAATCCGGACAGATCCTTATCGGAAAACACGATATCAAGGAACTTGACCTTAAATTTTTAAGGGAATCGATCGCCCTGATTCTCCAGGATGTTTTTCTATTTAACGGAACGGTGCAGGAAAATATTTCTTACGGCAAACTTAATGCTCCGATGAACGAAATAATTAAAGCCGCCCAGGCGGCCGGGGCGGATGAATTTATCCGGCAGTTGCCGTATGGTTATAACACGGTTGTAGGCGAACGCGGGACGCGGCTTTCCGGCGGAGAAAAACAGCGTCTTTCCATCGCCCGCGCCTTCCTGAAAGACGCTCCCATCCTCATTATGGACGAACCGACCTCGGCCGTGGACAGCGAAACAGAACAGACTATCCAGAAAACGCTGGAATGGTTGATGAAAAACCGGACGACCCTGGTCATCGCCCACCGGCTTTCCACCATCCGCAATGCCGATAAAATCATTGTCCTGGAAAACGGAAGAGCCAAAGAAACAGGCACCCATCAGGAATTAATCCAACACCAGGGATTATATAAAAAATTCTGGTCGGCCCAGATGGCTAATCCGGCATAAAATTTTAAGATTTATTTGACATACTAACAAAATTTTGTTAAATTTACATTTTAAAGAGGATTCATTGTTATGAAAAAAGATATTCATCCAAAGTATGAAGAGGCATCCGTCATCTGCGGTTGCGGGGAAAAGTTTAAAACCCGCTCAACCAAAAAGGAAATTCGGGTAGAAATCTGCTCCAAGTGCCACCCGTTTTATACCGGTACCCAGAAATTCGTTGATGCCGCCGGTATGGTGGAACGCTTTGAGAAAAAATACGGCTGGACTAAGTCTTCTGAAAAAAAACCGGCCACCGCCTCGGCCGCGCCGGCCGCCACCCAGAAAACTACCACGGAAACTCAAGAACCAGCACCACAAAACCAGGACACCACGCCAAACGACCCAACCAAAATACCAATATAAATAAAATTTTTCCTGCATGCCGATACGACATTTTGTAATAAATTGTAAATCGGCATTACCTTTTTTCCGCTAGAGGCGGATCAGTCCTCCGGCTGACGCCAGAGGACGAATCAGTCCTTTGGCTGAAACATTAATAAAATTTAATCGTAACGGCATAGAAAAATTTTATGCTTAACAAACTTAAAGAAATTTCAGACCGTTATCAGGAACTGGAACGTCTCATCAGCGATCCGGCGGTTATAACTAACCAACGCCGGTATGCCGAATTGATGAAGGAGCGCGGACGGCTCAGCAAAATTGCGCTGCGGACCGAAGAATTAAACAGAGTCCGCCGGCAAAAATCAGAGACTGAAACGATTCTGAACGAAGCCGGGACTGACCAGGAATTTGTCAAAATGGCCCGCGAAGAATTAGCCGGCCTCCAGGGAAAAGAGGTCCAATTGCTGAATGAGTTGGAGGAAATGCTTTTAACCGATACGGCTGAAAATCAGCGTAACGTCATTATAGAAATTCGGGCCGGCACCGGCGGTAATGAAGCGGCCCTATTTGCCTCCGATATTTTTAAAATGTACCTTAAATATGCCGAAAAAAAGGGATGGAAAGTCAGCCTGATGGACAGCAGTCCAACCAACCTGGGCGGGTTCAAGGAAATTATTTTTTCGGTTGAAGGCGATGACGTTTACAAATATCTCCGGTTTGAAAGCGGCGGACACCGCGTTCAACGGGTACCGGATACCGAAGCCAGCGGACGGATTCATACTTCGGCCTGTACGGTCGCCGTCCTGGCCGAACCGGAAGAGATTGAATTAGAAATTAAACCTGAAGATTTGGAAATAACTGCCTGCCGGTCCAGCGGACCGGGTGGACAACACGTTAATAAAACTAGTTCGGCTATCCGAATTGTCCATAAACCAAGCGGTCTCGCGGTGGAATGCCAGACCGAACGTTCCCAGATCCGCAACCGCGAATTAGCCATGAAACTGCTCCGGACCAGACTTTATGAACAGATGGCTTCCGAAACTAAAAAAGAGCGCGACCAAGCCAGGAAAACTCAAATCGGCTCGGGCGACCGCAGTGAAAAAATCCGCACCTATAACTTTCCGCAGAACCGCGTCACCGACCACCGGATTAATTTCTCTGTCCATAACCTCGCTAACATCCTGGCCGGCCAGATTGATGAAATAATCGGACCGTTGCTTAAGGCCGACAAAGAAATTAAATTAAAAAATCTATCGCTGGTTAAAAGTGGTTCTAAGAGCGTCTAACACAATAAATGTCATACCTGCGAAAGCAGGTATCCATCCCGTCTTGAAGGGACTGGATTCCCGCTTGCGCGGGAATGACAACAGAGTGTGTTTGGCTCATTTTGTTAGACGCTCTAAATATTTAGTGTTCAAAACCAAACCTCAATTAACAATCACTTCGGCCCTGAATCAAACCCAACATTTTTTAAATAAATCTCAAATTCCGGACGCCCGGTTAGAAGCGGAATTACTCCTGTCCCATTTGCTTAAATCCGACCGCACCAACTTATATCGTAATGCCTCAGAATTTCTTTCCAGCCGAACGAAAAACCTGTTAAAAACAATGCTTGAAAAACGCGCCCGTCATTATCCCCTCGCCTACCTAACCGGCCGGAAAGAATTTATGGGCCTATGTTTCCTGGTCAATCAACACGTCCTGGTCCCCCGCCCGGAAACAGAACTTCTAGTAGAAACTGCATTAGAATTACTCCAGAAACAAAAAAAATATCTACTATTAGATATCGGAACCGGCTCCGGTAATATCGCAATTTCGTTAGCCCGCTTATCACCAAATAAAAAATTAAAAATCTTTGCTTCAGATATTTCCGCCGGCGCTCTTAAGGTCGCCCGGACCAACGCTTGCTTTCATAAAGTCAGCCGTTTAATTAAATTCTGCCGGGGTAATTTATTCCGGGCTTTTAACAGATTTAATCTTCATGAAAAAGTTGATTTGATTGTCTCTAATCCCCCCTATATATCTAACCGGGAACGCAAGAATCTGCCTTTGGACGTCCGGAAATATGAACCACCAGCCGCTCTTTATGTCCCGACCGGAAGCCGGGGAACATTTTTTCATAAACAAATCATTACTGAATCAACGAGATATCTTAAACCGGGCGGCTATCTGGTAATGGAAATAGGAATTGGCCAGGCGCCGGAACTGAAAGAATTTCTTGAAAAAATCGGTTATTTTGATATGATAATTTTTTTATCTGATTATAACAGTATCCCAAGGGTTGTCGTAACCAGATGCTCCGGTAATTCCGAACTTTAATCGACTCTGAAGAGTTGAGTTACAATCAAAAATAAATTTTCATAAAAATTTTGAAGAGAAAATTTTTATAATGGACAAATTTCTTGTTACCGGCGGTCAGGAATTAAAAGGTTCGGTTACCATCAGCGGCTCAAAAAATGCGGCCCTGCCGATTATGGCTGCGACCATTTTATCTGAAGGTAAAAACATCATCAAAGGGGTTCCCCGCCTGCGTGATGTTGATACGATGGCCCAGATACTAACCGAACTCGGAGTCAGGGTTACCCGTCTACCTAACGGCGATATTGAAACAGAAGTAAAAAATGAATCAGAGTCTCTGGCCCGATATGAACTGGTTAAAACCATGCGGGCTTCCATCTGTGTTTTGGGACCGTTGATGGCCAAACGAAAAACTGCCCGCGTTTCTTTACCGGGCGGGTGCGTCATCGGTGTCCGACCGGTTGATTTACACGAAAAAGGATTGCAGTTACTGGGCGCAAATCTGGTCTCGGAACACGGTTATATTATTGGTAAAACAAAAAAACTTATCGGCACGGAAATTTACCTGGGCGGCGCTTTTGGGTCAACCGTAACCGGCACAGATAACGTCCTGATGGCCGCCACCCTGGCTGAAGGACGAACCGTGGTTGATAACGCCGCCTGTGAACCGGAAGTGCAGGACCTGGCGGTTTTCTTAACCAAAATGGGCGCTAAAATCAGCGGTATCGGTACACCCCGCCTGATAATTGACGGCGTCAAATCGCTTAAAGGAACCACTCATACCATTATCCCGGACCGGATTGAAGCCGGAACATTCATCATCGCCGGCGCAATCACCGGAAGCCGAATAACCGTTAAAAATTGCCGGCTGGAACATCTTTCTGCGCTGGTTGAT
>ERZ1292630.4276-Hain-H41-02um-R3-4276-length-12157-cov-6_pt1 | contig 12157 bp, 5 predicted proteins | sample MGYA00564408_ERZ1292630 | MGnify/ENA primary metagenome ERZ1292630 (study PRJEB36523, sample SAMEA6512641) | groundwater metagenome | collected 2019-01-08 | study: AquaDiva: Metagenomics assemblies of 32 groundwater samples | reverse complement strand
AGGGTACGAATCAAAAATATAAAACTAGCGCCGCGATCGACGAGAAGTAAGACATGCCCACAAAAGGCCCCATGACATGCCACACAGCAACCTCACTCAAGGCGCGCCAACGCGTCACGGGCACGTGTCGTACAACTTTTGCATGACGGACTCTCTCGATTTGTCCGAGAGGGACAACAGGGACGCCATGACATCGGGGTGCAGAACACCGCGCATGAAAACGTTGGTGGCCTTTTCGGTCGCTAACGTGCTAGGCACGGTGGGTAAGTTCTGGGCCCGCAGCGCTTGATAGTGGGCTAACGTCGCGTTGACCGTCGCGTCGGTTCCTTTCGTGACGTCCGCCGCAAACTTGAGAAAGTTCACCGTGTATTCATGGCCTGGGAAGATGTATGTTGTGTCGGGCAGCCGAGAGATTCTGTCCAGGGCTGAAATCATCATGCTGGCGTTCCCTTCGAAAAACGCTCCGATTCCCCCGACAAAAAGGGTATCGCCGGTGAAGAGCGCCCCATCGTCCTTGGCCGTGGGGTGGTACACGTGGTAGAGCACGTGACCGCTCGTGTGACACGGCGTCAGCATCACATCGACTCGCAGCTCGCCGATTGAGAACGACTGAGTATCGGCCAGAGCCACAGTTCGCCCAGGGATCGGTTCCTCCGCGCCGCCATAAATCGCGAGGCCAGGAAACGCCTTGGCGATGGCTTCGTTTCCGCCCGAATGGTCCCAATGCTTGTGCGTACTCAACACCGCGAAATGGGATGCCGACAGCGCCGTCCCGGCGGCGGACGATGTTCGATGCACATGTTCGGTAAGGGCCGCGACGACCGGCTTAACTTCCGAGACGTCCACGACACCCGCGAGCATCGTCGCATGGCACGCGATGAGGTAGGAGTAGTTGTCTTTAAGCACTGGGACGATACGCACTGAAAAATGACGGAACTCTTTCACGAAGCCACCCGCCGCGGACGACATGTGGCCGGCGGGAAAGGGCAGATTTTTGAGAAAACGCTTCAACGGGAAGGACCAAGGGCAACGCGTGAGGACTAGCATACATCGGCGTGGGCTTCGCCGAGGCCACGGACTTTCATCATCTGCGAACCGTGCGTGGGTTGAGCGATCACGCGGCATCGGAGGCACCGCGAAGTTTTTTTTGGATTTGGTTTCCCAGACACCGTCATCCTTGTCAATAGACCAGATCTCTGTTCTCTTGCAATATGACGCTAGGAAGTCGGAACACCCGAAAAGGAGAACTGTTTGAAGGCGGCTTCGAAATCATCCTCAGCCGCCGGCGGCCGTGCCACGGCAGCAACAGCAGTCGCGGCAACTAGCGGGGCGATAACGGCTGCGCTGGGCGGGGCAGACCCCGCCGATATGGTGGGCGCCACGACGGTGGCGGGAAACATGTCCCCTCCGCCGCCGTCGATGTCGCGCACGAACAAGTTAGCTGCCGACAGTCGGTCGCTCGCACGTGGAGGAGACGATTGGACGTCCCTGGCGCTGCCGTTTGCCGTCGTTGCGGCGACCGCTGAGGCGGTGGGACCGGTCCCATCAAAGGAACCTGCGTCGTTGCTACTGTTTTGGCGAGTGACGGTCGAAAGCGGAGGGCCTTCAAATAGCTGCGACCTGCTTATGACCACCGGCGTCGGAGGATCCGCGGCTCGGCCGCCAGTGCTCCGCTTCCCTCCCACTTTGACGGCTTGGCGGATCCACTTGCGCCGTCGGACAAACGACGTCATGCCCTTCGCGGCGTGATACGTAGAAGGGAAGTCGGACGCGTAGGTCCAGCCATCAGGATCCGTTGAAGCAGGGTGGTCCACAAACACCCGCCATTCACCGGACCAACGAAAATCTGGCGGGAGTGCCTCTTTGTCCAAATCGTCTTTGCGTTGGTGAGTGCGGCCCGAATCGTCCGACCAGTGATATCGGTCGGTAGGCAGTCTCGCGCTAGGGGAGAACCCCACGCCAACGAACCAGCGTTCATTCTCGTACGTGCTCACCTCCAACGCGTGCTGCATCGACTTTCGCTGCCACGTGCGCCGTCGGTAGTTAGAATTGGACCAGTTTTGTGGGCTCCAAGGGCCCGTAAGCGTCGGGCTATACGACCAACCGTCAATGTCCGTGCTGCTCGCGTGGCTCAGGAACGACCAGTCGTCAATCCACAAGTGCCCTTCCGGGTGAGGGAAGGACTCCAAGCCGCCGAAGGCGGGAAGGTCCGCTCCTTGGGCCGTCGTCCATGGATGCTGTGACTCCGGCGCGGGCAGCCACTCTCGCCGCTGGATGTTGAAGGCTTGCAGCTCGCAGATGATATGTGTCATGGACATGGGGGGAGCGTGGGAGTGGGTCTAACCTCAACACGAAAACAAAAGTGCTCGCGAAGCTATCGATGGGGTTCGGATGATGTTGGACCATCTTCACAAAAGGTCGCCGTGGATGTTGAAATACAGGCGCCGCCGAGGCTGGCCGTCGTTGCTGAAATGTTTACAAGCGCGGGCTCCCTCTCCCTCTCTCTCTCGCTCTCATAGTCATGAAAGTGGGTGAGTTTACAACGGGGGACGAGGGGGGGACCCCACGACACACATCACAGTCAATCCGCTACCGATCAATAGACGACGTACAAAAGAGGGAGAGGAGAGACAGGAAATGGAGACGGGGGTGAAATCGACCGACGGACGAGGGAGGTCCCTCTGTTACCGGGACCCCGCCGTCGCACCCGTCGACGACGCGGACGAATGGGGCAGAGGGACGTACGTCCTAGGCAGATGGGCGCCGCCGCGCACGGGCGTGGCACTTCCGGATGGTGGTGCGCGCTGCTGCTGGTCGCGGGCGGCCGCCACGATGGGGTGGGCGTGGCCTTGCGCGGAGGATGCGTTGTGGATCGCGGACGACGTGAGGCGCTGTGTCACTTCATTGAGGCGCTGGATGGCGTCGCTCTCCGTGGATTCGTCCACCGCACCGGGGCGGGCACGGCCGTCCTCTTGCCGACTATCTTGGGTCCACCGGGACGCGGCGCTGCCGGTCACGGTGTCGTATCGGGTTCCCCTGGGTACCGAGGAGCTGGAGGACGTCAGAGGCACCGCTCGGCGAACCAGCGCCGGCCCCAGCGTCGGTTCCATGTTCCGAGATGCCGCCTCTTCGGCGAGGACCGATGTCCCTAAGTCGTGTTGTTGTTGGTGCGCAGTGCCAAGTTCACCGCTGCCGTTCGGAGGGTGCGCGGATAACCGCGACAATGCAAGCAGCGACGACTGCTGCTGGTGTATCATATCGTTGACGGTGTGGTCGTGGCGCTTCTTCATCCGCTCGGCGTGACGCTTGGCATCGTCCAACTGACGAACGAGCTCGCGTTCTCGCTCGGCCTGCAGGTGAGTGACTTGGGCTTGATAGAGAGTCAGCTGATCCTTCAGGGCGTTGACCGCCTCGGACGGGGCGGGCGGTCCGCTAATGATCGACACGTTGGGTGGAGCCAGTGCGTGAAAGGAATTCGGGACCGCGCGTGCAGGGCTGGCGTTTGCGCGAAAGGACGCGTTAGGCGGGAGTGCTGAGTTGTCTCCAGGTCGGGGCAGCTCGGCGGCTGCGGGCGCATAGAAGGAGTGCGTGGGCACCGCCCCCAAGACGTAAGAAGAAGTTGCCGGGCCGAATTGTTGACCCAACGTGCTGTGCTGCTGTGGCCACAGATTTGAAGCTACGGTGGGAGACTGTAATGCGGCCGCAAAGGACTCTGCGAGGCCATGTTCCGGGTGCAACGCGGACTCGTGAAACCGCTTTAACCGACGGCTGAGTTCCAGTTCCTGCTTGGACAGCTCAATGCGATCGCGAAGATCAAACTCTGCCTTCACGACGTCGGCGGCCTTTTCCGCATCTGAAACCTCCTTCAAAAGCGACGTGACCTGATTTTGAAGCCGCTGCACGTCGAGGTCCCGCTTACCCAGCGCGCGCTGCAGCGTCAGAATGCGTTCATCGAGGTGCCCGCGCTCCCCTTCCGCGGCGTCGCGTGATGCCGCCTCGTCCCTCAGCTGCCGCTTGAGACGATCGACGAGGTCCTGCGACTCGGCCAGGGCGCGTTCGGCTTGACGAAGCTTTTCCGCGTGTTGCCGTTCTTGGTCGTGCAGCACGCGACGCTCCTCTTGCAACGCGTCGTCTCGGCGGCGCACTTCCTGATCCGACAAGTGCCGGTGGTCAGTATTTTTGTTCGTCAGCAAGTCCAAATCATGCTGCTTCCTGTCCAGCTCCTTCTGCAGGCCAAGAATGGTCATCTGCTGCGCTCGTTCCGCCTCACTTCTGGCTTTGACCAGCACCTCGAGCTCATCCTTGGCCGTGCGGATTTCAAAATCCTTCGCGCGTTGTACCTCGTCTCGCTCAGACGTAATGCGACGAATGTGCAGTTCTCGTTCTAGCAGCTCCTTCTCCGCATCGCGCAGCTGTTCGGTGCTCTTGAGCGCCTCGTCGCGATGCCGCGAGGCGTCAAGCGACGCTGCCACCAACTTGGCCTCCCGCTCGCTCAACAGCTGCCGGTACTCCGTCTCAATGCGCTGGTTGTGCTTGCTGCGCTCTCTCAGAACCCCATCCGACTCCATCTCGGCTTCGCGGCGTGCCATTTCGATGCGCTGGGCCGCATTGGCTTCGATCAATTGGCACTTCTTTTCGAGCGCGAGGATGGTCTGATCCTTGCCCGCCACAGTCGCCTGGAGCTTCACAATCTCAGCACTTTGATCTCGGGCGCGCTGGTGAAGCGTGTCGACGGTTTCAGAGAACGTTTTCGTCTCGGCCGCCACGCGGGACTCCATATCTTGCGACGCACCGTGGTACTGCGAGACGTCGCTCTGCAAGCTGGCAATCGCGTTCTCCTTCTCGTCTAGCTCGTGTTTAAGCGAAGCGATTTCGTCCGCTTGTTCCTGCAGCATGCGCGAATTGTGGACGAAGTCATCCAATAACTTGCGGGAGCTCGCGGCAAGGCGCTCGTTTTCGCGATCCCGGGTGTTGAGTTGCCGGACGACGTCCTCAAGCGGTATCATCACGGATCCCGCGGACGCCGCGGCACCTGTCGGCAGTGTTGTCGCGGAATAACCGGACGTTGTTGACGGCCCAGAGGCCGTTGTGGTGGGGGCCGCGGTACGGTGATACTGGGTGAAGGCTGCCGGGGTCGGTAAGTAGTCGATCGCGGCATTCGCAGCTGCCGGGGCAGAGTACGGCATCGTACTCGCGGTGCGCAATGCCGCCGGGTTGCTCGGCGCCGCCGGGTTGGAGTTGGACGGTACTTGCAGCTGCGGCCGCGACGGCGACGTCAAATGCACGGACGACGAGGTCGTGGGGATGTGGTTCATGGCGGGCTCCACAACAAGGGAGGGGAGAGACCTGGGACGGGAGGAGAGGCGACTTGATAACTAACCGAAAACGCCACAGCTTGGGTTGACATTGAGAGATAGCCACAATAGGTGTAAAAAAATTGTGTGTGTTCGACACCCAAAAACACAACCGACGACACTTGGTCACAAATCGAATCCGTCGAACCAATTCGACTCCGCAAAGGGGGAGGTCGCCGCGCCACCGCTGGACACCGATGGCGATGCCAGCCGGTCCTCGAACCACAGCCGGGCACCATAGTAGATGAGCAGCTCCTCCCCCGCCACGATCGGGCGGCACGTGGTGTACGTGACGCACATCGTCTCCTCGCCTCCTCCGACGTCGTCGTGGCTATGCGCCTCTGCAGCGGCTCCATTGTCCCCTCCAGGCGATTGGTTTGGTGAAGCCGCCTCGCTCCTCGGTCGCCCCTGCCGTCGTGTGCTGCCTGTGCGCGCGTCCACTTTGAACGACACGTTGGGCGGGTCGCGGTGATTGTAGAGAGACCCAAATCCCAGTGCGAGGAGCTGAGCGCCTCCTGGAACCGTGTAGGTGTAATGCTCGAACACGGTGTGCCGCACATGAACCTCATAATCGGGTCGCGGCACCAGAATGCCTGGCGCGACTTCGATGATCGTCCCAGTTGGCAAGTCCGCCGTCGTGAAGACGCCCCTCCCAACCGCTTCCTCTGAGTACGCCACGGGGCGAACTTCCAGGTATTCGTGGCGGTATCCGACGCGTCTATGCGACGAGGAAGCGCTTGTCATTAAGTCGCGATTGTGGCGCCGGCAGAGGTCGTCGTGCACTCAAATCAACGATCACGCGCGCGATGACCCTTTTTGTCTAATTCGCACAATGCCGGTCGGAAGGGACTGCAGCAGCACTTCGTCCCATCTGCAGCGGGGTAAAGGGAGGGGAGGGGTGTGCGTGTCTATCCCCTTGCTGCCGTGGTTTTTTCAGAGGAAAAATACCAGGGAGCTGATGCTGCAGGATCTGACACTGTGAGGTCGGCTTCGCTTGTGCGCGTTGATCGGGACTACACCGGGAAGTATTAAGTGTTCTATGAAACGCAAACCATTTTGTAAGGGGGCCGGAAATCTAAAGCGTGTCTGGCACGCTCAGCGCTCCCACCTAGTCCGCGGCGACATCCACATCTTCCTGGGCACCGGCGGGGGCACTCGACGTCAGGAAATGTCTTGTGTGCTCGATTTCACGGCGTAAGCTCGCCACTGTTTCCGCATCGACGACGGCTGGCGCAGCAGCGGATTGACCGACCACCGCTTGCAGTTGCGCCAGCCGGTCCATGTACGCCGTCGCTTGCTCTAAGGCACTCGAGGCGTGTTGCTGCCGCATCAAGCCACTCAGTCTTGGACGCGCGTCGGTCGTCGTGACGTGGCGGTTAGGATCGCTGGCACGCCCGCTGCCAGCCGCGGACATCCCCGGCTCAAAGCTGGGCGACCGTGCGGGCATATCCAACAATGCCTGGGCAGATGCGACCGCGATTCCCGCAAGGGAGGCCAGGGACAAGGATATCTGCTGTTCGGTCGTGTGCGGACACGCCAGTAACTTGGACCAATACTGCTGCGCCTTGTCCTCGCTTCCGGGAACAGAGTGGTAGTGGGCTGCGATGCGATGTACGAGCGGGGCGTAGGTGTCGGACTCAGACGGCTCGCATGTCTCCGCCCGCTCCAGGCACGCAATAGCCTCCGCGGGCCGCTGCTGCTTTTCCAAACATCCAGCGACGGCCATCCACATACGAGCGTCGAACGGGCGCAACGCTGTGGTGTGCCAGAAGTAGTGTAGCGCGTAATGGAAGAGCTGCAGCAGCTCGTAGATCTGTCCCAAGCCGTACCATGCACGGTAATCTCTCGGATCGATTCGCAATGCACAGCGATACGCTTCGACGGCGGCGGCGGTGTTCCGGACCTCCATCCACTCATGTCCCATGAGCGTCCAGGCGGATGCGCAATAGGGGTCCAGGACCGCGGCACGCCGGAAGCACGCGAGACTGTGAGCATGGCGCCTCAGGAGCGCGTAATAGTTACCCGCGACACAGTTGGTTTCGGCTCGGAGGGGGTCCACCTCATGGCAACGCTGTGCAAGCGCGCTGAGAGTCACGCGGTCGTTGATCACAAATAGCAAATTCGAATACTCATCGAGTCGATCCAGTCGGCACGGGTCGGTCTTGGACACATCGGCAAACAAGCCCCTCGCGCGGTCGAAGTCCTTCCTGTGATAACACGCACTGGCGAGTTCGGTCCGTGGGAGCACGTCGGCGCCGATGCCGAATGTCGCCGCGCATGATCGACTCACGCTGCTGCTGCAGCTGTTTTCGTCCAGAACACGCTGCCACTTTTGGGCGGCAGACGTGAAATTTTGAAGTTCGGACCGAGCGATGGCATCGTACACTTGCGCTAATCGGGGTGGCATGCCACAATTGAGGAGTTCGGATAGCACCGCATCGACGTGAGCCTCCGACGGAAGCAGCCGACACGCGTCACGCCACGCGCACCACAGGAACGGCTGACGAGCGAGGGCATCGCAAAAGGCATCGAGTGCCTGCCTCGGACGCCCGAGGCCGCGGTGTACGAGACCGGACAGCCACAGCAGGTACGGGTCCTCTCGATACAAGCCGCGCTCCGCCTCCTCGCTGCGTCGTTCATGGGTGAATGATCGGAGGACTGGCAACGGCTCCGTGAACAAGTGGTTCAACGCAGTGTGAATCGCGACGAGGTGCCGATTCCGGCGGGGGGCGCCGCTGCCCGATGCGGCGACTGGTTCGGGATGGGCTGGGGCGGTGGTCGCCATGCCACCGAGCAAAAGGAGGCCGCCGTTGACGCCCGCAGGTTCGGGGGCGGTCGCCCCGCTCATCGAAGGCGGGGTGACAATGTCGCCCGTCGCGACGTTGGGACCCGAGGTGGCCGTGGACCCAGCATTGACATTCACGGGAGCGAGCTGCGGGGCGCATTCCTGCTCGCCGGACAAATACAACGCGTACCACGCGACGAATTGCGCCAGGCAGGACGGGACGCGTGCCGACGCAAAGTGCGACCTCAACAGCTGTTGATCCAGCAACAAGGCGCGGCCCAGACCCTCCTGGACATTGGCGATCACGGACGACGACGGGAGCATCGCGGTGGGGGCTTGCGACATGAGCGACGCGTTGGGACCCCCAGGATCGGTGAAGGGCGGCGGAACCGGCGGGGACCGCAACATCATCACCGCGTCGAGCGCGTCGTTGGAGCTGCAGAGCATCCATTCCGACAGGGACACCGCGGAATCACGCAGGCCCCTCGCCATGCACTCCGACACGGCTTGTTGGGCCATCGTGCCGCAGCGACGGGCGCCGCCGGGCGACTCCTCCATTTGGCCGACGGTGGGAAAGGGCAGAGAAAAAGGAAAGCCGGGAACGTCCCAATCAGGTTGGAATAGCCGGTTTAAACGCAGGCTGGGAGTGGTTGGGCTGGGGCGGCAATTCCATTCAAACCCAATCCCAGTTTTGATCATCAAGCCGCAGGTTGATCCTGCACCGACAGTGAGAAACACACGGGGCGCAGTGAAGAAGAAAGGAAGCGCCGCGGCCGTTCCGCTTTGTGGTTGTGGCAAGCGTGCCCCCTCATACGGCCATAGGATTCTCACCCCCCATCCACTAAGTGATACCGTGAGGTTTCAAGAACCGATACTTGTGGCGTGTGAATATAGTTGACGCCAGCGCAAAAACGAAAGAAAAAACACGACTCTAGCTTCTCACCAGCGGACGCGGTCCTCGAGGGTAAGACGGGGATCTCCTTCAAACGTACTTTCGTTCCCGCGTTGGACGCTCCGACCGTGCGCCCAAATAACTGACCACGTCGGCATGGGTGAGCATTTCTTGCTCCTTCAAGTGCTTGGCGATGACGGCCATGTCCTGCTTATGCTGCGACAGCAGATCGTAGGTGCGTTGATACATACGATCGACGAGCTGTTTCACGGCATCGTCCACCGCATTCCCCGTTCGACTGCTGTACGGCGCGACGTGTCCCGTCGACGTGAGGTCGAAGGCGACGTCCCCGGAAAAGCTCGTGACATATTGGTACGCCATGCGAGTCACCTTTTGCAAGTCGTCCGCCGCGCCGGTAGACCAATGGTTGAAGAATATTTGTTCCGCCACTCGCCCGCCGAGCGTCACACAAATACTGTCGAGAATATCGGCCGCGGACTTGAGCGATTGTGTCTCATTGGGCAAATATTGCGCGTATCCGAGAGCTTTGCCGGCGCGCGGCACGATGCTCACTTTCATGAGTGGATCGGCTCTGTTGAGAAACCAGCCGGCGACCGCATGGCCAGCCTCGTGATGCGCGACGACGTTCTTTTCGAAATCGGACATAATGCGGGCGCGGTGCTCGATCCCGGCGAGCACTCGATCGATGGATCGCTCAAGATGGCCCAACGACACGACCACCGCGTTTTCCCGCGCTGCGAGAATCGCCGCTTCATTGCAAATCGCGGCGATGTCGGAGCCCACAAAACCAGGACAGAGATCCGACATGCGCGTGGCGTAACGTGTCCGGAGAACGGCAAGCTGCTCGTCACGAGTGAGCGACGGCGAGTGAGCGACCTCAGGTTGGGACGCTGCCGCCGCCTGCGCCTGGTCCGCTGCCACCGGTGCGTCCGTCGGTGGGCTCGTTTCAGAACGACCGCCAATCGACGCTGCAGCAACGGTCGCCGAGGCGCTTGCAGTGGTAGTTGTCGTTGAGCTATCCGTGGCTGGCTCAGTCTGGAGGTTGCTGTTGACCGCACCGCCCTCTGGGAGAATCGTGGTTTCCACCGGCTCTGCGAGAATCTTGGCGATGGGCGCCTCGGTGGAATTCGATCCTTCCTTTCGCTCACTCGAAGCCGTAGCCACGACAGGTTCGGTCGGAAGTGATGCAGCTGGCGCGACACCCGAGGCTGCAGTCGTCGCGGGAGGGTGGACTACCTCAGCAGCGGGTGCGTCTGTGGATGCGCTATCGGCAGTGTTTTCGGTCTTCAACACTTCCGGGGCAGCAACAAGTTTCGACACGTCCGCGACTTGAGGTTGAGGTTGGGTAGGTGCGGCGGCGACTTTCTCCGTCTCAGGAAGCGCGTCCGGGAGAAGCTTCAATTTTTTGAGATGGACTTCGAATATCTCGCGTCGCTCCTGACCCACGGGCGAGTCCACGTGGATCATACGGTCGAACCGGCCCGGTCGGATGAGAGCCGGGTCCAACCGGCTCTGCTCGACGTTCGTGGATGCGATGACGACGATGTTGTCGGCGGCGGAGTCGAAACCGTCGAGCTGCGTGAGCAGCTCGTTTAACGTTTGTTCCTGCTCCTGCGACTCTCCGTGTCCCATGCTGCTGCGCTTCAGGCCGATGGCGTCGATCTCGTCGATGTAGATGATGCATTTGGGCTGCTTCCGGGCGAGCTCGAAGAGTGCTCGCACACGCTTCGCGCCCATGCCGACGAACAATTCGACGAAATCCGAGCCGCACGTTGCGATGAAAGGCACGTTGGCTTCGGTGGCGACTGCCTTCGCCAACAGCGTCTTGCCCGTTCCGGGCGGTCCCATGAGGAGGGCACCTTTTGGGATGCGGGCGCCGAGGGCCTGATATCTCTCGGGACTCTTAATGAAATCCACGACCTCTTGAATCTCGGCCTTGGCTTCGAACATTCCCGCGATGCTGCTGAACGGGGTGTTATGCTGCGTGCTCACTTTGAACATGTTGTCCTTGGTGGGGCGCGCGTTGGCCGTGGACGCCTGTGCTGCCCGGTTCACGTCCTGCACGATGACGCTCGCCGCCTTGGTGACGCCCACGGTGGCGATGGGGAAGAAGAGGAAAGGGATCAACCAGCCAAGGCTCGCCAACGTGTCCAACATCGTGGTCCACGCCGAACGCCCGACCACCTGCAGCACAATTGGTCCGCCCGTTACCCCGGTCGATGCGGCTTCTGTCGTGCCGACCACCTCGGTGCTGCCCGCAGTGCTCTGTGGCTTCTTCTGCTGCTGGGCAGCCGCTTCGAGTTTGGCCGCCTTGATGAGTTGCAAGCGGCGCGCGATGTTCTCCTTGTCATTGACGTCGTACTCGACGCCAATGTGCTGCGTCGGAATGCCGCTGTCGACGTCGTACTCGATCACAATGAAACGCTCGTACACCGTGAGCGTGTGGATGTGGCCTGCGTTCCGGGACACCTCTTCCAAGGATGTCAACGTGCCACTTGGCCGCGCGGCGTAGTAGCACATCATGACGAGCACGGTGTAGCCAATGGCGATGCGGGTGATCCAAACGAACACGTCGGTGCTCGTTCCGTCGGGAGTATTGCCATCGCCGCCTTCGTCATCACCGTCGCCGTCGCCCCCGCTGGGGCCCTTCTTCTTTTTGTCGACGTCCTTCTGGCCAGCCGTAACAGGGGGTAGTGCCGCGCCTTTCTTTTCACCGGATGCCCCTCCAGTGGGTTTGCACCCCAGCATTCCCTCTTGGACAGGGAAAGCAGAAAAGGTACCGATCCCACGGCGGCAAGTTACACTCATCAATACGCGCAAAATCTGAACGGTGCCTTCTCGCTGTTGTACGATGGCAATGGTCCCGACAGATCGCCGCGCGGAGGACAAAGAGGTGTAGGCGGCGGCCGGCAAACCGGGGACGGATGCTACGGCACTTCCTGCGCGCGCAGCCGGCCTGATAGACGACGCGTTGATGAATAACCGCTTCACGGTGGGAAGCATTTCCGCAGATTGGATTGTGCAGGACAACAATGTGAAATTAGCTGTTCGGGGGGGGAAGGAAGGAAGGAAGTTGTGGTTCTGGCCCAGGTGGGCATAACCGGC
>ERZ1292630.4275-Hain-H41-02um-R3-4275-length-12157-cov-6_pt1 | contig 12157 bp, 13 predicted proteins | sample MGYA00564408_ERZ1292630 | MGnify/ENA primary metagenome ERZ1292630 (study PRJEB36523, sample SAMEA6512641) | groundwater metagenome | collected 2019-01-08 | study: AquaDiva: Metagenomics assemblies of 32 groundwater samples | reverse complement strand
CGTCGAAATTGCGGTCCGCGAGGTCGTTCATGACGCAGCCGGCCGAGCGCATCAACAGCGTGCCGAGGCAGAAAATCCAGACCATCATCCATCCCGGCCGCCCGCCGGAGGCGATCCACAGCGCCCACAGCGTCGGCCACAACAAGAGCAGAGTGCCGATCGGCTTGTCCAGCCGCATCAGCTTTTCGTAGAGCGTGAGCCGCTGCTTGATGTGCGCAAGATTCATATCGTCAGAATTCGTTTCAACATGAGGGGATACCTCCCCTCATACTCCCCTAAATCGGCCTGTTGCAAAATACATTTTGCAACAGGTTCTTAGACTTTCATCAATTCGCTTTTCCCGGCCATCCAGCGCGCCAGATGCCGTCGCGCATGCTCGGGATGGTGTTGCAGCATCTGCAGCGCCAGATCGCGCGCGGCCTCGAGCAAATCGAGATCGAGTTCGATGTCGGCGAATCTGAGCATGGGCGCCCCGCTCTGGCGCACGCCCAGATACTCACCGGGGCCGCGCAAAGCAAGGTCCTGGCGCGCGATTTCGAAACCGTCGCCCGATTCGTACACCACCTTGAGCCGGGCGCGCGCAAGCTCCCCCAGCGGCTTCTGGTACAAGAGGATACACACGCTGTCGGCAACGCCGCGTCCCACGCGGCCGCGCAACTGGTGCAGTTGCGCCAGACCGAGGCGCTCGGCGTGCTCGATGATCATCAGCGAGGCATTGGGCACGTCGACGCCGACCTCGATCACGGTGGTCGCGACCAGCAGCTGGATTCTGCCGGCAGCGAAATCGGCCATTGCCGCGGCCTTGTCGGAGCCTGCGAGACGCCCATGCACCAGGCCCACCTTGAGATCCGCGAATTCGGCGGCGAGGCGCGCGTGGGTATCGATCACGCTTTGCAGCTGCAAGGCCTCGGCCTGGCTGCGGCCAGGCCCTCGCCCCTTGGTGCGGACCGTTCCCGCAGCGGCCTCCGGCGCAAAGCTGTTGTCTTCGATCAGCGGACATACCCAATAGGCCTGTCGTCCTTCGCGACAAGCCTCGCGCACCCGCGCCAGCACCTCGTCACGGCGCTCGGCGGCGATCAATTTGGTCATCACCGGTGTTCTCCCCGGCGGCAGCTCGTCGATCAGCGATACGTCCAGATCGGCGTAATAACTCATCGACAGTGTCCGCGGGATGGGGGTGGCGCTCATCATCAGCTGGTGCGGCTCGGCGCCGGCAGCGCCTCTGGCGCCCGATCCTTTCGCGCGCAGCGCCAGGCGCTGCTCGACGCCGAAGCGGTGCTGCTCGTCGACGATGGCCAAGCCCAGCGACCGGAATTCGATCCCCTCCTGGAACAGCGCATGCGTGCCCACGGCGACACGGGTCACGCCCGAGGCAATGTCCGCGGCAGCCGCGGCGCGCTCTTTCTTTTTCTGGCCGCCGGAGAGCCAGGTGAGCTCTACCCCCATGGGAGCGAGCCACTCGGAGAATTTGCGGTAATGCTGCTCGGCCAGAATTTCGGTCGGCGCCATCACCGCCGCCTGCATCCCATTTTCCACCGCACGCAGCGCCGCCAGCGCCGCCACCACCGTCTTGCCGCTGCCGACATCGCCCTGCAACAGGCGGTGCATGGGATGGGTCTCGCCCAGATCGCGTTCGATCTCGGCCCAGGCCCGGCTTTGCGCGCGCGTCAGCCGGAACGGCAGGCGCTGGAGCAGGTCCGCGGTCAATGCGCCGGCGCACCGCAGCGCCGGCGCGGTCTTGCTCTTGCGTTCGCGGTAATGCAGGCGCATCGACAGCTGCTGCGCCAGCAACTCGTCCAGCTTCATGCGCCGCCATGCAGGGTGGGTGCGCTGTGTGAGTTCGCGCGCGTCGTCACCGGGCCGCGGCCGGTGCAAGGCGTCGATGGCGTCGCGAAACGCCGGCATGCCGAAGCGCTCGGGAATGTGCGCGGGCAGGGTTTCGTCGAGTTCACATCGCGCCAGCGCCTGCGCGATCAGGCGGCGCAAGGCCGCCTGCGGCAGCCCGGCGGTGGTCGGATAGACCGGCGTCAGCGCCTCGGGCAGCGGCACGCCTTCACGCACGATGCGATAACGCGGGTGGACCATCTCCGCGCCAAAGAATCCGGGACGCACCTCGCCAAACGCCCGCACCCGCGCCCCCGGGGCCAGCGCCTTCGCCTGGCTGCCATAGAAATTGAGAAAGCGCATGTACAACAGGCCGCTCTCGTCCTCGATCTTGCAGATGAGCTGGCGCCGTGGTCTATAGGCTATCTCGCTGTCGATCACCGTACCCTCGACCTGCACCGGAGCGCCTTCATGCGCCTCGGCTATCAATGTCAGCCGGGTCTCGTCCTCGTAGCGCAGCGGCAGATGCAGCACCAGATCGAAATCGCGCTGAATGCCGAGTTTTGCGAGCTTTGCCTTCGGGGAAGAGGGGGGAGCGGGGGCTGCGGGCCTGGCTTTTGCCGGCTTGCGCGCACTAGCATGCCCGGCGACGACAGCGCGCACCGCTTTGCCCTTCCCTTCCTCCCCCTCTTTCCTCACGGAATAACCAGTATCGCATCGGCCTCGACCAGGGCCGCGCGCGGCAGGGAGGCGACGCCGATTGCCGCGCGTGCCGGATAGGGTTGTTTGAAATAAGCGGCCATGATTTCGTTGACCTTGGCAAAATGGGCGAGATCGGTGAGATAGATCGTCAGTTTGACCGCATCAACCAGCGATCCGCCGGCCGCCTCGGCCACTGCCTTCAGATTGTCGAACACACGCCTCACCTGCGCGTCTATGCCCTCGACGAGCTGCATGGTCCGAGGGTCGAGGCCGATCTGGCCCGAGACATAAATCGTATCACCGCAGCGTACCGCCTGCGAATAGGTGCCAATGGCACTTGGTGCATTTGGAGTCGATATCACGGTCTTAATCATGGCTGGCGGATCCCCGGATGTTGCATACACAGTCTATAATCGCGGCTCGGCCGCCGATTGCGTCCTGTCATGGCCGAATCTTACAATGACCTCAGCCGTCATCGCCAATCTGCAAAAACTCATCGGCACGCCGCGCGACGGCGCGTTGCTGCGCTTTTCCCTGGGCAACGAGTATTTGAAGCTCGGTGATGCGCATAACGCCGAGCTGCAGTTGAGCGACGCAGTGGCACGGGATCCGGCCTATTCGGCGGCATGGAAGCTGCTCGGCAAGGCGCTGGCCGAAAACGGGCAGGAAGAGGCCGCGCTGGATGCCTGGCGCAAGGGCATCGCGGTGGCCGAAGAAAATGGCGACCTCCAGGCGGCACGGGAGATGACGGTCTTCGCCAAACGCATCCAGAAGCAACTCGAGTCGACCCGGTCGCCCTGAACCGCCCCGCCATGTCCCTGTACACCGAACTGCGCACCAAGGTCATCGGCGCGCCTCTTGACCCCTTGAGCGAGGAGACGCGCCACAATATCGCGCTGGTGGCGTTTTTCGCCTGGGTAGGCCTGGGCGCCGACGGCATCTCTTCCTCCTGCTACGGCCCGGAAGAGTCGTTCCGGGCGCTGGGTGAACATACCGGTCTCGGCCTGTACCTGGCGCTGGCTACCGCGGCCACGGTATTCATCATCGCGCTTGCCTATAACCAGGTCATCGAATTGTTTCCGACCGGCGGCGGCGGCTACCGGGTCGCCACCAAGCTCATTGGGCCCTACGCCGGGGTGACCTCCGGCGCCGCGCTGGTGCTCGACTATGTGCTTACCATCGCCATTTCCATCGCCAGCGGCGTGGACGCGCTGTTCAGCCTGCTCCCTCTCGCCTTCCAGGAGTACAAGCTTCCCGCCGAAGTCGGTCTCATCATCCTGCTGATTGTGCTCAACCTGCGCGGCATGAAAGAGGTAATCAAGGTACTGCTGCCCATCTTTCTCGGCTTCGTCATCACCCATGCGTTCCTGATCATATACGGCCTGGGCGCCCATGCGGACCAGTTGCCGCAGTTGATCCCGGCCACGATCGAGGAAACCCGCTCGCTGGCGGGGCAACTTGGCTGGGCGCATGTGGCCGCGCTGATGCTGCTCGCCTACTCCCAGGGCGGCGGCACCTACACCGGCCTGGAAGCGGTGTCGAACAACGTCAACGTGCTGGCCGAGCCGCGCGTCAAGACCGGCAAGATCACCATGTTCTACATGGCCCTGTCGCTCGCCTTTACCGCGGGCGGCATCATTCTGCTGTACCTGCTGTGGGACGCGAAACCGGTCGAAGGCCAGACGCTGAACGCAGTCGCGTTCGGCGCCATCATCGAGAGCCTGGGATGGGAACCCTGGGTCAACAGGGCGGCGCTGTGGACGGTCCTCGCCCTGGAAGGGGGCCTCCTGTTCGTCGCCGCCAATACCGGCTTTCTGGGCGGCCCGGCGGTGCTGTCGAACATGGCTGCGGATTCCTGGGTGCCGCACAAGTTCCGCTATCTGTCCACCCGGCTGGTCACCGAAAACGGCATCCTGGTGATGGGCCTCGCCGCGCTCGGCATCCTGATCTGGACCCGCGGCAGCGTGTCCCTGCTGATCGTCCTCTACAGCGTGAGCGTGTTCCTGACTTTCGCCATCTCCTTGTTCGGCCTGTGCATCTACTGGTGGCGGCATCGCGAGGAACAGGGCAAGTGGATCGTGCGCCTCGCCTTGTCGGCGACCGGCTTCGTGGTGTGCTCGGTGATTCTGGTGATGCTGCTGTGGGAGAAATTCACGGAAGGCGGATGGCTCACCGCCGTGATCATCGTCGCCATCATCGGCATCTGCCTCACCATCCGCAACCACTACAACTGGGCCAGGGAGCAGATCCGCAAGGTCGATGCAATATTCGCCAACCAGCCGTTCGGCAGCATCGTGAACGCACCCAAGCCCGATCCCTCCCTGCCCACCGCGGTGTTTCTGGTGGGATCGAGCCGCGGCGGCGGGCTGCACGCACTGCTTTGGGTGCAGCGCATGTTTCCGGATCATTTCCGCAATTTCATCTTCGTCAACGTGCGCACGGTCGATTCGCACAGTTACGGCGGCAACGAGGATATGAAGTTGATGAAAATGGAAGCCAACGTCGCCCTCACCTACTTCGTCAATTTCTGCAACAGCAAGGGCTGGGCGTCCAAATCCTATCTGAACTTCGGCACCGACCCGATCGACGAAGTCACCAAACTGGCCGAGCAGGTGCACGAGGAATTCCCGAACTGCATCTTTTTTGCCAGCAAGCTGATTTTCGAGCGGGAAAACTGGCTCATACGCCTGCTGCATAACCAGGCTCCGCTGGCGATACAGCGCCGCCTGCACCTGCACGGCCTGCAAATGGTAATCTTGCCGATGAAAATCTAAGAGTTCATGACAATATGAGGGGATACCTCCCCTCATGCTCCCCTAAGTCAGCGGCCGTTTCAGTAAATCTGAAACGGCCATTAACACACTACGGAGGCTCTCCATGACCCTGATAATGAAATCCGTGCTGATCACCGCCGGCCTCGGGCTGATACTGGTGATTGTCGAATGGAACATGAAGCGCAAGCAAAAGGGAGGGCTGGTCGCATCCGATTGGCGCAATCTGCGGGATTTGGTACTGATGACGATCGGCGCCTGCGCTCTGGTGGCTTTCACAGTCTGGGGCTTAGCATAAAGAAAGAAGATCCTGCATACGTGCCTGGAGTCAAATCCAAAGGCTATCGCTACGACGAAATCAGCCTTGGCAAGAGCATCACCTCGAGCACGCTGCGCGCGGTGTCCGGCAAAGGCATCTGGCCGCAAGTGTTCATCGGCGGCAAGCTGATCGGCGGCGCCGACGAGCTGGAGGCGTATTTCAGCGCGCGCAAGGCAGGCTGAAGCGTCTCAATAGTGTGCTGAAGGAGGAGAAAAAATGGCAAGGAAGGCGCGTGCGAAGCCGAACGGCGAGGTTCTGGCGGACGCGAAGGAAACAGCCGCAATTGAGCAGTATTGGCACTTGGCAGGCCGCCCCCAACCCCGCAAGCCGCCCAAGAACTACAAGTATGTCGAGGAGCTTGCCCACCTGGGAGTCGAACTCATCAAGCTCCAGGAATGGGTCCGTCGGCACGGCCTGAAAGTCGCCGTGATCTTCGAGGGCCGCGATGCCGCCGGCAAGGGAGGCGTCATAAAACGCATCGCTGAGAGCCTCAACCCAAGGGTATGCCGGATTGTCGCACTGGGTACGCCAACCGAACGGGAACGCGGCCAGTGGTATTTCCAGCGGTACGTTCCTCATCTGCCTGCGTCGGGCGAAATCGTGCTTTTCGACCGCAGTTGGTACAACCGCGCCGGTGTGGAGCACGTCATGGGCTTTTGCACCAAGGCTGAATACGAAGAGTTCCTCCGAGCCTGCCCGCTGTTTGAAGAAATGCTGATTCGTTCCGGCATTTACCTCATCAAATACTGGTTCTCGGTGAATGACGAGGAGCAGGAGAAGCGGTTCCAGGAACGGATTCGCAATCCCACCAAGCGCTGGAAGCTGAGCCCGATGGACATGGAGTCACGCAAACACTGGAGCGAGTATTCCAGGGCCAAGGACGTCATGTTCGCAGCTACGGATCGGAAAGAAAGCCCCTGGTACGTCGTGAACGCAGACAAGAAGAAGCGGGCCCGCCTCAACTGCATTGCCCATCTGCTGCAGCAGATCCCCTACGAAAATATGACTCCGGTCGAGATCGAAGTGCCGCCGCGGCAAGGCGACATCGGCTACAAGCGCCCGAAGATGTCGAGTCAGCGATTCGTTCCCGACATTTACTAGCCGTTTCCGCCGCGGACCCTGACGCACCATCCGGAGTTACGGCCACGTAGCGCTCCATTCAACGACCGGGTCTGGCCGCATCCGGCAGTTCGCCCCGCCCCGATTACGGGGGATCTGGGTACGCGGACTGTCCTCAATCCAGATACGTCCATTTGTGGTCTTCAAACGTGTATATCTTGCGCCCAAAAGGCGGCACTTCCACATACATGAGCGAGTGGCGTGAGTCCGATACGAAGTAGCTAAACTTGTCAGCAATCAATACGTACTTGGCCCTGGGAATCTCTGCGATAAACACGGGTACGACTTCCTCCAAGCGCTCGGGATAGCGGCCATGCTTTGCGTAAAACTGCTCGACTGCCACGATAAGCTTTTCGGCGCGTTCACGGGCGATCACATTGCCGTAGACAATCATTCCCAGCGCCGCGAAACCCGCAACGGAAGTTATCGCAGCCTTGGACAGGCGGAGCCTGAATCGCGCGCTATCCTGCCGGGCTGCAATTGCACGAGGCAGAAAATAGAGGGCTCCGACAACGCACAAAACGACCGAGATCACACACTGACCAAAGAAAAACGCGTCGATCATTCCCCAAGCCAGCGCCGCGATCACAACGAATATCAGGCTTCGCTCAGGGACCTCCCTTGCTGGTGGAAGAGGTGCCGGGAGTCCCTTGCGGATCCACGATCTCAGCACGAGGAGAACGACGCCATCGAGCATGAATACCAACAACAATATCAAACGAAATCCGTCCCAGTCGGCGGGCAGGAACGCAAGTCCGGCGATGCTGCCAACCGCAACTATCCATGCGGCGGTGCGCGCCCTCTCAAGGGAAACAATATTTGGTAACGGCAAACGACCTCCTTTGCAGATGGACACCCGTTACGATTCCATAGACGAGCAACCCTATCCTTTTCTTATCGTCTTCTTCATACATCCTGCGTCTGGTCTGTCAGTCGCGGATATTACAGAATCGCCATGCGGCTGTTCTTGAGGTCGGTGACCAGCATGTAGCCGGGCGCATGGGTGATGCAAAAGGCCGGCTTGACCGCCGCGATGACCGATTGCGGGGTGACGCCGCAGGCCCAGAAGACAGGCAATTCATCGGCCTCGACCGCGACTGGATCGCCGTAATCGGGCTTCATGACGTCCTCGATGCCGATCAGCTCCGGCTTCCCGATATGGACCGGCGCGCCGTGCACGGCGGGAAAGCGCGAAGTGATCTGCACCGCGCGAATCGCATCCGCTGGTTTCAGCGGCCGCATCGACACCACCAGCGGCCCGCGGAAGCGTCCGGCCGGCGCGGTGTCTATGTTGGTGCGGTACATCGGCACATTGCTGCCGCAGGCGATATGGCGCAGGGGAATCCCGTCCTCCAGCAGCGCTTCCTCGAAGGAAAAAGAACACCCGAGCAGGAAGGCGACCAGGTCGTCGCGCCAATAGGCTTTGATGTCCGGAACTTCCTCGATCAGTTCTCCGTTTCGCCAGATACGGTAACGCGGCACGTCGGTACGGATGTCAAGGTCGGCGCCCAGAGTGGGCAGACGCGGATCTCCGGGTTCGGAGGCGGCGAGCAGCGGACAGGGCTTCGGATTGAGCTGGCAGAAACGGAGGAATTCAGTGGCGAGATTGCGTGGCAGGATGGCGAGATTGGCCTGGACATAGCCCGGGGCCATACCGGCGGTCAGGCCGCGATGCTCGCCGCGGCGCACGCGCAGCCGCACTGCCTGGCCGGTCTCCCCCGGCGCCTTGCCGTCTTCCCTCTTGATTGCGGCCGTCATCGCATTCAGTCGACCACAAATAACTTTGCACCCACCGGCGTGGACGAACGATGGGGTTCAGCGTTGTCGGAGACTTGATAACTCATGCCGGGCTTTAAAACGAACTGCCTTCCATCTTGAAGCTCAGTATAAAGTTCGCCTTCGACACACATCAAAATGTGGCCTTTTGCACACCAGTGGTCGGCGAGATAACCAGGCGTGTACTCAACCATGCGAACGCGAATTGAACCAAACCGGCGAGTGCGCCAGTAGGCAACACCTCTCTCGCCTTTGTGCTCCGTTCGTTCAACCCCGGACCAATCGGTTGTTCCGAAGGGGATTCCTGCCATGTCCATGAGCGACTATCCGAAATGCCTAACGAGTCTGAAAAAAAACGCTGATCACACGGTTCGCAGTCGCGCTGGGCGCCCCTACAGTCGCACCAGCGTCGTTTTCCTCTTGTGAAAACGGAAATAAAGAAAGGCTAGAGGGACTCCGGCCCTGGAATCTGGTGGAGTGGAGGAGGATCGAACTCCCGACCTCCGCATTGCGAACGCGGCGCTCTCCCAGCTGAGCTACCACCCCATGGAGGAGCGGATTTTAGCCCTATTCCGCAGCGGCGACAATGCTCCGGTTGCTGTGGACACCGGAGCAGGGATATGATGCCCCTTTATCCAATATAACCACGTCCCGGAGCCTGCATGCAGATCAACCCGCCATTTGGCTACAAGGAAATCGTACCGCTGTACAAGAACAACAAGGTAAAACTGCCCGAGCCGGGTTCCGTGCCTGAGTTTTGCAAGAGTCTCAACGCCATCCCGATCAGCTATACCGAATTTTCCGTGGCCTGCCGCGACTATCCTCTGGTATTTACCAGCGGCGACAATGGCCAGAGTTTCGCCCCGGTAGCGGTGTTGGGCATCGCCGACGGCGAAAACCTGTTCCTCACCAACGGTGCATGGGACAAGAACGTCTATGTGCCGGCCTATGCGCGGCGCTACCCCTTCTGCATGGCACGCGTCAACCTGGACAAGGTGGAGCAGGCTGACCGCCTGATCTGCGTCGAAAAGGATTTCCTCGACGACCAGGGCGAAGTCATGTTCGACTCCGAGGGCAAGCCCCTGCCCAAGTGGCAGCCGATCGAAAAGCTGCTGCAGGAGTATGAGGCCGACCTGGAGCGCAGCCGCGAGATGTCCGCCATTGTTGCCGACTATGGGCTGCTCGAGCCCTTCGCGATGCAGGCTCAAACCAACGCCGGGGCGTCGATGAATTTGACTGGCATGTACCGCGTGGACGAAAAAAAGATGGAGTTTCTCAACGCCAGCCAGCACAAGAACCTGATCAAGAAAGGCGTGATGGGGCGCATTTACGCGCACTTGATCTCGATCGACAACTTCGCGCGCCTGCTCGATCGCAAGGTTGGAAAAGCCGCGAGTGTTGCGGCTCAGTAGCTTGACGACGACGCTCGCCTGAGCCGATCGTTCACGCCCTGCCACTCGGGTGTCGCGGGCGGCGCTTCCACCAGGATCAGCGCGCAGCCCAGAGCGTCGAGGCGGCGCAGACTGGCGTAGAGTTCGTGCGCATAGCCTGCCACCGCGCGCGGCGCCGTCTGCCAGCTGACGTCTTTCAGGCCTGAGGGCGATTCGGTGCGCGAGAGCACGGCGACCTTTTTTCCGCGCAGCGCAGCCAGCCTCGCCGGCAGTTCAGAGGCAATCACCAGAGCCAGCGGCGTGCGCGGTGCGTAATGGCTGTCGAGCGCGCCCGGCACGCGCGGCGCGGCGGCATCGGGCAACTCCACTTCAGCCCCAATGACCGCGGCGATCTGCGCCGGCGTGATCTGCCCCGGACGCAACAGCACCGCCGGTCCGCGCGACAAGTCGACGATGGTCGATTCTATGCCCACGTCGCATTCACCGCCATCGAGCACGCTGTCCACGGCATCGCCTAGTTCCGCGCGCACATGCTCGGCCGTGGTCGGGCTGATGCGGCCGAACTTGTTCGCCGAAGGCGCGGCCACGCCGCTGAAACGGCGCCCGCTCGCTTCTCCGCTAAAGGCTTTGAGCAATGCCAGCGCCAGCGGATGCCCCGGAATGCGCAGGCCCACGCTGTCCTGGCCGCCGGTGATGCAATCGGGCACGCCGTCCGCACGCTTGAGTATCAGGGTGAGCGGGCCAGGCCAGAAAGCCGTAGCGAGCTTTTGCGCAGCCGGGGGGAACTCTCTCGCCCATTGTGGCAGCAGCTCGACGCCGGCAAGATGCACGATCAGCGGATGATCCTGCGGCCGGCCCTTCGCGGCAAAGATTCTGGCCACTGCGGCGGAATTGGACGCATCGGCGCCCAGGCCATAAACGGTTTCCGTGGGAAACGCCACCAATCCGCCGGCCCTGAGGATCGCCGCGGCGCGCTCAATCTCAGCTTGCGTGGGGAGGGCTGGCACGCGATCGAAGTGTGGTCGCCTCTCGCGCGGCACCCCGAAGGGCGCCGAGGAGAGAGAAAATCAGGCAGCGAGCAACCGCAGCGCTTCGCGGTATTTCTCGGCGGTCTTGGCAATGATGTCGGCGGGCAGGCGCGGCGCCGGCGCCTTCTTGTTCCATGGCTGCTTCTCCAGCCAATCGCGCACGAACTGCTTGTCGAACGAGGGCGGACTCATGCCGACTTTGTACTCCGCCATCGGCCAGAAACGCGAGGAATCGGAGGTGAGGATCTCGTCTATCAGATAGATGCCGCCTGCGGCATCGGTACCGAACTCGAACTTGGTGTCGGCGATGATGATGCCGCGCGTGGCCGCGTATTCCGCGGCATGGGTATAGAGGGAAATCGCCGCGTCGCGCACCTGCGCCGCGGCCTGCTTGCCGATGCGCTGCTCGGCTTCGGCGAACGAGATGTTCTCGTCGTGCTGGCCCGCCAGCGCCTTGGTCGAGGGCGTGAACAGGGTTTGCGGCAGCTTTTCGGCTTCCTTCAGGCCGGCGGGCAGCGCGATGCCGCACAGTCCGCCGGTCTGCTGATAATCCTTCCAGCCCGAGCCGATGATGTAGCCGCGCACGATGGCTTCGATGGAAAGCGGCTTGAATTTCTTCACCACCATGGCGCGGCCGCGCACCTGCGCGCGCTCGGCATCCCCGCTCACCACGGACTCGGGATCGATGCCGGTCATGTGATTGGGAACGAGGTGGCCGAGTTTTCCGAACCAGAAATTGGACAGGGCAGTGAGCACTTCGCCTTTTCCGGGAATCGGATCGTCGAGAATGACATCGAAGGCGGACAGGCGGTCGGTCTGTATTACCAGCAGCTTGTCTTCGCCTATGGCGTAGATGTCGCGCACCTTGCCGCGATGCAGGAACGGCAGGCTTTTAATCGATGTATGCAGCAAAGTAGTCATCGTTTTTTGGCTCGTTGATTAAGATTGATCGGATGAGTGTGGGCGGACAGAACCCGGTGTGCGCTGGAACTGCCGCGCGCAACGCGTTTCACAGCTCCGGCAACTTGGCCCGTTTCACGGCATCGGCCTGCTGGTCGCGAAAAGCCTGCAGGCGCCGCGCCAGGCCGGCGTCATTCAGGGCAAGCATCGCCACCGCAAACAATCCCGCGTTGGCAGCGCCCGCCTCGCCAATGGCAAAGGTTGCGACCGGTATGCCCTTGGGCATCTGCACCATGGACAGCAGCGAATCCAGGCCTTTCAGGTATT
>ERZ1292630.4274-Hain-H41-02um-R3-4274-length-12160-cov-7_pt1 | contig 12160 bp, 7 predicted proteins | sample MGYA00564408_ERZ1292630 | MGnify/ENA primary metagenome ERZ1292630 (study PRJEB36523, sample SAMEA6512641) | groundwater metagenome | collected 2019-01-08 | study: AquaDiva: Metagenomics assemblies of 32 groundwater samples | reverse complement strand
GGCCGGGAGGAGGTGTCGTATCAACTGTTCGGGGAGGTCAACGAGCACGCCGAGCGCATGGAGCAGCTCGCTCCCCTGAACGGCGTCCTCGTCAGTCGCGCTACGGCAGAGCTTCTTGGCTCACACGACCCCCGAATCACGTTGGCCCCAAGCACCAGAGTGCCGGACGCGTTCGAAGTTGTGTCAAACGATGCACGGGAGTCCTCCAGTGACACCACGTCCACAGGCAGTTCGACTCGTCGACATGTTCCACGATCGCCCACGCTCGCCTCGAGACGCCGTTTGCTGAAAGCACCAGAACCGGTGTTGCTCGATTTCGAGCAACTACGTCAGCGGTTTGGGGTAATGCGATTCTCGGGTGCGTTTGCGGACCGCGATGTCGAGCGTACCTTCTCAGCCGGCCGGAAAGCGGAGTACGTGGTCAAGGCGTCTCGCTGCGCCCTGTGTTGGGTGATGTGGAACGTGATGGCCTTTGGCTACGCGGCGTCGCGGCTGCGGTACTCGAGCGAAGCCACCTGGGCGACCGCCTATACCGTAATGACGGCGCTTTGCGCCATCCTTGCCGTCGCCGTCTACGCAGCGTCGTCCCACGTGCATTGGATCGTGCACGCCGTTCACCACGTGGCACAAGCGAATGTACACAACTGGTTCATCGTCTTCGGCCCTGACTTATTCGCCTACACTGGCGATGTGCGCTATGCGTGCGCCTCCTCGGTCATGTTTCTCGCCCTCACTGGCTTTCCTCTTGGCGTCCCGGAACTGAGCGCTTGGCTGGTCGGATGGGGCGCCATCGTGACCCCTGCCATGGTGGCCCTCGTCATACGCTACGGCCCGGGAGGGGTTGACCCGCCATTGCTCGGCATCTTTTTCGCGCTGACCGCCGCGGTCCTGATCATGAGCTCCCTCTCGAGCGCCGGTTTGCAGCGAAACCAGTGCCTCGATCGATGTGTGACGACGGTCGCCTCCGACGCGGTTGGCCGCGAACACGCCGTGGTCACCTTGCTATTGAGCCGTGCGATGCCCAGCTTTGTGCTTCCGGAACTCAGTGAGTGGCTCGCCCGCGGTCGCAAAGGGTTCATCGCCCACCAGTTCGCCACGGTAGCCGTGATGTTTATCAAGATCAAACCTCGTGAACCGCCAAACAGTGAGACCGACGCACACGGCGCTCGCGGCGTAGTCCAGAATGTCGGTGACATCCTCAACTACTTGACGACAATGTCGGATGCCGTGCAGGAGTCGATGTCACGCGTCCAACGCTTAGGGCTCGGAGTGGTCGTTCGCCTGAAGGTGCTCGGTGACATGCATTTACTTGCCGCAGGCCTCGATTCCCACCTCGAAACGGTCGTTCGGCCAGAGTGTCTCGTCAGCCGGTTGATTCTGATCGCGTGGCACTTGCCCATTGGTCCCGCGCAAGACACCGTCGGTGCGGTGACTGCCGGCATTCACTGCGGCCCTGTTGCTGGCGGCGTGATTGGCGACGAGCGACTCATCTACGATATCTTTGGCGACACGGTGAACACCGCGTCCCGCGTGATGGCGACGTCGTGCGCACCAGGCATTTACTTGTCCGGCGCGGCGTGTCAAACGTTGCTTCCGACGGCTGCGACTCATGTCGCGCCGCCTCGCTTGGAAACCTCCACGGTGGCGTTCAGCGCGCCAGCCTCACTCGATGCTCTCGGTAGCGTGGCGGTGACCGTGAAGATTCCCGGTGAGCCCCGTCAGGCCAAGGGGAAAGGTGAGATGACCGTTTACGCCGTGGGCAGTGTCATGCAGCAGCTTGGGGGTAGTGGGATTGTCGGTCGCCCTTGACGTGGGGGGGAAAAAAGAGGCTCTCATTGATATTCGTTATTCCTCCTCCACCTCCGCTCCGCATGGCGAGGGCCACTGTTTTGTTTTATTTCCTCGAAGGAGGAAAGCCGTCCAGGCGACGCCTACCCACATCCAATGGGTCGGAAGCTTTCCGCGTGGTCACTCGCGGCCGATGCTGCTTTTTTTCCGATTGCTTTTATTTTGCGGCGACAGTATCTCCATCATCGTCGAATGTAAAGGGGTGTTTGCGGCGACAGTTACTGTCAGTATCTCCATCATCGTCCAATGTAAAGGGGTGTTTGAAGCACAACAGATTTTTTCCGACAGTAGGGGGAAACCGTTTCCGATTTTTTTCCCCATTTGCCCTTTTTTTCGGTCCTCGAAAGATATTGACCCAACAGTGAACCCATTTTGAATCGAACGTTGTGTTCGTTCTTTTCTTGATGTACTTACACATGTAAAGTATCCTGGGACCTCGGCCTGGGGCCTCGGCCTCGCCCCTCAAATCTCATGAACCTTGGCATCTGGTTTGGACTCCATGTTTCACTTTCATCCCAAAAGCAGCATCCACACGATGGCCGACATCGATGACGCGTCGGTGCATTCATCCATGACTGACGAAGCCGCAGGAGGATCGGCCACTCATGCCGCCACGGCCGCAGGAGGATCGGATCCCCCACCACACGAAGCACCTCTCGGGCGACCGTGCCACGGCGGCCACGACCCAACAACACACCCCCGCCGCCTCCTGATGGATACCGACGATGAGGAGGCTGACATCACGACCGCCCCCATCCGACCGTGGTTTGAGGACGACCCCGCGCCCCCCCTCACAGACTCGTTGCTGGGCACACATCGCCTGCGAGCCTTTGTGTCCGCTCTGCAGCGCTTCGACGACCCTGATGTGGAGAGGGCGTACTTGGACTTTTCCCAAATGCCGAACCTTTCACTCTGTTCTGCCTTCAGTTTCGTTCTAGGCTTCATCGACGTGGTTTTCTTCACGTTCGTGCTGCCTCATTGGGAGAAGCGCCGTTGGGTCATCGTGATCCCAAATGTCATCACGGGTGGGATGCTGTTCCTTGCTAGTGGATTTTTCTTCGTGTGTTGGCGGAAAACGTGGTTCACCCGCGGCTACCACACGGAACGCGCCATCGTCGCGATTTACCTCCTTTGGTGCACCGCCACTTCTCTTCAAACGACCAACTATGCTCGGTATTACCCAGAGGATGCCGGGGCGACCATTCGAACGTACTCCTCCACACGCGAGGCACTCACTTATGCGACGGACATGCAGGCCTTTGCTTCGTTCACCGCTGTGTGTGTTCACCGTCCACGGTTCCTACCCTACGTGGCAGCCCTCATGCTCTATCCGTTCTTGCTGATGCCGATCGTGCGGTGGGGCTTCATGCCCGATGCACCATTCCCGGAGTGGCTGCCGATGTTTGTGTGTTTTGCACTCGGCCTCGCGTTGCTCTTCGCCGCCGACGAAGTCGCCACACGCCAGAGGTTCAAGGACAACGCCAAACTGAAAGATGCTGTTCACCGCGTCGAAGTGGCAAAGCACGACGTCAATAATCTCATGCTCGCGATGATCTCGGAGACCGTTCTGCGTCGGCTGGTTGCAGGAGAGTCGGTGATGGATGCAGTGGAAGCGTCCGTTGTGTTCAGCGACGTCGTCCGATTTACAGCGTGGTCATCGCACACCTCCCCGATGCGCGTGATTAAGATGCTCTGTGAGATGTATCGGCACTTCGACTCACATCTGGAAGCGCACAACATGGAGAAAGTGACCACCATCGGCGACGCGTATTGGGCTGCGTGTGGCATCCCGACTCCGCAATCGGACCACGCGCTCTTCGCGACATTGTTCGCCGTGGAGATGGCGCGCGGCGCGCAGCGCCTTCGTAAGCGATTCGGCATCACGGGGATCCGCGTCGGGGTCGCGACGGGCGTCGTCCTCGGCGGCGTCATCGGCCGGGAGGAGGTGTCGTATCAACTGTTCGGGGAGGTCAACGAGCACGCCGAGCGCATGGAGCAGCTCGCTCCCCTGAACGGCGTCCTCGTCAGTCGCGCTACGGCAGAGCTTCTTGGCTCACACGACCCCCGAATCACGTTGGCCCCAAGCACCAGAGTGCCGGACGCGTTCGAAGTTGTGTCAAACGATGCACGGGAGTCCTCCAGTGACACCACGTCCACAGGCAGTTCGACTCGTCGACATGTTCCACGATCGCCCACGCTCGCCTCGAGACGCCGTTTGCTGAAAGCACCAGAACCGGTGTTGCTCGATTTCGAGCAACTACGTCAGCGGTTTGGGGTAATGCGATTCTCGGGTGCGTTTGCGGACCGCGATGTCGAGCGTACCTTCTCAGCCGGCCGGAAAGCGGAGTACGTGGTCAAGGCGTCTCGCTGCGCCCTGTGTTGGGTGATGTGGAACGTGATGGCCTTTGGCTACGCGGCGTCGCGGCTGCGGTACTCGAGCGAAGCCACCTGGGCGACCGCCTATACCGTAATGACGGCGCTTTGCGCCATCCTTGCCGTCGCCGTCTACGCAGCGTCGTCCCACGTGCATTGGATCGTGCACGCCGTTCACCACGTGGCACAAGCGAATGTACACAACTGGTTCATCGTCTTCGGCCCTGACTTATTCGCTTACACCGGCGATGTGCGATTTTCTTGCGGGTTCACAGTCATGTTCCTGTGCGCCACGGGTTTTCCGCACGGTCCGCCGAGACTCGCTCCCTGGGTGTTCGGCTGGGTGACCCTCGTGGTGCCTGCCATGGTGGCGTACGTCGTGCGATACGGCCCGAGCGGCGTCGATATTCCGCTGATCGGCGTGTTTTTCGTGATTACGGCAATGCTGTTACTCCTGTCCACGTTTTCCAGCGTTCGTCTTCAACGGGGTCAATGCTTGGATGGCTGTGTCACTGCGGTCGCGCGGGATGTCGTGGACGAAGAGCACAAAGTCCTAACGGCCCTGTTGTCGAGGGCCATGCCCCCGTTTGTCGTCGCAGAATTGTCGACATGGCTCGCGAACGGGCGACGCGGCTTCATCTCGCACCAGTTCAAGAACGTCGCCGTGGTATTTCTCAAAATAGGCGCAAAGTATTCCGTCGTTCACGATGGTGCCGAACCAGGAGGTCATGGTAATACCCTCGCCGATCCTGCGAACCTGTCGGATGACATTCTAGAGGTGCAACGACGGCTTACCCACATGGCAGATACCGTGCGGTCGCAAGTAGCGGCAGTCAGTGGCGTGATGAGCCCGACGACGACGGGCGTTGTCCAGCTTAAAGTCCTCGGGGACGTGCACTTATTGGCCGCTGGCCTCGGTGCCGTTTCAACCCACGTGGCTACCGCCGAGCATGTGACCGAGCTGGTCGCCGTCGCGTGGTTCACAGCCCTGGCAGCAGCGCAGAGTGGTGAAGTGCCGTCGGTCACTGCAGGCATTCACTGCGGCCCTGTCGCTGGCGGCGTGATTGGCGACGAGCGACTCATCTACGACATTTTTGGCGACACGGTAAACACCGCGTCCCGGGTGATGACAACGTCGTCCGCACCAGGCATTTACTTGTCCGGCGCGGCATTTCGTTCGTTGTATCCAGAGTGGGATCCTGACGAATCGGCGATTCAGTCGTCTACTTACTCGAAGCTTGAGTCGATCGTCGTGATCGACGGTGATGAAACGCTGAGCAATTCGGATGTTGGGTCGTGTTATTCCATCTGCACGCGCTCCAGAGCCGAGAAGCGAGACGCGAAGGGTAAGGGTGAGATGCTGACCTACCGTGTCGCCCGCGTCTCACTCAGGCTAGGTGGTCACGACCCGCCCTCGAACACCCCAGTGGTAGCGTCAGTGTGCCCAACACTTGCGCCGGGCTCGACGTGAAGAACGTGACACGTAACGTCATTTTAACAACCAATGCTCCCACCCTGCATCCATCGCGTGTCGGTCTTTCGGGCTTGGATTATTCTGACAAAAGCGGCTGCGCCGATGCTCTACTTGTCTTCATCCCTTTTCGCATTTTATTTCCCTCCGGACGCAAAAAAACAACTCTTTCTACAAAACTCCTCCTCGATATTTTTCTGTTCCCCAGTATTCTGTTGACAATTTTTCAGTCTCTGACTCGTGAACCGCCTTTTTCGCCAGTCACCATGTGTAATCGCCGAGAGCGGGTAAATGAGAGGGGTTGTTCCGCGCCCCCCCCGCCCCGGCATGGCGGCCTCCCGGGCCCTCTACGTCGATCCAATGAAAGAAGGTCGCGCCACGCTCTGTTTCGATACAACTCCTGCTCACGAAATGAAGCGATAATGTTTTTTGTTTTGCATACCGGTGTCGCGGAGATCCCCCAGCTGTGACAGCTGCTTCCCTCCATGTCTGTCAACAAGTCCCTCAATGCCGATGCCGCACCGTTTCGTCCAGGATTTCTCGGAGCTGCCCCGAGTACTGGTCCGCCTTTCCCACGACCTTCCGGCGGTACCGAGCTTCGCGTCGAGGCACAGTCGTTTGTGCCGCAGTCAGCCGTGCGAAGCCCGCAACCGAGAGCTGCGGTGCCGTTCCCGTCAACGTCACCAGCGATGCAAATGCGAGCTCCTCCGAACGCACCGAGTTTGGACCCCGCCGCGACCGCTGTTAATTTGGCGATGCAGCAACTCATGCTGCAGCAACAACTCGCCGCGTTGCAGCAGCGACCACCGTTTCCGTTCGTTCCATTCCCACTGCCGAATCCGTTTCCGCCGTCGTCGGTCGTGATGATGATGCCTCCCTTGGCGCGATCGTTGCCGGCTGCCGCGGCTCCCTATGTCCACCCCTTGCCACCGGCGGCACACGCACCGCTGGTGGGAGTTGCCCAGTTACCGCTGCCGGCGCCGCTCGCCACGTACGACCGCTCGGACGCAGCCCACGCCATCCCGCTACACAACGTGGACGTCCCGCTACCTCCACAGGCTCCCCGTCCGTCGCCGGTGGCAACCCGACAACCGACCGAACGACCGATCGCGATTCTGTTGTTGGGTCCTCGTGGATGTGGCAAGAGCACACAAGGAAAGGCCCTTGCGAGTGCCTACGGCCTTACATATTTGTCGTCTGGCGATCTCGCTCGAGCGGGCGTCAAGCCGCACGAATGCCTGAAATCCGAAATCGCGGGCATTGCTCAAGCCTGGCGTGGCGGCGGCGGCCGTGTCCCGGAAGGGAAACGGGGCCTCGTACTCGACCGCTTCCTTCTCGACGGGGAGGCGGATCCTTACTACCTGCTACAGCGCTTCCACGCGTCGGGCTTGCAGCTCGACCTGGTCTTTAACTTGATGATGGACAGTGACATCGGATTGCGACGAGCGACGGCTCGGGACGCCGCCGAACCAGACCCCGCCGCCGCTGCCGCCGAAGTGCGCGGCAAACCGCAGAGCGAACAGCGACGCATGATCGAGCACGCCGCGGTGTATGAAGCGTGTGTGAACGTGTTTGAGCCGTATGGGGCCCTACACAACGTTGCCGTGGACGATCTCGGCGTCGACGCCGTGACACGGATTCTGTTCGCCCAGGTAGACAAGTATCTTGGAAAGTGTCCCCTTCCGACGTTTCAGCCGCCACGCGCACCGGAAATCGCTCCAGGGCTCGTCATGGAAACCGACCAAGATGCCTTCTTGACGCTCTCCAGTGACCTTCACAAGGCCACCGGTCACCTGAGTGGCAAGAGTTCGCCGACGGTGTTTCCAGGCGCCCTCGTATGCGGGCTCGTTCACAAACAGTCATTTAGCGATGTTGGCTCCAGGTTCATGTCCAGTTTTAAAACCTATCGAGCGTCGTGGAAAGCGGATGGAAACAGGGTCTTGCTGGTGCAACATTCGTCGCTCGGTTGGTACCTCGTCCCGTCAAAGTTCCACCGCGCCTTCAAGATGCCCGAGTCGTGGATACCAGCGGCGTGGCGACAAACGTGTGAGGCGCCGACGCTTGAAAGGGTGGCCGATGTGTATGACGGCGAACTGGTTGAGTTGCTGCCTAGCGTTAAAATGCCGACGTGCTCTCCTCGTTTGCCTTCTTCTGACGGTGTCGACGGCCGCCACCGATTGTTTCTCTTTGATTGGGTCACCACCCCGTCGTGGAATAGCCGAAAAATCACCTTCGAGGAACGCTATCAGTTCTTGTTGAACAAGTGCACCAAGGCTGGAATCGATCGTGTGGGAGGCGTCGTCGTGCAGGGGTCGGCTGGCGCGCCGCCGTCACCGCCTTCCGCCGCGGCCCTACCCGCCGCGCCGAAGACATTCATTTGTCTCAAGGAGTTCCATCCGATCGTGCAAATCCGGCGGATGTTCGAATCCGACGCGTCCCTTCCTTTCCCCACCGACGGAATTATTTTTCAGTCGGACAGGCGAAGCTACATGCGTGGCGAGGATGACAGCTTGTTCAAGTGGAAGCCTTCCGCTCAATGCACCGTTGACTTTCGTCTGTCGAAGGGCCGCATCGTAGAGGCCGCGGTAGGGGAAGGGATCGACGACGAAGGAGTGAGGGGCCAACATTATCGTAGAGGTGGCGGTGCGGGTCCGCCTCCTCCTGCTGCAGTACCGTCGCACTGGGAGTTCATTCCTTGCAGCTTGCAGCGCGGCGACAAAGGCACGGACGAAGCGCCGCTGCAGGGATCCCTCGTCCTCGCCACGCAGAGTGAGGTGGACGCGATGACGTTGTGCGACGGTTTGATTGTCGAGTGTCATGTGCAGGATGACACGGTCGCGGACCATCTGGTGGTGCACGTCGGCCAGGATGGATCACAGCCGTCGCCTCTTCACACGCATCTGTGGCGCGTCATTCGACCGAGGCGCGACAAAGCGAATCCAAATCGCGAAACCGTAGCTGTTCAATTGAGGGATATGCAACATTTAAGTGAAGACGAGCTTGTAGCAGCGGTGGAACGCGCCAGTGGGACCCTGCACGGAGAGCCGACGGCTACCTCGAGTCGGGGGGCCGCGGCCCCGCAACGACGCGACGAGCCAACTGTCTCACTCCCCCGAGCGGCGGCGCCAATGGAACGAGCGCCTATCCGACTATTGTTTCCGACTGCGGTGACACCGGCAGGGACCACCACCACCACCACCACCTCGACAGAAGGAAAACCTGTCGCGACGGCGGGCGGGGGGGCGTCCTCCTCGTCATCAGCGTACGTGCCACCTGCGCGGCGGCGGCACTAAACAACTGGCGCGGGATGATAGAGATAATGACCCTCTCTTGTGCAAACGACACACACACACCGCCGGTTACCCTAGCCGCCCCCCGCCTCTGTTGGCGACGGCCGAATTTGCAAAACTCGATTTTGGTCGGCTCGATGCACCTCTCTTGCTGCAACACAGCTTCTGCCCCCCTCTCATCTCTTCGTGCTTTCCCACCGCTGAGTTTGGTCCCACCACTCGCGATCTCCCCTCTAACCCATATCCACTACTACTGTTTACTCTTTTTTTCTTCGAGTTTTTTTTGCTACTTTCCGCTCCTGCTTTTAACATGTCTTCTGCTCTCCGGCCCGAAGCGCCGGAGTACAAACCACCCGGAGGCAGTGCCGCCCCCGCAGGCAGTCCTGTCCAAGAGCACCCTGGATGGCCGCTCCAACGCAGCGGCGGCGTTGGCGGTGGGCCCCACCGAGCCCCCCCGCCGACGGGTTTCCCGGGCAATGCGGGAGGAGGAGGCGCGCCCATCGCCCCAGGTGCCGGGTTCCCCAGCCACGTCACCGCAAACTTCCGTAACCCAGCAGGCATGATCCCCGGGTTCGCGGGGGTAGGTAGCGGGGGAGCGCCCCATATGGGCGGTGCCCTGGGTGGATTGGGAGGCGGCGCGTTTCCTACTGGAGCGGCGGGCTTAGGCGGCGGGCACCACCTGCCGCACCCTCAAGGCGGCCACATGCCCAACGTCGGCGGGGCCGCAGGCGGTGGGTTTCCCGGCAGCGGCGGCTTCATTCCTGGCAATCACGCAATTCCTAACCACTTGCCGGGTGGCTTTCCTGGCAACGCGGGGGGTAACCAGCCGCTGCATCCTTTGATGCATCACCCAGGAGGAGGGGGCGCCGCTCCCTTCCTCGGGCACCCAGCAGCCAACGGGGGGATCGCTGGCGCTGGCATCCATCAGCACCCTCAGGCCCACAACCACTCCAGCTATTCGCTCGCCGCTGACGGTCAGCCGGTGCTGCTTCCCGCACCGCAGCACACAGGGTTCCTCGGCGCGCACCCAGCCGCGCTGTCCGGCCAAGGCATGGCCGGCAGCCATGCAGCGGCTCCTCATCACGGCCCGGGGAGTAGTCCGCTCAGCCCACAGCGATCCAACGCCGCAGGCCCTACCCCCCCGCCGTCGCAAGTCACGGCGCCGCCCGCGAATCGCGCGGCCATACTCATCGCCGGCGCGCCGCGGACGGGAAAGACGGCTGTTGCGGAGCGCCTCGCTGCGGATCTGAAAATGACAGCAGTCGTCTACAACGTGCAGTCGACCGTTGGGGACAATCTGGACAAACTACGCGAGAAGGTGAGAAGCTTACCTCCTGCCTGCACGCCCACCTCACAAGAGCCACTAGGGGCGCATGGTCTCATCCTGGACTCATTTGGCTGCGAATCGCCTGCGGATATCTTTTACCTGTGGCATGCGTTGGCCGATTTGCAGGTTGCCGTTGTTCATGTTATTTACTTTAGCGTGGAAGTCGCGTCGTTGAAGGCAGCCGCCAACGCCGCGAGCCGTCCTGGACATGTGGTTCCGTCGTTAAGTTCTGCAGAAATGCACCGCCACGCGGTTGCCTACGAAACATGCTCGCTTCACTTCTCCAGCGAAGACGCCTCGCCGGCGTCGACGAAGTTCTCTATTATTGCGTGTACCGGGGACGCCAGGAATCCATTGAGGTCACCAGAGGACATCGTTTCAGAGTTGTCGCAGTGGCTCGCAAAAAAATTTGCCACCCCGACAGCGCGAGGTGCCCCGCCGCGAGCTCAGCGGCTGCTGCCCCTGCCCTTGAAGCCGTTCGCACTCGCCACCGAGTCTGGAAACTCGGATTTGGTTCAGAGCTACTCGGAATTTGTTCAGCTCCTCCATGATCTCGGGGAAGCGCTGGAGACGGATCTGGAGCAATGCTTCCCGCCGCGAAACGCACGCAACAATTTCGACTACGGCAAGTTTGCTCGCGTGTACTCACGCTTGTCCAAATACAAGATGAGCTGCGTGACCGACAGTCCCCGAGTCGTATTGTTCCAACATCGTGACTCGCTCTACTACCTGCCGGAATCTGGCCAGCACATCATGAAGTTCTGTCCCGGCTCCGTGGCGGTCCGAAACAATCAAAAAACGATCGTTCCAGAGGACCGGAAGGGGGCGTTGGACCGCGGCGCGTCGGGTTCCCGTGCCATTGTTTTCGCGGCCGAGGCGGATGTTCACGTGGATGAGCTGTCCGAAGACGGCGGTCCCTCCCGAAAGACAGAGTTGCTCGTCGTACGGGACTACCTGTGCTACGGCGATAAGCGGTGCGGCTCATTCTCGCGGGAGCAGCGATTAAAGCTGCTGAACCCTCAGGCGGCGTCGGACCCGCAGGAGACCGTGCAAGGCGGCAAGGACGCCTTTCTCATTGCACGCAGCTTCGAATGCCACGAAGTGGATGCCATGCTGCGCTTCGGCGTCAAGCTGGGGGGCTCCACGCACATCCTCGGCTACCGGCTTGACCACGAAGGACCCTACGTCATGGGCTTGGATGACCCCGCCGCCTTCACGTGGTACGAGCGGGCGCCACCGATCGTCGTGCGACTGTGGGACAGCCGAGAAGTAACGGAAGGGTGGGTGTTCTCGATGTACTGGATGCACGATGCGTGTGGCGCCGTCGCGACAACCAGCAGCGGTACGGCGAGTCCGGTGACGAGCCCCGAACGAGCCTCTCGAACCGGCTCATCATCGGCGTTCGGCGGATTCGGCGAGGAAGCGATTCCCGGTTGTGCTCTTCAGGTGACGTTCGACATGGCAGAAAAGTTGCAGTTAAACGACGGGCAGTTGGTGGAGGTCGAATACGACAGCTCCAAGAGCAGCACGGCAACATCGGGCGCCGCGGCGTCGGCCGCCCCCCCACGAGGCGGGGGCAAGTCGGCACCCTCCGCCGCTAACCATGGTAGCCACGGGGGCATTACCGGGGTGTTTTCCCTTCGGCGTCGGCGCATGGATCTCTACTGGCCCATGTACAGGAGCCAGGTCATGGACAGACTGAAGTGGAACAAGTGGGAGCAATGTCGCAAATTGCTGTCGTCTCTCAAGGAGCCGCGCGACGACGACGGCGTCATGTGACCTTGAGACAACGAGGGCGCCCCCCGGCGTTCGCCACTCCACGAAACGAGCAACAAGGCGGAGGGGGGGGGG
>ERZ1292630.4271-Hain-H41-02um-R3-4271-length-12167-cov-7_pt1 | contig 12167 bp, 2 predicted proteins | sample MGYA00564408_ERZ1292630 | MGnify/ENA primary metagenome ERZ1292630 (study PRJEB36523, sample SAMEA6512641) | groundwater metagenome | collected 2019-01-08 | study: AquaDiva: Metagenomics assemblies of 32 groundwater samples | reverse complement strand
CCGACATCCCCCGTATTCAACTACTTGAGCTCCTCGTGTGCTTCCGTTCCCCCCCAACCAACTGCCTCCCTGAGCAGCCCCTCACACGTCTTTTTCCCTTCGCTCTATCGTTCTCAATTTTACAATTGATCCGACGATTGACAATTCATAGCAATGTATTTCCAACGACCACCAACGTCCACAACGACGCCACCCCGTACGAACCCCACCACGCCGGGTTCTAGTAGTATGTTCGTCATGTCCATGCCCCCCTCCCCCTCTTCCCATCCGCCGCGGGGATGCCGTCGTGTCGGTCATTCTGCCGTCGCCACCGCCGCCGCGAACCACCACCCGTACCACCATCGCCCGGCACCATCAAGCCATCGATCGCTAGGGTTGCGTCGCTTCGTCGCCGCCATCACCCTAATGCTTCTTGTCACGGGTGGTCTCATTGTTGTAGAGGCGGCCTCCTTCTGGGGCACGACGAATACTCTGCCTCAACTATTTCAATTCGAGCATTTTGACAAGCCCGGTACCGTCTACTCTGCGTCTCCCCACCTCCACGCGCAACCCGACCTCGACGACCACGAAGACGTCGACCGTGACGACGACAGCGACCTCAACCACCATTAGGACCACCAGCACGACGACATCGACGAGGGCCCCGACGGCGACCACGACGGCGACCGCCACCGCGCGAGCCCCGACCTCGACGACCACCGGCACCGCCACCGAGGCGGCACGAGAGATCATCACCGTGTATGCTGTGGCGCAGGTGCGCGGCGAAAGTGCCAGCGGCTCGGTGATCGCCCCCTGGACGCCCAGCGCGCGAGGGTATGCCGTCGTTTCGCTGGACCCAGGCGCCACCCTTGTCAACATTTCCAGGGCCGAATCCTCGTCGAACTCGACGACGCCAATAGTGTATGCTGATTGGTTTTACCTCGTCCGGGCTCCCACCAGCAGCCTGGAACCTGCGGTCATGCCGAGCTCGATCGCGATTCCAACCTACGATGCGGGCCTTAATTTTTCGCTTGCGTCGAGTCGGGTCGTTGGGGCCACGCGCGGCAATGCAACCACCGCCAGAGGAAGCAGCGCCAACGAGTCACTGATGCAGCACGATTTTGTTCCCCTTCTGGACAGCAGCAAGTCGGTGCTCTCGGCCGTAACGCTTCGCGCCGGTGACTCTCTTAACTACACGTTTCGGATCCAAGTAGCCGCTAACATCATCTTCTCCATCGACTGCGTGCAGCCCCAAGCCCAATCCACCGATACGTTCAAAATGAATCTGTATCTAAATGGGGTGGCGCTGGGCGCGGCGGCCACACTGCCCGTTCCTAGAAACGTGTCGGGCAACACCCGGCAGAACGTTCACACGACGAAGGGCGGCTTGTACTTGACCCCGGCGACCTACCGCATGCGGCTCGAGCACGCCGCGGGAAAGGAGCTTTCGTGCTGGGACTTGACATTAGGCGCCGCGTCGGAGTTTAACACGACAACGAGCGACGCAGACTTTATGGTTCCATTCAACGCGACGTTCACCGGCGATTTGGCTTCCGGCAGGTTTCGTAGCGTCACCACCATTCCGTTCGCCTCCTACGTTTCCGGCGCCGACGCGACGTTGTTGAACGAAGGATCCGACTTAGAATTTTACCGCCTGCGAACGTCGGTCGATCTATCCAGTGCGACGTCATTTGGTGACTCTATTCGCAACTTCAGTGGCGCGGCTCTCGTGACGAATGTCTCAGCCGGGGAGCTTCTCCGGTACGATGTGCTGTGCCCTGTGACGGGCATTTACGCCGTGACGGCACGAACGGTATTCCGCGGGAACGGCGTCGGTGCGCTTCCAAGCCTCAGTCTCCACCGGGGCGTTCCTGGCAGCGCCACCGGGACCCCGGTCTTCACGTGGCGGACCATCGGCGCGGCGCAGCCGCTGCTGTCGCCGGAAGGGTTTGTCGCGCTGTCTGCGTCTGCGACGTTTCCCACGTCACTCTACTGGTACGCGTACCAAGCCGCTCCTTCTGGTGGGGAGCTCGAGGGTGACGCTGGCCTCGTGGATTTCACATTGACACTCAAGTACACGCTGCCCTCTTACAGCGCTGGCGGCTTTCTTTCCGCGATTGCGCGCGCGCCCGGACGACTCTACGCCATTCAGTACCTCGACTCTCTGCAGCAATTATTAGACGCACCGGTGTTGACCAACGTGTCGTCGGCCCTGCTGGGCTTCGCGAATACCACGACCACAGCCACCACCACGGCCACGGCCACGCGTACGGCCACGACCACAGCGACGTCCTCTTCAACGACCACTGCGAGCCGCACGTCGACCACGACGAGCGCCACCACCGTCCGAGCCACCACGGCGACGAACACGGCGACGCCCGCAAATGCATCGACAACGAGGCCACCCGCGACGACGTCTTCGACACCCCGGGCAGCCACAGGCAACGCGACAGGCATCCGAATGCGCAACGACCTTCCTGCATACTTCATGACAGAGACCCCTGACCCATTGTCGACATTCGTCCGTGTGATCACGTCGCCAACCGGAAACGTCGCGGCCGCAATTTCGCCGGAGCAGCAACTGACGTTTCTCATGTTCTTGAGCCAAGGGACGGTTGGCGTCACGATCGCGTACGTCGACCGCGACAACTTCACGGCATCGATCACGCTAGGCATGCCGCCGGCATCGTCCGCCGCCAACGCCAGCAGCAGCGTGTCGAGCGAAGTTGCCGTGGTACTGGTGGCCGTCACCGGCGAGAACACGCTCACCATGAAACAGTCGAGCCGCGTGAACCTACGCGTTCCTTCGAAAGGCACGTGGCCGATCGCGGTGCGTGTGCCGTCCGCCGTGAATTCGGACCACGTGGACATCGTCGCCCTTGACACCTACGTGGAGGGGTACTTCGGTGACGGCCCTATTTCCATTCCGGGCGTCGTGAACGCGCACGAAGCCGATTACAGTGGCACCAACGACGCAACCGCTGGTAACCAAGGCGACACCGATCTTCGCGCGGATAACGTCGACACCTACATCGATGGTTCGACGAACTCGAAGGTGTACGTCGGCTCGCTGGAAACTGCCGATGTGCTGAAGTACTCCGTCTCACATGGACAAAGCGCCACCGTCCGTTTGGATGTCGCCGTCAATGCGGTGTACAAGGGCACTCAAGGATCCTTCTACCTCTCACTCAACGACGGCGACCGACGCCCGATCACACTGTCAACCGCAGATCCCCAAAACAATGGGGTCACGACGGCCTTCATCGCGACCATCCCCTTTCCCACCGGGGTCAACACGCTGACCCTGGGTGGCTTCACATCGTTGTCACGGCTGTACAACATCACGTTTAGCTATCCGGTTGCGTCGCCGCGGCCCTATCCCTCAGGCGTGGCGACGACGCCGCCGAATGGCATCGTGGCAGCCATCAGCTTCGACATGGACGGCTATTTGATTGCCTACGGCCCCAGCGATGGCACCACGTGGCAGCCCGGCGCCCGCGCGGCGCGACGGGGGGAATTGGTGGAGTCATCTGGCGAATCGGTGATCTTGCGCGGCGAAGGGTTCTTGCGATACACATTTATCGCCGCCGTCACGGGACCTGCGTTTCCACGGGTTTCCGCGACGTCTCTCAACTCATCTCAACCCGCCACCATTTTCTTGCAGCTTTCAAAAATCCGCGACGAATCTGGGCAGCTGGTCGCGTCCTCCGAAACGCAGTCTCGAAACCAAACCTTTTTCTCCGACGGAGGCGATTTCGACTATTTCACCTTGGTAAAAGGCTGCACCTACACGCTTACCATCGCGAGCAAATTGGTGGCGATCGACTTCGTCAAGTTCCCCATCGAAGCGTTGTCGCTACCAGCCGAGTGCTACGCCACCGTGTCGTCCGCCGAGGCCGGCGCGTGCCGCTCGGAAGTTTGGCATGGCGACACCTGCGCCGAGTTGGTCACCGACGCGTTTCCCACCAAGATTTCTCGCTGGAACAACAGCTTCGGGTCGTGTCCCCGGCCGGATGGTGCCGCTGCCGTCACATGGCTCTTCAACGCGCCAGCCACCGTCATTGGCCCCGTCATTGGCGCGGTCATTACGTTTGCCCGCGGCGCTCGTTCCTCGAGCGCCGTGACCGTCCGTGGCGATGGAAGAGGCTCGTCGACATGGAAGCTGCCTCAGCGCTTTGACACGATATCCGCCAGTTTTGAATTCTACGCGTCGGGCAACGTCCGGATACAGCTGAAGGAATCATCCGTGGTGTACAACGAACTGCCGCGGTTTCGCTTCTTTTCCATTGATCACGAAGGCCGGAAACTGCTGCTCGACCGCCAGGGGCTATTCCTGATTCAGAGTGATGGCAGGAAGCTCGCGGAATACCTCGTCGCCAGCGACAATTGCAGCTTTTCTGCGACCGACGGTTTCGTCCTTGGCGATCCGGATGATTGCCAGCTGCGGTTGTCCACGTGCAACGCCGGCTGGTTCGGACCCGCCCGATGCCGCGGCGGCACGTCGTCGGGATTGCGGAATAAGGTTGAACTGCTTTACGGGGACAATGAACAAGCCGTTCGAATTGGTCATGCGTACACTTTCGGCGGCTCGTCCAACGTCCGCAATGTCTTCTTTTATGGCCTCACGGAAGCGTACGCGGCCACGATGTGGGGCTTGTGCACGTCGAAGGAGTCGACAACATCGATGGCCATCACACGTAACCCGTCGCTGAACAGCGTGGCGCTAGCGTTTCCCCAGCACCCTTATCCGACGCCGGAGAACACGGGCATCACCTCACCCAGCACGATGATCAGCAAGCTGCGAATTTCGTCCTTCGAGGCCCTGGCGAATTTGTACAGTCTGCCGATCTCGGTCACGTGGATCCTACCCAAATCGGACTGTGTCAGTCGTCTCGACAAAGTTGTGGCTTCCGTCAATGACTTGTTCGCGTCGAGGTCAGAGAATGTTATCTTCCCCGGCATGCTCTTAGGGGGGAATCGGACGCTATCGACGACGTATTCCTCGAAGGGCGACCTCTTCAGCTGCTCGCGACGGTGCAATGACCTCGAGTCGTGCGTAGCGTTCACCGCAGTGCGCTACGTCGGGTCCGCCTCAATCGCGTGCGTGCTATCCGCGCGCTATTTCCCTGCGGTCGCCGCTCCCTTGGTGACGGTGTTCGGCTCACTGAGCGGCGTGCGAATTGCAGATTCACTGAAGCGCAGCCAAACCTTGTGGCGGCGTACCCCTGCGTACGTCGCCACGGAGTTCTCCGCGGCCAAGCCGCTCACCTATTCCGCTTCCTATGGTTGGACGGCGACTTTGTTGTTATTGTCCGAGGGCGGCCAAGTGTCGCTGCGGTCCGCCGATGTTTCGATCATGGCGGTCGCTGTTCCCCGCCGCAATTTTGTGAAATCCGCCGACTTTCTCGTGGTGTCCGGGCCGGGCTTCTTGCGGCAATGCGGCCCTGCTTACGAGAGCTTTGACGACCCCAGCGTCTCCGCGGCAACGACGAACGTTTCCACGAGTTGCACGCGCCCCGACCCGGCCGACTACCTGACGTGCGCCACGACGGCGATGCCAGCCGGCCCAGGGGGCTTCGTCGCGGTATCGGCGTCGGCCTCAGCCATCGCATGGAGCCGGCAATGCAACGACGTGATGACCGCCATGGTGTACTCTCAGGGTGCATGGGACACCGGCGTCGAGGGCCAGGTGCTCGCTGGCGCGGGCTTCGTGGAGTCGCAGCCCGGCATGTTGGCGACGACGCCCGACCCCTACTCCTTGGATGGCCAGTCGTTGTTCTTTTACCCACTCGCCAACTCGACGATGGACACGGCGAGCCTACGCATCACCGGCAAATCCGTCCAAGTGCTCTGCGTGTTTCGCGCCGTCGACGGTTTCGTCGCCACTGCTGGTGTCATTGGCGCGACGAACGAGTCTCTATGCCCAGCCTCGACAGCGTATTCAACGATCGGAGCCATCGCGGCGGCCTGCGACGATGACCCTGGCTGTCTCGGATTCACGACCACGCGCGGGGCGGACCCATCAGCTTCGAACGCCACGGTGTTTGTCGAGCGACCAGCATGTCTACTACTGGCAGGCTCCAAAGTCACACCCGTCGACGTCGGCGGGGCGCAGTGGGTGTTCTATAGGAAGCGACGAGCCGCCATTCGCAGGTGCAAATTCCGCGTACCTTCCACATTTGAAGATGTTTCGTTCCAGGTGGCACAGACCGACTTCCTGACGCCTGGAAACACCATATCCTTGTCGGTTAACGGAGAACAGATCGCGAAATGCGGGGGCGACCTTCCGTTCGAGGATGGCCGCGCGAATAGGGGCTCCTGCACGTCCACTCGAGTGTGCACCCAAGGGTTCGTGCCGCTCGTCCAAGGCGACACAGTCACCGTGGAATTGTCGCCGACGGTCACGAGCCTCCGCGGAGCCTGCGAATACGCTGCCGCCGCGCTGATTACGCTCCGCGCGCAGCGGCAGCGCTCTGTCAACGACGTTGTTCCTTTCTTTCGGCTCGCGGGGTGGAAGTCGCGGTCTATTCGACGTGTGCGAACATCGTCAGGAACCTTCGCGGTGCGGGTGCGTGGGCTGACTCACGCCGCCGTGGTGACGCAAGTCGCCGACGACGATCGATGCACCGGGTGCACATCGACCTCGGGAGCGGCGATTTCGAACCGCTTCACGTGGAGCATTTTGTCATCGCCCAAGTCGACAACGATCGGTGTCGCCATTGCCAACGCGTCGCTCATGAGAACGCTCGTGTGCAACACGGAGGCGACCTCGATCGACCCCGCCCTCGGGTTTTCAGGATGCGCCAACCATCAGTCTTGCGTCGTTGTTAACAACGGCTCCATGGCCAGTGGTCGAATCCTCGAGCTGAATAGCCTCTACTTCAGCAGCAGTGCCACCGCGACAACGACTGTCACTACAACATCGACATCGATATCCGCCGCGATAACCACTATCCCGGGACTGACTAACTCAACGACGACTGCGCCCGGCAGCAACGCTTCCGTCGCATCGCCGACCGCCATGGAATACGATGCGTACATCCGCGTGCAGTACCGTGCGCCAACGTGGACGGGATGCGCCAGCCTTGCGCGGGCGGTCCTCTTCTATCGTGGCGACGAGGCAGATGTATCCATTTCGCGAGGCGGCGTGGCGAAGCCTCTCATCGCGAGCGTGATCAACGCCTCGACTGACGTTGGCCTGTCCTTGAGCGACATCCAACGGCCGTTTCGAGAGAAAGTCCATCCCGATGCGACCGCGTTTGACGTTGCCTTGTCGATTGACGATGCGTCGGCTGTGGTGACGTCCATCATGGCGATGCAGAAGGTTCGCGGCAGCTCATCGACCGATGTAAAGTTTCGCCTTGTTTCCATGCAGCGGGTTGCCGCGGAGGACATGACGCCGGACGTCACCGGCGGCACCGTCGCGTGCGTCGTCGACTACTTCATGGATCAGTACGCCGGAATCGAGTGCCATGTCCCCGTTGGCCAGAAAAACTTCATCCAAGTTGCCGCGGCGCAGTCACTCTTCGACAATTCCTTCTTCGTGTCCGTGACCCTTGGGTCCCGACGGCAACAATGCGGTGCCGGGCGAAACTTCAAGGGAGGTCAGCGGGGCCGCAGCGGTCAGTGCTTTCTTTTATTCGATTGCTACGTCGGCGCGGTGCCTGCGGGCGTGACCACCGCCACCGTGACGTTCGCGGCCTCGAGCACGCTGCGACCCGTCGGTTGCCCGTTTGCGGCGCTCGCGTTAGTGACGTTGTCCACTCGCGACCTGTCACCCGTGTCCTGCCCCAACCGGGGTGACTACGCCTGCCTGCTTGACCGCACGTGCGTACCTTACGCGAACATCTGCGACGGCGCAGAAGACTGTTCCGACGGCTCCGACGAAGAACTGTGCACTAACTTCCGGCTGCTCTCCACCAAGCACGTGCCGCAATGCTCCGCGGTGTCGAAGTACGAATCGCCCGGAACGTTGAAGACGGCTCCGATCGGCACCGCGCCGATCACCGAGCTGTCTTTGGCACAGTGCATCGCGTGGGCGGTGTCGGGCTCCTCGGGCGACGATAAGTCGATCGCCGTTGAGTTCCGGGAAAACCAGCTTTGCGCCTCCATGTACTGCCTCAATGTGGACCGGCCGCAGGATAACTTGGCTCTGGCGGCCGACGCCACTTCGGCCAATTCGATATACCTCCGCGCGGATTCTGTCGAGAGCATCGGCATGTGCACCGACGACATGAACTGCGGCGGCCGAGGGACCGTGCAGTCGGCGCTCCCGCCATGCTTCTGCGCTTGCGGGAGCGCCTTCGCCGGCGCCTCCTGCGAATCCATCAAGGACTTGAGCACGGTGAACGACGTCGTCTTTACCGTACGCAGTCCACGAGCACAGTTCTCGGCAAGTGACGAAATATTCTTCACGGAGTTCTTGCAATCCTACATTCCAAACGCTGTGGCCACTGTGCTGTCAAGTCGGACGGTGGTCGCTGCCGGTGGCGCTTCTCGACGCCAGTTGGCACCGGTCGGGGCGCCTCCCGCCGCCCCAGCAGCAGGCAGCGGTGGATCACCTCCCGCCGCTGCACCGCAAAAGACGGAGGTGTTCTTCGGCGCCGTGTCCGGAAGTGAACAGAACGCGGCGGCCAATTCGGCGGCACTCGCCGACGACGGCACGGGGCAAGAGTACGAAACCAAACTCACGATGACCCTTTCCTCGACCGATGGAACGTCCTCGCGATCGAAGCGGAAGGTAGCGCTGTCAAGCGACCTGCGAGCTCAAATGAATCGAGAACTGCAGACTCGCCGTCGCGTCGTGATCACGGACGCGGTGGCCATTACCGCCTTTTTGCTACAAACGCAATTGAACTGCCCCATACCGGCCAAGTCGACGACGGGAAAGTGTTACTACACGACCCCGCTCGCGGCGGAAGGGTCCACCGTGTTCTTGAAGTCTTTCGACGTGACTTTGCACGGAGCTCAACCGGCCGTCACGGATAACATTCACCTGAAGATGGACAACATCAATCTCCCTCTCTCGAACTTTGCTTTCGGCAGCGACACATCTGCTGAGAATCAGGACTGCGTCGCGACAACGACCGGCAGCGGCTTCGTCCCGTCCACCCTGGCGAACATTCCCATCACTACGGATCAAACGAGGTTCGTCGTGGTCGTGGACGACCCGCTCGTGACCGCGGCACCGAGATGCGTGCGCAATGCCAGCGAACCCAACATGCTGCCGGTGACGCTCGGCTTGGATTACTCCGAGGGCCTCGCCGAGCCCTCGAACGTTTCTAAATTCGCGGTGTCGACCAAAACGATCACGTCCGGCGCGACCATCGGGGCCATCATTGGACTCGTTCTGGTGATCGTGATGTTCGTGTTCGCCGTGTTCTTCACCCTGCTCGTCTTCGCGAAAGGGGATAGTCGTTCGTATGGCCCGCCGATCTTCGGATCCTTCGTGATCACCTTACTGGTGCTCATCATGACGGTGCTCATCGCTTTGATCACGCAGGCGAGCGAGAAAGTGACCAGCCACATGATCCACATCGACGAATACTACAGCGTCTTGTGCGGCGACGCCTCGGAGAACCACCTGCCGTTGCGCGTCTCGTCGGTCAAGCCGGACGGCGAGTGTCACAGTCTGCAGTCGCTTGGAGCCATTGAAGCCACAAGCTTCCTTCGTGTGGTGAACGCTAGATGTGACGTGTGGCCTCCTACCTTCGATATCGTCGTGGAAGCGACCGCGCAAAGGTGTAAAACGTCCTCAAGTGTCGTGAAGATCACCGGCCAGACCTGCCTGGTGGAACAAAGCCTTTTTGGCAACACCAGTAAGCCGGTGAACGACCTGCAGTATATTAAGCTGCACTGCTTATCCGCAGAGGAGGCTACCAAGCGCTGGAACGTGCTGATTCAGAAATTTGCGATGCCTCTGCCGGCAGATCAAGTGGAGACCGTTGCCGCGTTGTCCTCTGCGAGCAGTTTTGGCCAATCGCGCGCATACTTCGCCGGGTCGGCCCGACGCACTGCCAGTGACGACACCGGCGTCCGCTTTGCCGTTGGAGACGCCGCCAGTGATCGCACCGACTTCGTCCTCTACGGTGGGGTCGCGCCGAGCTCCGCGGGCCGTGGCGTGCTCTTCAATGGCTATGAGACGACAGCGCAGGCGCAAGGCGTCGAAGCGAGCGCAGGCGCGTGGCGCTACCAAGGCGTCAAGACGACCCTAGGCGTGGATCCTCGCCAGGAGAAGTGGACGGTGTCGGTTTGGCTCAAGGCCAGCGTGCTCACGCGCGGGTTCGTCTACGCCGTCGTGGACAACTGGGTCGAGCGGGACACCTTCGGGTCGCCCATCATCGACCGGATCATGGCCAGCCTCGACTCCGGCACGGACATCAGCTTCGCCGGCACCGACTGGCACATGTACAGCGGGATCTACGTGAACGGCCAGACGGAGAGCGTCAAGCTTGTGGTCGCCTACGCCGGGGGCATTCAAGTCCTAACTTGGGAAGGAACCGCCGGTCTTGACGTCGCCAAAATCTTCGACCAGTCGTGGCATCTCGTGACCATCGCCTTCGCCTCCTTCGGCCAACGCCGCTACGCGCAACTCTTTGTGGACGGGAAAACGTCGTACAGCGGATCGGGCTGGCGCCAGTGCTTCGGTCCAGGGTTCCAGTTTCAACCGGTCGCACAGTTGCCCAAGACGGTGAATGTGACGCTCGCGGCGGAACAAACTGTCACGCAGGAAGGCGTGGCCTTCGTCGGCTATCTCAACGCTGGGGTGTTCGACCTACGTTTCTTCGAAGGCTTTCTTGAGCAAGAGCGCATCATCGGTCTCGGCTCGCCCCCAATGCGCGCGAACCTCGTCGTCAATGTCGACCAGAGCTTGGCCACCGGGTCGGTGCTCGCCATTGTGGCCATCATCTTTGGCGTCATCAGCCTCGCCACGCTGCTACTCGAGGTGTTCAAGGTCCAGATTTTCAACCGTCTTCAAAAGTTTAAACGTCGAAGGGACTTGCAAGCCGCGGGGATGTCTGCCGAAGAGATTGCGGCTCAGGAAGAGCAAACTGACCAACCACAGGCGGCAGGGGGAGTGCACATCGCGCACCGGTCACAATTCAACACTGACGACACCACCATGGCGGTGGTGGACTTCGTGGAAACCAGCGTGCTGGCCGTCCCGACTGATCACGCCGCTACGGCCGCCCCCGCGTCGCCGCAGCCGCCCGCCGCCACGGGCGCGCGGCGCAATAGTCACGTCGGGCGCCAAGAGGATGAAAAGAAGAAGATGACATCAGCGGGTCTGAAGACCGCCAGCACGTTGGCGGAAGCCGGCGCCACGTTCTCGCAAACCGCGGGCGCGGCGAGCACGGGGGCGTCCTCGTTGAGCGTGGCGCTCCCCTGCGTGATGAACGTCGCCCAGACGATGTCCGCCATGTTTACCGGCTGGCGTTGGCCGGTCTCGTTCGAACTTGACATTGGAAAGTTCTTTGAGGTGATCGCGTTCGATATCCACGCCTATGTGCCCACGATCGAGCCCCTCGTGGCCGCCGGCATCCAGGGCGTGGTGGCGCTCATCGTCATCTTCGCCTTCTTCTACATCGTCGTGTCCGATGGCGACTCCTACCGTGACGCCGTCGTCCGCCGCGTCGTGCTCGCCATCCGCGGCGGTCGCATGTCGGATCTGCCCAACCCAACCAACTTAGACGAGCACGTGGAGCCCAACTTAACCGTCTGGCTAGATGGCGTCGTGCTCACCGACCGCGAGCTGCGGAGCGTCTTGCTACATGAGCTGGAGTCGATGACCATGCGCCTCGACGCCAGGCAGCGCGTGCTCGTGAAGAGCGCCACGACTGCGGCGACCGTGGCGGCCGGCGACTCGTCGGCAAGTAGTCCCTCTACGACGTCGGTTGATTCCCGCCCCAGCTTCGAAACGAAATACGCATTCTTCGTCAAACGGGTGGAAGGCATGGCTCGGCTGCGTCTGACGATGACCCGTGTGGGCGCCGGGGGGACGCGTGTCACAGCCCAAGTGGTGAACGTGATCGGTAGGGGGGTTTCGTCACCGTTAACGGAGACCACAACGACACCCACCACGACACCCACCGCGCCCGACAAACCCGGCGAAGTGAAAGCTGTTGACGTCAAACCGGACACGTCGAAACCGGCCGCTGTCGACCCCAAGGCGCCGCAAGCCGACATCA